>Ga0307514_10000649_pt1 | contig 63166 bp, 57 predicted proteins | sample 16_EM_MG_FD_203088 | JGI IMG/M metagenome (GOLD analysis project Ga0307514, IMG submission 203088) | Populus trichocarpa ectomycorrhiza microbial communities from riparian zone in the Pacific Northwest, United States - 16_EM | ecosystem: Host-associated > Plants > Roots > Unclassified | place...
CTCTGTTGACGCTCTGTTGACGCTCTGTTGACGCTCTGTTGACGCTCTGTTGACGCTCTGTTGACGCTCTGTTGACGCTCTGTTGACGCTCTGTTGACGCTCTGTTGACGCTCTGTTGATGCTCATTGTCAGGTGAAGCGACGTCAACATTAACGATTTTGCCTATAAAGGCGGCCAATACTTCGATTATGAATAAATGCCATAGCGCAGCCCTTGGATGATACAAGATGCAGCACACAAAATCGTTGACGCTCTGTTGACGCTCATTTTCAAACTGGGGCTGTGACCATGTCACCTTCCCTTTTACCGATAAAGGCTGCCAATACATTGATTATGGGTAAATGCTGTAGCACAGCCGTTGGATTATACAAGATGCAATACCCAAGATGGTTGATGCTCTGTTGACACTCTGTTGATGCTCTGTTGATGCTCTGTTGACACTCTGTTGACACACTGTTGACGCTCATTATCAGGTGAAGCGACATCGACATTAACCATATTGCCTATAAAGGCGGCCAATACTTCGATTATGGATAACAGCCATACTACAGCCCTTGGATGACATATGATGCAACACCCAAAATCGTTGACGCTCTGTTGACGCTCATTTTCAGATTGGGGCTGTGACCATGTCACTTTCTCTTTTGCCCACAAAGGCTGCCAATAAGTTGATTATGGGTAAATGCCGTAGCACAGCCCTTGAATCATACAAGATGCAACACCCAAGATTGTTAACGCTCTATTGACACTCTGTTGATGCTCTGTTGATGCTGTGTTGACGCTCTGTTGATGGTCTGTTGACGGTCTGTTGACCCTCATTGTCAGGTGAAGGGACGTCGACATTCACCATTTTGCCTATAAAGGCGGCCAATACTTCGATTATGAATAAATGCCATAGCGCAGCCCTTGGATGATACAAGATGCAACACACAAAATCATTGATGCTCTGTTGACGCTCATTTTCAGATTGGGGCTGTGACCAGGTCGCTTTCTCTTTTGCTCACAAAGGCTGCCATTACCTTTCATTATGGGTAAATGCCGTAGCACAGTCTTTGAATCATATAAGATGCAACACCCAAGATTGTTGACCCTCTGTTGATGCTCTGTTGATGCTCTGTTGACGCTCTGTTGATGCTCTGTTGACGCTGTGTTGATGCTCATTGTCAGGTGAAGCGACTTCGACATTAACAATTTTGCCTATAAAGGCGACCCATACTTTGATTATGGATAAAAGCCGTAGCACAGCCCTTGGATGACATAAGATGCAACACACGAAATTGTTGACGCTCTGTTGACGCTCATTTTCAGACTGGGGCTGTGACCATGTCGCTTTCTCTTTTGCCTACAAAGGCTGGCAATATGTTGATTATGGTTAAATGCTGTAGCACAGTCTTTGAATCATACAAGATGCAACACCCAAGATTGTTGATGCTCTGTTGATGCTCTGTTGATGCTCTGTGGACGCTCTGTTGACGCTCTGTTGACGCTCATTGTCAGGTGAAGTGACGTTGACATTAACGATTTTGCCTAAAAGGTGACCAATACTTCGATTATGGATAAAAGCCGTAGCACAGCCCTTGTATGACACAAGATGCAACACACAAAATCGTTGACGCTCTGTTGACGCTCATTTTCAGACTGGGGCTGTGACCATGTCGCCTTCTCTTTTGCCCACAAAGGCTGCCAATATGTTGATTATGGGTAAATGCCATAGTTTGGCCCTTGGATTATACAAGATGCAATAACTCAAATAGTTGATGCTCTGCTGACGCTCTGTTGACGCTCTGTTGACAGTCTGTTGACGCTCTGTTAACGCTCTGTTGATGCTCTGTTGACGCTGTTTTTGACGTGTACTAACATCGACATTAACCGTAGTGCCTACAAAGGAGGCCAATACTTTAATTATGGGTAAAAGCTGTAGCACAGCGCTTGGATGACACAAGATGCAACACCCACAATTGTTGATGCTCTGTTGACGTTCCTTTTCAGAATGGCGCTGTGACTATGTCGCTTTCTGTTTTCACAATGAAGGCTGGCAATATGTTTATTATAAATACAATGAGGAAATTGTGTCTCAATTAACTTACTTGCGAGACTAAAAATCGTTGACGTTCTGTTGACGCTCATTTTCAGAACGGGGCTGTTATCGTGTCGCTTTCTCTTTGACCTATAACGGCTGCCAATACGTTGGGTATGGATAATGGTGAGCAAATTGCTTCCCAATTAACTTACTTAGAAAACAAAAATTGTTGACGCTCCGTTGACGGTCATTATCAGAATGTGGCTGTTACCGTTCCCACTCTCCTTTGTTTATTAAGGCTGACAATATGTTGATTATGAATAACAGCGAGCAAATCGCTTCCCAATTAAGTTGCTTACAACTCCAAAACTTGTTTACGCTCCATTGACGGTCACATTCAGAATGGGGCTGTTACAGTATTACTTTCTCTTTTGCCTATCAAGGCTGCCAAAACATTGGTTATGCATAACAGCGAGCAAATTACTTCCCAAATAACTTACTTACACAACCAAAAATCATTGACACTCCATTGACACTCATTTTCAACATGGGGGGGTAATCATGTCGCGTATTATTTTGCATCTCACAGCAGCCAATACGTTTGTTATGAATAACGGCAAGCAACTCACATACCAATTAACTTACTTACAAGGCCAATAATTGTTGACACTCCATTGACGCTCACCATAAATATGTCCTAAATGTTGTTGTATAGTTAATCATTTTGTATAAATAATCATATAGTCATTATTGGCAGCCAAGGTAAAATTTATATGAATACTCAGTTGCATCCAAATGCTTTGTGGCGTGTCAATTTCTGATCCACTGATGCACATGATCTATAAGCAATGGATAATGTAGCGCTGTCACATTTCAGTTCTTTCAGCTGGCAATTTACCGCATTTTGATCCATATACTAATGTTTCATCAGGATAGCCCAATTTGCATATTTTGCCTTATCCAGTTGCTTCTCCTCGATTTCCATGACCTACCATAAGCAATTTCCAAAATGTAGACTATGTGCACCAGGTCGGGAAACAGAGTTATATATTTCGATTTGTGCATGAATGCTGCATGAGGGTGGACATTCCTACAGATTCGCATTGCGCATTGACCGCTCCTTCTATGACACATCTGCCATCGCTGACCTATAATCTGTTGGTGAATTTTATCTTCCGTCTGCCTTGCGCGTTCTCACTTACGTGTAAGACGCATGACGAAATCATGTTGATTGATCGTCAATCAACTTGGTTTGGAGTCTAGAACATTTGTGTGGCATGTACAACCCTTGCTCATGTACAGACAAATTATCATGTCTCACAATTTGGTCACTAAAATTGAAAAAATGCCGACACATAGCAAATGAGGTTCACGAGTTACTTTTCTCGGAGATATGTAGTCAATAATCACACATTTTGCAGGTAGTGTACAGATGACAAACGAGCCAGTACTATAGGTTATTCGGAATCCAATTCATGTATCATAATGTGCGAGAGAGGTTCTATGCAGGGGTACAAGCTTACAGGTTTAACAGGTTTCGATTACTTAATTGGTAACGAATTGGGTACCGCGTCGGGTGTGAGAGCCGATATGGCTACTTGTGACAGTGGTTTCCCGGGTGCTAATCTCAAATGGCTAATTTCAGCTCGTGAAATTCATTGTGGCATTGCTGTTCTCTGTTGACACTGTCATGTATCTCCATCAGCTCACTGAATGTTGTCAGCGCAGTAGCAGGAGCCAACTGATCCATTTGCGGCTTGATGACTGCCTTAACTGTCAATATGGCTGTTCTGTATCTCAAATCTTACTAATGATGCAAGACAAAAGATCATTCACACTCAGATTCAGGATGTAGCAGGGAGCATCTCGCTGCTTATTTTGATTTTAATGGCAGCTAGTAAAACTAAAAAAGACAATGATGTACCAAAGTTAATATTTTGCACATAACTGTAGGATATCTAAACGCAACCATAAATAGAAATACCCGAAAATGGAAACTGGAGATTGGAACCGACGGGTCTAGCCAAACCAATCAAAACGCACCGGTTGACGGGTACGGGTACGGGTTTGGCCCGCCAAGAAGCTGTGGGTGGGGTATTTGGATGGTTCGGAAACCAAACCGAACCGTTTATCTGGTCTAAACCCGGACCACTGGCGGGTTACCCAGCCCCGTTGCTAACACTACTGATAAGACAGTAGATTTGTTGCTTCAGTAACAATCCTTGACTGAAGCATGGATCCTGGGGTGACCAATGCTGTATAGACAAGGAGCTTTATAGGAAGCAATCACTGTTACTGCTCGACTTACAGGCCTTCTATTTAATGTAGTTGCAAGATTGTCCACATCCAACTTGTGTGTACTATCCCTAGTCATGGTAACCTTCATAATGGATATATTCCTTGTTTGGTTGCTGCAGACATCATATCGTAAGTATTCCATAATCTTTACCATAATGAAAGTGTATGAAGAACGGCATCAATTCAATATTCTATTATTTCAATTTGGGCAGATATCAAACAAAGGCAGAATGTACTCGATGAATGATCTTTTTTGTTGGCTGGGTTAGTTTTGGAGATTCCATGTGTAGTGCAGCACTACAGATCATGACACCAGATTGAGATATACAATGCCTTCTATTCTGCCAAAGCTCACTGCTACCCGCAATATACTCAACTATACCCCAATTTATTCTCCATTACAGTTTGCATCTGTAGTAGTTTCCCACCATCTTTGTTATCAGAGCATGTCAAAGAAGAAATCTCCACTGAACACAACAAATATGCCTCCCCCAGGCGGCCTATATGGCTTCCAAGAATGCTGTGATGACCATTCAGAATTATCTGAGAATTGTTGACCTACTCCCATCTGCACCGAATGTCGATTTAAAAAACATACCACACAATATCATCCGCCACATCGGTATGGGAATCTCCCTTCACAGCAGCCATTTGGAGGTGCTCCACTGTTTTAGCGTCTTTCACCATTCAACACAACATGAAGTTTGCAAGAAACCACCAGCACAAGTCAACGATTTCCAAGATATGGGCCACAGTTAGAAGAAAATGATCTCCACCATGGTGGATAGGGCAGGTCACAAATGTTCCTCCTTCAGCAGATACCCTGAAAAGGGCCATCATCTCTTGTTGAATGGAACGTACCCCCAGGACTACTGGAACACAATTGAGCCAATCAGCCAATATCTACTAGCTGTGCTTTTCCGCCTGAACCTCATTCCACTGCACCTGGCAGACCCCCCATTAGGCTGCCAATGAAATAATTCTGGCCACCAGCAGAACTGTTGTATACAAATGTCACAAGGATTGCTGACATCCCTCCATTATGAGAGATTTCCTACTACAAACATGATGAATATGATGAGTGATGATTCGTCCGACCTGGGCGGCACTGAATGCAAACCCCCGATCATCCTGAAGCTAATGGAATTTTCATTAAACCAAATTGCCAAAAAGATTGGGTAGGCCAGCTACAGTATCGTCAACAGATGGAAGAAATGATGGGTGGCTGGGTTGCTGGAGAGACAGCATCGGTCCATAATGTAGGGGGCCGAACTGTTTGCATGACCTTTGAGATTGACACCGGTACTGGGAGGCAGGGGTTGCAGATGGTTTAGCAATATTGAATAACTCGATTCTGGTAGATAATTTCAATACTGCCAAATGGATTCGGTATTAGAAGGTGTGGATTTTTTGCAGTATTGTCCACGATATATTTGTGGCACAACAAAAATAATACTGCAAGATACTAAACAACTCAAAAAGGATTTGGGATATTGCATGGGCAAAAAGTCAAGTAATATTCTCCCAGAGCTACCAAATACAACATTTTCCATTGTGATTCACCAGGGTTTAAATGACAAAAATGTCATTGTATCTACTGAACAACTCCAAGCCTCCAATACAGATCTGAGAGACTGGGAGATGCTGACTGATTTCATTTACAGAAATGGAGACCAGAGAGAGGCATACCGTCTACCAATGGTGTTCAACGGCACAATGGAGTAAGACAAAGTAGACAAAGAATGTATTGGATTATATACACACTGGCAAATGATGAATGAGACCATACAAGGCTGGATTTTGTACAACTGTTGCCTTTCAAATGAATTGAAGGTGAAACTAGAACACAATCCAAAATTAGTTTTGGGATCAATAATGTAACCCACAGGAAAGGAGACTACCAACCAGGCAATTGGAACAGTGAAGGTAATCCAAATCTGCTGTGTATGGCTAGATATGCGCAACTGTAAATCAATATACATATAGGCTTTGGAAGGTTCTGAAGAGGGTGGAAAAGTCAAGAATGGTGGGGAAGAGAATTATACTTATATTAATGAAAGTGCTGATTGAAAGAATAGAATTGATTGAATCTCATCCATATATATTCGTTCCAATAGGTGCTAGTCTCTCAACTTCAAAACATTGTGATAAAATTCAGAAGCGCTGGAGTATGAGCTGATCAGCTCAGCTCACATCAGAGTAACTGGAAGAGATTATGGAGGACAAAAACAAAAACAATAAACATGCTAGGGAAATTCCGTCACAAGTGGACACAGGTCTGGAGGTCTGCAATTGAAATAATTGCAGTTCAATATTGAATGTGGTTCTCCATGCTCTCTTCAGCGAATTTGAACACCTCTGTGTTAATCAGGGAGTCAGGCTGCCGAATAGCCATTCAATTTGCCGATTGAATGCTGATGGAATCCGTGGCAACAAGTATACAATGCCAGGCCTGCATGGATTTAAGATACTGGCACAGCAGGGCTGGGTAATATGGTTCATTGTGAGGAGATACGTTTGGGATTCAGATATGCCAGGAGTGCTGGTGGCAGATGAATTTGGTGTTGGCAAGAGTTTTACCTTAGGGGCAGCAGCTATGATATGCCAATTGCAGACTGTGAAGGTTGCTATGGGGTTGCCACAGTTAATTTTATGGGGGAATACATTTGAAGAGAGGCTGGTTATAGCGCAGAATGACTATACCAAGTTTTTCGGTAAAGAACAAAAGTGAGATCTGTTGCAGCGACTGAATTCACTACCTCGGCACCTTTTTGAGATCCTGTAAGGGCGTGTACGCCAGCGTCCGGCTGCGTAAGGGCCTGGATAGTAATTGTAGGATCACGGTTGCACACGTGGATCTGAGTGAGAGTATATGTAGAATTGAGTGGTAAGATTCTCGATGCTGATCTAAGACTCGTGACGAGCCGACTATATAAAACGGGTGTTACCCGGCCCTGGACACGTCACGCACATCCATGCCATTACATTATCCCCCTCTTAAGGTGCAGACCTCCTGGGCTGCATATCTTCGTACTTTAAAGCAATGAAACAAAACAACCTCCTGTCTCCCGCTGCCGATTAGCCCCGTAACTGGTGACTATTCGGTGGATGTGGCGCACGGGGAAAGTCCACCTCCAAGTGACTGCGATCCGGAGGTGGTAAAACCCGTGCCAGCGCCATTTGTACCGGGCCGGCATCCAATAGACAAGAAGCAAAATGAAACGTCCCACTGATCCCTCTCCTCCAATCCCGAGCCCCAGTTGCTCCCTATCAACGTGGCTTCCCCAGGTGCTTTCGATGAAACTCGTCGACCAACTCCTGGGCATGTTCGAGGTTGTCCGCCGGTTCCCAGCTTGTGCGTATGTGGCTGTATCCGGCCCACTGGACGAGGTAGTGGAGCTTCCGATAACGTCGTTTGGAGTCGAGAATGCGGTCGACTTCCCATTCTTCCTCTCCCGATTCGTCGACAATCGTCGGTAGCGGCTCCGATGGCGGTTGACCAACGACCGGTGGTGTGTACCGATCAAGATGTGATACGTGGAAAACGTTGTGATTCCGCATCATCTTTGGCAAGTCTAATTTGTAAGCGTTCTGATTGATGATCTTACTTACCGTATACGGTCCAGCGCGCTTGTAATCGAGCTTCTTGGAAGGCCTGGTCGTCCGGAAATGCTTGGTCGAGAGCCACACTCTATCTCCAACTTCGAAAGTGATCTCCTTTCCGCCAGCATATTTCGTCTGTCGCTCCTGGGTATCTAGTATACTCTCTCGCAGGAGTCGATGGGTCTCTTCCAATCCTTCGAGTACAGCATCCGCTTGGATCTCCGATTTGAGGTTGGCTGGCGCTTTCGGTGCTTTGAATTGCATCTCGGGGTGCCGGTGGTAAACGGCCCAGAATGGAGTCATCATCGTCGAAGCATGCACGGAGTTGTTGTACGCGAATTCCGCCAATGGTAAGAGCTCGACCCAGTTATCCTGCTCGTAGTTGCAGAAGGCACGAAGGAACTGTTCCATGGTCTGATTTTGGCGCTCCGTTTGGCCGTCTGTTTGGGGATGGAATGCAGTCGAGAGTCGGTGATCTATGCTCATGTGAGAGCAGACTCGAGTCCAGAATCGGCTGGTGAACTGCGTGCCGCGGTCCGTGATGATGATATCCGGTACGCCGTGTTTGCAGATCACATGCTCGAAGAACATCCGTGCCAGCTCCGGTGAGTCGATATCTTTCCGGCAGGGCAGGTAAATCGCCATCTTAGTCAGTCGGTCGACAACTACCAGAATCCCGGTAAAGCCCGATGCCGTTGACTCGGGCAGGTCGGTGACGACATCCATTGTGACTCCCTCCCAAGGTCTATAAGGTGGTAGCAGTGGCATGTTGACTCCATGGCGGGCGTGTTGTGGAGCTTTGATTCGGTGGCATACTTCGCAGCCGGCAACGTACTTTCGTACCGTAGCATCCATCGCAGGCTAATAAAAGTCTCTAGATACGGGTTCAGCAGTTCTAAGAGCTCCAAAGTGACCAGATTCGGGGTTATCGTGGAAAAGACTTATCACTTGGCTGCGCAGCGCATTATCTGCCGGCACGTATATCCTCCCCTCGTAGGTCAGGGCTCCAGAGATGACTTTCCATTGACTATTCCCTGTGTCCGTAGATCCATCTTCTCCACCGCTCTCCGACAGATCAGGAATACCGACCATTGGAGGATCGACTATCTTCTTGTTTACGTCGATGGCCAGTGAGTCGGTAGCCTGGGCTGTCCTGATTGCCTGTAGGAGATCATTGTACGGTTCAACAGTGGTCGTTGCCAACTTAGCCAATAGCCGTGCGGTAGGTCTTTCATATCCGATCTCATAATCAGGTCGTCTAGAGGGTCCATCTGCCGGGTTCTTGTTGCCTTCCAGGTGCTCGATGACGAAGTCGTATGAAGAAAGAATCTCCGCCCACCTGGCCTGTCTCCGGGAGAGCACTTTTGATGTTTGGAAGTACTCGAGGTTCTTGTGATCGCACTGTATCAAGACCTTGTGATTGGCTCCCTCGAGGTAGTGCCGCCATTGTTTCATAGTCTCCACGAGCGCTAGAAGCTCCTGATCGTACGTATCGTAGTTCTGTTCGGCAGGAGAGCATTTTCGAGAGTAGAAATTGACTGGTCAAAGAGTCCCAAATCCATCGTACTGATTGAGGATGCCGGCGATCGCGAAGCCGCTGGCATCAGTCTGGAGGATTATTGGCTTTGCCGGGTCGAAATGCTGGAGGATCGGTGCTTCGGTGAACGCCTTCTTGAGGTTCCGAAATGCTAGTTCGGCTTCCCGAGTCCACTCCCACTTCGGTGCAGGTCTAAGTGGGCCCTCGGAAGCCCTTGGAGCACGTGCCGTCTCCGTCTTCCTTAGTAGCTCTGTCAGCGGTAATGTGATGTTTGCATATTTCCAAATGAACCGCCGGTAGAAGTTCGCAAATCCAAGGAGCACCTGTATATCCCAGACCGATTTTGGGGTCGGCCAGTCTTCGATCGTCGAGATTCGGTCCGATTCCATGCCGACTCCTTCGGAATTGATGACAAACCCCAGGAAGCCGACCTCCGAGACTCCGAATTGACACTTCTCGGCCTTGCAATAGAGACCGAATTCCCGTAGTCGTTCCAGCACTTTTCGTACGTGTCCATCGTGCTCCTTCTCATCGGTCGAATAGATGAGTATGTCGTCATGGTAGCACACGGCAAAGTCGTCAATGTAAGCTCGCAAACAATCGTCAATGTAGGACTGAACCGTAGCCGGTGCATTGGTTAAGCCGAAGGGCATAACTCGGTATTCGAACTGACCGTACCGAGTTCGGAAAGCAGTCTTATATTCATCGCCCTCTTTGATCCGAATGAGATGGTACGTGTTCCGGAGGTCCAATTTGGTGAAAATCCGAGCTCCGCGCAGCCTGTCGAGCATCTCCGAAATGAGAGGTAAGGGGTACCGGTTCTTGATGGTTGCCGAATTGAGAGCCCGGTAGTCAACACACAATCGTAAGCCCCCGTCCTTCTTCTTCGCAAACAAGATCGGTGCTGCTGCCGGTGATGATGACCGCTGGATGAACCCATTAGCTAGGTTAGTTTCGATGTATGCTTTGAGCGTTTTAAGCTCGACTTCCGAGAGGTTGTAGATCCGTCCATATGGTATCTCACAGCCCGGTTCCAGGTCGATTGCATGGTCGATGGAACGGTGCGGTGCGAGTGTGTCAGCCTTGGTCTTGCTGAAGACCTCCACGAATTCCGAGTATTTGGTGGGAATGTAGCCTCCATCGTCTGTGCATACCCTTCCTATCTCCGGTTGCTCTCCATCTATCGATGTTAGTCCATGCTTCATTTACAAGAATGGAACGGAGGAGGGGTAATCCAGGAGGCCTTGTCATTAGCGGTTCGCTCCAGTGGAGCCAAGCCCCGCCGTCCAGTCTCTCCCTTCGGGTCTCGGCGAGCCAGTAGCAGTCATTCAAGGTTCCCATGTGGACGCTCTTCTGCCGCAACTACTGCTGCTGCTCCTGCTCGCTCATCCACCATACGAGCGTATTCACCTTTCTCGTGAGTCCGCTCTACCGTACCTCCCAGCAATCCAATGCAATCCTCTATTCGTAGAGCGAAAGCCCCGGCAACCTCTTCGCTAGCAAGCAGATCACCAAATGCTGTGGCCGAAAGCGTCTCGATGCTAACACCACTCCCTTCGGGTTGACCGAGTTGGGTATCTTCAGTGCCGTGCGATCCCGATCCCCAGGGGGTCCGCAACGACAAAAGCCGGTTCCGTGACCAGTCTATCTCCGGGTTCCGAGCTCGGAACCATGGTAGCCCTAATACTAAGTCATATGCCTTTATTGGGACGACTAGCACCTCTGGTTCGTCAACCGGTGCCAAATGGTCAAAGTATTGAGCCGAAATCGTCGTTTTCCGGCTGTCTCTCGCATGCTCCATCACCTGTCCGTTGAGGCCAAGGGTGGTTGTATGTGCAGCTTCGTGTGGTAGCCCAAGTTTTCGAAGGAGTCTTGGGGCCATGAAGATGCTCGTTGCGCCACAGTCGATAAGTGCTCGTACGCGCTGCATTTCTCCGTGTCGATCTCGTATCATAACTTCGTGGATTATGTGTGCTGAATCAGGGGTCTCTGTGCCGCAGATATATTGACTAAACATGTGAGCTCTCGGGCTCTCTAGAATAACCCTCGGTTTCAGTGCTATTCGATGAGGTTGTATCGCCTCCAGCGTTGCCATCAAGGCCCATGTGCCTGCCGCCTGCATTCCCAGCTCCATCTCGTCCAACCTCTCTCGCCGAGCCAGGTACCGGGAGAGGTAGACTAGTTTTTTTGCTGCTGGGGATCAAAAGATCGCTGGCGCTTGATTTGACGGTCATCAGAAGAGGTGGGTTGATTTTGATTCTCGGGCATATTCTGCTCGGGGTTTCGGGCTCGGGAGTATTTGGTACATTCGAAAACGAGGTGGCCTTTGGCTCCGCACCGCAGGCATACACCCGCTTCCCGCTGTCGTTGTCGCTCTTCCGTGCTCACCCACGGTGCTGGTGGGCGTTTGGATCCCGATCCAGATCCTGATCCTGATCCTCCTCTTGTTCCCGTGCCTAACCCTGAGCCCGATCCTGAGCCCGATCCTCCTCCGGAAGGTGTTGATACTGATGGTTGATGAGGTCTCTTCTTCCCCTTCTGGTTGCCGCCTCCAATCTCGGTTGACTGTTGCTGCTTATCGGATTTCCTTGGTGTCTCGACGTCTGCCGCTCGGTCGAAAAGTTCGTCGATGGAGTCAAATCTACCGTTAGTCTTAGTAAAGGGCCTTAACTTCGGCCACAAATAGGGTTTCAGCCCCGCCCAGATCATATCATAGAGCATGATCTTATGGTGTGCCTCATCCCAACCGGATTCCCTCCAGTTTCGTCGAAGTCGATTGGCGTATGCGCGTACGTTCTCGTCTGGGTTGTGGTAACCCTGCATCATTTCGTGGTAAGCCCGCGTGGATGAATTCTGCCCCCGGTCCTTATCTCCGTACTGCTTCCGTATTTCGGTAATGAAGAGGTCCAAATCGTGTAGGCACGGGTGGTCGTCGGCGAGTAGATCATGACCCCAGGTTACCGGGTCGGTCATGTTCGTCTTCTGCAGATTGTGATCTGCATGGTTGACCCAGCTGCCGAGGTGGTCTAGTGCGTACTGGACTTTGTCTATATCGCCGCCCGGGAATAGGTGATTGTGAGTTCGAAAGTTCGAACGAAGGGAGCCGAGGAATGTCTCCAATTCCCGCGCACCTCCGCAGTAGCGTTTAGGGTGGGTGACCTTGAATTTGTCCTTGGGGTTCGGTGACTCTGGATCTTTCGGCTTCATTTCGGCATTCTGGAAGAGTAATTCGACGAGCTTTCGCTGCTGCTCAAGCATATCTCGCATATCCGCCATAGTGACCTCCGATCGTACGGTATCGCCGCGGTTAGTACTGTGAGCTTGCCCTTCGCCGTGATTGTCTTCGGGCTGCTCCTCATCATCCTCATCATCATCGTCGGTATTGCTGTCTTCTTCTTCATCGTCATCAATTTCAGCCTCCGGGAACACAGGTGGGCTGGCGCGTTCGATAGGAGTGCTGATTCGACTGGCTAGACTTGGAGTACCGCGGCCGATCGATGCCCGAATTGTTTCTGCACTCCCGCGGTCGTTAGCAGTGCGCAATGGAAGTCTATTCGTTCGTTTGGGAGGCATTGGAGTAGTAGTGTTTCTTAGAGTGGAGTTGTGAGCGTGTCGCGATGCGTCCAAAAAGGGGTCAAATCTCGAGATCCCGTGAGCAAAACTTATCCAGTAACTGTAGATCGAGAATAGTGTAAGGGCGTGTACGCCAGCGTCCGGCTGCGTAAGGGCCTGGATAGTAATTGTAGGATCACGGTTGCACACGTGGATCTGAGTGAGAGTATATGTAGAATTGAGTGGCAAGATTCTCGATGCTGATCTAAGACTCGTGAAGAGCCGACTATATAAAACGGGTGTTACCTGGCCCTGGACACGTCACGCACATCCATGCCATTACAGATCCAGACAACTCTACCTTAGGGGCATCATCCGCTTACTTCAGCTCTTGAACCTATCCTGGTTGTTACCATGCGCATTGTGGCGGAGACATTCAAGAGTGTCATCAACAAAATAACATATCGAACTAGTTTCCTACTGGTGTTGCTGTTGCAGTCTGATTATGTAGATCTCACCCGCAAGGATCTGAATACAACTATTGACAAGCCTAACAACACATGGAATATACACCTTGTTTTATATGATACCTGAACATCCAGAGCGAAACCATCAACCATCAACCAACTACCATACTATTTATGGAGTTTTGGAATTTTTGATGAGTTCCATTAGCACAAGACTAACAATACTGGGGGCAGGCAAATTGCAATGATAGGAAGAATTGGATTCAAACTTCAACTCGCAGCTATCCCACTGTTCCATTCACTCTAGAACTAGCATTATCAGACGATGTGACTGTTTTCAGGTGTGTCTGAAGAACCAAAAGAAGACACAGTGATGGAGATGCACGGTGCAAAGGCAGTGTACTCCCCTCTCAAGAGTTTGATGCATGATAGCCAAACAGAAGATAAAGAAGCTCAACATGATGAGGTGCACCGGATAATAGAGATTGAACTTCTTTGCATGATAAGAAAGTGGTCGGAATTGAAACTAGCCAATGGACAACCTGTCATTTCCATTCGAAAGGATAATGCACCCCTCCTTGACCTTGAGTGGACTGAAGGCAACCAAGCAAAACTGAAGACCCTGGCGCCGGGATAAACTTCACAGGGTACTTCACAAGTATGGAGGATTCATAGAAGGGAGCTGGAATGTTATTCTATCAATTTGGAAGACACCAAGGATCACATCAACATTTCTGGTCAATAGTACAACGAATGGGCGCTTGATACTTGGACGGATTCCCTGATGTGCTTGTGGCCAAGTGAGACAGTTCCACAAATGCTTTTCTCCGAACCAGTGCAAATACCCAAACCTGATAGAGACAATGGATGACGAGTGGTGTTCTTCCTTAAATAGTGGGCAAAATGAAATGCTGCTCCCCACTTCACCTCCTCAACAAATGACTGTGTTGTGTTGTGCTCTTGCTGGCCAAATTCATTATTTGAAGTGGTGGCTAACTGACTATTTTCCAGATGATGTGGATATATTCAACATGTATGCCTAAATAGGCAATAATAAACATACAGAAATGCAACCAGAAGTTGTGGATTGACAACATCCATCTGGATTCATAACTACATCCAAACTGGCGGGGACTGGCCAAAATAGTCTATTGACAAAACACACAGTAATAACTCAGAAGATCTGGGTTTTCAATCAACAGCAGCAGGCATTTACATGAGTTGACCAGCTAGGACACAACAAAGTACCACATACATAGTTACTGAATATGGGTCCTGCTAGCTATCATAACTGCAAAAGGGATCTGCATGAACAATCTGGAGCGGCCAAAATGGGAGCCCTGCACAGCTACATGAGTGAAATGAACATCACGCCATTGATAATTTGCTGGATTGTGGGGACTTGTAAGCACCATATAAAGCCAGTGGCAGTGAATGGAGACATGTCGTAGTCTAATACAGTATCATCTTGGAATGTTAGAATGCTTCATCAAGGTACACCACATTAGACATTCAACCAAGATAATTATTTTAGTTGATACAAATAGTTAAAAATGATGGTTGTTAGGTACCCTATACTGCATGAACAAAGTGTTTCTCTCTGTCAATTTGAAGTGAATCAAAGTTGTACTGTTGGAATTCCTGTGTCTTAAATCCGAAATACCTAGAGAGGAATTTTATTAGGGATCTTGATCACCATTATTGTCCCATATGAGATGAAGTCAAGGACTAAGCTACATTACAAGTTCCCAGTAGGCCTATCTGATAATAAATGTGATGAGTCAAATGTTTTGAATGATGAAGCCAAGGGCTTCCAAGTATTCATCAGTTACTAATTAGGAGTGCATTGGAATTGCCAGACTACATATGCATTTTGAAGTCAACAGAATGAATAATGCATAGTTTAACAACAGTCAACTTCACTTGAGATTTTTTGGCATATGTCTTAAGTTTCATTGTAACAGATTCAGACCTGAATATTTGCCAATTCCATCTGTGAAGAAAGTGAAACTAGGTGACATTGAGTTGCAGTATCTGACTACGAGATACAGGCTTGCTGATTCATGGAAATGCCCCAGCTTTGGCTACCACATCGTCGCAGTCCATGTGCACCTCAGAATCCTCAGCTTATACCTGGAGTCATGTTATCGCTGATTCAGTACCACATATTTGCATCAGCAAAATGTAAAATGGTGGGGAAATCATACCTTAACAACTCAGCTATTCTGAACAGTCACACTGATCCTTCCAGAAGCTCCCAGAAGCTCCCGAACAGGCTGAATGCAAAACGATATGTTTTTCAGCTGGTCTGAGAAGTACTTTCAGGTGTTCCTCAATGCTTCTAACGTAGTGGAACGGAATACATGAATATTCAATAGAGTATAAAGTCGTCTTCAGAATGCTATAAAATGATGCGTTTAAGTTAGTAAAATTTCGGAGCTGCTGGGACTACGACGCTTGTTGCCAAGACCATTCCGGTGCCCCTGGAGCCCGACTCTTTGGGAGTGATAATATATAATATCTATATCGAATAGTACAATTCGACAAACTATCTCCCAGCTACACACTTGAATCAGGCATTCCAATCCAATTAATATACAGTCCAGTAGGTATCATAATCAACATGATTATTTGCAAGCCATATGCTATCGATGCCGCCCAATGTAGCATTCTCCCCTACCAAATGTGCCAGCACAACTATTGCTACAACGGGTACAATTTGCCTCTTATTCGTCTGTTTGACAACCCCGATGAACCCGTCAACACAATCAGCCCAACCATGAAGATCTTTGAACCTTGTTAGAATCACCACTGCGTAGTCTTGAGCTTGAGGACATATTACCCATTGTTGAGTTTTGTTGCACTTCCTAGAAAAGGTCGATATTACTTTGCCGGCAGGCAGGTGCACCTGAAATTGGAAGATCTGATTCACTGAGGTCCAGCTGAAGTATAATTCAGCAAAAGAGTGAATTCATCCTTGGAAGATGTTATTGAGGTCATTCTCTTCACTTTGTGTATACTGGACCCAGATGTTATGAGCTTCAGGCATGATCCCTTGGTTGGCATTGGTATATTCTACCTTGCAATCGAGTCCCAGATACTCAACAGAAGCAGGGTTGTGAAATGATTGACAGTATTACAACAGCCCATTCTGGAGTTTAATAAATATACTGTCAATGAGTATATACTGATCATATCTAAGCAAGAGTCCACCAACTTCATGACCCCAGTCCACTTCAATTTGAGTGCGAAATAGCTGTCTAAAGTTGGGAATTCCGAAATCTTCTGATGCATCTCTGAGTGAGGTTAATTTGATACTTCTGCACACTCCACGGATATGCATTTCTCTTGAATGATATCCCTTGGATCATAACTTTCGATTACCAGACCGTTTGGGCCATGGCAACAGCCTCCCCCCACTCTCAAACCATGTTGATGCAACTAAAATATAGAATGATGACCTGAGACTTTGTAAAGCTATTTAATTGTATTATAGGTGTATTCTGGCAAGTTCTAAGGAAGCTGCAACACTAGGGGAGCAATAAATAGAGCTGCTCCAGTAGGGGTGTAATCCTCAGATTTGTGCTTCGGGAAACCTGAAATGTCAACCAGAATACTCCTACAGCGGGACCCCAATACCTCCTACTGACTTGTACCTTTTAAAGATGATGCAGAAGCCACTGCTGGTGAACTTCCCTTATCAACAATATCTAAGGACCATGGAAAATCAAAAAAATGGCGAATCACAACAAATCACTCACCCACCCACGCGGACCCTCATATCCAGTTCCCCACACGTCAGATCTCTCAGGATCCTCCCACCTTCCACCCTGTCGTTCCAAGATATCACCCACACACCGCTTACAATACACTGCCATCGAAAATCTGTTTTCAGCATACAGTAGAACCCTTCGAAATTTTAAGGCAATTTTTGACCCAATCACTATTTGAGGATATGGCAGCCAACACCAAAGCATATGCTGCTGCTAAAGCCCGTGAACGACAGCTGGAGGGTGGTAGGAAGTGGAAGGTGGTCTCTGCATCAGAACTAGGGATAGGGTTAGGGATTGTATTGTACATGCGGGTGTATAGTTCCCATGCAGTAAAGGACTACTAGAGACATGATAGGCTGAATCCTACCCACCCAATCAGCGAGTATATGGGCCAAACATGATTTGAGGAGATTCACAGGTACTTCCATGTATCCTCCCCAGATCTCCCCAAGATAGCACCAACAGGAAGGCGACTATGGCACAGTAAGGTCAATGTTATTTTGGAGCAACTTCGAAAAAGTGCACAGCAATATTGCATGCATTCAACAATTATTTGCTTGGATGAATGTATGATAAAAGCTACTGGGCAGTCCCCTGACACATACAAGATGCCAAGGAAGCCCATCAAACAAGAATTTAAGTTTCACTGCCTTGCTGATCACGGTTACATCTGGGATTGCCATTCAACCACAAACCAGACTGGTCCTGATACTGTTCCATCAACTGATGGCTTGACTGCAACAGGAGAAGTTGTATACCATCTCTTACAATAACTCCCTGGTACTATGTACTGCATAATCTATCTGGATAACTTTTATACCACAGTTCCATTGTTGGGAAGATTGCATCATGATTTGCATATGGGAGCCTGTGGAACAGCATGTCCTGCGTCAGCTGAGGTTCCACCAGAACTTAAAATTCTGAAACAAGATGTTGGCAAATATGAGTACCATTCCTCGAAAGTACTTGCCGTTAAGAACAGCCTTTTTGGCCAGCTGGTTGGTGCACATTTGTGGTTTGATAATGCACCAGTTACAATTCTCAGTACTGTACATGACTTTGAATCTCAGCCAGAGAGGCTAAGAAAGTGGCCAGGGAAGAAGAGTACCAATGTGAAGAAGGCCTGAGAAGCCTTGGGTAATTTGCAGCAGAAAAAGATAATGATTCCTCTCTGCATTGATGACTACAATCACAACATGGGTGGTGTAGATATAGCAGACCAAATGCACAGCTACTGTGATACTCAGCTCACCGCCTTTTGCACATGGTGGCCTATGCTCTTCTGGGCATATGATACCATGGTCACAAATGCCTATTTCATCTACAAGGATATGCCTCAGAGTTCTAACACCATCACACATAAGGAATTTCGCCTGCAGTGTGCCTGGAGGTAGATCCTGACTGGGTCTGAACCAATTTCCACCTCACAGATTGTACGGTCCACTAGGTCTAAATCCACCCTGTCAAAGGTTCAAGAGGGTACTTTGTTACCCCTTGAAGGACGCTGTAACTGTGGGCACCTTCCAGTCCATCTTGAGGAGGGTAAGCAATTAGGGTGTTAGCTTTGCCACTAGAAGCAGAGAAACAGTCCCACAAAAAATACCAAATCTCCACCAAAAACCCGCTACGCTTGCACCCAATGTGACCAGCCACTGTGTCTCAATGATGAAAGGAATTGTTTTGTTAGGTTGCATCAGCTGTAAAGGAGTGGGGTGGGTGGTGGTGCAGAGAGCAGGGGTGGGGTGGTAGCTGGAGGGGGCAGATTAGGAGGGGCAGCAGGGTTTACAAAGCCACACTTGATACAATTTACAATTTGTTTGAATAGGGGGTTTTATTTGTGACTAGAGAAGACTTCTTTCAAAGCAGAGCCTCTAGCGATCATTTTTGGGGTGTGGTCGTGGTAGTTGTGCGGACAGTAGGTTGAAAACTTTTGCAGAGTCAATATCGTACCAGCCTTGGAGTGCAAGATATGACAGTGTCTCCTCCATATAGTCAAGACTGTTACACCGGACATTATGCTTATGTATCTGTCGAATGTAATTGACTTTGTTGTTAGATCGATATGCCTCTTTCACGTTGGCAATATTTAGTCGTGTAGAAATATCAGTGGTGCAATTGTCACTGGAACCCATTCGGCGAATTGACTCTGATATATTGATTACAAGATGCACTTTTCCATATCTGAAATGTATTACGCACTGTTCAATGGTTTTCCGGAGTGCCTGTATGCCAATTGTCTCCCACCAGGCTTCAAACTCGATAAAGCGGATGGAGAATTCCTTCTTGAACTGCTTTTGTTCATTCAAGGTGATGATATAAATCTCTTTCTCCAGCTGGATAGTGACATGCCCTGGATCAGCCAAGCTCCAGGTTGTGGAATCTGTCTCAGCATCCGATAGGCGGATCTGAAATTGCAGTTGGTTGTCGATGGTTATGTTTGCCACCCCGTAAGTATTGTCTTTGACTGCAGTTTTCAGTAGTGTATGTTGTTTGGCGAATACGCTTCTGGGACCGGTTTCCTTGGTCCCGACTTTCTGCAATAGTTGTCGCTCATGATGTTGGAATAATTTATTGAAATACTTGCATTTAGCAGGTGTCACTTGATGGATTTCGCGCTCAAATCGCTCTATTGCCCTCTGACAATCAGCATCTAACCAAGTGGTTACTGCTTGCCGGACTCTATTGAGACGTACCTGAAATTGCCTTCGTTTTGTTGAGGACACCTTTTCAGCCCCATACACAAGGGCCTCTCTTGCACCATGAATCTTATGAATCTTTTGTTCGTGTAACTAATTGGATTCCATTGCCAACAGGTTATCCACTTTGGCCTTCGCAGACTTCGCCATTTTCTTTTCCCAAAAAATTCCTATCTTTTGGGAAAATTGCTTGAGTGCATCGTCTAGTCCTTTGAGAGATAGATCCGAGTTATTTTGTTGGCTAACAAGTACAGAGAATTCACGTGATGCCCGCACTGTTTCAAATGCCATTTCATTGGAGGCTATTTCAACCTCAGTTGTCCCATCATCCATGGAGCAGAGAAGAATCAGAGCGCAATTCATGGCCAGTGTTCTGATTATTCAACGGATCTCTTGACATTGCCAGGTGCCACTTTTCAATGAATCGAATGGTTTGGAGAAGAGCGCGAGGCTGCGATATTGTGGCACCGATGTGAATCAATTGTCAAATTGTTCCTTCACTTGTCTTGCTTTCAGGTATTTGAGCAGCCAGTTCAGTAAGTCTTTAACTAAACCCAGGAGCAACTGATGCAATTCATCAGGCTGCCAAACCCGATTGACATTGCAGAGCGGGTATTGCCAGAACTGGTTGCGGATTGGGTGGACACCTAGAGTGTGCAGAGCATCAATATTATTGACCTCCAGCAGCTCCAAGTAAATATGCTAGTCACTTGACTTATCAAGTGCTCGAAGGGTGGAATGTCCCATCGGCGCACCTTTACAAATTTCTCACATCGGGTATGAGCCATATGAGACTGGAGCAACCATGACTTGCTCCCAATAATCCCCGACCCAGGTAGCTAAAAGGGGGTACCATTGTCACTGGAATCCATCTGCAGAATCCCATTTCAAGCCAGGGCCGGTGATGTCAAGATGCCTAAGTTGAAACAGCACAATTGCAACCATGGAATGCCATGTTTCGTCAATATTTTTGGCATCTTTTGGTGGACATGGGATCAGGCCGACAAGAATTCAGGCGCGCATGTTAGGTGTCTGGCAGAAATCCTTGAATATTTTGAATTGTGAGATACTGCGCGCTGCCATGGTAATCGCCCGAAAAATTGAACATGTGAGTCTTGTCATTTGCACAAATGACTGGCATAATCGTCGCTCCAGCATGAAGTTGAACTGGTATATCCCACCACCAATCGCCAGTGTTCATCTTGCTGTAAACTCAACGGCCCTCACTATCAGCGAGACGCACCAGTTCGAAATTGAGGTGCTTCTGGAAAGGAAGATGTGCTAGGCGGAACTAGATATATTTGAAAATATCCCTGTAGTATAATGTTCCAAAGATGTGTGAGTCATCTTCAATCCAACTATCATCGCCGAGGCCGAAATCGAGTTCAGAGAGGATATTTTGCATGGCATCTGCTGATTGGATGGATTCGACTTTGAAATTGTGCAGTGCACACCTGAAATGTATATTTATCCATATTTTCGTTTGGTGGAAGAACGATTGAGTCTGCTGAATGTCGCGTGCGGACCGAAATGGATGCAATGGATTCCATTGTTCTGAGTACTTTTGATGCTTGTTGTACAATCCAGTTGCATTCCCAGACGCTTTCCACCCACACATTTTCCACTCAAACTACTTGCCTACGAGCCTTTGTCTTTGTTCAATCAGGGGTACAGGTGCGATAAGTCTCCTGAGGGTATATAAGATCTTTGTTGGGAGTATCTCCAGGTGGTGGTGAACCCGGTACGTTACCTATGAGTTGATCATTGATTGACAGCTTGTCGATCGCCATTTGGGTGCACCTACTGAAGTTAAACCATGATGGCTCAGGGTGAGGGAAACTGGCGGGTAGTAGAATCCCGTTCGGTAATAGCCCTTTATTCCTCGATATTGAGTGATCTTGTTTTCAGTGAACTTCCAGTCGGTTCTCGTTGAATAATTTCTCTTTGCAGAACACTCATTGAACATGTTTGCGGAGAGTGTTGACCATATTTGAGAAATGCTCAGTGTTCTGATGAATCTCAATGATGCTTTAGGGGGTATGGTTTGTTGCTGGATTTGAGCCTCAAGGATATTTCTTTGAAAGCAAGCTAACTCTAACTCAGGTTAGCGTATCACTTTCAAAGCCACATCACACCCCACCAAATCTAGAGAAGGGGTAAAACAAAGTCACCTTATGATCAGTTTTTTTCACAAACTAGAATAATATCTATCAAATCCCACACAATAATGCTGCACATTATCTACTGAAAATTGTTAGCAAAGAAAGCTTCTTTTGTCATCACTGCGATCAACTTTTAATACTTTTCATCAGGTGCTACTATGATCGGCCTTATGGTATACTACATCATTGCGGCATTGTGCAGAATCTGCCTACACTTGAGCCTCAAGCAGCGCATAACAGCAGCTTAATACAATGAATAAGTAAGTTTCCTAGTTGGCTGTATGCCAGCTCAACGATCACCGAAAACTGATAGGCTGGTAGGATATTTTCTTGAGCAACAATCCTTGACCAGTGGGTGGATCCTGAAGAGACAACAAGGTTAACACAAGGAGCTCAAACGGAAGCAATCACTGTTGTTGCTCAACTTACAACGCCTCATACTGAATGAAGTGCATGTCCGACACACACATTTTGAGTGAAAAATGCCTAGTCATGCTAACATTCTAACCAGATATAGTTCTTGTTGAATTCCTGCATATACCATTTCGTGTCTCTTCTATGACCTTTATAGCCATGGACTGAACAAAGGTGAGCTTCAATTCAAGATCCTACTATACGAATGCATGCATATAACAACGAAAGGCAGGATGTGTGTGATTACGATATCTTTTTCTCAGCCGGGTTTCCTGCGATAAATGGCGATGTAAAACACCACAGTTCAGGACAACTAAGATGGATATAAGAGGCCTTCATTCCGGTGAAGGTTACTGCTACCTTCAATATTCTCAACTATACTCCGCTGCATTCGAAATCACCAATTGAATTGACAAATTGCTTCCTCCAAATTGTTTCTTCACATCCAATATCGACGAACGAATCTCCACCGAAGACAACTAATATGTCTCACACAGGTGGGCTGTTTCGCTCAGAACAATGCCCAGATGAGAATGTGAGAGCATCAGATATTAATGCAGAAAATACACCGAGCAAAGACACTCAATTCAGGCAACCCGCGAATCAATTTCATCCACCATCACAAGGGTATAGTTACCCGCCTTCGCAGCCACCATTTCCAGATCGTCCCCGGATCTACCACCAAGCCCAATTCGACTTGACACCAAGATCGCAACCAAGCCCTGGTGCGACCCGAGGATATCCAAGTTATGGGCAATTGTGACAAGCATCATCAGCAAAATGTATTTTGGTCACTGGGTGCCTCTGGGAGCCTGTGCAAGTGTCGGAGATTTGTTGGACCAGAATCCCAGGGTGGTCAGAACCCAGAGTTTCCTGGACCGATGCAGTGGCCTTCAGGTTCACCTGGCAGCACCTGGGAGCGCCGACAACAAGCCTGAGAGCACCTGGGAGCGCCGACCACACACCTGGGAGCGCCGACAACAAGCCTGGGAGCACGTCAAATCACTGTAGCGCAGTCTGAGAAAACATCATCTTCTTTGGGAACACTGCGGTGCGCCTGGAAATCATAGCTACTGCTTATTATTCAACAATTTTTAAAACTGATGAATTCAGTTTGTATTTTCATCTATGTATCTGTGTATCTATATAGCTACCCATCTACACACTGCATATCTGGCCTGGCTGCAGGCGGTGCTTGAGAGAAATTCGAGGTGCGCCTGAAGATGACGATTGTGTGTAATCAGATATACACTCCCAGGCTGTGATCGACCGAGTTTGGAGATTCACTTGGAGGCCGTGATCGAGCAATCTTGGAGATACACTTGGCAGCCGTGATCGAGTGAACTTAGAGATGCACTTCAAGTCCGCGATTGAGCTAGGTTGGAGATGTACTTCAAGGCTATTGTCGAGCGAGATTGGAGTAGCACTTGGAGGTGATCGATCTGTAGGCTGTCGATCTGGAGGTGGTCTATCTGAAGGCGATCGATCAGGAGGCAGTCGATCTGGAGGCGATCGATCTGGAGGTGGTCGATCTGGAGGCGGTCGATCTAGAGGTGGTCCATCTGGAGGCGGTCGATCTCGAGGCAGTCGATGAGAGGTGTGCCGGGTGCTGAGACACTATTCATCGGTTTGTTAACGCACAACCACGGGAATGTGACGAGGTGACTTTATCTTTGAAGCTCATTTGGAGTGCTGGCTGGTGGTGGTCTATCTGTAGGGAGTCACACCGGAAGCTGAAGGTACATTCAAGGGTCAACTTGTAATTGTGAGAATGAAGGGACAACGGACGATCTCACGTGTATGCTGTACTCGGTTGATGCTACACTCGGTGTAACGCTATACTCAATGTTAACTCATGATCATGGCATGGAGAGATGGAGAAGAATGACTAAACTTTCTTCTGCAATGATGGTAGTGTTGTGCATGAGAAATAGAGAGATGGAGGGAAGATGAGAATGACATGGAGAATACGAGCAGATATGAGAAATCATGAGTACGACTTGCTGGATTGGGTTTCGAAGGCCTCGTGTTGGTGATATTGCATGCCTGATCGGGACTCAGACGTGCCATATTGGGGATGGTAAATTGACTTGAACACGAAGTTCTCTTAAGTCCCAGTTTCTCATGATGATTCGCCCCATCTCCTCTCATCTCTCACTTTCTTGTCCTCAACTCTACCATCACCTAAGAACACGAAGTTATGTCATCCATCTCTATCTCTCCATGCCATGAGCATGAGTTAACACAGAGTACAAAATACACCGAGTACTGCATCATCCCAAGATCGACTGTCTCCCGCTCCCAGCCAGTCTCTCAACTCTTAGCGGACCTTGTTGTACTCAATTCTCTATATTCCCACAATTTCGAGTTAACCAATGAATAGAGTCTCAGCTTCCATCGCACATGCCTTCCGATCTACTGCCTCCAGATTCACTGACTCCAGATTCACTGCCTTTAGATTGACTACCTCCAGATGGACTGCCTTGAGATCAATCACCTCCAGATCGACTGCCTCCAAGTACTCCTCCAATCGTGATCGATAATGGCCTTCAAGTGTATCTCCCAACACGCTCAATCACAGCTTCCAAGTGCATCTCTGAGTTCACTCTATCTCGGCCTCCAAGTGCATCTCCTAACTTGCTCACTCAGGGCCTCCAAGTGCATCTCTGAGTTCACTCGATCTGAGTCTCCAAGTGCATCTTCAAACACGCTTGATCATGTCCTTCAAGCACATCTTTAAGAAGTGACGGCATGTTTATGGAGATGCAGCGAGGGGTAACGGAGGTGGACAGAGTGATGGGGATTATATATTCGGCAGACCCCGGTGTAGATAGACGTCATCTCATTTCCATCTCATCTTATCATAAAATGAAAATACACACTCTATGTTTCCCAACTTTCGGTCTCACTCACTCTATCGAAGATTTGATGGATCCGCGCAATTGTGTAGATAATCAACACCGGGTAGTATCATATCTTCTCATCCGAATTCTACGCATCTCAATGGGCGTGCCCAGGTGCTACTTTGATTATGCTCGACTACCATCTGTGGCCAGATTGACCGTCTGTATATATATTGAGACACTTAAATAATGCATGCCATATTATGATGTAGCGACTCTTGTGACTGTAACAAAGACGAATATGATAAGATGAAATGCCTTGTGGTTATGTAACAACCACTGCTGTGAGAATACGGCACCAAGTCTCCCACAGTGTTGCACAGCGGTCTTGGCTGCTCTTGAAGTCTGCTGCAAATCTGCTCTCGTAGTCTCCCGCTGATTTGTGCAGAGGTCTCCGGAGGTCCAAAATTTTACTATCCTATATGTCAAATCTTGTAGTATCCTAAATGCACCTCCATAATCCAGGTGCTTTCAGGAGCACCTGAGAATGCTCTTGTACAGTCTGAGAGCACTTTGCTTATCTCCAGGAGGGTCTGGGAGCGGCTGGAAGTACTTAGAAGCACTGGTGACGTCGCCTGGAGTGTCTGGGAGGATTGTGTGGTGCTTCAGGACTGATTTACATTTTACTGATGATATGATTTCCCCCAAGGAGGATATGGTGGAATTCAAATGTTCCCCCCTCAGCTATTGGCAGGTCATGGGCCGTCAACTCCAGGCGCACCTTGAGTGCCTCCAGCACTGCCTGGAAACAATCCAGTCATTTGGCCGACCGCTTCGGCCTCCACTGCACCTGGATAACCTCCCGGTGCACCTGAGAGACCCCCCATTAACCTTCCAATGAAAAGATTTCAGCCGGCTGCAGAACCGTGCAGGACAGATGTTGCAGGGATTACTGCTTTGCCCCCATCACCAGATATGTCTTATGACAAATACAATGCAGAATATGTGAGCGACAATTTGTCAGACTTGGGTGGTGCCGAATGCCAAGCCTCGGTCAGCTTGAAGCAAATGGAATTCTCCTTGAAGCAATGTGCCAACAAGATGGGGCAGCCCAACTTTAGTACCTTCAACAAGCGGAAGAAAGTATGGGTGGCTGGGTTTCTGTAGAAGAAGCATCGGTCCATTAAGCAGGGACAAAACCATCCGAATCACCGTCTAAATGGACCGCAGCGCTGGGAAACTGTGGTTGCAGATTTTTTGGAGACTTTCGAGACCTGCCTGCTTTCGGAAAATTTCGATAATGCTGAATGGATTTGGCAACAGTGAGTTGAGCTGTATTTGAAGACATGTGCAAGTGAGGTTCAGGAGCCAAGGAAGAAGGAATGGCAAGGCAACAAGTGACCGGCGACAGTGTTGGGAGAGGGCACAGGCAAACAAGCGTGAGGTAACCGCCCAGAGTTGCCAAAAACAACTTTCTTGGTTGTGATTCGTGGAGTGCCGAATGGCAACAACAACCAGACCTCCAGCAATCATCTCCAAGCTTTGTACACAGATGTGAGGCACTGGGAGGAGCTCATTGATTTCATCAAACAAAATTGTAGCCCGAAAGAAACATACTGTCTGACTGCGATATAGAAGTGCAACTTGACGCAGGAAGCATTGGATGAAGAGTATATGCGATTATATACACCTGGGCAAATGATGAATGACCCTCTATACGGTGAGATTTCATACAAAGTTCCGTTTCAAATGACTTCAAGTTGAAATTGGGACACAATGTGAAACTATTGTTTGTAGAAATAAAGGCAGCTACAAGGAAGGATATTGCGGAGTATGTAATTAGACTGGCCAAGGTAATCACCATTAGCCTTGTTCCGGTTTGTTATGCTTCATTGCTAAGCAGTATACTTAGACTTTGAAGGGATCAGATGACAAGGAAAGAGTGGTGGATGAGAAGGCAGGTGCGAAAGGGACTGATAGTAGAATTAATGTAAGTTCTGATTGAGTGAATAGAATTGATTATATTCCACGTACTTGTTGGGTCCAAATACTTCTCAGTGAAATACCTAACATTGCGATACATTTCAGGAGTGCCGGAGTACGAGCCCATCAGCCCAACTTACATCAGAGCAACTGAAAGAGATCATTAAGGACGAAAAGAAGACTGGCCAAAGTGCAAGCGAGGTTCAGGAGCAACTGGATGGCGAGAAGGTCCTCGATCCAGCTAATACCTGTTTGGTATTGAGCACTGTTATCAACACAATCAACAACAAAATTGAACATGAGTGTCTTGAGGAGACGGTCAGGCTGCTGAATGCTCATCTGATTCGTCAATCAACAGATGAATGTGTCCCAGGCCACAAGTATTCAATTCCAGGCCTGCCCGGAACTATGTTTCTGGTGCACCAGGTTTGGGCCATCTGTTTTATTGTGAGGTGGTGGGTTTGGGATGCTGAGATGCTAGGAGCACTGGTGGCAGATAAAACGGGTCATGGAAAGACTTTCACCTCGGTGGCAGCAGCAATGATATGCAAACTGCTCACTGAGAAAGTGGTAATGGGGTTACCGCTTTCGATTTTGTTGGGGAATAACGTTGAAGAGTGGGTGAATATGGTACAAAACGATGTTCCCGGGATAATTGGTGAAGAACGGGAATGGTATCCATTGCAGCCACATAGTTCAGTGCCCCACCGCCTCATAGAAATCCAGAATACTCTGGCGCAGGGGCAACTAGCGTCAACATCCGCCCTTGAACCAATCCTGGTGGTGGTAATGCCCGGAGTTGGAGAGACGTTCAAGCGTGTCATTGACGAGATGACATATGCAACAGCTTTCAAACTCAATAACTTGTTGCATGCGGAAAATGATAATCTCGCCCAGGAAAATCCGAACACCAGTCTTGATAAGCCACATAACCGATGGAATATGCACCTTGTTTCATTTCATACCTTTACATCCAGAGCAAAACCATCAGGCAATGGCCAACTTTCACACTGTTCGTGGAGTTTTGTGATTTTTCAAAAGTCTTGTAGGTACACGACGAAAGATTGTATAGGCTGGCGAATTGTGATGAATGCAAGAATTGGATTCAAACTTCAATACACTGCAATACCGGGATTCCATTCACTCGATGACTGGTGTTTTCAGACGATGTGGCTGTTTTCAGGCGTGTCTGAAGCTCCAGCAGATGATACTGTGATGGATAAGCACGACACCGAGGCAGTGTATTCTGGAGTAAACATTTTGATACATTCCATCCGGACTAAAGACGAAGACACTCAACAGGATGATACACAACCGATGATCTAAATTGTAAAACCATGGATGATAATGAGATGGTCAGAATCGAAACTGGCAAATGGGAAACAAGTTGTTCGGATACCGACTGTGAATGCACACCTTGTTGATCTAGAATGGACTGAAGAAGAGCAAGCTAAACTGAAGACAATTGTGGAGAGATACACTTCTCGGGGTGCTTTAGGAGCATGGAGGGTACATAGATGGCGGCCGGCAGGCTTCTCATTGGTATTCAGAGACACTGAGGATCAGAATGACGTTTGAGGACAATGGTATGGTGAATTCCCACTTGACACTTGGGTGGATTCTCCAACTTTCCAATTGCTAAGAAACAGATTGCTGCCGATGCTTGTCAGGGAACCTGCAGAGTATCCCGAGCCTGACAAAGACAAAGCATCGAATGAGGTGCTCCTGCATGAGCCGGAATGTATTAAAACTGCATTGCCATGTGCATCTCCACCTGAAAAGACTGTGCTATTTTGTCCACTGCCAGGCCAAGTTCGTCATTTGAAGTGGTGGCTCACAAAGTATTTTGCGTATCATGTGGATATTTTCTACATGTATGCGGAAATCGGCAATGATGAGCGCACAGAAATTCAGCTCAAAGTCCAAGATTCACCATATCCTTCTGAGTTCGTCACTACACCCACAGTGGGTGGAACAGGCCTAAATCTCACAGCATCAAACCATGCAGTAATAACTCAGAAGTTCTGGGTATTGAATGAGCAGTGGCAGGCATTTGCACCAGTTGTCCAATTTGGGCAAAACAGAGTTCCACACACATGGCTATTGAACACGGGACCAAGTGGTTATAATAACTGAGCAAGTGATCTCCATAAGCTCTCTGGAGTGGCACAAATGAGTTTCCTTCATGGCCTGATGAGCTGACCGAACATCAAGACTTCGATGATATACCAGATTCTGGAGTGTTTGGAGGACCATACAAAGCAGCCTACGGAGCAAGGAGATTTCATGCCGTCAGATGGTGATGATGAATGATAATTTTCTGGACAGTGTAATCAAGGTATACCTCTTTAATCATGCAGCCAACTCAATCTCACCAACTGATGCAAAATAGGCAAATGGTATGGAGAATAAGGCGCTCGTGAGGAGTATTGTTTAGAGCTCAGTTCCATTTCGTGTTAGTTGATTATAGTAATGAATATGAGATGAAGTCAATGATAAACAGATATCTGGTAAACTGTAACATAGCATCATTTGGATGATCCAATATGTGATGAAAAGCAGGTGTGCCGGTGTAATAGTCAACTAAGTCAAATTCTGCAGTGCCAAATATTTCTGTTTGTGTCAATCTGTCGAAGCTGCAGTCACATATCATCATGATCATATATTGTCTGAATGGAATTGTGATACCGAGATCTGCGAACGGGATTCCAGTTATCAGGCGCGCCTGAACCTCCAAGTGTAATTCGAATGATTTGCGTCTTGTCTGTTTCAGGCTCACTGGACACTACAATTGCGAAAGAATTTGTGATATTCACTGAATTGACAATGCTGAACAATGAACAGTCAATTGCACAAGAGAATCACTATCAACATCTCGACTCTCCTGAAACAGATCCAGCCCAGTATATCCCTAATGATCTGGGGATAGAAAGACTCTCTAAGCGATATCAAGTTGATGAATTGTATCCTAAGACATGGCTCACAGATTTCAGACTTACCCGAAAAATACAGCCGAGTATTTCCTCGCTCAGGAATGAAGTTCAGGCACACCTCAGATTCACTCTCCAGTCGAGTGTGATGGTCTCAGATTTGACACCACACATATATCCTATTCAAAGGCTAATTTCAACACGCGGGCACTCATTATTCACATAGGTTCCCACTCCAGGCACGCCTCTGAACTGTAAATACCCACTTTGCATTTCCTCTGAATCTGTGGCTGCCAGCACAGAGTGTCATTTGTCACAGACTGAACATTGAAGTGCAGGCGTGGCTCATCCCACTCAGCCCTAGCTTAATATCAGAATCAATGCTGGTTCAGTATTTAAAGGGAGCTGCATAAATCCAATAACTGTCATACTCTGTGTATACCTATCCTTTGGAGGAAGGTGTCCACCACACGCTTACCATAGATGCACACGCCCTGGGTGATAAGTAACCACATTTGATTGGATTTTGACTAAGAAATATGTTCGGACATTACTTTCCAAGATTCAAAGATAGTCTCTGTTGTTCAGAATCCCAAGTGCGTATCAAGAACAAATCATGATGAAAGCTTGAGTAAAGAAAAGGCAGTTTATGAGAGTTCAAGAAACTGTCAAAGTAAGGCGAGCCTGCAATCGCAGCCATTAGGTTGTATCCTGCATGCCAATTCAATGCTAGCTGCACTTCAATTGACCGGAAGTGCATGCTGTTATTGGTCTTGTCGCTGTCAGATGAAGTCTCATGATGCATTCATATTGTTCTTATACACTGCTTTGAACCCCAATATTTATGTTTAGTCAACATTATACCATTGAAATTCATAGTGAGTCTGTGATTAAATGATGCCATATTTACATGATGTTGTGCACAACATGTTAATGTGAGTGACTATTTATGACCCATTCACTCACAGTCTTGGCATTGATGAGAACTGGAATCCATTAGATTACCCCAGAGTCTTCATCGCACCTTTACCGTTCTTTCTCTATGTGGAATCTCTTCTTTGTAAACCCAAATTCTCCATCAACTCTTACACTAACTGCAGACACATTGTGCCTTCAGCAGACTCGGACCGGTGAAAGTGAAGTTGTGCACATGATATTGCCTAATCGACCGCTAACTTTGCAGCAGAATCCTGAAACAACAGAATGGTATAAAAGTAAGGTGTTCTTCCGACTGGTATACCACATTCGAAGACATTTATTTATCCACTATCAGCAACAAACCCAGTTTGAACCCATGTAACTTGAACTATGCCCACTCGCGAAGGTCCCAACTAGATCCTCCGTCCAAGTCCTGCAAGATTCTGCAACACACCAGCAATTATGTGCCACGAGGTCACCTCTCATATGCTCGAACTAGAGGCATAATCAACTACCTTCGCTGGAGTCATATGCAGGGGCGATCCTGATCAACCCATTTCTCAGTATTCCAGATATGTCCGGCCCTGAGAGTTAGTTAGTGATACAACCATGTTAATGTCTCGAGTTTTTCAGGTGTGTCATTATCTTCAGGTGCATCTGGTTCAAATTCTAGGTATGTGTTGTACGGTGTCCGGCGTCCTGTGTCCTGAATCTCTCTATTGACCTAAACTTACTGACTCTCGCTAAGTCTAATTGACACGTACACAAGAATTAAAGCGCATGCGGCTCCGCCGCGCACAACCCTAAACCAACCCGCGTGATGACCGCACTCAAATCAATCCCCACACTCCTCCAGGGCGGTATCATGACCGTAGTGCTAAACTCCAAAGAAATCAAACATAGCGCTTGCCTGAAGCTCCTCCCAAACAATTATCCTCTCGCTCAATACCTCTTTCCTGCAACCTTCACATTCAGCCACTTCACATCCAGTCGGAATAACCCTCCAATCTGGCGTGCCACGCCCCCAAGACTTCCTCCACCTCGAGCACTGTCTCTCGGCGCTTTGTCGTATATCTTGATCCCATAGCCATTGACAGGCACAATCCGCAACCCCCGATCCATCAGCCGCGATTGTGACAGCGAGTTGTGTGCTCCTTCGATATGGAAGACATTTCTCCCAAGAACCTCATGATTTCGGCGGTTTCCTGGCAGCCGAAACCTCAATCGCACGTCTCCATATCCGATGGCCTTGCCTGCGACCCTTCCAGCAAATTCGTGAATTTCCTGCTCATCTCTTTTGGCGTACTGAGTGTACCGTATGAACTCTTGCCGATCTCCGCAAACGTGAGAAGTTGTGGCACAATCCACATACCAGGCCTCCTTCTCAGGGGATCTGCCAGTGACTGTCATCCAATGGTTCTCAATTGACGTCATCGTTGTTGCTGCGGCTGCGGCTGCGGCAGTCTCTGTCTGTGCTGCGCACTCCACCTGTGCAGTGCTTGGACAATACCGTGCAATGTGCCCCACCTTATGGCATCTGTCGCACTCCTAAGTATGCCTGTGGCGATGTTTCTCACTCTCCGAACTACTACCATCGCTCTCACTGCCACTGCCACGGGACTTCTAGGACTTCTGAGTCTGCCTCAGATTGTCGCTCTTCGTCCGCAACTTTAAGAACATGGCCACCGCGTCCAAATCGTCGTCCTTCTGTAATCGTGCTTTGTAGGCTTTCATCTTCACAATAACCTCCTCCGGTTTATCGGCCAGGGTGTCAATCTTGTCATACATCAACTGGGTGAAAAACCTCCAATCATCATCCTTCGGTACACCCTTCATCAGAGAATAGGTGTGCTCGCTCTTCGGCATCGTACCACTACCAGTTGAACTGTCGGTATCGGCGCAAAGATTGAAGTCATTCACATAACTCGGAATCTTCGATGCGTACTCCTGAACATTCTCACAATCGCTCAATCTCAAAGCTGACATCTCGTCTCGCAAAGCCCAAACATTCAGCTTCACCTTCGACTTATAGTCCTCCTGCAGCTGATCCAACAGCGCCTTTGCGTCTTTCTGAACGCCATTCTGCTGCTGCAAAGGCCTCTCCATCGGGAGGAGAATGGTCGACCGCTCGATTCTGTACTGCTTCTGCCATGTTTTACACCGTGTCCCGTCCTTCGCGTCCGGTGCTTCCTCTGTACCCTCGACAATGCCGAGAACCTGCTTCTGCTCCAAGAGTATTTCGATTTCCAAACTCCAGCTCTTGTAGTCTGTACCATCAAACTTCTTAATTGTGAACGCTGTCAATTCGGCCATCTTCGTTACACGTCGAGTCTGTCTATACTCCTGCGAGACCGTGTCGGTGATGCCGCAATTCGAAATCTAAATCCGAGTCGAGTTCGTCAAATAAACGAAGTGCCCGGGCTCATAACCTGTTGTACGGTATTCAGCTTCCGGTGTCCTGAATCTCTCTATTGACCTAAACTCACTGACTCTCGCTAAGTCTAATTGACACGTACACAAGAACTAAAGTGCATGCGGCTCCCCCGCACACAACCCTAAACCAACCCACGTGATGACCGCACTCAAATCCGTCCCCACACTATGTTGGCTTAAACTAACCTTCTATTCTTGCATCAATAGCAGACTTCCATACAAGTGCTAACATTCGGGAATTGGGGGCATGAACAATCCATCCAATATTGTGCACCTGATGCTTCCAAAATTACAACACAGAACTAGCATCGACAATATAAATATGAACTGCCGACACTGGTTTCCAGACTCTTTCCAGGCACACCTAGAATGGCATCCTCCTTGGCCAACCGTCACATTTTCCTGGCACGCCTCGAATTGCATCCTCCTCGACCGTGTGTTACTTTATTGCTTCATTTTCCCATTAGTCTATTAAACTTCATACCGTATTCACTCTTATATGCTTTTGTCTACATTCCCCAACTTCACTCCATCAACATGGAACCTATGGCCAGCTTGGTGAGGAATCACTATTCACAGAAGAATCAAGAAGCACACCTTGAGAGAGCACTTGCACGGGCATTGCAGAAGACAGCCAATTTTCATTCCCAATCAAATGTTTGAACTCCAACCCAGCCGTTGTGTATAGTGTTAAAGATAACTATTGTCCGCGCTATGATTCTCATGCAGGAGGATGATGATGATACCGATCGGGAGACCAGCGATGACGACATTGAGGCTCCTAGAGAGTCCACATTGTCATGAAATATCAAAGAAGACGATTTGGACACCCAGCAGGAGGTCTTACATCTAGACCAGGCACACCATGATAAGACATTATGAACAACAAGGGATCCACTGTGAAAGACACAGAACTGTGCCGATACTTTCATTGCCCACACTTGATTTCCAAATCTGCGACATCCAGCTGGGGCCATAGCAGCACCATTGCTCAAATGCCAAAAGTCAACCATCATCATATCACTAGTCTGATGTTGTACAGGCACTCCCGTTTCCGAAGGCTGGTGGAGACCACAATGTTCCTCAATGAACGGCCAGTGGAGATCACAACGTTCCTCAACACCACTAGGCTACTTTTGAGGTAGCGAAACAGTTCATTGAGGCAATCGTATTCGCAGAGACTCCCTCCGCAATCATGTCCAATGAGAAGTACTCGATGGTTGACAAAGCTTGGCAAATTACCATTGAAGCCCAGGAACGTCAGTGGGCCTTGGCAGGTGCTCCTGTAGGTACACCACCTGTGTGACAGTTGCCCCGTGGTGCATCTCATAAAATCAATCCGCAAACCCAAGAAGCTGTAAGTATTTACTCTGTTTTCTGCTCCTCGATTGGATGTATGATGATACTAAACCCCAAAAAATACATAGTTAAAAGTAAAAATTACTACCATTCGAGGGCGTTTGGCGGATGGAGCTCATCAAACTATCGTCTGTAGTTACTGGTTGGATTGAGAATGCAAGACTGACCCCCAAATCCAGGTCAAGGAGCTCCTGTTTGATGATGCTTATCTCTCGAATGTCATCAATGAAAAGAAATCATGGTTCATGTGGATGGAAGTGCTTGACTTAATCTACCATCAGTTTTTCTTCACGGCGAATCGTTTGGGGCAGCAGCTGACCACATCACAGTTCTTTCAACGTCTCGCACCGCAGACGTTACTGCTTGTGGCCGCAGCTATTCATCGTGCGCTCTCTGAGTATGCCACCGGACAGATGGTTACAGTTATGTTTTCTCAAGATGAATATTGAGGTAAAATTTGCCTCTCCACAGTGATAGATTGTATTACTGCAGAATCCACTGCACTCATCAATTACACATGTTGGGTGGGTTCATCCCCCCCCCCCCCCCCCCCCCCATTGTGCTCCTCAGCTATAATAAGCACTCCTCAATCCCCATTAGCGATCCTCAGTCTAGATTGGCGTTTCGATATTTCATTCAGCGCTCCATACCACCTTTTCTGTCTGCGCTCCTCTTCCTGAATGGGCACTGCTCAATTCCCTCCTCAACCTCGATTAGGAGCACCTCTATTTCATTCCAGACTCATCACCGCCCTCCCCTTTCAGTGATGGACTACATGGATGTGCTGCCCCACTGAATAGGCACTCCTTCGCATGGATATGCACCCCTCAATCTCATTCCACCCTCCTTGATCACCATCATTACACCCCTTGCCCACTCTACACTCCACATCAGGCACACCTCCTTTCCTGGTGGCACACCTCTTTTCCCCGCAAATTCATCATATTGCCTTTCAAACCCAAATTTGATTCTCCACGAGCTAACATCTCCATTCGAACCTTTCAGGTATCACAAATCAAGCCAAACGACATTGGAATCCAATTTAGCCCACTTGCCACGCCCGAATTGTTCGAAAATACAAGGAGCACCTCCAGTTTCTTTGCGCCATTGCCGAATTATGTGTTCCTGCATTTGTTGGCCCTGATGAGATGGGAGATTTTCTGGATGACATTGTGACTATGTTTGATTGATATCATTCAATTACTTAGTCGGGTTATTGTTTCTGGTTCCCTGCATTCATTTCTGAATCACTCATCATTTTCTTTGTTTCTCTTTAATGTAGCAATGCAAACAGTAGAATGTTGATTGAGATGCTGGGTACTATTGTATGATTTAGAAGTTGATAATGAACAATAATCTATGCATCATGTGTGGAGGGTATTCTTATTGCTCGTGTGCATCCAGAGAAACTCAGATCATGCTTGCAGTCCTTCGAATTAATTACCCATAAGATCCCAGGCATCTCTCAGAGTTAGTTTGGGATTCCCGCACTGGTTGGGTGACTGTCCCAGATGCTCCCAAACTTATCACAACCGCACCCATGGTGCTCCTGTACCAGTCATCAGAGATCCCAGTTACTCCGAAGGCCAGCCGGAATTTGCTTCTAGTGTGTGATTCACTCCTGAAAATGACGCTTCCAAGTTTATACTCTGCCGCCTCTCACACACTCCTGGAGGCTCCCAGTGACTAAAATACATTTTGCTGATGTGCCAATCATAGATGGCAATAAGACAGTCCATGCGATTCTGATTACTTGTGTTAGTGTACGAGACACAGCTTGCTGAATCCCACTAATGCCGCAGTTTTAGCTTGCATATCATCAAAGTTCAGGTGCAGCGGAGAACCCATGGCATATGTGTGGAATTGTATTTTGACAGATTCAGCACAGCATATTTTCCAGTCCCATTCTATAATGAGACACTCTATGTGAGATTGAGTTCATGTGTCAGAATATGAGAGATGGCTTACTCACTGGTAGTAAAACTGCAGCTTTGGCTAGCTTTGTGATCTAAGTTGAGATGCACTGGACAATCCTGGGCATATAGTTCTGGAAGATCCGGAACAGCATATTTGCCAATTCCATCTGTCAATAAAGACAGTTTAGGCGATATTGGGTACCTGTGTCAGCATATGTCACACAGGATCACCTGTACATTGTAATGCCACAGTTGTTGCAGCAATATTATACAAGATCAGACAAACCTCAAATCTGCATCCGAGAGAGTCGGAATCAGAGGCACCACTTGGTTATTTGGGACCGTGCTGCATCTTGTTCTGCTGGGCATCTCGTGGCCTAAGATTGAAGTTCAAGTACCACTGAAATCTGCAATCCAGTGTAGAATGAGGTTTTTGGATTTATATAAAGCCAACTTTGACAAGCTTGTTTCTTTTGTTTTGTTCATACTGGATTCACTCTAATTAGAGTATGACAGAGGCTCAGACAGCCCCTTCGCCTCAGGGCGAGCCTGCAAAATGGTGGATCTCCCAACTGCTACCCAGCATCCCCTGTGACAAACAAAAATGGATCAAATACACAGGGTAGGAAAGAATACTGAACTCGATGAAATGTGAGAGAGACCACTGCCAGTCCAAATACCTGTAATTCTACCTGCACTCCAGCTGCCCAGAATCCTCCACTAGTTTTGCCGGGAACTTCCTGACATCAGTAGCTGTCAGGAAGTCCATCACCGCTGGATCGTATTTCTTCACAGAACAATATTCGGACATTTGCACATTCCAGCGTCTGCTTGCATTCCATCCAGTGGCATTTCTCACTGCCTGCCAGAATGCACTCTGTTGGTCATTCCACCAGCTACAGTGGTGGAAGGGATGCTTCTGCATTAATATTGTTCCACTTGCGCAGCGCGAACCTTCATTGCCCATTAGGTGTCAATTCGTTGTCATGTATGTTCCAGTCAGCACATGCCCACTATGTAGTCAGTAGATCATTGCTGCCAGTGATTTCACTCCTCTCATTGGGACTCATCTCTTTTTCTCACCTATGCTCTTCAGTCTATATCCGCAGTGTATTGAGCACTAATAGGCTTCTCACTCTGCCTTGACTGCTATTCCCACTTCAGAGCTAAGTATAGCTTTATCTGCAACCGAAGTGTATATTTGCTCCAGTCCTGATTAGCCTTGGTGCTGTCGTGTGTTGCATGCCTAGCAGTCAGCCTCTTCCTTCCCTGGGATGCTCGAGTGTCCCGGGACCTGGTGCATCGCAGCTTCGATGCCTTGGACAAGGAGGGACCAAGCCTACTTGTTGATTGCTCTTGATCGTGGCTGGCCTGGCCCTGTGTCTAGGCGTGCCTTCCGTCTCATAGCTGCCTACACATCACTAAATACTGCCACTGTTGCGACTGCGTGTACTCACAGCGCCTCCACTCTTGAAAAGAACTTTTGGAGTGGAACTCAGATTTCCCGAGTTCAGAATCAAACACCTCCATTCATCCCGAAATGATATACCTGCTGAAGACACACCAGCCGTCTCCGTGAAAACACTCTGGTGCAGCTTCAACTTTACCATCGTCTGATCAAGATGCGTCTGTCCACCATGTCCCAGTGCCTGATCCCACCTTGCTTTCTTTCATCTTGCCCATAGTTTGGCAGCTCTCTTGGCCGCAGCATCGTCCCATATTGTGGTCTTGCCTGCTGGCTGCTCCCCTGGGTCTAGCTATTACACTGTCTCTGCTCTGCTGCCGCGTGTGTGCTCTATTGCAGCCACTCTACCTACTTGTGCACTAGTTGTAGGGTAATTGTAGAGCTTCTTGGACTTGCAGCCTTCACACGTGCTTGCTTGCCATGACATGAACTGTTGATTTCTGGCATCGAGGGCATTCACTGGAGGTGTGAGCCCTGAGCCTCTGAATACGGCACGCTGTGGAGATGTTGGCAGAGTGCCCTGGGTTCACCTGGCTTGTCGTTTCAGAGGAAACTCGAGGTCATCTCACTAGATGCCATCCTTGAGAATCCACCAGGGCTCGCTTCTATTGCGGGTGATGGCCTGGAAACATGCTATTTGTACGGCTCTCATACATCCACGGATGACTCCTTACATTCCTGTGAGTGATGGGAGTTGTGCTTCTGTACCTCTCGCTGTATTTATGACTCGGTGGTGATACTCCTTGCTTGGTTGGTGGGTATCCATCGAGACCCTCAGCCGCCTTGTTGTTGCCTAGATATACTTGATGATGTAATTTCTGACTCTTATCTTCGCAGTGAGTTTCGGATGCAGGTGCTTCTTGTGGCCCCGTCTGCGGGTGAAGAGTGCAGCTTCGGTTCTTTCAGTATCACACTCCCGCTCCCTTCTGTCAATCCAGTCGATGCTCACTGTGGCGCTGGCTTGGAGCATTCTGACGTTCTCGTTTTCATCGCTTTGTGTTGCCACCTGTCTGACACTATCCAAGAAGGCCAGACCTTCATCTCTGGAGACCCTTTCTTGAACCCATCTTATCAGCTGTACCACAAAAATTGCAAAGAGGATCAGAGATACCAGTGTGGGGGGAAAAACCATTGCCCACCATCACCGCAACTCAGCTTAGGAGAGGACTGAGCGATGGCGGGTGTATGGAAATACCGGGATGATGGAGACCGACTGGACGACGGCGGGCATACAGAGATGCATGGGAAACGCAGATGGGCTGACCAACGGGAACTATATATCCAGGAATACCCGGGGTAGAGAGCTTGCATCGCATCTTGTATCACATCTCAAATCATCGTATCATGCAACAAATTATACACTCCATCTTCCGCACCTTTTGATCTCACTTGCTCTGTCCGAGACTGGGTGTGGATCCTCACAGCCATGTAGAATCGTATGTTCTCACCCACTTCCTACGCTCTTCTAGCCAGAACTGCTCTTTCTCACGAATTACGTTTGGATCCCACGAGAGGTGCAGCAGAGTGTTGATGATGGGCTCTCTGTCGTCCAGCCCCGCTGTTTCACCACACAGGTGACCTCTGCGGTATATCTGCTTCCACTTCGTGTCTGTTCATAACATTACCTTAAATTACCAATTCGACCATTCGGTGTGTGAGAAAACCTCCTGTCAATTGTGAAAGGTCTCCTTCCATCCCCTTGCCTCTTTTTGTGTGGATCAGCCTCCCATGCCCAACGGTTGGGAAAGCTTCCTTGATGTCCATCAGCAGTACGCAAGCAATGTGGCCCACTCTCCAGACTGCATGATCTCTGTGGACCATGATTGCTGCTGCATGGATTGCCAACTGCCATTTTGTGATTCCATACCAGCCATCACTTGGTAGTCCTCTTCTCTCAGTCTCTTCAGCCAGTAGATCTGCAGCCACTTTTAAACAACATTCCCCATGCAGCCAGGTAGAGAAATGGAGCGTTACGCTTCAGGTTTCGTGTAGTCGTCCTTGCCTGGCTTGTACAAAACAGCCCTGCTAGTCCGCTTCCACAAGTCTGAGTCTCATCCTGTCCAGACAACTGCCTTTGCTAGTTTCCCACATTCTTCATTCTCCCACTTACAGAGTGGACGTACGACTCCAAAACACCGGATGTCTGGAGCTGGGCATTTTCTAACTGACTACTAGAATAGGACTTGATCGGCCGCTTGCTCAGTGACAAACTGATGTGATTGCCCGGCTGTGGGTAGTTCAAAGTACTGGTTGTGCTAATTTGGGGGAAATGACCCTTGTCTTAACATCTCCTCTTTCTCAGTGATGGTATTTGCCTATTTCCCATCTCTATTGGTCAGGGCCACCACTGTTACTGCTACCTGCAGGTTGGCAAATTTGCTACTCTCCATACCTCAGCTCCCGTTAGGTTCATCACTTAGTTGTTCCACATCCTGTCTTTTGCTCTCTGAATTGACTTCTGCAAGTTAACCTGAGCCTGGGTTCTGGCTGCAGATCTGCGCCTGCTTCTCTTTTCACTTCCAAGTTGACTCCTCATCCCCTTAACATCGCTGGTCCACCATCTTGTTGACCGAGCACAGATCCTTATTTTCTTAGCAGTGGCGTTGAGTATCTTGACCAGTACTTCCTGGCACAACTCAGCTTTGCTTTCAACATTGTCGTCTGTACTCTCAACTCCCAAGTATGCCCTTGCCCTTGCCGGCACTGTCCAGAGCTTCTCACCCTGTTCTATATCCTCCTACAACATGGCCGCTAGGTTGCACCCCATGAGCTGTGTGGCTCCTGCTTCCTCCAGTTTCTCCATGTCCGCATCCCATTCTATGATCTCATGATCAGACCCTATGGCATGATTCCCATCCAAAATCTTCCATTTTCCAAATGGTCAGTTGCCCATGCTCAAGTCCATAATGGATTCGCCCTCGATTCCATTCCTCATCCAGGAGTGTGTAGGTAGGTCATCATTTCCAATAACCAGCCTGTGATCAGCTATCATCTCTTCCAAGTATTCGGCTTCCCTCCATTCTGGGTTCCTTCAATCCCAGAATTTACTGTGGTTGTTGAAGTCTCCGATGTGTACCATACAGCCCCCCCCCACCTGCTGATGTTCAGCCAGTTCTGTCTCCTCGGTGATCTCTCTCCTGGCTCCCTCACTCTCAGGTCATAGATGTTTATGATCCGTATCATTTTCTCTCCCATCATGTTGATATCAACATCAATTACATTGTCACCTGCATTCTTGCTCAAGTCAGTTCTTTGGGTCATTGTAAGACTGCTTCCCTTGGGTACTACCGACCATTCCCTCTTTCTTGTTCTAATGTCATCTGCCCAGTGGTTGATTCCAATTCCTGCTCTTTCTCTTGTCGGTTCTTGCAGACACACCACATCTGCCTCCTGTTCCACCCCCATCTCGAGCAGAGCCATGGTCCATCCATATGACCTGGCACAGTTGTGTTGGATCATGGTAAACATTGGAGATACCAACTTCCATTCCATTTCCAGGTTCAATGCTCGTCCTCATGGCTGTCACCGATCCTGTCCAGGATTGTGCTGTCATTCCTCTTGTTGTTTGCATCATGCTCTCCACCATTGTAATGTCCACTGCCTCCCCTGCTCCTTCTTCTGCATTCGGCATCTCCTTTTTGCTACCACCTCATTTAATTCATGCTGGTGCCCTCGCTGTTAGACTGAGCACTGTCAGGTTCGCTCTTAAGGTTTGTTCTGTGGCCTGAGTGGTCCTTCCAGCTGGTTCTCTTTTCCTCCTCTCCTGTGTCGCACTGGTGGATTCCAGCTGCAGTGTGTACATACTGGTGAATACGATGTGGTTTCGAATGCAGTAAGGGCATCTGTCTTGTGTATGGCCGCAGATAGAGCCCTGCATTTCAATGCACCCCACAACGTTGCACTTTTGGGTGCTGGTGTGGTGTGGTATGGCCCTGAGCAATTGCCGCATACTGGTTTACCGCTGTACTTGCTCTCGGTGTAGCCCCATCTGCAAAAATGCTCACATCTGCGGCCTGGGACTACATTGGTGACTGGTTTGACTCAGTACTGTACTCCCGCCGCCATACTGCCTTCTTTAAGCAGTCTCCATTACAGCTTGTTCACCACCACTACACATAGAACTGACGACACGGAGATCTCCCCCTGTGGTCTCCGTTCGATGATACAGTGCGAGTTCACCAGTCATCACACTTTGATGGGAATCACAACTCGTTCGTTCTCACCATCGATTGCGTCTCTCATCTATTGCACTCCGTCTGTGCTGTTGCCCATGAACCACACACGTAGTATGGCATGCACATTCAGCCATTGCCAGGATTTGTTTCTTCCGACGTCGATAACTCCATTGTCCACCGTACATGCTTGTTTGATGATAGTATCACAGTTTGCCAGTCCCATTGCGAACGTTGCGTTTTAGTGGGCAATTACCATGATTGTACCCTTCGTGTTCCTTTTCACATTTAATATCCCAATGTTGGCTGGCGTCTTCTGATGGCAAAGCACTCTGTTGATCTCTGACACAATTTCCTGGGGCAACTTGTTGGGCAGAGTGACACTCTGATCTCTTAGATGAATTATACGTATCTCTGCCATGTTTGATTAGGTGGTCAGAGCGCGGACTGGGTCGGTGGGTTCCCTCTGACTCTGGGATCAGGGTTGGACTGCCTTGCTCTATCTGGCCGGATTGGGCGTTGGCTTTGGTTTGGGTTTGTGTTGCAGTTCAGGCTGCTGTTTGTATTGCAGTTAGGGCTTGGGATATGGTTGCTGGGGCAGCTGGCACTTCTCTGGCTATCGATCCAGCCTTCCACCTGCATGCTGTGAGGCCTCTAGGCCTCGGCCATTCTGCCTTGTAGTGTTGTCTCTTTCTTCCATTCTCCCATCCTGGGCCAGTGCTGCATTGCCTACTCATGCATAGGCCAGCACCATTGTGCGCATGTCCGCAATGCCCATCCCACATCGTACTTTGTCCTACCGCTAATCATCCCACTTCATCTCCCTGTCCTCCATCCATTCTTTGATGCTGACCCATAGCCATTCTTGATGCGCAGCTTCCACTTCTAGCATTTTGGCCATCCTGTCGATAGATTGGTGCAGCTGGATCACGTCACATGGCTTCTGCGTCATCAGTCTCTGTATTCAATATCTCGAGTATCCTGGTGCACTTGCTGACTGCAATGTCCCACTCTTCAATCCTCTTCTAATCTTCTTACGTACCTACTGCTCGCTTGCAGCTGTGAAGGACATGCATGGTGTCATTCCACACCTTGCACCAGCCATGTCACTAGCCTCTCCTGCTGCCACAATCTCAATATCTTTCTTAAATGAGGGTATCATAATCACTCCTCCAATAGGGCTTCGACTCTTCTGGGAAGCCATAATCGCTGGTTTCTTGTCATCACGTTGTGTCCCTTGTGTTTGTCCTCCTTCAATCGTCCAGGAGTGCTGGAAGTGTCGTTCAGGGGTCAGATGGATTCTAGAAATCAACTGCCAGAGTCAGTATGTCGCTTTCACTTGAGGTTGCTGTATTCTTTTGAAGTTTTTGTTTTTTGATTTGCACCAAGACTTTTCACAACTTTGACAAACTGCAACTGATTATGGATGCATCATTGCAGCCCAGAAATGCCTCAAGAGGTACAAACAGGCCAGCAAAGCGCATGTACCCCAGGCTTAAATTACTTTAAGTTTGAATATTCTTTATTTCTGTTATGTTTTTTTTGACTTTGAATATGTGGACACTCTGCACAGAGATTGTCATCTCTCATGACACTTCGCATTCTACTGAAGGCAGCTTGACCAGGGTGGAGTTATACAATATACGAATTACTGGTTTATTGGTATGTGATGACCACCACTATAATGCCTTGCACTGTCAGTTCTGTATCAACTGTCTGTTGGAAGAAGGTAGCCCTGTACAACTAAACAATCATTGCACAGACCTGGCCAATTAGTAACCTCACTTAACTCAATATTGACTACAAAGTATATTTGGCCCTAGGCATCCAAATTCTAAATTTACATCGTCAATTTCGGGCTGTGTCAAAAGCAGTGGTGCTCAAGAGTGAAAATCTCAAAAGAGAGATTCTGCTCAGCAACTCTGCAAGATGGCCAGCAACTCCGGCTCACCCATGTAACATACTTACTCAACAAAGCCACAGTTCTCAATGCTCTAAAGACACACTTACCTGGATTCTACCTAAATGTATTTTTGGGCAACCAAAACTGCATTCTGAAAATACATTATGTGAACTAATTTTGATTACAAGAGAAGTTTAACGAGGAATAATCTTATCAGGACAGGTGAACTCAACATGGCATCAAGGAGTGAACAGAATTTACGGAGTAAGGCGAGCTTGCAATTCTCAGCCATTGATGTCAAGCACAAACATCTAAACATAAGCACAGCTCAATACCAGGAACTGCATGTATACAATCGTCATTTCTCTGCCCAATGAGGGATGACGTCTCACTATGCATTTAAACCAGTATAGAATATAGCTTTCAACCCCAACATGAACTTTCAGTGGACATTGTAGTGGTGAGATTCACAATAAATATTGAACTTAATGGTGTGCAACTTACTAGATATTACATGCAACCTCAGAACATCAGTAAGTATTTGTGATCCATTTGTTAGAAATCATGGCATTGATGAGTGCTTAAATCAATATAATTACTCCTGTATTATCCATTGAACCTTGCTATTCTTTCTCTACGTCTCTAATTCTCCTGTGTTATGAAATTCTCTCCCTCCTCCATTCGCTACAATATTGTTGAGAAGGATATTGTTCAGACACCACACACATGAATACATGGATGATTAGTGATGATTACAATATTGCATTATCAACCACTCACTTAGCTGTAGCATCTTAATCAGATTGAATAGCATGGAAAAACATTTGTCCTTCAGGCAGATACACCACAGCCAGCGATTGTTTTGTCTTTTCAATTGATTATACAGTCAGTATGAACTGTTACAACTCAGCCATCCCTCTCAAGGCAAGAAATCTGTCAAGTTCTGATGATTCTCAAGGTAGTGCAAATTCAATGCCATGCAGTCACCTCAAATGTTCAAACATTCACACGTAATTACTCCATTCACATGATTTGTATGCTGTGGCACATGTTATGATACAGGTTTTCAGTGCTCCATTCTGCAATTACCAAGTACTTCAACTTGTTACGAGTTTTCATCCGGGGCGAGAGTTTAAGGTGAGTCTGATTCATGTGTGGCAGGTTCCATTCTTTGTGCATTGTCTTTTGCCAACCTCAATTTCTTTGAGTCATACAGAGTGTTATTCATAGGAGTTGCCAACATTTTGAATTAGGATTCTATCCAATCTGGGGAACCTGAGATCATCTGAAATCACAATCTCGGACTATCTTCCTCTATTTAAATATGAACCACTGACGTCACCTCTCCTGCACCCTTTCAAGGTGCACCTCAGATTGCATCCCCCTTGACTGTGTGCAACTTCTGGCACTATTTTTCCCATCATTCTGTTGCACTTAATCTTATATTTACCGCTTATACGCTCTCTTCCACATTCTCCAACTTTCTACCTTCATTACAACATGTGGAATTTATGTCCAGCCCTGTGTGATATCACTATTCACAGAACAATCAAGATGCACTCCTTGCCAGAGCTCTCACATTCAAGAAACCACAAATCTTCATTTTTCACCAAATCTTGTCATTCTTGTTATCTGGGTTCATGCATCGTCTTCCAGATGACTGATGTCCCTGATGTCATGAATGGTGTAGGATGACAATACTAATCGGCAACATGCTAATGACCGGAGTGAGAACACTGGAGAGTCTACTATATCACCCAATATTGAACAATGAAATTTGGATCACCGACAGAAAGTCCAACTTCATGGCCGGGTATCCCTGGATGAGTAACGATGAACGACAAAGGTTCCACTGCCAAAGAAATGGTGCACTGCAGATACTGTCATTGCACGCCCTCTGCTTCCTACTTTCCAAATTCCATCTGAGGCAATGACACCACCACTGCTCACATGCCAAAAGTCAACCCTGCTTAACAACTTATCCCAGTCTAAACATGCATCATCTGGCCATGTGGTGCCGCTAAGCAAGTCTAGCAGAGACCACAATGCTCCACAACCCAATGCCAGTGCTGATCAGAATTTTTTCCAACACCAGTAGATGACATGTGAGTTAGCAAAAAGGTTTATGGAGACAATCAGATGCATGATAACTCCTTGGCCAATATTACCCAATGACAAGTACTCAATGGTTGAAGAAGCTTGAATGCTAGCTATTGAATCTAAGAAGCTTTAGCAGGAATTAGTATATGCTGCAGTAGATACACTATCTGTGTGTCAATTGCCCAGTGGTCCATTTATCAAAATGTATCCGGAAACACTACAACCTACATGTATAGAATTCTATTTAATGCTCCTTCAGTAGTTTTACGATATTGACTACGCCCAAAAACTTACATAGTTCAATCTGTATATGAGAACATCAGCAAAATGTAAATCAGTCTGGAAACTGTACCCAAAGTTCCCAGACAATTCGGTAGCCCTTGCCCGTGCTTCTCAGTACTTCCACATGCTCCCAGGCCCCCCTGGAACCTTCCAATGTGCTCTTGGACTCTGCAACATCATTGTCGGGTGCTCCTGACAGCACCTGCAGTTATCAAGGTGCATTTAGAATGCTACAAAATTCGACTATTAGAATGGTAAATGTTTTGAACAGTGGAGACCTCTCTGGAGGTATGCAGCAGACATCAAGAGCAGCTGGGACATTTGTAACAATCTGCCGATGGCTTCGAGAGCAGCTGAGATCTCTGTGCAAGCTCTGTGGGAGACATGGTGCCATATTCTCTCAGGAGTGGTTCTGAGGATTCCACATCCACCACATCAGCAAAATGTATTTTAGTCGCTGGGAGCCTCCAGGAGTGTCTGAGAGGATGTGGAGCGCAAATTTAGAAGCATCAATTTCAGGAGAGTATCAGACCCTAGGAGGGCATTCTGGCCAGCCTTCGGAGTAGCTGGGATCTCAGATGACTGGTACGGGAGCACCATGGGAGCGGTTGCGAAAAGTTTGGGAGCACCTGGAACTGTCGCCCAACCAATGCCGGAATCCAAACTAACTCTGAGAGATGCTGGGTTCTTATGGATATTCATTCGAAGCACTGCAGGTGTTATATGAGATTCTCCAGATGTACACGAGCAATTTTCACGTATGATGCATAGATTATTGTTCATTATCAACCTCTAAATCATACTATAGTACCCAGCATCTCATCAACATTCTATTGTGTGCATCGCTACATTAAGGAAGAACCAAAGAAAATGGCGAGTGATTCAAAATGAAAGTAGGTAAAACCGAAACAATAACCTGACTAAGCGATCGGAATGATATTAATCGAACATAGTCTCAATGTTATCCACTAAATCTCCCATCTTATCAGGGCCGACAAACGCAGGAACACACAATGCATCAACGGCGCAAAGAAGCTGGAGGCGCTCCTAATATTTCTGAATGATTTGGGCCTGGTGAGTGGGTGAAATTGAATTCCAATGTCGTTTGGCTCGATTTGTAATATCTAAAAGGGTTGGAATTGAGGTTAGCTTGCAGCGAATCAAAATGGAGTTTGAAAGGCAATATGATGAATTCGGGGGAAAAAGAGGAGTGCCTGATGTCCTGTGAGGTGGTCAAGGGGAGTGCTGATGGTGATGCAGAATGAAATTGAGGGGCGCAAATCCAGGCCAAGGATCGCCGATGGGGATTGAGGAGCGCCTATGCAGCGGAGCAGCCCATCCATGCTGAGCAGCGCCAAAAGGGGAGGGAAGTAAAGAGTCTGGAATGAAATAGAGGCGCTCCTAATCGAGGTTGAGGAGGGGATTGAGGAGCGCCCATCGTAGAGGAGGAGCGCGGACAGAAAAGGCAATATGGAGTGCGGAATGAAATATCGCAGCACCAATCCAGACAGAGGAGGGCCGAGGAGATTGAGGAGGGCCGATGGGGATTGAGGAGCCCCTATTATAGCGGACAAGCACCTTTGGGGGGGGTGCGGGTGCTATGAAGCAGCCCACCATGTGTAATTTGAATTTGATGAGTGCAATGGCTTCGGCAGAAATGCAATCTGTCACCGTGAAAGGGCAAAATTTACCTCGATATTCATCTTGAGAACACATAACTGTAACCTTCTTTCCAGTGGCATACTCAGACAGCGCACAATGAATAGCTGCGGCCACAAGCGCTAATATCTGCGGTGTTGGAGGTTAAAAGAACTGTGATGTGGTTGGTTGTCGCCCCAAGCTATTGGCGGTGAAAAAAAACTGATGGTAGATTAAGTCAAGCACTTCCATCCGCGTGAACCAAGAGTTCTTATCATCAATGACTTTCAAGAGATAAGCATCGTCAAACAGGAGCTCCTTAATTTGGATTCGAAGCTCAGTCTCTGATCCAAAATCCAACCGGTAACTATGGACAATAGTTCGACGACCTCCATCTGCTAAGCACCCTCGAATGGTACTAATCTTTAGTTTTAACTATGTATGTTTCGAGGTTTAGTATCATCATAAGTCCAATCGAGGAGCAGAAAACAGAATATACACTTACAGCATCTCGGGTTTGCAGATCGATTTCAAGAGATGGACCACTGGGCAATTGACACACAGATGGAGTACCTACAGGAGTACCTGCTAATGCCTGCTGATGATCCTGGGCTTCAATGGCTAGTTTCCAAGCTTCGTCAACCATCGAGTACTTCTCATCGGAAATGATTGGCCATGGTGTCTTTCTGAATACGATTGCCTCCATGAACCATTTTGCTACCTCAAAAGTTGCCTTTTGGTGTTGAGGAATGTTGTGATCTCCACTGGCCTTTGGTTGCGGAACATTCTAGTCTCCTCCGGCCTTGGGAAGTGGGAGCGCCTGTACAACGTCAGACTCGCGTGATATGTTGATGACTGACTTTTGGTGTTTGAGCAATGGGGGTGCTATGGCCCCGGCTGTATGTCATTGATTTGGAAGTCGAGCGCGGGCAATGACAGTATCTGCACGGCTCCATTTCTTTGGCAGTGGAACCCTTGTCCTTCGTATAGTCTTATCACAGCGCGCCAGGTCTAGATGTAGGACCTCTTGCCAGATGTCCAAATAGTCTCCTTCGATATCGGATAACAAGGTAGACTCTCCAGGGTCTTCACTTTCGTCATTGCTGATCTCCCGATCGATATCGTCATCGTCCTGCTTCATCAGAATTATAGCCTGGACATTAGCTATCTCCAACACTATACTCGAAGGCTGGGTTGGATGTTCAAACATTTGATTGGCAATAAAGATTGGCTGTCTTCTGCAATGCACGTGCAAGTGCTCTCTCAAGGTGTGCTTCTTGATTCTTCTGTGAATAGTGATTCCTCACCTGGTTGGCCATAGGTTCTATGTTTGATGAAGAGGGAAGTGTATAAGGGTAAATATAGTACGAAGTTGAATAGAATAACGGGAAAACAGAGCAACAAAGTAACACGCGGTTGAGCAGGATGCAATTCGAGGCATGCCTGGAAAGAGTCTGGAAGACATGTCAGCGGTTTCTACTTCAATTGCTGATGCTAGTTCTTTGCTGCGATTTAGGAAGCGTCAGGTGCACTGGATTAGAGGGATTCTTCTTGCCCCCAATTCCCAAATGTTAGCACTCGTATCGAAGTACGCTATTGATGCAAGAATTGGAGGTTGGTTTATGCCAACATACCTAGAATTGAACAAGACGCACCTGAAGAACTCCAGACATTAACATGGTTGCATCGCTATCTAACTCTCAGGACCGGACATGGGAAACTGAGAAATGGGTTGATCATTATTGCCCCTGCATATGACTCCGCCGAAGGTAGTTCATTATGCCTCTAGTTCGACCATATTAGTGGTGACCGCGTGGCACAGAATTGTCGGTGTGGTGAAGAATCTTGCAGAACTTGGACGGAGGATAGAGTTGGGACCTTGGTGAGTGGCAACAGTTGAAGTTACATGGGTTCAAACTGAGTTTGTTGCAGATAGTGGATAAATATGAATCTCCGAATGCGGTATATCAGTCGGAACAACACCCTATTTTGATCGTATTCTGTCGTTTTAGAATTCTGCAGGAAAGTTAGCGGTCGATTAGGCAATGTCGCGTGCAGACCTTCACTTTCAGCGCTCCCGAGTCTGCTGAATGACAATATGTATGCAGTCAGTGTCAGAGAAGACGGAGGATTTGGATTAACAAAGGCAAGATTCAACATAGAGAAAGAATGGAAAAGGTACGATGAAGATTCAGGGGTAATCTAATCGATTCCAGTTGTCGTCAATGCCAAGATTGCTAGCGAATGGATCATTTATTGTCACTCACATTAAGATGTTGCGCATAATATCTTGTAAGAACGAGATGAATGCGTCATGAGGCTTCATCTGACAGCGGAAAGATCAATAACAGCATGCTGTTCCGGCCAATTGAGGTGCAGCGAGAATTGAATCTGCATGCAGGATACAATCTAATGTAATGGCTGAGATTGTAGGCTCGCCTGACTTTGACAGTTACTTGTACGCTCAGAAACTGCCAGTGCTTAACTCGAGCTTTCATCACGATTTGTACTTCATGCCCTCTTGGGATTGGATGTTGGCGGAAATCAGATATTGTATGTTTCTGATTTGTCACGAACTTCAGGCACTCAAGATATGCGGTGGGCGGGAGCTTGCCAGTCACCAATTGAGCCGTTGAGCTGAGACTGGCATTCAGATTCAATCTCGTCGAGCTCTCTTGATGGAAATCGGTTCATAATCTATATTATGATACGGCTTTCTGGCGGCCCAAACATACAAGTTAGTCAAAATGTAGTTACGGCGGCATTAGAAGCGTTGTGAACTTAAGCCTATTCGAGGAAGTGTGGTATACAAGTGAGCGGGAGTTGCCAGTTATCTGCAGAATCCCTGAGCAGGAACTGTCTTTTGAGGTTCACTCTCTCAAGCTGCAGCTCGATTATGGAGCCCGAATGACAGAAGATATTTCAGGATCTTGGAAATGTAAGGTCCGAACATACTTCTCAGTCAAAATCCAGTGAAGTGTCGTTACATATCGCCCAGGGCTGTGCATCTACAGTAAGCGTGTGGAGGACACCTTCCTCCAATGGATAGGTTCACACGGAGCATGACAGTTAGGGCATTCAAGCGGCGGCCTTCACATACCAATCAAGCATAGATTCAGAGAATACTCTGCGTTCGAGCAGGATGAGCCGCGCCTGCACTGAAAAGTTTAGTGTCTGAAAGGTGACACTCTGTGTGTGCTGGCAGCCACAGATTCAAAGCATTCAGGAAGGAGAAAATATGCTTCGAATGGAGGAAAAGGAATCGTTCAAAGGCAATGCGAAGCTGGTATACACGGTTCAGAGGCGTGCCTGGAGTGGGATCATATTTTAATAATGAGTGGCTGCGGGTCAAAATTAGCCGGAGAATAGAATATGCATGCGGTTTCTAATCTGAGACCATCAACCTCGACAGGAGAGTGGATTTGAGGTGTGTCTGAACTTCATTCCTGAGGAAGGAAATACTCGGCTGAATTCTTTATGTAAGCCTGGAATATGCATGCCGTGTCTCAGGATACGATACATCAACTCGATATCGCTTAGACAGTCTTTCTATCCCTGGATGATTAGCGATATACTGTACTAGAACTGTCTCAGGAGAGTCGAGAAGTTGAGAGCCATTCTCTTGTTCAATCGACTGTAAATTATTCAACATTGATGATTCAGTGAATATCCCGAATTCTTTCGTGACTCTTGTATCCGGTGCGCCTGAAATAGACAAGTAACAAACAATTGGAATAAATCTTGGAAGTTCAGGCGCACCTGAAAACACAGATCTTGTATGCAGATTTTGGAATCACAATTCCACAGACAATATATGATCAAGATGAGCAGTGACTGCGGCTCAACAGATTCTCCCACAGAGAAATATACGGCCGCGCGGAATTTCACTTGGTCCATGATTAAACTGGCACACCTGCTTTTCATCACATATTGGATCATCCAAATGAGGCTATGATTCAGTTTACCATTGCCATCATTTCATATTCATCGCTACAATCATCTAACACAAAATGGAATCGAACTCTAACCTATGCTCCTGGACGCCTTAATTGTGCTATATTCTCCATTTCATTTGCCTATTTGGCATCAGTCGGTGAGATTGTGTTGGTTGAATGATCTAAGAGGCGTACCTTGATTTCGCTGCCCAGATAATTATCTTTCAGCTTCACCATCTGACGGCGCGAAGTCTACATGCTCTGTAAGCCACTTTGTATGGTTCTGAAAACACTCCAGAATCCGGTATATCATCGTCGTCGTGATGTTTGGTCGGTTCATCAGACCATGCGGGACTTTAATTTGAGCCACTCCAGAGAGATGGTGGAGATTACTCGCTCTGTTATCATAACCATTGGGTCCAGTGTTCAGTAGGCATGTGTGTGGAACTCTGTTTTGCCCCAGTCGGACAACCCGTGCAAATGCCTGGCCCTGCTCAGTTAATACCCAGAACTTCTGAGTTATTACCGCATGGTTTGCTGCTGTGAGATTTAGGCCTGTCCCACCCACTTTGGGGGTAGTTACAAACACAGAGGGATTTGGGGAATCTTGGAATTTGAGCTGCATTTCTGTGCGCTCATCGTTGCCCATTTCCGCAAACATGTAGAAAATATCCAAATTATCCGGAAAAAACTGGGTGAGCCACCACTTCAAATGACGAACTCGGGCTGGCAGAGGACAAAATAGCACCACCTTTTGAGGACAAGGAGGTGCACGTGGCAAGGTGCTTTTAAGACTTTCGGGTTAGTGCATGAGCGCCTCATTTGATGCTTCGTCTTCGTCAGAGTCGGGATACTCCGCAGATTCGTTGACAAGCATTGGCAGAAATGTGTCTCTCAGCCATTGGAAAATTGGAGAATCCACCCAAGTATTGAGTGGCCATTCATTGTACGATTGTCCTGTAACGGCATTCCGATCCTCGGTGTCTCCCAATACCAATGAGAAACATGCCAGGAGCCATCGATGAACCCTCCATGCTCCGGACGCACCCAGTGAAGTGTATCTCTTCACAACGGTCTTGAGTTCAGCTTGCTCGGCCTCAGTCCATTCGAGTACAACAAGGTGTGCATTCTCCTTCGGTATCCGAACCAGTGGTTTCCCATTCACGAGTTTCGATTCTGACCACCTTCTTATCGTCCATGGCTTTGCATTTTGGATCATTCAGTGTGCCGCATCCCGTTGAGAGTCCTGGTCTTCAGTGCAGATGGCATGCATCAAACTCTTCACTGCGGTATACAGTGCATCGGTGCCGTGCATTTCCTTCACAGTCTCGTCCTCTGGATCTTCAGGTGCATCTGAAAATAGCCACATTGTCTAATAACACCAGTCATAGAGTGAATGGAATCCCAGAGTTGCAGTGACTTGAAGTTTGAATCCAATTCTCGCATCGGTCGCAATTCGTCACCCCACGCTATTTTTCGTCTTGTATCGATGAGACTCAACAAAAATCCCAAAACTCCAGGAACAGTGTGAGAGTCAGCCATTCCTTGATGGTTTCGCTCTGGATGGTAAGGTATCATACGACACAAGGTGGATATTCCAACGGTTGTCCGGTTCATCAATGCTGGTGTTCAGATCCTCGTGGGTGAGATACGCATTTTCGGGGTGCAACGAGTTGACGAGTTTCAAATCGGTTCCATGTGTCGTCTCATCGATGTCAGTCTTGAAGGTCTCTGCAACCCTGCGCATTATTACCACCAAGATTGGTTCATGGGCCGAAATAAATGCTGGATATCCGTGAGGCGGTGTTGTCTGGATCTCCAACAGGCGGCAGGGCACAGAATTCACTCTCTGGAGCAGATACCACTCCCGCTCTTCACCAACAATGCCGGAAAAGTCGTTGTCCGCCAAAATCACCCACTCTTCAAGGGTATTCCCCAATAAAATGGACAGTGGCAACCCCATTACAACTTTCTCGGTCACCAATGTGCCGAGCATTGCTGCTGCAACCGAGGTGAAAGTCTTTCCAAGACCCATTTCATCCGCCACCAGTGCTCCTGGCATATCAGCATCCCACACCGATCTCCTCCCGATGAACCAGATGGCCCAAACCTGGTGCGCCAGAAACTTAGGTCCAGGCAGGCCTGGAATTGAATACTTGTGGCCTGGAACACGATCATCTGTTGATTGACGAATAGGATGGACATTCAGCAGCTTCACCGCCTGATCAAGACACTCATGTTCAAATTCGTCATTGATTGTGTTGGGAACAGTGCTCAATACTGAACGGGTATTTTCTGGATCGAGGACCTCCTCGCCATCCTCCACTTGCTCCTGAACCTTTCTTGCACCTTGGTCGGTCTTCTTTTCTTCCTCAATGATCTCTTTCAGTTTCTCCGAGGTAAGTTGGGCAGATGGGCTCATACTCCGGTGCTCCTGAAATCCATCGCGATGTTAGGTATTTCACAGACAAGCATTTGGACCCAATAATATGTGGAATATAATCAATTCTATTTTCACTCAATCAGAACTTACATTAATACTATCAATCACTTTCCCACCTGCCTACTCATCCACCACTCGTTAATTTTCATCGGATCCCTCCGAAGTCTAAGTATACTGATTAGCAGTGGGCATAATGAACCAGAACAATGCTTGCGAGGATTACCTTTGCCGGTCTCATTACGTGCTCTGCATTATCCTTCCCTGTCACTGCCTTCAACTCTACCAAAAATAGGTTCACATTGTGTCCCAGCTTTGACTTGAAGGCATTTGAAAGGGAACTGTTATATGATATCTGACCATATAGAGGGTCATTCATCATTTGCCCCGCTGCGTATAATCCCATATACTCTTCGTCCAATTCTTCCTGCCTGAAGTTGCATTTGTATAACACAGTCAGAGAGCATGGTTCTTTCGGGCTACAATATTTTTCGATGAAATCAATCCGCTCCTCCCAATGCCTCCCATCTGTGTACGAAGCTTGGAATTGCATGCTGGATGTCGGGTCATTGTCGCCGTTCGGCACTCGACGAATCACAACCATGAAAGTTGTATTTAGCAACTTTGGAACGTTACCTCTCGCTTTTTTACCCGTACTCTCTCCCAAATCTGTCAGCAGTCATTTGTTGCCTCGCCTTCTCTTTTTCCTCTCCTTCCGAACCTCACTTGCACATTTCTTCAAAAACATCTCCACCCATTGACGCCGAATCCATTCGGCATTATCAAAATTTTCCAAAGGCAGCCAGATGTCGAAAGTCTCCAAAAAATCTGCAACCGCGATCTCCCATCGCAGGTGTCCATTTTGCCTCTGTTTCAGTCGGTTCTGTCCCGGGATAATGGACCGATGCTTCTTCTCGAGAAACCCAGCCACCCATACTTTCTTCCACTTGTTGAAGGCACTACAGTTGGGCTGTCCCATCCCTTTGGCAAATTGCTTCAATGAGAATTCCGTTTGCTTCAAGCTAATTGGGGCTTTGCCTTCAGGCCCGCCCAAGTCCGACGAATCATCACTCTCAGCATCTGCATCGAATTCATCATAAGAAATCTCTGGTAATGGGGGCAAATCCGCAATCCCTTCCACATCTGTCCTGCGCGGTTCCGCTGCCGGCTGAAATCGTTTCGTTGGGAGGCTAATGGGAGGTCTCCCAGGTGAGCCGGAAAGTTGTCCATATGGAGTAGAGGAGGACGATGTCAGCCAATGGACTGGATTGTGTCCAGCCGGTGCTGGAGGCACTCAGGGTGCGTCTGGAGATCACGGCCCCTGTCCGGTGAATTGCTGAGGGGGGAAGATTTGAGGTCCACCATAGCCACCTTGGGGGAAGTCGTATCCTTGCCACGATGGCCCATAACTCTGATATCCTTGAGTTGCCCCACCAGAGCTTGGTTGCGAGCTTGGTGTCATGTTGAATGGGGCAGGGTGGTAAAACTGGGGAGCGCCTGGAAATGGTGGTTGCGAATGCGGGAAACTACACCCCGGTGGAGGAAGAATTTGATTCGGCGGTTGCCCGAACTTAGTGTCTTTGCTCGGTGTATTTCCACCATTATTGCCAGATGCTCCCACATTGTCTTCTAGGCGTTGTTCTGAGCCAAACAGGCCACCCAGTGGAGCCATATTGGTTGTGTTCGGTGAAGATCCATTCGTCGACATCGTATGGGAACAAAAGATAGTGGTAAACAAATTATCAATACAATTGGTGATTTCGAATGAAGCAGAGTATAGTTGAGAATATTGAAAGTAGCAGTGACCTTTGGCGGAATAAAGGCCTCTTATATCCATCTTATTTGTCACGAACTGTAGTGTTTCACAGCTCCTTTGATCCATGAAACCCGGCTGAGAAAAAGAAATCATAGTCACACATAACCTGCCTTTCTTTGTTATATGCTCGAATTTGTATACTAGGAACTTAGATAGAAGCTCACCTTTGTTCGGTTCATGACTGTAAAGGTCATAGAAGGGATTCGCCATGAGATCTCCAGGAAACCAACAAGAACTATATCTGGTTGGATTGTTAGCATGACTAGTCATCTTACACTCACAATGTATGTGTATGACCTACTACTTCATTCAATATGAGGCCTGTTAGTCGAGCAGCAACAGTGATTGCTTCCTTTTGAGCTCCTTGTGCAAACTTCATTGTCTCCTCAGGATCCACCCACCAGTCAAGGATGGTTACTCACGAAAACTTCCTACCAACCTACCAGTTCTCAATGATCATCGAGCAGGCATACAGCCAGCTAGGCAACTTACCTATTCATTCATTGTATTAAGCTGATGTTCTCCGCTGCTTGAGGCTCGAGCGTAGACATAATCTGCACAATGCCGCAATGACATAGTATATGATAAGGCCGATCGTAGTAGCATTTGATGGAGAGTATTAAAAGTTGATCGCAGTGATGACAAAAGAAACTTCCTCTGCTAAGAATTTTCAGTAGATATTACCCTAGTTTGTGAAGAAAACTGATCGTGAGGTGACTTTGTTTTACCCCTCCCCTACATTCGGTGGGGTGTGATGCGGCTTTGAAAGTGATATGCTAACCTGAGTTAGCTCGCTTTCAAACAAATATCCCTGAGGCTCAAATCCAGCAACAAACCATACCCCCAAAAGCATCATCGAGATTCGTCGGAACACTGAGCGTTTCTCCAATATGGTCAACACTCGCCGGAAACATGTTAAATGCTTTATCTTCAAAAAGAAATTATCCAACGAGAACCGACTGGAAGCTCACTATCAACAATATCACCCAATATCGATAAATGAAGGGCTATTACCCAATGGGATTCTACCACCTGCCGGCTGGAATCACCCTGAGCCATCATGGTGTGACTACAGTAGGGGCACCTGAATGCCATCGACAAGCTGTAAATTAATGATCTACTCTTAGACAACGTACCGGGTGCTCCACCACCGGAGGATACTCCCAACGAAGAACCTATCGACCCTCAGCAGCCTGATCTCACTTGTACCCCTGATCCAACCAAGACAAAGGCTCATAGGCAGGTAGTTGGAGTGGAAAATGCGGGGCGGAAAGCGTATGGCAAAGCAACTTGATTGTACAACAAGCATCGAAAGTACTCAGAACGATGGAATCCATGGCATCCATTTCGGTCCGCACACGACATTCAGCTGGTTCAGTCGTTTAGCCAGCAAACGAAAACCTGGATAGATCAACATCTCAGACGTGGACTGGACAACTTCAACATTGAATCATTCCATTCAGCAGATGCTCTTCGAAAGCTCCTCTCTGAACTCGATTTCGGGCTCGGCGATGACAGTTGGCTTGAAGATGACTCACATATCTTTAGAACATTATACTACAGGGATATTTTCAAATTTATCCGGTTTCTTTTGGCACATCTCCCATTTCAGGTGCACCTCGGCTTTGAACCAGTGCGCCTCGCTGACTCGGAGGGTCGTCGAATCTACTGCGAGATGAACACGGGCGATTGGTGGTGGGATACACAGGATCAACTTCCTGCCGGAGCGACGATTGTGCCAGTCATATGTGCATCCGACAAGACTCACTTGACCAATTTTTCGGGCGATTAGCACGCCTGGCTGCTGTATCTCACAATTGGCAATATTTGAAAAGATATCCGCCGTACACCAAAAAAGCGCGTCTGGATTCTTGTCGGGCTGATCCCATGGCCCCCGAAGGGTGCCAAGATCATTGACGAAGCATGGCATTCCGCGGTTAGAACTATGCTTTCTCAACTTCAGCATCTTGATATCACTGGCCCCGGCTTGAAATGGAATTGTGCAGATGAATTCCAGCGAGAATGTTACCCTCTGTTGGCTGCCTGGGTCGGGGATTATCCGGAACAAGTCATGGTTGCTCAAGTCTCATATGGCTCATGTCCGATGTGTGAAATTCCTAAAGGTGCACCGATGGGGCATTCAACTTTTCGACCACTCAATAACTCAAGAGACCAGCATATTTACTCGGAGCTACTGCAGGACAAGAATATTGATTCTCTGCACACTGTCGGTGTCCACCCAATCCGCAACCAGTTCTGGCAATTCCCTCTCTGCAATGTCTATCGCCTTTGGCATCCTGATGAATTGCATCAGCTGCTCCTGGGTTTAGTTAAAGACTTATTGCACTGCCTGCTCAAATATCTGAAAGCTAGAAATGTCAAGGATCAATTTGACAATCGATTCACATCGGTCCCATGATATCTCGGCCTCCAGTACATCACTAAACCATTCGATTCTTTGAAAAGCGGCACCTGGCAAGGGAAAGAGATCTGTGGAATGATCAGAACACTGGCAGTGAATTGTGCTCCAAATCTTGACTGCTCCGAGGATGACGGGAAAACTGCGGCGGAACACGCCTCTGAGGAAATGGTGATGGGAGTAGTGCGCGCATTATGTGAATTCTCTCTCCTTGTTAGCCAACAAAATTACTCTGATCTATCCCTTACAGCACTAGACGATGCACTGAAGCGATTTTACCAGAAGAAGGGTATTTTTCGAGAACAGAAAATGTGGAACTCTGCGAAGGCCAAAGTGGATGACCTGTTGGCAACGAAATCCCATCAGTTACGCGAACAAAGGTTTCATAAGATTCGTGCTGCAATGGAGGCCCTTGTGTATGGGGCTGATCAGGTTTCCACAACAAAACGTATGTAATTTCAAGTACGCCTGAACAGAGCCCGACAAGCGGCAACCACTTGGTCAGATGCTGATCGTCAGAAGGCAATTGAGCGATTGGAGAGTAAAATCCATCAGGTGACACCTGCTAAACGCAAGCCTTTTGATAAATTATTCCAACGTCATGAGCAACAACTATTGCAGGAAGTCCAGACCAAGGCAACTGGTCCCAGAAGCAAATTCGCCAAAGAAATTGCCCTAAAGAAAGCTGACGCTGAAGACGAGGCATACGGAGCGGCAAATATGACCGCCGACAAGTGACTGCAATTTCGGCTCCGCCTATCCGGTGCTGAGACAGAAGCCACAACCTGGAGCTTGGCTGATACGGAGTGTGTCACTAACCAGCTGGAGAGAGATATTTATGGCATCACCTCGAATGAACAGAAGCGGTTCAAGACAGAATTCTCCATCTGTTTGATCGGGTTTGAAGCTTAGTGGGAGACAATCGGCATTCAGGCGCTCCGGATGACCATTGAACAGCGCGTGATACATTTCGGATATTCAGAGATGCATCTTGTGAGCCATATCTCAGAGTCAATTTGCCGAATGGGTTCCGTTGACAATTTTACCACTGATATTTCTGAACGGCTACATATCGCCAATGTGAAAGAGGCATATCGATCTAGCAACAAAGTCAATTACATTCGACAGATGCTTAAGCACAATGACCGGTGTACCGGTCTTGACTATATGGAGGAGACATTGTCATATCTTGCACTCGAAGGCTGGTACAATATTGACTCTGCAAAAGTTTTCAACCTACTGTCCGCAACCGATAAACGGCGAAGTACACGCAGAGCCAATCTGTTATGTCTCCAAACAATCCAGGACGAGCCCATTATCCACCCTGTATCACAGCAGGTATATCATTTGAGAGAAACGCATGTCCGTGGAGTGTGCAGAAGTATCAAATTGACCTCACTCAGAGATGCATCAGAAGATTTCGGAATTCCCAACTTTGGACGGCTATTCCGCGCGCAAATTGAAGAGGACTGGGGACATGAAGTTAACGGACTCGTGCTCGAATATGATCAGAATTTACTCTTAGACAGTATATTGATTACACTCCAGAACGGGCTGTTGTATTACCGTCAACCATTTCACAACCCGACTTCTGTTGTGCGTCTGGGACTTGATTGCAAGGTAGAATATACCAATGCCAACCAAGGGATCATGCCTGAAGCTCATAACATCTGAGTCCAGTATACACAAAGTGAAGAGAATTACCTCGATAACACCTTCCAAGGTCGACTTCCTTGTTTTCCTCTATTCAACTCCAGCTGGACTCCACCGAATCAGATCCTCCAATTTCAGGAGTCCCTGCCAGCTGGGAAAGCAATATCGACCTTTTCTAAGAGGTGCAAGAACACTCAGCAATGGGTATTACGTCCTCAAGCTCAAGAATACGTGGTGGTGATTCCAACAAAGTACAAAGATCTTCATGGTTGGGCTGATTGGGTTGACAGGTTCATGCGGGTTGTCAAACAAACGAATAAGATGCATATTGTACCCATTGGAGCAATAGTTGGGCCAGTGCATTTGGTGCGGGAGAATGCTGTATTGGGCGGCATGGATAGTGTATGGCTTGTAAATAATCATGTTGATTTAGATACCTACTGGACTGTATATTAATTTAGATTAGAATGCCTGAATCAGGTGTATAGCTGTGAGATAGATTATCGAATTTTACTATTCGATATTGACATTATACATTTGTCACTCCCGGAGAGCCTGGCTCCAGGTGCACCGGAATCCTCTTGGAGACGCGTGTCACAGTCCCAGCAGCTTCAAAATTTTATCAACTTAAAGGCATGATTTTATAGCATTCTGAAGATGACTTCATACTCTTTAGAATATTCTTGTATTCTGTTCCGCTACTTCAGAAGCCTTGAGGAGCACCTGAAGTACTCTCAGAGTACCTCAGGAGCACATCGTTTTGCATTCAGCCTGTTCGGGAGCGTCTGGGAGCTTCTGGAAGGATCGGTGTGGCTGTTCGGTATAGCTGAGTCATTGAGTTATGACATCCAAACCATTTTACATTTTGCTGATGCAGGCATTTCATCTATCATGTTCGTTGTTGTTACAGTCACAAGGTTTGCTACTTTTGAATATAGCATGCATTATCTAGGTCTCTGTGTATAGATACATACCGAGTTGCTGGGATAATGGAGATGTACTCAGTGATAGAAGGTGCGAATTTGGAAGACCCCAGGGTAGATAGACATCACCTTATTATTTGAAATGCATACTCTATCTTTCCCAGCTCTTGATTTCACGCACTCTTGCTGAGCTTTTATTGATCCATAGAATTTCTATGGTTCCTCACACCCTTGCTGAGCATTCATAGATCCCTGCAATGTGTGTGGTTTGTCACACACTCTTCCCAAGCATTCATAGATCCCCACGATTTTAGTGGTTCATCATGGCCGGATATCTCTTCATATCCTCTCCCAGTCTTCATACACCCCACGGGCTGGAACTGCTCTATCTCAAGAATTCCCTTTGGATGCCAGGCGAGGTAAGATGGAGTGTTGATAATGGGCTGGCTGCCTTCTAGCTCCACCATTGCACCACAACATCATCAAGTGAACTTAGAGATTCACTTCCAGGGTGTGATCGTGCAAGTTTGACCATGCACCAGGAGGCCATGATGAAGTGAGATTGGAGGAATACTTGAATACTATCAATCTGGAGGCGGTAGTTTGTGAGGGATATGCAACAGATGCAGAGATGCTATTCATTGGTGAACTTATAATTGTGGGAATGTAGAGAACTGTGTACATCATAGTCTGCCAATAGATGCTAGACTGCCTGGGAGCGAGCTGAAGTCGATCTTGGGATAATGCAGTATACAGCATATGTAGTACTCAGTGTATGTTGTGCTCAGTGTATGCTGTACTCGGCATATGCTGTACTCAGTCTATGCTGTACTTGGTGTATGATGGGCAGGGTGTATGCTGTACTCAGTGAATGCTGTACTCACTGTTAACTCAGGATCATGGCATGGAGAGGTAGAGACGGATGACTTCACTTTGAGTTCTTAGATGATTGTACAGTTGAGACTGAGAAACAGAGAGATTTGAGGAGATGGGGAAAATCATCATCAGAAACTGAAACTTCAGACAATTTCATGTGCAAGGCAATTAACCATCCCCGATATAGCCTGTGCATGTCCCGATCCGGCACGTAATCACACCAATACTAGGTCTTCCTAACCTATTCTGGCAAGTTGTACCACTGATATCTCATATCAGCTCATATCCTCCACAGTATTGTAATCTTCATCCCCCACCTCTGTCGTTCTTGTCCACCGCGCTAGCATCATTGCGGAATGCAAAGTCAAGTCATCCCTCTTTATGTCTCCATCCCTTGATCATAAGTTGACTCCAAGTACAGCATACACTCAGTACAGCATACAACAAGTACAGCATACACCGAGTACAGCATACACCGAGTACAGCATACACCGAGTACAGCATACACCGAGTGCAGCATACACCGAGTACAGCATACACCGAGTACAGCATACACCGAGTACAGCATACACCGAGTACAGCATACACCGAGTACAGCATACACCGAGTACAGCATACACCGAGTACAGCATACACCGAG
>Ga0307514_10000650_pt1 | contig 63132 bp, 69 predicted proteins | sample 16_EM_MG_FD_203088 | JGI IMG/M metagenome (GOLD analysis project Ga0307514, IMG submission 203088) | Populus trichocarpa ectomycorrhiza microbial communities from riparian zone in the Pacific Northwest, United States - 16_EM | ecosystem: Host-associated > Plants > Roots > Unclassified | place...
GACCAGGTTTAGCAAAGATAATTGAGAAAGTACGTATTTCATGATATTTTGAAAGTCCTGAAGCTGACCTTCATATAGCAGAGAATGCTTGCTGTATTAATTACGCTAACACCTGGTCGCCGAAACGGGTTCATTGACTGTCAAAAAGCCAAAGTCCGCATTGCAGTACTTCCGATTGTGGATGTGAAGACACGTTGGAACTGTACACTGGAGTTGCTCGAGCGCGCCTACCGTTTACGGGAATTCACACGCGAGTGTCTTCAAAACCCAAAATACAGTGAATACCGGCCACTATTCACAACTCAGGATGAATGGACGATAGTCAAGTATGTCATGGAAGTATTGAGGCCATTTCGGTATTGGACCCTTTGGATGTCGAAGAGGCATACAGTCACATTGCATCACGTTATTACAGTATACAATGACATGTTCGATCACATGGATGGTGTGATGCGAGCTTTGGCCAAGAAGAAGAGTCAATGGAAAGAAGACGTGTTCTTCGCTGTGAAGTTAGCTCGACAGAAGCTTTCCAAATACTACGCCGAAGTGACTCCAACGACGGGCATGCTTCTTATTTCCGCACACATTCTCGATCCTTTCAGGAAGTTGCGATCATTTAGAAAGTGGGACAAGGGAATGGATATTCATCCTGAGGACGAGACATCTTACACTACACAATACCAAGAGGCCTTTCTGAAGTATGTCGAGAATGAATACTGCGCCAAACATCGACGTGTGCCGGTCAATAAACTGGAAACCGTACCAAACAGCAATCTCGTGCCCTCTGCAACGGCATCAGGGTCTTATCAATCATCCTTTGATCCATATGATTTGTCCAGCGATGATGAGGAATACTTAATGCCTAACAATGTGGCTGAGACAACACCCGGACGAAGTGATCGTGCAGCCCACTTATTGACTGCCGCCAGGCTCTATTTGAATTCGCCGCCTGAAGCACCAAAGAACTGAGGACAAATCAATCCAAATCTCAATGATTACCACTCGGACCCAATGGAGATTAGCAGTACATTTTGGATACCGGACATAACCGATTGGTGGCACCAACAGGAGGAAACGCACTCAAAGTACACTGATCTCTCCAATGTGACGCGCAACATATTCTCTATCATACCACATGGTGTCGGAGTGGAGGCCAGTTTTTCCCTTGGCCGAGATGTTATCGGCTGGAGGCAGTCAAAAACCACAGGTAAGACCCTTCGCGAAAAAGTCGTCGTAAGGCAGTTTGCTCAAGCCAATAACTGGATTTTGGCAGGCACTGACCCAGAATTAGATACCACGAACACAGAAAACGACTCGGAAATGAAGAAAGAAGCGGAGGAAAGGAAATTGCACAGAATGGCCAAGGTTCACGACTTTGTGGAGATGTGGCAGGGCAGCCAAAACCTACGAGCTACCCAGAACGAATCTCGCGCTCAAAACAAGCAGATGACCGCCGTGGGATACATTTCGGACACGGAAGAGATCGTCAAAGCATCCTGGTCACTCGTTCAACATGATGGTGCCGCTGCATTCACATTGTCAGAAAGATCACCTTTGCCACCAGCTTTGTCTGCAAAGGACCTCCCTGGAGGAAGAACTCAAATCTTGAATGTCCGCCGAATCCAGAGAATCAACCGTCATCCAGTCGAAAGCGACGATGACAGTGCACCTGAAAGCATTTCGGATACCGATGATTGGCTTAACTGGAATGGCGACTTGGATAATCCAAATGACAGTGAAGAGGATTGTGCAGCAGACGATGAATCCGATATAGAGCACAACAATGGCATCGAGGATCCAGAATGCCCAGAGCAGCAGGATGTGAGCGCCGCGCCAAATGTGCCCGGATTGGTTTGGCCGACCCGCAAGTCAAAGAGACAGGCTGAAAAGCTGTTGGTGACGGTCAATGCAGTTGAAACGCGGAGAAGTAAAGGAGGAAAGAAAAAGTAGGACAGGATGCGTCAATGGTTCACCAGCTTTATGTAGCTTGACCGAGAGTTTCAGTTAGAGATGTATTATGGGCGAATGGTAAGAAGTAGCTTGTGAATATCGGTTCATAAATAGATGCATAGCAGGCGCAATGAATCTTTTGGCATGAATCTTTTGGCATGATACATCATTTTTAGTCGTGTGAGAGTGAACAGTGCAACATGATTACGCCGCTCGGCTTTGCCACAGGGCCGAGTCTTAATCAAGCAGAAAGAAAATCGATAAAGTCAAATCAGGATGAATACAATTATCGACGGCAGCAGATGTTGAATGGACAATATATTAAAATGAGCGTCAACGGAGCGTCAACGATTTGTGGTCATGTAAGTACGGTAATTCACCAGTGACTTGGTCGTTGTTATGCATAACGGACGTATTGGCCGCTTTTATTGGCAAAAGGGATAGCAACACGGTCACCGCCCCATTCTTAGCATGAGCGTCAACCGAGCGTCAACGATTTGTGGTCTTGTAAGTACGGTAATTCACCAGTGACTTGGTCATTGTTATGCATAACAGACGTATTGGCTGCTGTTATTGGCAAAAAGGATAGCAACACGGTCACCGCCCCATTCTTAGCATGAGCGTCAACGGAGCGTCAACGATTTTTGGTCTTGTAAGTACGGTAATTCACCAGTGACTTGGTCGTTGTTACGCATAACGGACGTATTGGCCGTTTTTATTGGCAAAAAGGATAGCAACACGGTCACCGCCCCATTCTTGGCATGTGCGTCAACGGAGCGTCAACGATTTGTGGTCTTGTAAGTATGGTAATTCACCAGTGACTTGGTCGTTGTTATGCATAACGGACGTATTGGCCGCTTTTATTGGCAAAAAGGATAGCAACACGGTCACCGCCCCATTCTTAGCATGAGCGTCAACGTAGCGTCAACGATTTTTAGCTTTGCATCTGGAGTAAGTTATGTTCCGATTGGTTGTGGACATCCATCTATGAGATATTGGCAGCCTTTACTGGCAAAAACAACAGCGACATGCTCCCTGCGGCATCCTGAAAATGAGCGTCAACGGAGCGTCAACAGTTTTCGGACTTGCATATTTCGTAATCAAGGTGTCGCGCGGATCTTCGCGTGCATAACAGTATTATTGACCGGCTTGCTAGGCAAAAATACCGTATATGGAAGGTGAAACACAGATACCAAATTAATCGACATTGCAAACTGCTCAACAAGCAAAAGCACGTTGTTGGTTGCTGTAAATGCGATTTCGATAAGATACTATTAACACACTGCAAATTCAAGAGCCTTATATGAATCTATAGATGGACCCGCTGGGTGACCCGCTGACAACCCGCCCAATTCAGATGGGTTGGGAGTTTACCATGGAACCGTACTTGAGTAGGCAGTTCGGGTTTATTGACGACCCAGACCGCCAATTTGGCAACGGTTCGGTTTGGACCCGGACACGGACCCGAAGTGACAGTCCGGAACCATTGCTAACATTACTCAAGCGCCATGGATCCTTCAATACTCAGCAAGCAAAAAACTAGCATACCTCTCCCAGTATCTAATGCGGTGGTGAAGGTTTGACAAGATCGCGCTGGGAATGGAGAAGTTGGGTGCACAGGCACTAATGGCGACTGTAGATGAAGTTCAACCTCACCGGATCTCACTAAACCCGAGAGTCGTCCTAGAGAGCCCGAGGGCAAGAATGTTCAATCAATACCTCTGTGGCACTAAATACCAGATTCGGCACACATAGTTCACGACATACAAATACTGGACAGAAATGGCGAGATGCAATAGATTTGAGCTCTTATCAACTGTGGCGCAACCAGCATCTTTATTGCGCCGAGGCTTCTCAAGAAACTAGGGATATCACATGAAGTGGCACACATCACCACCCTTGGCCTAAACGGAGGAGTGATGTAACATGCAAAGGACAGCCGGAAGGTGCGGATCACAGTCCAGTATTTCAACTATCATGTACCAGTTGATGAATCAGATGTGCTTGTCGTGCCAATGTGCATGTATGACCTAGTACTTGCATTACCATTATTCTAACAAAGAAATACTGACATCGACTGGGCTCACCGTCGACTGACTTCCCCGCAATCACCGAGCGCGAGTGGAGTGGAGGATATGACACTGATAACTACAGCAGTGGCATCGAAGGTCTTGGAAGCTGAAAACAACAATGTCGAAGACCAGCTTCTGCGCTGCAGTCCGGATATACGGACACTCAGAGCAACCTCATTCGACGATCTTCTAGCTAGCGAGGAAGTCATTGCACCACTTGCGCTACTGATTGGGGAATGCAAATGGCTGCTGGGAGGGACTTTGGAAGACATCACCATGGATACACCAGGTACTTCAGACCCAAGCGCTGGATGTGATGAGCAGGGAGCTGCGGCAGTTGTTGCGGCAGAAGAGCTGCTCTGAGGAGACGCTAGAATGACTGCTACCGGCTCGCCGAGACCTGAAGGGAGTGACTTGACGGCTGAACTTGGCTCCTTTGTGGGGGAACCGTTAACGACAAGGCCTCCTGGATTATTCCTTCTGTCCTTCTTTCTTCTCCTTACCACCTTGTTCACAAACACTGAACCTAACGTGAAGCAGAAGCAGCAGACTAAAGGGTACCTACAGATGACGGGAATTTCATCCCTGTAAGGTACTCAGAATTCCTGGACGTCATTAGCAATTCAAAGGATGAAACGCTGGCACCACACTTCCCAATTGACCATGCAATTGACATGGAATCAGAATTTAAAATACCATATCGATGGATCTACAACCTCTCAGAAGTCCAGCTCTGAACTCTCAACGCATACATCGAGACGAACCTAGCAAACTGCTTCATCCAGCAGTCATCATCATCAGCAGCAGCAGCGATATTGTTTGCGAATGAAACAGACACCGACCTATGACTATGCGTGGACTACCAGGTGCTCAATCCGGCGACAGTCAAAATCCGGTACCCCCTACCCCTTATCACAGAGATGCTTGACTGAATGCGTGGAGCCCGGATATTTACAAAACTGGACCTCCCGAGAGCCTATCAGTTTTTCCAGATCACAGCGGGAGACTAATACAAGATTACATTCCCGACCCGCTACGACCAGTTCGAATGCCGAGTCATGCCCTACGGATTCACGAACTAGCTAGCCACATTCCAGGCCTATCATGACAACTTCCTACGGCCTGATATTGGCTACTTTGCCTTATGCTACCTAGATGACATACTGATCTATTCGACCAATGAGAAGGAATACGAAGATCACGTACAAAAGGTGATAGAGCGACTATGCCCATGCGGCCTCTATTGCAAAGCTGAAAAGTGGCAATTTGGAGGCTCAAAACTTCATTTCCTCAGATTTATCATTAGCTCTGACAGTGTCGGCATGGAATCTAACCGCATATCCACCATCGAGAAGTGGCCTTCTCCCAAGTCAATTCAAGATGTAGAAGTGCTTTGCGTCTTCTCAAATTTCTACCCATGGTTCATCCGCAAATACGACAAGGTAATAACACCAACCTCCGACTTACAAAAGAATTTACGAGGCAAATGGGAATGGACCCAAACAGCAGAGCTCCCATTTTGGAAGCTCATGAAGGCATTCACCAAAGCACCAATCCACCAGCACCTCAACCCGTCAATGCCTATCATCCTCCAGACGGACGCAAACAGCTTCACAATTGCTGGTATTCTCAATCAATACGACGGTTTCGGCATTCCCAGACCGGTTAACATCTACTTGCGAAATTGCTTCCCTGCTGAATGGAACTATGACACATATGATCGGGAGCTCTTAGCCATTGTGGAAACTTTGAGACAATGGCAATACTATCTTGAGGGAGCCAATCACAAGATCCTGATACAATGCAACCACAAGAATCTCCAGTGTTTCCAAAGATCAAAAGTGCTCTCCCGGAGGCAAGTGAGATGGGCTGAAATCCTTTCATCATACAACTTCGTGATTCAACACCTGGAAGGGAAAAAGAACCCTGCGGATGGACCATCAAGATGACCCAATTATGAGGAAGGCTACAAAAGACCTACTGCATGACTCTTGGCAACCCTGGGGGCAACCACCGTCAAATCATTCAATGATCTCTTACCAGCAATTAAGGCAGCCCAGATACCAATCCAGTAGCAACTGACATGAAGAATAAGATTGGTTACCCTGACCTACCTAAAACAATTGGACAAGACGGATCCACAGATAAGGAAGCGGACATGCAGTGGAAAGTCATCACAGAAGCTCTCACCTTGGAAGGGAGAATATACATGCCAGAAGCACTTCGCAATCAAGTGATAAGGCTTTTCCACGACAACCATGAATCTCGTTATTGTGGAGCTCTTAGCACTGCTGAACTCGCATCTAGAGACTTCTATTGGCCAGGACAAGACACCATGGTATGGAAGTATGTCGCCGGTTGAGAATAGTGTTAGCAACAGGTCCGGGTAACCCGCCAGTGGTTCGGTTTTTGGCCGGCAGTTCAGTTCAGTTCAGTTCCAAACCCGGCCAAATACCTGAACCCCTTTGTCTTGGCGGGGTTGTTACCTGGACCGGACATAAACCCGCAGGTTTTGACCAGGTTGTACCCAGACCGCGGTTCTATTTTTACGGTTCCTGCATCTTTCGCTCCAATTAAGTATTCGAGTTCTGATCGTATCATGACATGATCAGTACGTACATTGTGCAGTTCTAGTCACTCTTTCACCTCCATCTTTCAGATTTGCGATCCGACTAATATTTGTTGAGTGGCAGTCAAATAAAGACACATTTCACGCGAAATTCCCAGGTTTTCGATAGCGACTCAACGAATATTGGTCAGATCACAGATCTGAAAGCGGGAGGTGAAAGAGCGGCTAGAACTGCACAATCTACATACTGATCATGTCACGATACAATCAGAACTCAAATACTTAATTGGAGCCAAAATTGTGATGTTGAAATGCTGGGTTTTTGGTGGTAAAACCGGCCCATTTGCAATGGTCCGGGTTTTCGTGTGGTAAAGCCTGTTGCAACGGTTCGGTTCCGGTTCCAACCCTAACCCGGAACCATTCTAGTGGGTTGGAACCGTTGCTAACACTAGTTGCGAAGTATGCCACTAAATCAAAGCACCATGCCACACACAATATGGAGCTAATGTGCTGCTGCCACCACTGTAGAACCCCTGGAACGAAATTACTATCGACTTTGTCACCAACCTACCGGAATCAACCAAGTCGGGATACACCGGGATTTTAGTCCTAGTCGAACGAACATTGAAGATGGCTATTCACCTGCCCTGCCGAAGGGATATCGACTCACCCGAATTGGCAAATATGTTTTTCAAGCACATGATCTGCAAGCATGGTGTAGCAAACAACATCGTCACTGACCGTGGAATGCAGTTCACCAGCCGATTCTGGACTCAAGTCTGCTTCCACATGAGCATTTACCACTGACTCTCTACTGCCTTCCATCCCCCGACTGACAGCCAGACTGATCAGCAGAACCAGACCATGGAGCAATAGCTCCGAGCGTTCAGCAACTACGAGCAGGACAACTGGGCCTCACTCCTTCCTCTGGTGGAATTCGCGTACAACAACACAGTGAATGCTTCAACAAGGATGACACCATTCTGGGCCATGTAACATCGGAACTCCGAAATCAAGTTCAAAGCACCGAAAATGTGACATCTATAATCCGACAACCAAGCAGACATTACGCTTCAGCGATTGCCAGGGACTCATCGGAATCACCATGAGAACATACTGGAAGCCCAGCAGCGCCAAATGAAGTACGCTGGCGGAAATAAAATTATGTTCGAGATTGGAGACACAGTGTGGCTACCAACCAAGTACTTCCGCACAACTAGGCCATCTAAGAAGCTCGACTACAAACGCACGGGACTGTACACTGTGAGTAAAGTCATCAATTGCAATGCTTACAAATTAGGCTTGCCAAAAACGATGCGGAACCACATCGTTTTCCACCTGTCACAACTTGATCGATAGAAACCTCCAGCCTCAGGCCAGCCACTGTACGAACCTCTACCGATGATCATCAACGACTCAGAAGAGTGGGAAGTTGGTCGTATACTGGAATCCAAATGGCGATAACGGAAGCTGGATTACCTCATTCAGTGGGCCAGATACAGATATGTTTGTATACTTTGGGAGGCAGCGGAAAACCTCAGTAATGCTCAGGAGCTGGTGGACAAATTCCACCCCAGCCATCCAGGAAAGCTGTGATAGTGGAGGAAAGGGATCAATTTGGCGTTCTTTCTTTCTTTCTTTCTTTCTTCTTGGATTGAATGCGGTCCAGGACAAATGGCCCTGGCACAGGTTTTAGCATGTTTATTTCACAGTCAAGTGGGGGTGTAGTTTCCCCGTGCGCCGTACCCGCAGGTCAATGATGGGATTTGTTTCTGGTTTGTTTCTTTGTCCTTTTCTGATATGGAGAGATGCAGCCCAGGAGGTCTGCGGCTAGAGAGGGGATAATGTAACGGCGAGGTCTTAGACTAGAGGTTAGAGTTCGTACGCCGGTAAGTCATGCGGCCAGGTAAGTGACAACGTTAAATTGACTGCTCGTGAGGACCATGATCCTTACCGAGAATCTTACCATACACATATATACATACGATCACTCTGACCCCGTTTGCAACCGTATTCCTACAAGTATAATCTATTCTCCTACTTAGTCTGATGCTGGCATACATTCCCTTACATAAGGAAAATAATTATGTGAAGGAACAATACTTCGGAAATTCCTATACCTTGGAGTTGGGTATAAGTCTATTTAATACTGAGTAACTTGAAAGACTTGTTCTAATAGTCTGGTAATTATTAGTCTTAGACAATATCCATAATGAAATAATTTCAAATAACCTTATACTTCAAGTTCATATCACAAATCAAAGCCAGAGTGATAAGAAATCATTCAATGATATTTGTATTCTTGAAAAGCAGAGAATAAATACTGAAAGAAGAAAAGAAAATACTCCATTACTAAACAATCTGTTGTTGTGTACAGTGTATGTATTACCTTTGAATTTTCATTTATGTACCCTTGTACTATTCAAATTCTCCCTTATTATCTTACAGAGTATTAGGTAAACCTTTATTAATATATTTAATACTATATTACCCAGTATTATATGATATCACACTACTTTCTGTTTTTGTTAAATCAATGTGCCATAACTATCCTTAACATTAAATTGTGTTTATATTTCATCATATTAGAAACGATATTGTTTTCCCTTGTACTACTCATTGTTAGAAATATCTATAACTTCGCTGATTTTTATACTGTAATATTCTGACTTCTATCACCTTGTTCAATTTGGGTATTACCTCTTATTGGGTCTATACTGATACATCACATCCTCTTAGAATATATCTAGCTGTATAATCTGCTTAATTCTCACCATTGTTATTTTTTACTAAATAAATTGAACTTGTGTAGGCAATTTTTTGTTTCTATTTACTTGATCAGTAACCAAGCTAAGGCACATTATTAATACTGTCTCCAGAGGAACTTTTTATTATTGTAGGTGTCCATTGTGGTCAAGAGCATATATATCTTTCTGCAGCATACTTTGATGATATATAATGCGCTGTAATAACATTGGCATTTTATATTTGTATGAATATATCCATTGACTGAGCTTTTCAAAATAATTCAGATTGTAGTACCCCAAGGTTCTAAAGTTATCACGGTACTTATTACTACCTACATTGGATAGATTGCTCAACTGGCAGTCAGAAATGTCCTATTGTGGCTATGTTCTTGATACCATTTATCATGTAATTAGGTAGTTAGCTCATTGTGCAGATTCTTATTAATATAATTAACAGGTACAAATATATATTATTTGGTGCACTTCTGTTGATATAATCCTTCCTACCTATCTCTGATATTTAGAATTGTCACAGAAAATATATAGAAATTCAGCGAAATTGAGTATCAAAGTATTGTTTTTTACATTCAAGTTGGTAGAAATGTTAAAATTTTCTAACTAGTTTATAATCTCTATATATTTCTGTTCAGCTGCATATGATCTTTCAACTGTGGTGATATCGATCCCATAAACTGAACTAATAATTATGGTACTGTAAAGATTTGTACCTATCTTGCGTAGTCTGTATCAATCTGTACTACTTTGAAATACAGTGTGCAATATAACACTGCGATGTAAGTCTTCATAAGTAGATATGGAAACTGAAATCCTCTTTGAATTGATGTCACCTCTCTGGCAACTTAGGTCAAGCTAATTTTAATATAAGGTCAAATTTTGAACCTTTGCTATGAGTAACTTATGATGAAATAAGATATTCAACAAAGATGTATACTAATTAGAAGTTTATATTTATTATTAATTTGAATATAGAATATATTTTACATTAATTGAAAACATTTCTATTTAAATCAAAATATTCTTTGAGACATATTGTTTATTTTATTAAGATTCTTTTCTACAATTTTGAAAAATTACAACATTTCTACATATTCTACTTGTGTATTCTGACTACTAACTGGAGCAATTAGTATTTCTATATATAATTGTCCAGTCATTGTATTATATAATGAATTTGCTCTTCAAAATGATTAGCTTATATATTGTCTCACAAAATGCCATCCTTTATATTGTCCATTATCTAATGTTTGGTTTTTACTTAATATTTATCTTCAAATTCATTAATATCAATAAATCTGATGTGTGTATTTCATACTAAAATTTAGCAACTTTATTGCATTTAAATTAACAGAAAACATTTTCGTTAGTATTCCACTATATTTACTAACTACATGTCTCTCAATTTGCATGTAATAATGAAAAGAATTTTTCATTGTGTGTAGTTACAGATACTATCTTAAAGTTGATAATGTTATGATAACAAATTATTTGTAACTTTAAAATAGTAATACTATTCAAAAATGTGATATTATTCAAATGTATACACTTCAGTTTTTTGATATATAATTATTTTCTCACTGTATTATATATAATCCTGCAATCCATATATATACTAGCCATTATGTTTTTTCACAACATATGTAACTTATCTCTGATAAGTATTTTGTCTATCTGCTGTCTGGATCTGACTATTTAGTCTATCTTGATATCAATATTAGTAACTAGCTTTCACATAAGATAAAACTATTTTAAATATTTGACAAAACTTTACTATACTTTGCTAAACAGTAGCAATATTATTGTAAAATAATATACTGGCAATTTTATATTATATTCACATCAATATATTCAATTATTTCCATTTAATTTGGACTCATACAGTACAGTACCAACCTAGATAGGCATGTTTGAAAACACAAGTGAGACTTTTAATTTCCGATGTCCGATTTATTACCCTATGCGGTAACTATTTAGCCGCTAACATAATTGAGGGCGTACCTACTTTCCGAATGTAATTACCCGGCACCACCTGTTGTACTCCATACAACATCTGGCACTTGTAGGGCTCCGGTTCTCACTTTCAGCGTTCACTTTTCACCTCGTTCGCAAGTTCGCTCGGGGAAAGTGCGAAGGTATGAGAGCACCTGTTTACTGTTCATCTAGTCGAAAGCACAGAATTTCAGATCTTAAAGGTTACTGAATGAATTGGTGTTCCACATCACTTCACAAAGACAGATTCCCCCATTTTACCTCAACTGATGCAATCTAAAACCACCTGTTATGTCTGAACTTCTCTCCTTTGTCCTCCAGCACCGGATGTTTTGCCAGTAAGTTCTTCATCACAACCGCTTAATTCCACATTATCCCCTAACTGCACAATCTCTAGAGCCCGCCTACCCTCGCTCTACTCTGATTTTCGCTATCTCAAAACAACTAATCCTAACGGCTTTCATGCAAATGTGACCGCCTGGAAATCCGCTCTTGCCGACGCATGCATGGCTGGGAAAATCGTTGATTGCAGCGACAAACTTGTTCTCTGTATGGGCGAGGATTTGATTGCCTGGTTGCAAAGTCCAGACTGGGGACGGCCGCTTGCACTCGGGGTGGTTGTGGTCAGTATTGGCACTTGTATTGTGCCACATATGCACTCTTTAAAAATGGACGATGCTGACGTGGAGAAATCATAAGCAAGAGGCAGTTTATAGTAAGGATCTGTACCCGCTCAACCAATTCTTATCGCAGAGGGAGAGTATATACTACTGGAGCTATGCTGGCGCTGCATTCAACTGGGGGCTTGGAAGGATTGGAATCAATGTGACTAATCCTGGGAATCGAGGTGTCATTCATGGGCAATTTGTGGTTGTTAAGAACATCGAGGTACATCAAATTACCAACCCTCCCCCCCCCCCTTTCCACCCACTAACAACTACGAACAGGACATGGCTAAAGCTATCGCCCCGTTAATATCAGCACGTACCTACCTTGCCGACCGACTCTTCACCCCTGATCTCTTTGCCTCTGAATTTACCCCCACAATCTCTGCCATCGATCTTAAAGTCTTGCTGTGCTACCTCTCACGTGACCGTGGAGTATGCACCTTCAACGGGAAAATCATAAAATTGAGGTCCTCAAGCGAACAACCGCTGATGCCGATAACAGAACACGATACCACAATTGCGCATCTTAAGTCCTTCCTCAGATTTGCATACACACGCGTAACCACCTTGAGTGCCGACATCACGAAGTACACTGAGCGAGTACAAACTGGCATCTATAATAAAAACCGCGCGGTTGCCCTTGCTGCCCTTAAGTCTCGGAAGGCAGCTGAAGGGATTCTTGTTCAGCAAGTCAAAGCTATCGGCCAGGTTGAAGATGTGATGGCATCAATTCAGACAGCGACTGACAATATTGAGCTGATTCAGATCCTCAAAAGGGGCTCGACTGTACTGAATGCGCTTAACAAGGAGGTTGGTAGTATGGAGGGAGTGGGTCGAATTATGAAGAGTCTCCAAGCGGAGATAGAGACTGTGGATATGGTTAGCGGGATGCTCGGCGAGAGCGAGGCAGTGGTGGATGAGGACTTGGTGGGGGATGAGTTGGAGGTTCTGATGAAGGGGGCTCAAGTTACGGCACACGAATATGAGGTCGAAGACAAGCTCAATGAGAGTTCGGGAGATGCTCCACAGATTGGTGAGACCAATGGGCAATTGATAGATTTGCCAGAGAGGATGGGGGGAGAAATGAACCCAGGGAAGAGCGAGCGAGAGAAAATATACGCCTAAGTACGACTCGACAGACACTTGTGCTCTAAAATGTCCCTCTTCTCTTTATCTTGTGCGCAATTTGTTCCATCTTGAAATTTGTTGAGTTAAATATCCAATCGAATCTTCCAAGATAGAATACAAATATCCATGCAACACAATCAGAATCAAGACGTCAGAATACACATTTGGTCAATAATTATTCTTCTATACTGGAGTACTTGCGCTTCTCATTTGCTCGTATCCGTGCAGACGTTTGCCTAGCTGGTTCGGGTGGTGTAGGTGTCAAGCAAAGCGATGATGGTGAAGGTGCAAACGAAGGGCGGCCGTTTTGATCTTGGGTATAATTGGAAAATATAATTGAAAAATGGGGAAGAGATGCGGACAGCTGCGGGTTCATGCAATGTGGGGACTGAAGAGAGTGTTCGTGAGAAGGTTGCGCACTTGCTGAAACAGCTGATGAGTTTGCACCTAGTAAACTTTGAATCCTTCCATCTGTTGTGGCTTGTGACGGAGACCCTGATTCCAGGCACGAGAGTGGTCCAGTTGGATCTTCAATTGTTATTCCATCACATCTTTTGCGTGGTGTTGGTCGCGATATAACAGGCAGTCCCAGAGATATAGCATGCCTTGGTAAATGTAAACCTTTGATCGGAGAGCACACCGAAATAGCCCCTGAAGACGTTTCTGTCCCAAGTACCAATGCAGAGGGTAGTTTTGAACTCGAGTAACTGCCTATATTCTCCCCTCCAGCCATACTCTTTTTCATCGCATCCCGTATTTGCCCAGCATCCACATCGTTTAGCGGCAAAAGATCTGTCATAGCCGTCTCATCGTTACACTTCTCTTTCGTGACATTTCGCTTCGCCTGCTCGATTAGGTCGGAAAAATTATGCTGGTGCCCATGAGACCATGCCTGATCAGACCACTCCGCTGTCTTCGTCTTGTTGTTTGGTGGCTTCACATGTGCCTTCTCCCACGTCTCCAAGGCTTTCAGAAGTTCCCTCTTACTCTGCGGGTATACCGAGTCGGCATTTGCGTTCCATAGATTCATCCATTCTGTGTGTCGTTGTTGAAGAAGCCTTTTACTACCAGTGTCTGGGACGCCGAGTTCACGGAGTTTTTGCCGGAGCTGCCGTTCACTGAGGAATGAATATGTCAGTTTCGGAAGTTGTCCTGGAGGTACTACAGGAGTAGAGGGGAGAGGTGAGCTACGACCTGTTAGTCATGGCTAGTTATAATTACCTGGGGAGGGTAGGCTGTGTACTTGGTGCGTAGCGGCCAACGTCCTAGAGATGTTGACTCCGGTGGAGGCGGAGTACGGGGTTTGTCTTGGAATGCAATACACTTGTCAAGGTGGGAGTTTATAGCGGTTTCTTTCATGCGACGAGAACATATAGGACAGGGGATTAAGCCGTCATCTGTGCTTTGTTAATTTCAAGCACAATTCTAAACGCGATTGGACATGGAGTAAATACTTGATGAAGATGGCCTCAGTTGCGCATCATGACCAATCAATTCTACCAATGTTCCTTGTTGCGACTGTACTGCCCTACGCGAGCTTGAAGGCATCGCGATAATTTCTGTACGTTGCTGTCCTTTATCGTCCTTAGTTGCCCTCTCCGATTCCTTTATCGCAAAATCATATAGTTGCGGGCGGCACACCACAAATGCATCGAGAAGATCTTGAACAGTTGTATTCTTTCGCAAACGGTATTCTTGCTCAGAGGTGCGACAAATAGGACAAATTCCATCCGTATTAAGAGCGCGTCGAATACATAGGGAGCAGAAAGTGTGGCAGCAGTTGGTAATGACGGGTGCGGTGTAGAAGTCTTTACAAACTTCACAACGAAGAGCGGCGTCGACTGAGGCAATGAAGGGTAATTCTGTGAATTTCCAATCGGTGGGATCAGTCACGATTGTGAGGTCGACCATATTGAAGTGATGGGGCGAGAGTTTGATGATGGCTGGGAGGACAACGCGGCAAACGCTACCATTGTGAAAGAAAATTGACAAAATGAAAATGCTTACTCAGAAGTATAAAACTCCTATCCTCACTTAGTCATGTCCAGGGGAGCTAGAGGTAACTTGAATACCCTCGACAGATTTTTCCAGTTATCACTTAGCTCGCACACAAGCCCATCATTAGTGGTAAATTAAGTCCACCAACTCTACACCAAATCAGTCATTTATTGGTTGAATAAAAGATAACTAACAGATAAGTATAGTGCTGAAGGAAAAATTAAGCTGACAGGCATTATCAAGAGACACACACTGCAATAAGATTATATTGTAGTGTAACGGCACGGCTGCATGTGACGTGTCCAGGGCCGGGTAACATCCACTCTATATATAGTCAGCTTGCCACAAGCCTAAGATCTCTAGCAATAAACTTACCATTATACTATTCTACAATACTGACCTTAATCATTCCAACAGTATCTATTTATATACGATCATACAACAACAGCAAAATGTATTTTAGTCTTTGGAAGACTCAATGAGTGTTTGAGAGCATGTGGAGTGTAAACTTGGAAGCATCAATTTCAGAAGAGTATTAGACCCAAGGAGGACATTCTGGCTGGCCTTCAGAGTAACTGGGATCACTGATGACTGGTACAGGTGTACCATGGAAGTGATTGTGATAAGTTTGGAAACACGTCAGAGCGCTGGAAAGAACTTTAGGTGTGTCTGGAAGTGTCGCCGAACAAATGTGGAAATCACAACAAACTATGAGAGATGCCTGGGTTTGTGTAGATATTCATTTGGAAGGCTGCAGGCGGTATTTCAGACTCTCCAGGTCTCCACAAGCAATCAATATCCCTCAACGGCGAATACGATGGATGGATTATTTTCCAATATCAATTTCAAATCATAGTAGGTACCATTTTATTCCACACTCTATTTATTGCCTTGCCACATTATAGTACCAAACAAAAAGGCAACTGATTAAAACATAACCGCAGGTATACCGAAACAATAACTTGAATAAACAGTGAAATGATATTGATGAAATATGGAGTTGATGCCATCCACTTCTTTGCCCATCACATCAGGGCCAATGAAAGCAGGAATACATAATTCATCAATGGCACAAAGAAGCTGAAGGCGCTCCTTGTATTTGCAAATTATTCGTACCTGGCAAGTGGCTGAAATTGAATTCCAATGTCGTTTGGCTCGATTTGTGATATCTAACAAAGGTGTTATGAGATGCTACCAAGCTGCGAATCTAAGTTGGGGTTTGAAAGGCAATATGATATATTTGGATGTGAAAGATGGCCAGCTACCAGGGAAAAGAGATGCGCCAGATGGGGAGTGCAATGTTACAGGAGCGCAGAATGAAAAATAGGAGTGCCAAATCTATGCTGTGGAGCGCCGATAGGGATTGGGAAACGTCCAAAATAACGGAGGAGTGCCAAAAAGATGGAGGGGGTCATGAGTGTGGAATGAAATAGAGGAGCGCCAATTCTGCCAGAGGAGCACCCAATCCAGGCTGATGAGTAGCAATGGAGATTGAAGAGTCCTTGCCCAGAAGAGGAGTGCTAAACAGGGCGAGGGTGGGGAAGGAGTGCGGAATCGAATATAGAAGCGACAACCCAGACTGAGGAGCACGGGTGGGAATTGAGGAACTCCTATCCCAGGCTGAAGAGTGCCGAATTGGGTGTATAGAGTATGGAATGACACAGAGGAGCACTAATCAAGACAGCGGGGACTAAGAAGTGCCTATCCCTACGGAGGAGCACTGAAAGAGAAGGATTTGACTGCAGAAGAATAAAGAAGAGAGTGAATCGACGCTGAGGTGCACCGAGGGGGATTGTGGTGCGCTAACCTTAGCGGAGTAGCATCCCATGCTAGGGCAAGAGGGGGAGGGGGGGTTTCAAGCGGCCCACTAATGTGTGATTGATGGGTGCTGTGGCTTTTGGAGTAAATTTTATCATAAGAGATGGACAAAATGTGCCTCGATATTCATCTTGAGAAAATATCGCTGTTGCTGTCTTTCCATTTGCATATTCAGACAGCACGCAATGAATAACTATGGCTACAAGTGCTAAAGTTTACAGAGCAAGACGTTAGAAATACTGGGATATCGTTGGCTGGCACCCCAAGGTATTGGTGGTGAAGGATAATCGATGGTAAATGAGAACAGTCACTTCCATTCACGTGAACCATGACTTCTTATAATCAACAACCTTGGGGAGATATGTATCATCGAACATGATCTCCTTAACCTGAAGCTGAAGTTCAGTCTCCGAGTGCAAATCCAATTGGAATGTCAGGAGAACAGTACGACGTGCCCCATCTGCCAACCGTCCTCGACTGGTATTGATCTTCAGTTTCAACTATGTATCATTTGGGGGGTAGTCAATATCATAAATCTGATAGACAAGGATTACACAGAATCCAGAACTTACAGCTTCTCGTGTTTGCGGATCGATTTTGAGAAATGGACCGTTGGGCACTTCACACACCCAGGGAGTACCTGCAGAAGCACCTGATAATGCCCACTGACAATCCTGAGCTTCAATGGCAAGTTTCCAAGCTTCTTCAACCATTGAGTACTTGCCATCTGATAATATTGGCCAAGGAATCTGTATGAGAATGAATGCATCCATGAACCCTTTCGCTATCTTAAAACTAAGGTTTTGATGTTGGGGAATGTTTTAATCTGCAATGGCCTTAGGTTGTAGAGTATTCAGGTCTCCACTAGACTTGGGTTGCGGCAGCACGTTGGCGGATGGTGCATAGTCGCAGTCCGATGATTTGTTGAGTAGGGTGTACTTTTGGTGTGTGAGCAGTTGTGGTGCTATTGACCAATGAAGTTTTCTGCAATGTGGGAGCTGAGGGCGTGCAGTAACAGTATCGGTACGGCTCCGTTTCTTTGGCAATGGAGCTCTGGATGTTCGTAATGTCTTCCCTCGGCGTGCCTGGCCAAGAAGTAGGACCTCCTGCTGGTAATTCCAATCGTCATCTTCGATATCAGATGATAAGCTGGACTCTATGGAGTCCTTCCTTTCACCGTCACTTTCGTCATCACCAGTGTCCTGATCGGTATCATCATCCAGCTTCATTAATACAATTGGAGATATTAGTCATCCATAATATGATGCAGGAAGGCAGATAATTGAAATGCAAATATTTGATGGGAAAGGAAGATTGGCTGCATTCTTGAATGCGAGTACTCTCTCAAGGTGTGCTTCTTGATTCTTCTATGAATTGTAATTCCTCACCTGGCTGGGCATAGGTTCCATTTACTGTAATGAAGATAGACAGTTGGGGAATGTCGGAGAGAGTGATATAAGCAGGCAATATAGGATTCAGTGCAATACAATAATGGGAAAAATGGAGCAAGAAGTTGCCCATAGTCGAGGAGAATGCAATTCAAGGTGTGCCTTGAACATTACAGGAGAGATGACTTCACTTGTTCATATTGATATTGAGGATGGCAATCTGGTATTGCGATTTAGAATGTTGTCAGGTGCACTGGAATTGATGCATTTGTTGTCAGGTGCGCCGGAATGGATGGATTCCTAATGCTGAATGTTGGCAACTTCTATCAACAACTCTCTGTATGAACGCAAATATTGGAGGTTAGCCAAAGTCAATGCACCAAAAAGATAACCTGATGCACCTGAACGAGATGCACTGGAAGAAAACTGGCAACAGTCACAACCCCTTGGTGCAGCCCATATAGAGCACTGAGAACCTGAATGAAGACGTGTGCCACTGTACATGACTTCTCTATACGAAGTAATTATTCATGAATGCTCGAGCATTTGAGGTGACTACATGACATACCACTGGTGCAGTATTGAAAATCTGGAGAATTCGATGAGTGACGGCTGAGTTGCAAGGAATCATACTGAGATTGTTACCGATCGAGGAGCATTGTAATGGGCGGGATTGGGCGTTTGTGATACTGGTGACACTAATGTGATAACAGAAAACAAGACAAGAGGCTCGACGTTCGTTTCGAGGAAATCAAGACAACACAAAAGTCGAAACTGTTTCAAAGTCATAACTTGCTTTGCTTTACAAGAGAACGAGTAAAGAGAGAAGAAAAGGAAATCCTCCAACGCCAACAACACTCTCTGTATATACAATTCGTCTACCACCCTCGAACCATTCCTCATGCTTCGATATACCATCCGAATCTCATCCCATGATCTTACACACCACTAACACAACTCCTTATCTCTACAACCACGCCACCTCTCCTGACGTCGCAACACCTCAATCTACTCCCTTATCACTCCAGATTATTCCGCCACCATCTCGCCGCTTTCTCTGCGTCGCCCAACATCTCCGCCTTTCCGTAACACAATTCCTTTCACACCACCAGGAACTTCTACCCATTATTCCCCTAATTACTCCAATATATTCTAGCGCTGTGACAAGCATGATGAATTTCCGTATGTGGTATATCCGCCGGAAGGACACATGTATATTCATGATCGTCTGACATATCAGGATGCTGCAGCTAAGTTTGTTGTTGATAAGGCAGTATTGTAAGCATATAGTTCCTTTCATGTATTCATCTGGGCTGTGTCTGCAGGATGTGCTTCACAACAATGTTGCAGTCAATTGAGAAGGAGGGACAGACGTTGGTATACAAAGGAGAAATACACGCATCATTATACAGGCCTAGAGAAAATATTGTAAGGTGCACTGGATGAATCAGGGGAAAATTTATGGATTCAAGCACTTGGCAATGCCAAGATTGCTAACAAATGAATCATAAATACTCTCTCACATTCTGATTTTGCGCCAAATATCTAGGAAGTTGCACTCTGTTAAATCACATATTCATTATGAGTCTCCCTACTACAATATAGACTGATATGAATGTTGAGGTTGAAAGCTATATGCGACGATGATATGAATGCATCATGAGTTGACATCTCACAGTGGGCAGAGAAATGATGATTGCATGCATGCATGCTGGGGAATAGAGGTGCACCGGAGATTAAATGGTTATGATACGATTCATTTGCAGCTGATTGCAGGCGTGCCTTACACTGACAGTCAATTTCAATCATTGAAGTTGTCTTTTCTTCACTTATAGTTTAGTTGTACAGGGCAACCTTCCTCCAATGGACAGTTGACATGGAGCTAACAGTTTAAAGCATTTTAGTGATGGCCTTTAAATACCGATCAAGCATATGTTGATATATTAGCAGAGGGCCTGCAGGAGGAGTAGCCTGCACCTAAATGTGCAGTGTCTTGAGAGATTACAATCTGTGTGCACAGTGTCCACTAATTCAAAGCTGAAGAAAACGTGATGGGAATGAAGCAAACTAAAATAAAAAGTGCACTATGAAGTGGGGTATATTTGCTTCAGAGGCTTACTGTCGCTGTTGAGGCATGCCTGACCTGGAATGAGACATTCATAATGAGTCGCAGCTTGCCAAAGTTGGCCTCATTGAAATTCAAGAACATCCTTCTGGACTCGATTGCAAATCTATGTTGTGCCTGAACTTCGATCATAGCCCAGGACATGCCCAGGGGTGAAAGGTGCAGCATTGGCAGGAGTACCTGAGCTGTGTCTCAGTCTCCGACGCTCTGGGATGCCGATCTAAGGTGTGTCCAAATGACTATGATATGCTTGCACAAGCTGCAGCTTTGCCATGAACATGTGAGCCCTTGTCTCATACACTGACACAGGAATTCAATCATTGTGTAGACTGGGTTGATTGTGGAATGGGATTTTCAATTATGGAGTGACGGTCCTGACGATATGTGCCCCGGACTCTCCGGTTCATTTCAACTGTGATCATATGGCAGCAATGTATGCAGAATTGCCAGGAATATGCGAGCTCTATCTCAAATTCTGACAGAAGTACTCAATATCGCCTAGACAGTCTCCTTGCCAAGTAGGATTGGCAAATAAGCAGTGCTGGATTTATTATCATGCGACTCAAAACAAAGGCTGAGAATTCTCCGGTCCACCTGAACCTCAATGATATGGCAGGAAATGCTTCAGCTATGCCCGGAATTAACCAGCCAGGGTCTTCTGTAACTCTCATATTTCAGAGAGAATCAAAGTTCTGATGTTGGAGTTGTTGTGCCTTTAATCAGAAACTGCTCGAGTGTGATTTCTGTGGCGTTCTTGAGTATTACTATTAGATTTCATTGCCATTCTTGATTGTAATTATTGATGACTAATAAGAGATGATGTCAATTGATAAGCTAAATTACAAGTTTCCAGCCTGGCCTATCTCAGGATGAATGGCCTGAGTTGAATATTGAGAATGATGCAGCAAAGGGCATCGAATTATTCTTTTGTTGTAATTTTGAGGTGCACTGGAAACCTGTGGCCATGTACACAATTCGAGTCAATTAACTGAACTAAGCACAATTCAACCACTTTCAGACACACCAGAGATTCCTAGCCGTATGTCATGAGTCACATTCAGATTGATTGTGCACTGTAGATTTGGCAATCCTATTTGGAAATAATGTAAGTCATGATAGTATTGAATAGCTGTGTCAGAATAGGATTCATTTATGCATTATACTGTGCATTACAAATGACCTTGTTGACTATATCTATGTGTTAAGAAGATTACGTTGCTTTAATGTATGAAGATGCATATGCTCTGTCAGCCCTTCATATGGTCCTTACAAGACTCATGAATCCGGTAAATCATTCACGTCATGATGTTCAGTCCACTCCTCAAGCCATACAGTACTCTTATTTGGGCCACTGCAGAATGTTGATAGACATTATTCGCACGGGTATCATAGCTACCAGGACCTGTATTCAGTAACCATGTTTGTGGTACTCTACTTTGCCGCAACTGGACAACTCGTACAAATGCCCACTGCTGCTTGTTCTGTACCAACAACTTTTCCGTTATTACTGTGTGGCTTGCTCCAGTATGATTTAGGTCAGTCCTACCCACTTTGGGTGTCATTACCAATACAGAGGGATTGTGCCAATCCTGCAATTTAAACTGCATTTCTGTCCGTTCATCATTGCCCATTTCTGCATACATGTGGAATATATCCACATGATCCGCAAAATACTTTGTTAGCCACCACTCCAAATGACGAACTTGGCCAGGAAACAGACAAAATAGCACCACTTTTTGTGGAGGAGGTGTACTGGGGAAGGCATTATCATGTCTCTCTTGTCCTGGAAAGAGTGCCACTCCTAATGGGTGGTCTTCGTCAGGTTTGGGATACTCCGCATGTTCGTTGACAAGCATTGGCAGTAATGTATCTCTTCACCAACAAAAAATAGGTAAATCCAGCCAGCTATCAAGTGGCCATTCATCGTACCATTATCCAGAAACATCATTGCAATCCTACATGTCACCCAACATTTACGAAAAACATGCAAGCTGCCATCGATGAACCCTCCATCCTCACGAAGTACCACGTGAAGTGTATCCCTCCACCTGGGCCCTCAGTTGTGTTTCCTTGTCCGCAGTCTACTCAAGATCAATGAGGTGTGCATTCTACTTCGGTATCTGCACTGGTGGGTTTCTGTTGGCAAGTTTCAATTCAAACCACATCCTAATCGTCTAAGGCTTTGTGTTCTGTACCATCCGGTGGGCTGCATTCTGTTGCCCTTCGTTGTCTTCAGTTCAGATAGCATCCATCAAACTCTTCACTGTGGAATACAATGCATCTGCACCATGCTGTTCGATTAGAGTATCATCCTCTGGATCGTCAGGCACACTTGAAAACAAACACATCATTTGACAACACCAGACATAGAGTGAATGGTATCCCAGTGTAACTGTGACATGAAGTTTGAATCCAATTTTTGCATTCATCGCAATTTGCCAGCCCACACTGTTTTTAGTCTTGTACCGATTGGACTCATCCAAAATGCCAAAACTGCATGCACAGTAGGAGAGTTGGCTGTGACTTGATCGCATTGCTCTGAATGTTAAGGTATCATACGATACAAGGTGCATACTCCATCGGTCTTCCGGCTCATCACTACCGGTGTTCAGATCCTCCTGGGTGAGAGTCACACTTTTGGCATGCAACAACTTTACCAGCGTGAAAGTGGTACCATGTGTCATCTTGTCGATGAAAGTCTTGAAGGTCTCTGCAACTCCGGGCATTGTAACCACCACAATTGGTTCAAGGTCTGATACAAGTTCTGGATGCCCATAAGGTGGTGTTGTCTGGATCTCCAACAGGTGGCGGGGTACAGAATTCAATCACTGGAGGAGCTACCAGTCCCAGTCTTCACAAACAATGCCGGGAAAGTCGTTGTGCGCCAAACTCACCCACTCTTTGGAAGTATGCCTCCATAAAGTGGACAGTGGCAACTCCGTTAGAACTTTCTCAGTCACCAATTTGCAAATCATTGCTGCTACAACCAGAGTGAAAGGGTTTCGAAGAACTATTTCATCCGCCACCAGTGCACCTGGCATATCAGCATCCCAAATCCACCTACTCACGACGAACCATATGGCCGAAACCTTGTCTGCTAGAAACTCAGTTCCAGGTAGGCCTGACATTCAGTGCATGTGGCCTGGAACCCAGTCATCTGTTGATTGAGGCATAAAATCAGCATTCAGCAGCCTGACTGCGTGATCAAGAAACTCATGTTCAAATTTGATGTTGATTGTCCTGAACGCTGTATGTATTACTGAGCTGGTATTTGCTGGATCGAGGACCTTCTCACCATCCTCCACATGCTCCTGAAACCCTCTTGCACCTTTGTCTGTGTTCCTTTGGTCCTCAATTATCTCTTTCAGTTGCTCCAATATATGCGGGGCAGATGGGCTCATATTCCGGCGCTGCTGTAACTCATCGCAATGTTAGGTATTTCTCAGACCAGCAACTATTGGAATGAATATATATGGATGCAATACACTCAATTCAATTCTTTCAATCAGAACTTACATTATTCCATGTAACATTCTCTTGCCCACCATCCTCCTCTCCCACCTCTCTTCCCCCTCTTCAGAACCTTCCAAAGTCGATATATAATAATTAGCAGTTGCATATATCTAGCCTTAACACAGCTTGTAGGGAATACCTTCGCTGGTGTAATTGCCTGCTCCACAATCGCTTTCACTTTAGCTCGCATTATGTCGACAAAAAATACTTTCGGATTGTATGGAAGTTTCAACTTGGAACCATTTGGTAGGGCACAGTTTTTCGAAATCTGGCCATACATGGGGTCCATTATTATTTACCCGTTTGTAAATCCTCCCATACGCTCTTTGTCCAAATTGTCCTTTTGCAAGGTGGACTTGAAGCTCGATGTTAGGATGTATGGCTCTTTGGTGTGTCCATTTTATTCAATAAATTGATCAGCTTCTCCCAGTGCCTCACATCGGTATACAAGGCCTGGAGTTGATTTGGGGATAGAACCTGATTGTTGCCATTCCACAACCAGCTAATGACAACCATGAACATTGTATTTGGCAACTCTGCGAGGTTAATTGTCACCTGTTTGCTCGCGGCTCTCCAAAGTCCGTTGGTGGTCGCTAGGTGCCTCACCTGCCCTTTGTCCTTGCCCCCCGAATTTTGCTTCCACATTACATCAGAAGTATCTCCACCCACCGCTGACAAATCCATTTGGCAATATTAAAATTATCTAACTGCAGCCAGCTCTCAAATGTATCCACAAAACCAGCAACCGCTGTCTGCCATTGCAGTGGTCAATCTCTTGGCTGTTCCAAACGGTTCTGCATCCAGATAGTAGGCTAATGCTTATTTTTGAGAAACCCAGCCACCCTTACATGATTCCACTTGTTGCATGCACAATAGTTGGCCTGCCTCAGTCTTTTGGCAAATTGCTTCAAGGAGAATTCGGTTTGCTTCAGGCTGAGTAGGGGTTTACCCTCTGCACCATCCAAGTCTGACCCAGTGTCGCAATCATCATCCGCATCATAATCGTCATTGGGAATATCCGGTATGGGGGGCATGTCCATAATTTTTGCATCAGGTGGTTTCCGTGGTTCCACAGGCAGCAGGAATTGTTTGGTTGGGAGGATAATGGGAGGTCTTCCAGGTGCGCCGGAAAGAGGTCCAGGTGGAAGAGTAGAGCTGGATCATATTGGCTGATTGACTGAATTGTGTCCCGGCAGTCCTGTAGGCACTCTCGGTGCACTTGGAGATGATGGATCTTTACCTGGGCACAGCTGTTAGGAAAACATATGAGACTCGCCATAACCACCTGGGTGAAGGTCGTATTCTTGCCACCCTGGCCCATAACTTGGATATTGTTGACTCACGCGGGTGGTTGGATGCGAACTGTTGTGTGTTGTGTTGAATGGGGAATGGAGATAGAACTGCGGAGTGTCTGGAAATGGCTGCTGTGAAGGAGGGTGACCATACACATGCGGCGGATAATATTGATTCATCAGCAAAATGTATTTGAGTCTCTGGAAGCTTCCAGGAGTGTCTGAGAGGATGTGGAGTGTAAACTTTGAAGCGTCAATTTCAGGAGAGTATCAGACCTTAGGAGGGCATTTCAACCAGCCTTCCGAGTAAATTTGATCTCTGACGACAGGTACAGGAGTAACTGGGATCTCCCATAACTGGTACAGGAGTAGAATGGGAGTGATAGGGATACGTTTCGGAGCACCTTGGAGCGCTGGAGAGACCTTTGGGTGCACCTGGGAGTGTTGCCGAACCGACGCGGGAATTATAAACAAACTGTGACAGATGTCTGGATTCTTATGGATATTCCTACGGAGGACTGCAGGCATCAACTGAGACTCTTGGATGTACATGAGCAATTGACTTCCCTCAACAGATAATATGATATATGGATAATTGTTCATTATCACTTATGAATCATACTAGTCGTCATATTCTTCAACATTGTATTTTGTTACTTGCTAGACTAAAGAAACAAAAGAAAATGGCGAGAGATTCAAACATAGAAGCAGGTACACCAAAACAATAACCCAATCAAGCAATTGGAATATATCAATCAAACATCTTGTCCATTTCATCTACTACTTATCCCATTTCATTAAGGCCAATGTGTTGTACAGTGTTGTGTGCTTGAATAGTCGAGCGTGCGCAGGCGTATGCAAAGGTGTGTCTATTGTATCGTGTAATGAGACATGTCGCATCAACATAAGGTCGATCGATGACTAATGGTGCTAACTACAAAAGAGGCAAGTTATATCATAGTCCTTGGCATAGTGATATCCATACTTCCAATCAGCTCAACATTCCTCCAGGACAGCTATCACGTCCGTTTCAAACAAAACAGTAAACAAAAGAGAAGAGGAGCCAACCAAAGAGCATGGATCTCCTTGAAACAAACGTGTGCAATCGACTTACATTCCGACGGCATTCCCGATGCCTTTTCCAGTTCCGATACCATTCCTGCGACCAATTCTGAGCGTACCGAAGCCATTTCCGAGGCCATTCCCAAATCTAATCCCGAGTCCATTCCCGAGTCCAATTCCGATCATTTCCATTGCTGCACACTGCTTCAAGAAGGCGGGGCTCGGCAGTGGCTTGGTGAAGAAGTCGGCGAGCATCTCAGCAGTCGGTACGTAGCTCAAGTCGATCTCTCCATCTCTAGCCATATCTGCAGCAAGATAGTACTTGGTCGCAATGTGTGCAACTGCAGTTCCGCGGTAGATTCTGTTCTTGATGCTCACGATCAGTGACTGTGAATCGGAGAATACGTGAGGGATCGTCGGGATGCCGAGCTTGTTCAAGAGATGCGGGATCTGCGTGACTCTCATGCAGCCTACTCCAAAGGCATAGTATTTGGCATGGGTCGTGGACTGGGCAGTCGACTTCCGTTTTCTCGATCACCCGTCGACTGCTCCTCCGCAGGTGATGACCAGTCCACTTGTCGATTTATAGTCATCCGGGCATCCAGCATAGACCGAATCGACCTAACATCTAAGTGCGCCTTCTCCTTTTCCTCCGAGTACTCCTCAGGAACGCAGTCGCCAGTCATTTGTGCCGTTGAGGTACCGAAACAGGCGGTTGAGAGCTATCATATGCTCATTGCTCCGGTCGTGATTGTACCGGCTGAGAACTCCGATGGCATATGCGATATTGGGCCGAGTGGCGGTCATCGCGTATACAAGTCATCTGATCATCGATTGGTATATGGTCAGATTGCAGGCTTCTTCATTGGGCTTCCACTTGTGAAGCTTCATTGCCATTGGAGTGGAAACTGGGCTGGACTCGTCCATTCTGAACTTCGCCTTGATCGTCCGAATGTAGCTTTGCTGGTGGATGTCGATTGTGTGATGCTCCCGATTGCGTTCGATGTTCATGCTGAAATAGAAGGAGACCCTGCTGAGATCATGCATCCGGAACCTCTTCTTCGTCTGATGCTTGATCTGCCCAATGAAGCCCTCGTTAGCAATGATAAGGAGATCATTGACGTGCAGAACGACTGCGGCAACGACTATTCTGTGATTCTCCTTGTCATGGAGCACAAACAGTCCTCCGTCGACACGTGATGCCACGAATCCAATCAAGATCACGAAATCCTTAAAAGTGTCATACCAAACGTGCGAAGACTGCTTCAGGCCATGAGGAGACTTTCTCAAGCGGAGTACCATCTTCCGCGAAGTCTTTGACCTTGAATCGTAATATTGGCTCCCAGTTTGAACCAAACGAAAATATCCCTGCCGCGGGTGCATATAGATCTCTTCCTCCAAATCAACTCCCAAGAAAGCCGTGCAGATGTCCATTTGATCGATCTCGGGATCGTACTTGGCGGTGATGGCGAGTGCCACCCTGACGTGGCCCAAGGGAGCAGTGGGTGCAGACGTAGCCTGGTAGTCGATGCCTTCAATCTGGTGATTTCCTCCACAGACTATCCTGGCCTTGGACCACTGCACATTGCCTGCTACATCGCGCTTGATCTTGTATACCTAGTGACTTGGCAGAGCCGCTTTCCTTCCGGAAGCTCCACGAAATCTCCAAAAACTTGATGCTGACCAATTGCATCTAACTCTTCTTTCATCGCCGTATCCCATTTCTCAGCGAGCGGAGACTCAGTTGCTACTTTGTAAGACTTTGGATTGTCGATACCATCCTCGTGATCATGATTATCAGCGATCGCAGCTGCAGCGTGGATGGGAATCATATCCTCAAATTCCTCATCTTTGAAAGCCAATTGGGCAGACTCTGCCAACCTATTCTTCCCAGCGCAGTTCCGGCGACTACCTTCGGCCGGCGGCTTCCATGCATCTCGATGTGACGTCTCAACCCCAGCCAGTTCTCGTGACTTCTTCTATGGCTTTGGAGGATCCAGAGCTGAATCGTCGTCCAATGGCTCCTCCGTTTGACATTCGGAATATCCATCTCCGGTTGGCTGCGAGGTTTCAGATTCCTCCTTGGTGGGTGTGTGTTTGGGTTCCTCAATGATATCTCTATAGAAGTGCTCATTGAAGATCGCTTCGTCTGCAGCGTTCGGTGCTGTATACCGCTTTCCTTCTCTGAATACCACATCTCGGGAGTGGTGAAGGGTCTTGGCCAAAGGGTTGTATACAAAGTACTGCTTAGTCGATATGCTGTACCCAACGAATATGCCGGGAGTGGCTCTGTGATCCAGCTTGTTTCATTTCTCTTTCGGAACGTGGACAAAAGCCAAGTATCCGAACACACACAGGGATGCTTCAATGATGGCTTCCTCGCATGCCAGGCGTCTTATGGAGTCTTGCCGACAACCGATCGCGTCGGAGTGCAGTTCTTGAGATAGACCATTACTGAGACGGCAAAGGCCCAGTACTTCTTCGAAAGTCCGGCATCGTCCAGCATGCATCGTACACGTTCCATGATCGTGCTGTTCGCCCGTTCAACTAATCCATTAGACTGAGGAGTGTAGGGTGTAGTCGTTTCCTTGAAGATCCCTTCTGATTTGAGGTATTCTGCTAATTTCTTGGAGGTATACGCACCGCCTCCATCTGTACGAAATCGCTTCACTTGCTTGCCCGACTCCTTTTCTCCAACAGCCTTCCATTTTTTGAATTTCTCAAGGGCTTCCGAATTGTACTTCAATATGGACTCATCTGTGCGCTTCGTGGCATCCTCGATGAAGAGCAGCATATATCAACCTCCTCTGATGGCTGTTTCCAGGGGACCACATATGTCCTAGTGCACGAGCTGGAATGGCTTAGTGGCGCGGGAGGTCGTGGGAGTACAGGGCTTTCGAGCTAATTTGTACTTGATCCAGCTATCGCAATCGCACTTCCCGGTCATCTACGGCGCGTCAGCAATGCCCTTTGGCAAGATCTCCAAAGCCTTGAGACTTACGTGTGCCAGGCGGCAGTGCCAGAACATCCGCTTCTCGGCATCGTGCCAAGATGCATGCCCAGTCGTCTTAAGTGCCAGCATGCAGCTGTCATCGATGTCAGTGTATTCGGTCAATCCAGGGGCTCGATTCAGAACGCGATCCGGAACGAATAGCCCATTGACCTGAGGTGCAGTGGGAATCAACCTGCCATGGCAATTGAAGAGGTTGAGACCGTAGTGATTCACCGGTTCGACTTTGACATTGTTGTCCATGATCTGAGACTGTGAGATGACATTGAACGACCCCGGCAAATGCACCACTTCTTGGAGTATGATCGTTTCCGTCTTTCCATCTGGCAGCGGGAAAATCAACCAAACACTCCCATATCCTGATGCAAACGATGTGACCGCATTGTATCCCTTCACCTTCTTTGTATTGGGAGGATATTCGGTGTAGGTGATGAACATTGATTGACGGCCAGAGATGTGAGTCGTACATCCGCAATTGATGATCCAATCACTGGATGATGCATTTGAGCTGGCCACCACCCAATAGTTCTCGATCGAAGTGGTGAGAGTCGAAGTAGTCGATGCTTCAGTTGATGCTTTTGCTGCAGTGTTGGCAGACTTAGGAGGATCGCCGCGTTGCTTGCTGAAGCAGTTCTCGGTGGTGTGCTCTCGCCACTGGCAATGAAAGCACTTCCGGAAATCCTTCTGTTTCGGAACGTCCTTATGATCTCTCTTATGATCTCTCTTATCCCTCTTTGGACCTCTGCCGCCTTTACCGGCTTTACCATTACCACCTTTGCCACCCTGTTTTGCAAAGAGCGGAGCTTCTGGAGCGAGCCCATTCTCTCACTTGATTGCAGCTTCCTTTTCGACGAGCTTGGTGACAATCCCATTGGGTGTGGCGGTCATCGCGGTGTTCTTGTCCATCATTAGCTCCAGGAATACTTTCCACTCGTCGTTCCTTGGGATTCTGCGCAGGAGGTAGAAGATGTGTTCCTGCTCACTCATCTTGGAGATTGTCTTTGCAGAGTCCGTATCGGCATCAGTGTCAGTGGTCGTGGGCCCTGCACAGAGATCGTAATCCTTGACTCTCCGATCGATCCGCAATGCGTAATTGTCGACATTTCCGCAGTCCTGTAGCTTGATGCTCCAAAGGTCATCCCTAATCTCGACCATGTTGAGCTTTAGCTTTGACTTGTAGGCTGATGCTAGCTTCTCCCAAAGCGTCTTCGCATTGTTGAGGACCATATAGTCCGCTTGTATCCTCGGTTCCATGCTGAGTAGGATAGTCGATCTGGCAACACCATGGTGATTCATCCAGTCTTTGAAAGCGGCCTTCTCTGTAGTGGTTGCATTTGCTGCTGCCTCTTCCGGCTTGTCGTCATATCCCTTGATGATACTATACACTTGCTTCTGCTCGAAAAGTAGTGCCATCTCGGTTGCCCATTGTGCATAGTTCGTGCCATTGAACTTGGTGATGGTGATCGTGGTCGAACTCATCTTGTATCGCAATTGTCAGTTATTGTAGTCTCCCAGACTGTATGTTACGGGCGACGTCCAGCAGCCACCGTCAGAAGTACGGCCAGGTGCGGGGTGATTGCTTAGCTTGTGGAGACGCTTCTCCGTGACGATGACCTCCACTCGACAAAGGAAAGTGGAAGTGTTTATCATCGGTGCCCTTTTTAAACGCAAGGGCTCATAACCTGTTGTACGGTCGTGTTTCCTCGAGTAGTCGAAGTGTGCGTGGGCCTATGCGAAGGTGTGTCTATTGTATCGTGTAAAGAGACATGTCGCATCAACATAAGGTCGATCAATGACTAATGGTGCTAACTACAAATGAGGCAAGTTACATCATAGTCCTTGGCATAGTGATATCCGTACTTCCAATCAGCTCAACACAACGAAAGTAGGAACACACAATTCCTCAATGGCACAAAGAAGCTGGAGGTGCTCCTTGTCTTTGCTGATAATTCGTTCTTGGACAGTGGATGAAATCGAATTCGAATGTTGTTTGGCTCGATTTGTGATATCTAACCATGGTGTAATGAGATATTAGCTAGCTGCAAATCTAAATGGGGATATGAGAGGCAATATGATACATTCAGATGAAAAATGGGAACAACTACTAGCGGAAAAGAGTAACGCCAGATGGGGAGTGTTGTGTGGAATGAGGAGTACCACAAAAGGTGTTGAAGAAGCGCAGAATGAAAAAGAAGAGCGTCAAGTCTAAGCTGTGGAGCGCCAAAAGAGGAGGGGTTAAAGGATGCGGAATGAAATTGAGGAGAGCAGAAAGAGGGGGGGTTAAGGAGTGCGGAATGACATTGAGGATTGCCGAAAGAGTGGGGGTTAAGGAGTGCAGAATGAAACACAGCAGAGCCAATCCAGGCAGAGGAGCACCGATGGGATTCAGGAGTGCTTATTATAGCGGAGGAGCACCAAAAAAGGGTGGGTAAGGAGTGTGAAATGTATTATATGAATGCAAGTGGGAATTGAGGAGGTCCCATCCGGGGCTGCGGAGCAGGGAGAGGGGGGTATAGAGTGCGGAATGAAATACAGGAGCACTGAGAGAGGAGGAATTCACTGTGGAATGAAATAGAAGAGGTTCAATCTAGTGTGAGGAGCGTCTATTCAAGTGGAAATTTGCCGGAGGGGAGGAGGGGGGGCGTGGGCATGAAGTGGGCGCCGATGTTTGATTGATTCGGTAGTAGCTTCTAGAGTAAAATTGGTCACAGGGGATGGGCCAAATGTAGCTCGATATTCATCTTGAGAAAACATAACTGTGGCCGCCTTTCCACTGGTGTATTCAGACAGTGCACGCTGAATAGCTGCGGTTACCAGCACTAAAGTCTGAGGAGCAAGAGGTTGGAAACACTGTGATGTTGTTGGCTGACGCCCCAAGCTCTTGGTGGTAAAGAAAAATCTTTGGTAAATGAGATCAAGCAATTCCATTCAGGTGAACCATGACTTCATATCATCGATGACCTTGGAGAGGTAAGCATCACCAAACAGGGGTTTCTTAACCTTGATCCGAAGCTCAGTCTCGGTGCCCATAACCAACCAGAAACTACGGAGAACAGTTGGACGTGCTGCATCGGCCAACCATCCTTGAATTGTACCAATCTTCAGTTTTGACTATGAATATCTTTGGGGGTAGTCAATATCCATAAGTCTGATAGAGGAGCAATAAAGAGAATTCAAGACTTACAGCGTCTTGTGTTTGCAGATCTATTTTCTGAGATGGACCACTGGGCAATTCACACACAGATGTTGTACCTACAGGTGTACCTGGTAATGCCCGCTGACAATCCTGGACTTCAATCCCTAGCTTTCAAGCTTCTTCAATCACCCAAGTACTGGTCATTGGATATTATTGGCCAAGGAGTCTACGTGAATACAATTGCCTCCATGAACCTTTTTGCTACCTCAAAAGTAGCCTTTTGGTGTTGGGGAATATTCTTATCACTATTGGCCTTGAGTTGTGGATTATTTTGATATCCACTACACTTGTTGGGAAGCACCACTGTCCGGGCGGATGGTGCATGGTCAGACTAGGATAATTCGTTGAGGAGGGATGACTTTCCGTATTTGAGCAGTGGTGATGCCATTGCCGCAGGTAGATTGTGGGAATTCAGAAGCGGAGACCCGGCAATGACCGTATCGCCACAGCTCCGTTTCTTTGGCCGTGGAACCCTTGTAGTATGTAAGGACTTCTCCAGGTGTGCCTGACCTAGATGTAGGGCTTTCTGTTGATGATCCAAATTGTCTTCTTCTATGTTGGGTGAGAACGTGGACTCTCCGGTGTCCACACTGTCGTCATCACCGATCACTTGATCGGTCTCTTCATCCTGATTCATTAATGAAATTAGGGATATTTGTCATCCGCAATACGATGCACCAAGGCAGGTAATTGGAAGGCAAATGTTTGGTGGACACTGAAGAATGGCTGCTGTCTTGAAAGCGAGTGCTCTCTCTAGGTGTACTTCATGATTTTTCTGTGAATAGTGATTCTTCACCTGGCTGGGCATATGTTCCGTTTGCTGTAATGAACATCAAAATTTGGAGAATGTGGGAGAGAGTGTATAAGCAGGAATTATAAGATTAAGTGCAATACAACAACGGGATATATGGTGCAAGAATTTGCACATAGTCAAGGAGGATGCAATTTGAGGCGCGCCTTCAAAGGGTTCTGGAGAGATGAATTCAATGGTTTATATTGATATCAAGGATGGCAGTCCGTGTTGCAGTTTCGGATATTGTCAGGTGCGCTAGAGTTGACGGAATCCTTATCAGGTGTGCCGGAAAAGATGGATTCCTAATGCTGAATGTTAGCAACTCCTATCAACAATACTCTGTACGGTTGCAAGAAATTGAGGTTAGCTAAAGCAAACGCACATAGAGAACAGAACCAGATGCACCAGACGATAACTCGCAATGTCAACTAACCCTTGGTGCTGCCCATAAATTGAGCACTGAGAACCTGAATGAAAACATGAGCCCCTACATATGACTCCTGTAAACGTAGTCATGATGCGTGAAAGTTCGAAGCATTTGTGGTGACCGCCGAGCATTGAAACTGGTGCAGTATTCAGAATGTGCAGAATTTGTTGGATCTGGTTAAGAACCTTGTAAGTGACAGCTGAGTTTCAAGTGTTCCAACTGGAGTTTGTTATTGAGCCAGGAAAAATATGAATCTCCATCTGTGGTATATCTGCCAGAGGAACACATGTATTTTCATGCTATTCTATTGTATTAGGATGCTGCAGCTAAGTTAGCGGTCAATAAGTCAATATCGTAAGCATAACATCCCTCTCATGCGTTCATTGGGGCAGTGTCTGTAGAATTCAGTTCACCACAATATTGCAGTAGTTAATTGGAGAGGGACAAAATTTAGTACAGAAAGGAGAGAAACAGGCATAGAGAAAGAATGGTAATGTATGATGGATAATTCAGGGGTAATCTTATTGATTCAAGTACTCATCAATGCCAAGATTGCTACCACATGGGTCATACATTCTCACTCACATTCTGAGTTTGCACCTAATATCGAGTAAATCGCACATCATTAAATCACACATTCATCATGAATTTCACAACTACAATGTTGACTTAAAATAAATGTTGCAGTTGAAAGCTGTATTCAACAATGATATAAATGTATAGTAAGATGTGAAGTCACTGCGGGCAGAGGAATGATAGTTGCATGCATACAGTTCTGGGAATTGAGGTGCACTGAAGTTGAAATTGTTATGCTTGGATTGACTGGCTGAGGATTGGAGGCTTGGCTTACTCTGATAGTTAATTGTACTCTTTGTAGCTGTCTTCTCATAACTTGAGCTTTCAAGATTCTCTCTGGTGGAGCTTCCCTCGACAGATTTCGGTCCACTTACTCAATTTTTGGATAAGAGTTTTGGCGGCCCAAACATACATTTAGTCACAATACAGTTAAGTCATAGTTGAATGATCTGCGAACTTGGGCATCTGTGAGTAAGTGCGGTACATGGGTGAGCGGGAGTTGCTGGCCATCCTGTAGAGTCGCTGAGTAGAATTAGACTTTTGAGATTCTCGCTCTTAAGCTTCCACCGCTCTTTTGACAGAGCCCGAACTTGCAGAAGCTATTTTGGAATTTGCAAGCATTGGTCCAAACAGACTACTTAGTCAATATCGAGTTAAGTAGGGTTACTAATTGGCTGGGCTTGCTCATTTATGGTTTAGTTGGGCAGTGGTAACCTTCCATCAATGGACAGTTGACAGTTCAAGGCATGTTAGCGGCGGCCTTCAACATACTGATCAAGCATAGGTTCATATCTTCGCAGGCGCGGAGCCAGGGAAGCCACCTGCACCTAAAGGTGAAGTGTCTTGATAGATCTGTGTGCACTGTGTCCACTAATTCAAAGTCGAAGAAAACATGATGTGAATGAAGCAAACTACAATATACAAAGTGCACAACGTACTGCAAGTACATACACTTCGGTGGCTTATTTGTAGCTCTTGCAGTGTGTCTGGGCTGTAATGACACATCCATAATGACTCGCAGCTTGTCAAAGTTGGCTTCATACATATCCAAGAAGGTCATTCTGAACGGGATTGAAGATCTCAGTTGTGCATAATCTTCAATCATCTGCCAGGAAAACCACGGCAGCAAATGGTGAATTTGAGCCCAGAATATCTGAGCCGTGTCTCAGCTTCCGACTCTCTGGGATGCAGATCAGAGGTGTGCCAGAACTGTAATGATATGCCAGCAGAAGCTGCGGCTTTGCGACAAACAAGTGAGTCCATCTCTCATATTCTGACACAAGTACTCAATATTGCCTAGTCTGTGTTGATTGCGAAATGGGATTGGCGAGTATGGAGTGCTTGATCTGTCACAAAGATAGATCCAGGATTCTCTGGTACAGTGCAACTTCAACCATAGGCCAGCGAATGCTGCGGCTCTGCCACAAATATCGTGATACAGGTACTCAATAATGCCTAGTCTGTTTTACTTGACAAATGATATTGGCGAATATGCAGTGCTTGATCAGTCATGAAGATAAGCCCTGGATTCTCCGGTGCATTGGAGAGTTCTGGGCACATATTGTTATGACAGATTGATTACTGCATATTTGCATATCCCATTTGGCATAAAGACAGTCTAAGTGATATTAAGTACCTGTGTCAGGATATTTGTGGCATAGCCACAGCATTTGCTGGCTTATGGTTGAAGTTCCGGTGCACCTGAACTTCGATGATATCCTTGCAAAAGCTCCTGCTTTGTCACAAATAAGCGGGCTGTGTCTCATACTCAGACATAAGTACTTGTATATCACCTAAACTGTCTTATTGCTTAATGTGATTGGCAGATAGGCAGTGCTCGATCTGTCAGAACGAATCTCATGACATTTGCCGAAGAGACTCCAGTGTACATGAAACTGGCTGAATTTTGCTTTTTCATTTGAAATATGTAAGCGGCTTTAGGCTTCCTGTGCACTTCAAATTCGCAACTGACGATTGATTAATGCTCTTTGTTGCATCATTCTCACAGTTCGACTCATGCACTTTATCATGTAATAGGTCAGCTGTAGGAACTTCCAATATCACGTATCAATTCACTTCATCTCATATGGTCATTCATAATAAACAAGAACAACAATGAAATCCCACTCTAGCCATTTCTAATTTAAGATACACCAATTCCAACATCAGAACTTTGATTCACTTCAACATTGAAGAGAGAAAGGATTTATCTATCCAGTATAGTATCCCTTACAAATGTTCTTTTTGACTATTTGTATCAGTTGAGAAGATTATGTTGCTTGAATGTCTAAAGAGGCATATCTTGATGAAGCGTCTAACAATCTAAAATTGATGGTTCATCAGACTGCCACGTATCTCCATTCTCTGTCAGCCACTGCATATGGTTCTGACGAGCCTCCAGAATCCGGTATATCCTCGATGTTGTGATGATCGGTTGACTCATCAAGCAATGCAGGACTCTCATCTGCGGCATTCCAAAGTATTTGTAGAGATCACATGAGCAGTTATCATAGCCACCGGGACCTGTATTCAGTAACTGTGTGTATGGTACTCGGTTTTGCCCCAGCTGGACAACTCGTGCAAATGCCTGCCGCTGCTCATTCAGTACCGAAAATTTCGGAGTTATTACTGCATGATTTACAGCTGCAAGATTTAGGCCTGTCCCGCCCACTTTGGGTGTGGTTATGAATACAGAGGTATTTCGTGAATCCTGGAATTTGAGCTGCATTTCTGTGTGTTCATCCTTTCCCATTTCATCATACAAGTGGAATATACTCACATCATCCTCAAAAAACTTCGTTAGCCACCACTTCAAATGACATACTTCCCCACGAGGAGGAGCAAATAGCACTGCCTTTTGTGGAGGAGGTGCACTGGGCGGGGCATTTTCATTCCTCTCTGTTGGAAGGAGTGTCCCTCTTGATGTGTCGTCTTGGTCAGGTTCAGGATACTCTACAGGTTTCTTGAGAAGCAATGGCAAGAATGTCTCTCTCAGCAAGTAGAAGATCGGAGATTCCACCCAAGTATCCAGCGGCCACTCATTGTGCCATTGTCCAGAAATATCATTGTGATGCTCGGTGTCTCCCAACACTAATGAGAAACATGCTAGCAGCCATCCATAAACCCTCCATACTCCAGAAACACCCCACGAAGTGTACGTCTCCACCAGGGTCTTCTCGTGTGCTTGCTCTTCCTCAGTCCATTCGAGCTCAATGACGTGTGCATTCTCCTTTGGTATTCCGACGAGTGGTTTTCCATTGGCTCATTTCGATTCAGACCACCGCCTTATCATGCACGGCTTTGCAATCTGAATCATCCATTGCGCCGCATCCTGTTGAGCTTCTTTGTCTTCAGTCCGGATAGGATGCATCAAACTCTTCCCAGCTGAATACAATGCCTTAGCACCATGCTTTTCCATCACAGTATTATCCTCTGGATCTTCAGGCACACCTTAAAACAGCCACATCGTCTGAAAACACCAGTCATTGAGTGAATGAAATCCCAGTGTAGCAGTGACTTGAAGTTTCAATCCAATTCTCGCATTAATCGCAATTTGCCAGCCCACACTGTTTTTAGTCTTATACCGATGGGACTCATCAAAAATCCCAAAACTCCATAAACAGTAGGAGAGTTGGCCGTTACTTGATGTGTTTGCTCTGGATGTGAAGGTATCATATGAAACATGGTGGATATTACATCGGTTTTCTGGCTCGTCAACTTTGGTGTTCAGATCCTCTTTCGTGAGATTCGTATTTTCGGTGTGCAATCAGTCAATATGTTTGAAATCGGTTCCACGTGTCATCCTGTCGATGACACATTTCAAGATCTCCGCCACTCCGGGTATTGGTACCTCCAGGATTGGTTCATGGGCTGAGATCTGTGCTGGATGCCTGTGGTGTGGCGTTGACTGGATCTCCAACAGGTGGCGGGGCACAGAATTCAATCTCTGGAGCAGATACCACTCTCATTCTTCACCAACAATTCAGGGAACGTCGTTGTGCACCACAATCACCCACTCTTCAAGGGAATTCCTGTATAAAATGGACAGTGGCAACCCTGTTACAACTTTCTCAGTCACCAATTTGCAATGCATTGCCACTGCGACTGAGGTGAAAGTCTTTCCAAGACCCATTTTATCCACCACCAGGGATCCTGGAATATCAGCACCCCACACCTATCTCCTCACCATGAACCAGATCACACAAACCTGGTGCACCACATACTTTGTTCCTGACAGGCCTGTAATTGAATACTTGCGGCCTGGAACACAGTCATCTGTTTATTGGCAAATAGAATGCTCATTTAGAAGCCTGACAGCTTCATCAAGATACTCGTGTTTCAATTCGTTGTTGATTGTATTGAGAACCATATTCAGTCTTGAGCTTGGGTTTTCTGGATCATGGACCTCCTCACCATCCTCCACTTCCTCCTGAACCTCCCTTGCACTTTTGTCAGTTTTCATTTCGTCCTCAATGATCTCTTTCAGTCGCTCGGATGTACGCTGGGCAGATAAGCTCATATTCCGGCGCTCCTGAAACCTATCTTAATGTTTGGTATTCCACAGAGAAGCAACCGTTCAAACAAATACATGTTGATGAAATATAATTAATTCTATTCATTCAATCAGAACTTACATTAATACAAGTATCATTCTTTCGCCCACCATCCTCCTCTCCCTCCTATTCTCCCGCTCTTCCACCATCTTCAGAATCTTCCAAAGTCTATGTATAAAGATTCGTAGTTGCTCACATCTAGCCTTAACATGGCTAGCGAGGATTACCTTTGTTGGTCTTATTATGTGCTCGGCAGTACCCTTCCCTATCGGTCTCATCATTTCTACTAAATATATCTGCACATTATGTGCAGATTTCAACTCGAAAGCATTTGAAAGGCAACAGTTGTACGAAATCTGGCCATAGATGGAGTGATTGATTTTTGCCCATGTGTATATCATCCGATATACTTTTTTTCCAACTGGTCCTGCTCCAAGGTGCACTTGAACATTGATGTTGGAATGAATTCCTCTTTCGGGCCGCAGTTTTTGTTAATGAAATCAACCAACTCCTCCCAGAGCCTCACATCTGTATACGAGGCTTGGATTTGTTTGCGGGCTAGAACGAAATCCTTGCCATTCGACACCCAGTGAATTATAATTGTAAACGTTGTATTTGGCAATTTTGGGAGGTTACTTCTCGCCCATTTGCCTGTGCTCTATCCCAAATTCGTCGCCTGTTGCTTGCTGTTTCGTCTTACCTTGTTCCTCGCCTCTCGAATTTTGCTTGCACATTATTTTATAACAATCTAAACACACTGCCAGCGAATCCATTCACCATCATCAAAATTAACCAACGGTAGCCACTTTATGAAAGTCGCGAAACAATGTGGGACCGCCATCTCCCAGTGCAAGGGTCCATCACGAACCTGTTTCACACGGTTCTGCCCCCGGATAATGGACAGATGGTGCTGTTCCAGAAACCTTGCCACCCATACGTTCTTCCACTTGCTGAATGCACTGTAGTTGGCCTGCCACATCTTTTTGGAAAATTGCTTCAATGAGAATTCGGTTTCCTTCAGGCTTATTGGGGGTTTACCTTCTGCATTGCCGAAGTCCCACAAATTCTCCCTTTCATCAGCTGCATCAGATTCATTATAGGACATCTCCAGCAATTGGGGCAAGTCGGCAATCCCTGGGGCTGAGGTTTTCTGCGGTTCCGCTATTGGCTAGAATCACTTCTTCAGGAGGCTTCTGGGGCGTCTCCCAGGTTCGCCGGGAGCAGGCTGAGCTAAAGAAGTCGAGCAGGAAGATGTTGGCCAATTGACTGGATTATTTCCCGGTGGTCCTGGAGACACTCTTGGTGCACCTGGAGATGATGGCCCTTGTCCTGGGAACTGAGAAGGGGGGAACATTTGAGTCCTGCCATAACCACTTTGGTGCAGGTTATGTCCTTGCCACGGTGGCCCATAACTTGGAAATCCTGGGCTTGCGCTGCTGGTAGGTTGCAAACTGTGTGTCATGTTGAATGGAGAGTGGTTGTAAAACTGCGGAGCACCTGGAAAGGGCTGCTGTGAAGGAGGGTAACCGTACCCTTGTGGAAGATGATATTGATTGGTGAGTGTCTCAAATTGACTGTCTTAGTGAGTGGCATGGAGTGAACTAGTATCCTGTGATTCTGAATTATCGTCCGCTCGTTTGTGCGAGCCAAATGGGCCACCAGGTGCAGCCATATTCACAGTCATCGGTGGTGATCCTTTCGTCAACATGCTCCATTAAATAAGGCTAGAGTTAAACTACTAATGATGAGAGATGAGATGTAGAATAAATCAGGGTACGGTTGAGTATATTGCAGGTAGCAGTAACCTTCGGCAGAGGGAAGGGCTTCTTATATCCAATTCTGTTGTCATGAACTGTGGTGTTTCACTACATCTTTGATCGATGAAACCAACCCGGGCCTTGAGAAAAAGAAACGTTAATCACACACATCCCGCCTTTCTTTGTCATATGCTTGAATTTATATATTAGATTATGGGATAGGTGCTCACTTTTCTACACTTCCATGACTTTAGAGGTAATAGATGGGATATGATATGATATCTCCAGGAACCTGACAAGAACTATATCCAGTATGAAGGTTAGCATGACTAGGGATATTACACATAAGTTGTACATGTACGACCATGCAACTTCATTCAATAGAAGGCCTGTGAGTCGCACAGCAACAGTGATTGCTTCCTATTGAGCTTCTTGCCTATACATCTTAGTTCTCCTCATGATCCATGCTCCAGACAAGGATCATTAGTGAAATAAACATTGTACCAGCCTTATCAGTTCTGGATGATTGATGCCCGGACATGCAGCTAGTTAGGACACTTACCAATTCAGTGTATTATAACGATCTATGTTCATTATCACCTGCTGAGAGGCTCGAGGGTAGATATAACTCATATTGCCGTAATGACATAGGATGAGGCCCCATTGTGGTGATTGTGGTGATGACAAAAGTAACCTAGCCTCCGCATTTGGCAGTGCGCAATGCGGCTTTGAATGTGATACGCTAACCCGGGTTAGCTTACTTTGAAACCAACATTGCTGAGGCTCGATATCACCCACTAAAACATCATCGAGATTCATCCGAATACATGTTCAGTGACCATGTCTGAAATATAGTCAACACTGGCTGGAAACTTGTCAACTGCTTTATCTGCAAAGGGAATTATTGGACGAGAACTGACTCGAGACCCAAGATCAACAATATCACCCAATCTCGATGAATGAAGGGCTATTACCTGATAGGATTTCACCACTTGCAGGCTGGGATTGACCCAAGCCATCATGGTTCGACTTCAGTTGGTGCTGCTGAATGGCTATGGATGAGCTTAGTCAACTAATTCATCTACCCATTGACAATGTACATGGTGCACCAGCACCTGAAGATACTCCCGATGCAGAAACTATAGACCCCCAGAAGTCTGATCGGACATGTACCCATGATCCAACAAAGACGAGGGCTCATACACAGGTAGTTGGAGTGGAAAATCCGGGGGGAAAGCATATGGCCAGACAACTGGATTGTACAATAAGCATTGCAAGTACTCTGAACAATGGAATCCATGGCGTCCATTTCTGTTAGCACACGACTTTCAACAGGCTCAACCATTCAACCAGCAAATGAAAATGTGGATGGATCAACATCTGAGGTGTGGACTGGACAACTACAACATCGAATCATTTCAATCAGCAGATGCTCTACAAAAGCTCCTCTCTAGACACGAATTCGGGCTCGACAATGATAGTTGGATTGAAGATCAGTCGCCCATCTTCGAAACATTATGCTACAGGGATATTTTCAAATGTATACCATTCCATTTGGCACATCTCCCATTTCAGGCACACCTTGATTTTCAACTAGTGTTCATTGCAGACTTGGAAAGTCCGCGAATATACAGCGAGATAAACACATGCGATTTGTGGTGGGATTCGCAACATCAGATCCCTGTTGGAGCGACGATTGTGCCAGTTATTTGTGTATCCAACAAGACCCACTTGACCACTTTTTCGGGCTACCATCTTGCCTGGCCAGTGTATATCACAATCGGTAATGTTCAAAAAGATATCTGCCACCCACATTAAAAGTGCGTGTGGATTCTTTTTGGGCTAATCCCCTGTCCCCCGACAGGTGGCAAAAATAGTTGTGAGGCATGGCATTCCATAGTTGGCATAGTGTGGTCCGCACTCCGGAATCTTGACATGACTGGCGCTGGCTTGAAAATGAATTGTGCTGATGGATTCCAGAGACAATGTCATCCTCTTTTGGCTACCTGGGTCGGGGATTATCCAGAACAAGCTATGGTTGCTGAAGTCTCATATGGCTCATGCCCAATGTGTAAAATTACTAACGGTGTGCCAATGGGGCATTCAACTTTTCGACCACTTGATAACTGAAGAAATCAGCATGTGTACTTGGATCTTCTGGACGAAACTAATATCAATGTTCTGCACACTCTTTGTGTTCATCCAATCTGCAACCAGCTCTGGCAATACCCTCTGTACAATGACTATCGCCTTTGGCAGCCCGATGAATTGGATCGGCTGCTCCTGGGTTTAGTTAAAGGCTTATTGCACAGGCTGCTCAAATACCTGAAAGCTAGAAATGTGAAGGATCAATTTGAAATTGGATTCACATCAGTACCACAATTTCCAGACCTCCAGCGCATCTCTAAACCATTCGATTCAATGAAATAGCAGTTGCTGGCAGGGAAAAAGCAATCCGGAGCGTGACCAGAACACTGGCAGTGTATTGTGTACCCATTCCTGACTGCTCCCAGGATGCCAGGAAAACTGGGGTGGAAACAGTCTCAGATGACATGGTGATGGGAGCAGTGTGGGTATGATGTGAATTCTCACTACTTGTCAGCCAACAGAATTATTCTGATCTATCCCTCACAGCACTGGACGATTCACTGAAGTGATTTTACAAGAAGACCTGAGCCTTTCAAGATCAGAAAGTGTCAAAGTCTGCGAAGGCCAAAGTGGATGTTCTATTGGCAAGAGAATCCCATCAGTGATGAGAACAAAAGATTCATAAAATTCGTACTCCAATGGACATTCAGCTATACGGGTATAAAAAGATTACTACATCAAAACGAAGGCAGTTTCAGGTGCGCCTGAATAGAGCCTGACAAGCGGCAACCATCTGGTCAGGTGCTGATTGGCAGAGGGCTATTGACCGATTTGAGCGCTAAATCCATCAGGCGATACCTGCTAAATGCAAGCTTTTCGATATATTATTCCAACATAATTTGCGTCAACTATTGGATGAAGGCGGGACTAATTCAACCGGTCCCAGAAGCATGTTTGGCAAAAAACTTCCTCAAATGAAGACTGGAGCACAACAAGAGGCTTACTAGGCAGCAAAAACAACTGCTGACCAGCGTGGGCATTTTCGGGTCTGTCTATCCAAAGCTGAGATTGAAGCCACCACCAAGTGAATCACTGACACGGACCGCATTGTGAATCTGCAGGAGAGAGAGATGTATGGTATCGCTTTGAACGACAAGATGCAGTTCATGAACCTATTCTCCATACGCTTGGTTGAGATTGAAGCTTGGTGGCAGGCAATTAGCATTCAGGAGTTCCGGAAAACCATCCAACAGCGTGTAATCCATTTCAGATATGCAAAGATTCATCTTGTGAGCCATATATCAGAGTCAATTCGGCAAATGGGTTCCGCTGACACATTCAGCAACGATATTTCTGAACGGCTACATATTGGCAATGTGAAAGAGATATATTGATGTACCAACAAAGTCAATTACATTGAACAGATGCTGAAGCACAATGACCGGTGTACCTGTCTCGACTATACGGAGAAGACACTGTCGTATATTGGCCCTCAAGGTTCGTTCGATATTGACTCTGTGAACATTTTCAGCCTACTATCAGCTGCCGACAAACAACGAAACACGCACTAAGGCTACCTTTTATGCGTCTACCATTGTCAGGAAGAGTAATTTTTCTGCCACGTATTACAACAGATACATTATTTGAGAGAACTAATGTCTGCGGTGTAGGCAGAAGTATTAAATTAACCTGTCTCAGAGATTCATCAGTAGATATCGGAATTCCCAACTTTTGCCAGCTATTCCATACAGAGATTGAAGACAACTGGGGACATGAAGTTAGTGGACTGGTGCTCAGATATGATCAGAATGTACTCATAGACAGTATATGTATTCAACTTCAGAATGGGCTATTGTACTACCGTCAACCATATCACTCCCCTAAATCTGTTGAGCGTCTGGGACTTGATTGAACGGTAGAATATACCACTGCCAACCAAGAGATCATGCCTGAATCTCAAAACTTTTGGGTCCAATATATGGACAGTGACATCGATAACTCCTTCCAAGGCTGAGTTCCTTCTTCTTCTGTATTATACCTCAGCAGGACTCCACCAAATCAGATCCGCCAATTTCCAGAGCACCTGCCCTCCAGAACAACGATATCGACCGTCTCTAAGAGGTGCATGAAGAGTCAATAGTGGGTATTATGTCCTCAACCATAGGAATATGCGATGGTGATTCCAACAAAGTACCAAGATCCGCATTGTTGGGCTGATTGTGTTGACGGGTTCATCTGGGTTCATAAACAGGCTGATAAGATGCATATTGTACCTGTCGGAGCAATAGTTGGACCTGCACATTTGGTGTGGGAGAATAGTGATGCATCAGATAGAATCGATAGCATATGGCTTGGAAATAATCATGTGGATTTAGATACCTACTGTACTGTGTATTAAAGTTACAATGTCTGAATCAAGGTGTGCAGAAGATAGTTAATTGAATTGTACTATTTGATACAAATAGTATAATAATCACTCCCACAAAGTGTGGCTCCAGGTTCGAGGTGCACCGGAATACTCTCGGAACCGCGGCCAATACTCCCAATAGCTCCACAATTTGCGCATCCCAATAGTTTGATTTCGAAGCATTTTGAAGACAACTATACACTCTTCAGGATATGCCTCAATTCTGTTCAACAACTTCCGGACCATTGAAGAGCACCGGTGAAGTAGTCTCGGAACACCTGAGAGCATATCGGTTTGCATCCAGCCTATCTGGGAGAATCTGGGAGCATCTGGAAGGATCAGTGTGGCTGTTCAGAGTTGCTGAGTTGTTTAGTTATGACTTTCAACCCATTTTACATCATGTCGATGTCGGCGTGCTTCCCAGATCGACTGACCTTGCCAGTGGCCGTGCATCAACCATTATCCGAGGATCCTGAAATGGCATACACTGCACTGTTGCGAGCCAAATACGCCACCCGGTGCACACAGATTCGCTGTCTTCAGTCGAGATTCCTTAGGCAACATGTTCTGTGAACAAAGATGTTGGTGAACTACTATAGATGCATGATGTGATGTAGAATACATTGGATTATGGTTGAGTATGATGTAGGTAGCGGTGACCTTTGGCGGAATGAAGGGAATCATATATCCCATTCTGTTGTCATGATCTGTGGCGTTTCACTAATCCTTTGACCCCTGAGACCCACCCGGGCTTGAGAAGAAGAAACCTTAATCACACACATCCCGCCTTTGTTTGTTATATGCCTGGATTCATATACTAGGATAGTGGACAGATGCTCACATTCACGTGCTTCCATGACTTTAACAGGCATAGAAGGGATATGATATGATATCTCAAGGAACCCAATAAGAACTATATCCAGTATGAAGGTTAGTACGACTAGAGATATTACACAAAAGTTGTTCCTGTATGATAGTGTTAGCAACGGTTCCATTGTCAGACCGTTACTACCTGAGCAATTCCCACATCAACTGGAACAGGCTGGTTCATTGCCGGTTTTTGCCAAACGGTTTCCTCAATTAAGTCGACCAATATTGATCAGAACATTTCGAGCTTGGTATGTGAAATATACCGCTTTCCATGCCGCATCTTTTGGCCGTCTCGAATATTCAATATGGTTAAAACTCAGCAAGCGGCTTTCAAAATACAGTCAATTTAGGTCAGAAAATGATGGTTTTGCACCACTGCATGCTGAGTTTTGAGGATATCAAAAATTGCAGGCCGCCCAAATGATGCACCATGGAAAGCCGCATATTTCACACACCAAGCTCTATATTGTCTGATTAGTATTGGTGGACTTAATTGGGCAGTTCGCATCGAAAATTGTCGATGTTTGATGTGGTGTACCTCTTGCCACATAGACCTACAAAACTGGCCGGTTCCAAATATGAAACTGTTGCAAACAGTAATATATGACCTTGCAACCTCATTCAATAATAGTTCTGTGTGTTGAGTAGTCTTAGCAACGGGTCCAAAATCCCGGTTCGGTTCCGGGTCCGGTTCCGACCCGGAACCGGACCGTTGCACCGGGTTTTCACCAAAAACCCGGCATTTCAAGTCTACAATTTTGGCTCCAATTAAGTATCTGAGTTCTGATCGTATCGTGACATGATCAGTACGTAGATTGTCCAGTTTTAGCCACTCTTTCACCTCCCGCTCTCACATTTGCAATCGGACCAATATTCGTTGAGTCGCTATGGACAACCCGCACTTTTCGGCCGAAATATCACTTTCTTTCACAGCGATTCAACGAATATTGCTCCCATCGCATATCTAACAGCGGGAGGTGAAAGAGGGGCTAATACTGCATAATCTACGTACTGATCATGTCACGATACGATCAGAACTCAGATACTTAATTCGACTTACAGTTGAAGGAACCGTAATTTGGAACCGCGGTCCGGTTCCAACCTGTCCCCGAACCCAGTGGGTACCCCTGTTTTCCGGGTAACAACCCGGACTGGACCATCCGGTCCGGTTCCAAACCTGGACCGCAGCCGGGCAGCCCGGAACCGTTGCTAACACTAGTGTTGAGCTACAACAGCGATGCTTCCTGATAATCTCCTTGACTGAACATACAGTTCTCCTCAGGATCGATGCTGCGGTCAAGGTTAGTTACTGAAGCAACGATCCTACCAGGCTATCAGTTCTTGATGATCATTGCATGGGCATACAGCAAGCTAGGAACCCACCTATCGATGGTATTGAGACGGTCTACTATCATTATCAGCTGCTTGGACGATCAAGCACAGGTACAACTCCCAATGCCACAAAGACATAGTATACGGCTGATGGTGGTGAATGAAGTGATGACAAAAGAAACCATCTCTTCTCTGGTAACGATGTTCAGCAGACAATGTGCACCATCATTGTGTGGGATATGATATATATATCCTGGTTTATGAGGAAACCGGACCGTAAGGTGATTATGTTCCACCCCTCCACCTCCTCTGGCGGGGTGCGATGTGGCTGTAAATGTCATATACCTATCCAATATCCCTGAACCTCTGAATTACCCCCTCAAGCATTATTGAAATGCATCTGAATATGTGTTCACCAATGATTCCTTGAATATGGTCAACACTTGCCGGAAACATGTTAAGTGCATTGCCTGCAAAAAATTTTCATTCCACAAGAACCGACTGGAGGCTTACTATCAACACTATCACCCAATACCAATGAACGAAGGGCTATTAGCTGACGGGATTGTGCCACCTGCAGAAGGGGATTGACCCAAGCCATCATGATTCGATTTGAGTTGGTGCACCTGAATGGTCATCAATGAGCTAGTCAACAAATAATCTACCCATAGGCATTGTACCTCGTGCACCACCACCTGAAGATACTTCCGACACAGAAACAATATACCCCCAGACGCTTGATCTGACATATTCTTCTGATTCAACAAAGACGAAGGCTCATAGGCAGGTAGTTGGAGAGGAAAATCCGGGTGGGATAGCAAATGGCAAAGCAACTGGATTGTACAATAAGCATCGCAAGTACTCAGAACAATGGAATGTATGGCATCCATTTCTGTCAGCACTCGACGTCGAATAGGCTCAATCATTTAGTCAGCACAGGGCAATGTGGATTGATCAGCATCTGAGGCGTGGACTGGACAACTACAAAATCGAATTATTTCAATGTGCAGATGCTCTGTAAAAGCTCCTCTCTAAACTCCATTTCGGGTTTGGTGACGATAGTTGAATTGAAGATCATTTACCTATCTTGGGAACATTATACTACAGGGATATTGTCAACTGTGTGCAGTTCCTATGGGTACATCTCCCATTTCAGAGAAATCATGATGTTGAACTGGTGCGGCATGCAGACTTGGAAAGTCGCAGAATATAGAGGGATTTGAACACAGGTAACTGGTGTTGGAATATACAAGATCAGCTCCCTGCTGGAGCGACAATTGTGACCATCATTAGTGCATGCGTCCAGACTCACTTCACCAATCTTTCAGGTGATCTGCCTGCCTGGCCACTGTATCTCACGATCGGTACTATTGGAAAGATATCCGCTGTAGAGCTGGATAGTTCCCCTGTATCTTGATTGGGCTGGTTCTGTGTCGCGCGAGAGGTGCTAAAAATAGGGGCAAGGCATGGCATTCCGCAGTGGGAACAGTGCTGTCCACACTGCTGCGTCATGACACAACTGGTCCCCACTTGGAATGCAATTGTGCTGATGGATTCAGGAGACAATGTTAGCCTCGTTTGGCTGCGTGGGTCAGGGATTATCCAGAACACATTATGATTGCTCAAGTCTCATATGACTCATACCCAATGTGTGAAATATCTATAGGTGTGCTGATGGGGCATTCAACTTGTCGAGCACTGAAATACTCAACAGATCAGCATGTGTACTCCGAGTGTCTGGACGAAACTATTACTGATGTGCTGCACACTCCTCATGTTTATCCAGTTTGCAACTAGTTCTGGCAATTCCTGGTCTGCAATGTCTATTAGCTTTGGCAGCCTGATGAATTGCATCAGTTACTCTTGGGTTTAGTTAAAGACTTATTGCACTGGCTGCTGAAATACCTGAAAGCTAGAAATGTCAAGAATCAATTAGACAATCGATTCACATCAGTAGGGTGATATCCAGTCCTCCTGCGCTTCCCTAAACCATTCGATTTGATGAAATGCAGCTCCTGGTAGGGCAAAGGGATCTGGGGCATGATCAGAACACTGGCAGGAAATTGCACTGCAATACTTGACTGCTCCATGGATGACGTGGAAATATCCTGCCACAAACAGCCTCTGATGAAATGGCAATGGGAAAAATGTGGGCATTATGTGAATTCGCTCTACTTGTTAGCCAACAAAATCACTCTGATATATCCCTCACAGCACTAGACGATGCACTGAAGTGATTTTACTAGAAGATGGATGCCTTTGGAGAGCAGAAAATGTCGAAGTCTGTGAAGCCCAAAGTGAATGAACAGTTGGCAAGAAAATCCCATCAGGGATGAAATCTAATAATTCATAAAATCCGTACTGAAATGGAAGTTCTGCTATACAGGGCTGCCAAGGTCACTCCATCAAAAGGAATGGAATTTGATGTGTGTTTGAATAGAGCCTGGCAAGCAGTAACAAAATGATCAGAGGCTGCTTACACGAGGGCAATGGAGCGATTGAAGCTCGTAATCGATTAGATGACACCTGTCAATACCAAGCGTTTCTATAAACTTTTGCAACATCATGAGTGACAACAATTTCAAGAAGTCAGGACTGAGGTAACTGATCCCAGAAGCAAATTCTCCACAACCGTTGTTCAAATGAAGACTGCTGCCAAAGAAGAGGTTCATGGGGCGCCAAACATGCCCGCCAACAAGGGTGCGGAATTTTATGCCCGTCCATCTGATGTTGAGACTGCAGCCACTAGCTGGAGTATTGCTGATATGGACAGCATTGTGAGACGGCTGGAAACAGAGATTTATAGTATTACATCGAATGAGCAGATGGAGTTCAAGAAGGAATTGTCAATCCTCTTGACCAAATTTGAGGCTTGGTGACAGGCAATCTGCGTTCAGGAGTTGTGGGAAACCATCAAACAGAGGTTTTTAATCCATTTCAGATATCCAAAGATGCATCTCTTGAGCCATATATCATAGTCAATTCTGCGCAAGGGTTCCGGTGACAATTTTACCACCAATATCTCTGGATGGAAACATATTGCCAATGTGAAAGAGAAATATCACTCTACCAACAAGGCAAATTACATTCGACCGATGCTGAAGTACAATGACCGGTCTACTGGTCTTGACAATACGGCAGAGACACTCTCATGTCTTGCCCTGCAAGGGTGGTACGATATTGACTTAGCAAAGGTTTTCAACGTGCTAACCGCTGCCGGTAAATGGCGAAATACTCATAGACCCCATCTTTTACGCCTCCAGCATTGCCAACATGAGCCATTCTTCCGCACCGTCTCACTGTTGGTACATCATTTCAGTGAAAGTCATATCCGCGGAGTGTGCAGAAGTATCAAATTATCCTCACTCAGAGAGGCATCCGAAGATGTCGGTATTACACTCTTTGGGCAGCTATCCTGTGCACATATTGATGAGAACTGGAGACACGAAGATGGTGGACTGGTGGTTGGATATGATCAGTATGTACTCACTGAGAGAATATTCATTAATCTTTAAAATGGGCTGTCATACTACCATCAACCAATTCACTGCCCTACATCTGTTGAGTGTCTTGGACTTAATTGCTATGTAGAATATACTGATGGCAACTAAGGGATCATGCCTGAATATCATGACATCTGGGTCTAGTATATGGAATATGACCTTGATTACACCTTCGAAGGCCAAGTATCTTCCTTTCCTGTATTATACTTCAGCTGGACTTCAATGAATCACATCCTGTAATTTGAGGAGTGGCTGCCTGCCGGAAAAACAATATTGACTATTTCCACAAGATGCAAGAAGACTCAACAATGGATATTACGTCCTCAAGTTCATGAATATGCATTGGTGATTTCAACAAAGTTCAAAGATCCACATAGTTGGGCTGATTGTGTTGACGGGTTTATCCGGGTTGTCAATGAGACTTGTATGATGCATATTATACCTGTTAGAACAATTGTTGGACCGGCACATTTGCTGGAAGAGGATGCCGCATCTGATAGAATTGATTGTGTATGGCTTGTTAATTATCATGTGGATTTAGACACCTACTTGACTGTGTATTCAGTTACAGTGCCTGAATGAAGGTGTACAGAAGGAAGATAGAGAATTGAATTGTACTGTTTAATATAAACCTTATAATAATCACATCCGGAGGGTACTGCTCCAGGTTCGAGATGCACTGGAATAGTCTCAGAGATGTGGGCAATACTCCCAATACTCACGACATTTGCATCTTCTAATTGTTCCATGTTGTATTATTTTGAAGACAACCATTCATTCTTCGGCATAATCTTGCTTTCTGCTCACACACCTTCCTGAACGTTGAAGAGTAGCGGCCAAGTATTCTCGGAGCACGGGAGAGTTTCTTGCTTTGCATTGAGCCTCTCTGGGAGCCTCTGGCAGTATCTGAAAGCATCAGTGTAGCTGTTCAGAGTTGCTGAGTTGTTTAGTTGTGACTTCCAAACCATTTAACATTTTGCTGATGAAGATCATACACAGGTATGTGATTTGATACTATAGTTATTCTTTAGTTTCGAATATCATTCATATACAGGATTTTACAAATTACTGCTCTCCAATGCTTTATGGCTGCCAAACTCCCTGTGAAATATCATATGGATTTTAGTTTACCAATTGCATCAGCAAAGTGATCTGATATGGTGATTAAATTGAAGTTAACCATAAGAAAGATAATTTCATGTAGATTGTGAAAGCCAATCGGCTGAAGACCCATCATGATACCTACGAATAAGCAATCATATGGACGTGAGATCTAGGAATGGTAGATACCAATAAGACATGTATTGTGCCACAATTTGAGGTTATTATTAGTAGAGACAATTGTGATTTACTTCCAGAGGCCAACCAGTCAGAGATAAATCTCAACACCAAAGAAGAAGATATTATCCAGGATTGATAGCAACAGATTATGGAAGATACAAGGCTTGGGAAGTATATTCAATTAAGGTTAAAAGAAGCGGAGTCAATTGTATGTTGATTCCAGAAGCCAACCGGCCTAGAGATACATCACTGACCAACTTGGTTGAAGCCATGTTTAATGATGTTACACGATCCCTCAAAGAATATCAATTGCAGCATCTTTGAGATTCCATATCTTACCTTTCAATTGAGCCAATTCATGATTACAGGGTCACATTCACAGCTATTGTGTCACTGAGAGTTATATTAAACGCAATGTCAAGGCTGGCTATACTTCAGGAAATCCCATCAATTCTTATCTGACGAGCGAAATTCAATATGAACCATCGATATGACACGTGCCACAATTGCACAGTGAAGTGCACCTATAAACATATCCTGCTGACCTGAGCAAACCTGCGAAGTGTACCTACAGTGCAGAAAGGTGGGGTAATGAAATACAGACAATTTATGGTGGTCCACATCGACGGTTGAAGTCTGAATTTGAACCTGCTACTGTATTACCCATTGTAGTCATCGACATTACAATTGTTGCAAGGAAACTTCCGTGATGGAAAATGAAATTTTGGAAGGCTTTATGTTGTTAGTGAGTTGATGAATCAACTATGATTACCAATATGATTGCCAATATGATTAGCAATATGATTACCAGTATGATTACCAAGGTGATTGCTGAGATGATTTGAGGTATAATGGTCTACAGACAGGGAGAATTCATAATAGTAAACCAGTGATCGCAGAGTGTAAGGCCACTCTGTATGAGCTGTATAATTACCCCTGAATGTTCCAAAGTGGCTAGGAGAAAAAAATTCCCAATTAATATAGACGATTCACTCAGGAGTGAACAACCTATTTGGATCATTGTGCAAAGAGAGAGCCTTCTGTGCCAACTCTATTCACATTCAGCAAATATACACCAATGGGTGAACACGGATATATGCCCATATAGTGGTATACAATGTTATTTTTCGGAATATAATATAGAATTATTGTTATAGCAGGAATTCTGTAGATCCATGGGGCTACTGGAGAATGGACCATCAGAGCACTCTCAGGAAACCTGTAGATGCTGTATGTATTTAACGTAAGAAGAGGTTCAATTGATATGTCATATGCCCACCAGCAAATCGACGTTACTTGATTATCAGACAGTCCCAACTGAGAGAGACAAGGACATTATTTCGTTGTCAGACAGTGGCAATTGCGTGTCACAAGAAATGATTCCGTGGGCGAGCATATTTGTGAACCGTGGTGGCAGCAGTACTGGATACACTCTGGGAGCTGCAGAAATTGAGTCGACAGGAAAATCATTTGACTTTTTGATCTGCAACTCCAGGGTGAGTGGAAGAGGTGGCAATTGACTAGGCAAGCCGCCAGGTATGCCCCAGAAAGGTACCTGGATCACAGTTAGAGTGGAGGTGCATTCGACTGGTAGTTGTACATCATATATTCAAATACTTGGAGATCCTGCTATTGATGATCTGCTAGTGAGGGAGAAGGTAATTCGGAAAATATTCCTCAGAGTGGGGTCTCTATGCAGCAGCTCAGACTAACTGTGAAAGTAATCGCTGATGGTCAGGGAGATGGAACCCAGGCCATCACCAACAGCCCCAGGATCCGTCAGGAATGCCCTGGTGGTCCTGACAGCCTTGATGGCTCTGAAGGAACCTCATACGCTTTGACGCAGAATTACGCACTTCCTGTGGCCCAGCCGACTGGTTGCATTGCAGACTTACATCGTTTACTTTGCATCAGGCATGTTGTAATGTATATGCACCATCCCAACGACATGTGCATTACACTCTTTGCTGAAGCTCCGGTTACATTGTGGCCATTGACACAATTCCTGATGATGTTTATGCCACCCTCCGGCTGAGTGCCAGTTAACACCTCTCCACTATTGGTATATATTAGATGCCTCACTCTCTCCATATATGTTTGGCTGTGAGATGTTATCGCATATTACATTACAGTCTTCGCTTTGGATTCATCACTTGCCATTGCATTTATTATACCATCATTCTATATAACAGGGCTGAAACATACTGTCCAATCTTCACACTCTCTGGTATGATGCCCTCAGTACTCCATATCCTGCATTGATCCATCATCGGCTTGCGATGATTCTCCCTGGTTATCCAGATCCACATTGTCACAATTGTCACCCTTATTCCCATCCAAATCACTGGTTTCCAGGCCAAACCTCGCGACTTCAGTCACTGCCCATTGTCACTGGCTGGAGGTGGGGATGTCATTGCACTCATCATGTATTTCACCTTAATCTTCGTCATCCCTGCTGCCTACTGACATCCCGAAATGCAGTTTGTCATTGCTGCAATTGTTGTCTATTGGGATTTTTGGGTAAGTGCTTCTGATCTCAGGATCCTCAAGTGCCACTTCTGGGGTCAAGTAGTCAAGACGAATAGTATTGTCAATACACCCTGCTTCCATGCTGATAACTACAGCAGGTGTTTGGTTCTCCCCCAGTTGAATCCAATACTTAACTGTAGAAAGAGTGCATATATAGACCCTCTGCTGATAGCTCTTCAGTAGTGTTCTGAAGGTATTAATCTACAATAAATACCTTTCTGCAATACCAGGCAAGTTTGACAACTTGTGACCATTCACAGCACAGCAGAATGCGTTCTTACCACTGTCATTGTTGTAATTGAAATGATTCAAGTGATCAGGTGTGTCCACTTTCATATTTGACTTGGAAGCTTTTGGATGAACACCCTTGTTCTTTTGCCACTCCAGGGGAGCATGGCTCAATACGGTGCAGGTAATCCTTATCAATGGCGACGGTGTATGACAGTTCATCTCATCAATTATGAAATTGTAAAATCTATCTGCATAATTCCCGCAGTTATTCACCTGATGACAAAATTTGATGTAGGGTAACCCCATGATTGGTTCCACCAGGAAGTAAAGTCAATGCTGGCCATACATGTGCAGCTTTCGACTCTCTCTGCGTTGGACTTGGACTGTGTTCACCACCTTCCACATGCTCTGCTACAAGAAACAGGTACTTATTGTCTGCCAGAAGGGAATCAATGAATTCCAAATGCTCTGCATCACATGCAAAGTGGTGGAGATCATTAAGCTCTTCGATCTTATCCCTTGCTGAATGAATAAAATAGGATTTCAATCTACAGGCTTGGGCTCGAACGTGGTACCACTTGGAGCATGTGATATCCAATGGGGGCCATTGCTTTAGCATTCCTCTTCCAAAATCTCCATTGTGTATGCCTCAAATGGTTTGGACCAAATATTGTTTTGCTGCATAGCAGTGTTCCAGTATGTCTCTATTATCTGCCAGTGTGGGGCTTCAGCTAATGCTTTTGCAACGCATTGCATTGCATAACATACCATCTCCAAGTCAGTTGCACTCAGAAATGGCTGTCTGTTCTGCATGTAGAGCGGCAGGATTCTGCCCATTGCAAATACAAGATGCGTCATGTCTGCGTCTCCAAATGGATGGATGCTGCAACTAACATTGGCCACTGATTGAGGTATAGACATCGCCTGTGGTTACTATTGCCACTGCCTCTGTGTCTCATTTCATCGTGTAGCTCACGTTCCCAGTGGAGGTGTAATGATTGCATGGCCTTCAGGATTAGGGATGACAGTAGGCAGGTTTTCAAGACCGCTGAGAGGAGTGGCAGTACTAGCGATGCCAGATGCAGGGCAGGATACAATGCGACATGTTGAGGCTGTCTGTGAAATTCTGCTGGGTGCTTGTAAGTAACCACAAGTGGTATCTGATGTAGCAGTTGCAGTATTTATTTACCATCGCTGTTCAGGGCACTGGGTGGAAGTCAGGTGTTGAGTGATATCTGCAATGCAAGAATTGTTCCGCAAGGATGAAGGGGAGGAATTGTGACCTGGGTTTGTGGAAGCTACAGAACTCCCTGGTCGAGGTGAATCTCTTTTACCACCGAGTATGGAAACTCATCTCTAATCAGGGGGAAGTTGAGAATTCCGTGAAGGCATACACTTTTATTGTTTCTGACGATAACTAACACTTTGAACATTGCATACGACCTGAGTTGTATCGGGGTGAGAGCTTTTGGAAGGTATTGTCCGATATAGATGTTCAACATTACGCATGTAGAAATAATTGCATCCGCATATACATGAAGTGGCAAGCATGGTAGACTTATATTTGAGGGACCAGGGAGAGATTCAAAAAAAAAAGTAGGTGCACTGTAGACCACACCAGACTTTGAACCGCTGTTGGCCGTGACAATACTTGGAGATAATATCCCAGGAAAATTATTCAATTATGAGGTTTACTGCCATTAGATTTAACTCAGCATTGATATTCACTGTTAAAGCAATATCTGAAGGTGCATTTGAACTGCTTGAAGGGTCTTCCTACCTTCTTAGCACAATTATCATCATTTTGCAATCATATCTGGCCCAATATTTCAAGTAATCTATTGTGTATGTCTTCAGCTTCTCGGTGGAGATCCCTCTCTGGCAGTGCAACATGAATCGCGAAGCATACAATGGCGTATTCTCTATGCGAAGATGTCAGTTGCATGTGCTGTGTCTACCACTAGGAGTATTGGTAGCCATGTTGGATGGTTGCACAGTTGAGACAACCTGAGAACTACTCAGTTTACTCCGAGATGCGGATAGTCTGATTGGTACAAGTGGTGTATCGTGTTATTGCAACGCCCAGCATTGTATGCTTTTCTCACTGCAAGTACTAAATCTCCACTCGAATTTTCTCAGTCATGAGGTACCTGGTGGCTGTGCAAGATGAAGGCTGGGCCATTTTGTGTTTGTGAACCAACAAAATGCAGGATATGAATCAAAATTATCGTATTTGACAAGTTGAACCAAGAAACTTGAGTATATATATCTCTTCTTCCCACCTATACCTCCATTCCCGTTTGCTCCCATATTACTCACACCGTAATCATGCTGAACTATCTTGACCTCACATGACTTGTGGAAAACACCACCTATCGTTGCAAAATTCAACCAATTATCTACACAACATTGTACGTTTATGCTGGGCTGTCTTCCACTACATGCAACTGTATCATAATGGTAACACCTCGGATGTAGATTCATTTCCAAATGACAGCCATGTGACCATTGGGCAGCAGCATAGAAAAGGGGTAGGCAACTGCTAGGGCAAAAATACCCTCATCAGTTGAAAATCAACACCTGTTGTTGTATTGGGACTGTTTTCAGGGATTCATCTCAGAACAGATCCATTGGCAGACATACCATGTTTGTGGCCTCAGGGATGAGAGGGCATGAGACCTCTTTAGTGATATAATCATTCTTGATCCAGTCACGACTCACCACTTTTCACAATTCCAGCTGATGTGGTGGCAACGCAAGAGCAGCTGTTTGCCATTTCAGACATGGGGGGCAGTCTTCCGCTCATATATGAGACAAATGTTAGACAAACATCTGGGAACAAATGCACAAGTGCAGGTGGGACAACACCCTGTGACTTGGGAGATCATGTCCATTGCTCCAATCTGTAGAAAATCATCTCAGGAAAGTTAACCACACCAGAGAGCGTTTCTCATAGTATGGGAGTGATACACACTGGGCATACAATGAGATGTCAATGTGGAAGTAGTAAATGCTAGGCGACTTCAAGGCGGTGAGACCACAGAATTGGGATGAGATAATTGACGATCATCATGACAATGAGAACAACATGGATCGGGGAGTGCAGAGAGGTGAAAGGAGCCGTGCTGGCAGTGGCAATGGCAATGACAACGGCGAGGGTGAGCGGGACACACAGGGTAGTCAGAAAGGAACTGGGATAGGGAAGTGTGCAAAGCCTGGGAAGGGGAAAGCGAAGGCTAATAAGTACAGGAAGGGGAAATAGGAGGGGAAGAGGAAGGCAATGGAGGCAGGAAGAGAAAAAGCAAGCGGATGTGGATCGGGAAAGGGAAAGATATTTTTAAGCAAATTATAGGAGGAGAAGATATCGCTCGTGCCATTGCATTGCAGATGCGGAAGTTACTGTATGAGGCAGTCTTGGACACATGGGGCTGACTGGAGTGGGTAAATTTTGAGCTGGAAGTGTCGTGTGCTGTATCAATATGCTCAGATGATGATACCGCCTCTACCAAGGAGTCGGACCACAAATTTGACTCAGAATAAGATTCTGATGTGGTTGTGCGGATGGAGGATGATGTGGAAGTACGCTATGCCATTAACTTAGACATCGATGTGGATCTGGTGAGGGCTGGTGACAATGTTGGGGAGGAAGATCAAGTGGACAAAGTTGAATAGGAGGAGGATGAGGATGACAGGGAGGATGATCAGCAACAACTCGAGCTCCCGTCAGAAAAACCCAGATGTTCTGCTTAGCCCTGATAGCTCTGACAGAATCTCATACGTTCTGATGGAGGATTAGACGCATCCCGGTGCATATGTAGTCCTTGTCGTTTGCACCTGGAATGTGGTGACGTATGCACACCATCTGAATGACATGTGTGTTACACTCTTCACAGCAGTTGCAGTGATGCTGTAGCCATTCACACAATGCCTGGCTACCACATTGTACCCCTCCACTATTGCTATATATCTGATTCCACGCTCTCCTCATATATGTTCAGCTTTGTGATGTTGTCACGTATTACAATACAGTTTTCGCTTCAGATTCATCCCTTGCCATTGCATTTGTTTCGCCATTCTCATATTTTGCAGGTCTGAAATGTACTGTCCAATCTTAACACTCTCTAGTACTACACCCTCAGTCCTCCATATTCTGCGTTGATCCATCATCTGCCTGCGATGCTTCATCCTCCTCATCAGCATCTCTATCATTGCCGACCACTCCCTCATACTGGTCTATATTACTGGTTCCCAGGGCAAACTTACCATGCCCTCAGTTCTGCACATTCCGGGTTGATCCATTATCGACTTGCAATGCTAGTTCCTCTTCCTCCACATCCGGATTGTAACCATCCTGGCTTTCATACCTGTTGACATCGCTGGTTCCCATGTAAAAGCGAACGAGTTCAGTCACAGCCCGTCGTCACTGGCTGGCGGTGGGGATGGCATCGAGCTTGTCGCTTTCATCAATTTCATCTTCGCACTCCACGCTGCCCCCTGGTATCCCAAAACACCATTTGTCACCAGTGTAGGGCAGACTTTGAGTGCGGTCATCACACGGTGTTAGGTTAGGGTTGAGCAGCAGAGCCGCATTCAGTTTACTTCTTGTGTGCGTGTCGAATAGATGAATTGACAAGTCAATATACACGTCACCAATTTGGCAGCTGCACCATATGTCGACGTACGCATCCCTCTGCCCCAGGATAAGTCCAACAGGTTATGAGCCCGGTCGCATCGTATTTTGGTAACTACATATCGCGACGTATGGAGCAGACGCGACTTGATGCACAGCAGAGTATAATTAACGACTTTGACATTGAGATGCTCACAATGACTTCTACCGCCATATCGATTGCGATGTTCAATTGGTTGAACTACAAGCAATGGTCAAGGGAGATGGCGCTTCTCTTGGAGCAGCAGCAGGTCTACAGTATGGTCACGGGGGAGGATGAGAGGCCCGAGGATCTGGTGGAGCTCAATGAAACCATGGCGGAGAAATTTGCACATCGGGCTGCAGTCAAAGACTGGGTAAAAGAACATGGTACTGTGCGATCAAAGATCCTGCTTGGAATAGAGCAGTGGCTACAGATATTGTACATGCAGATCACGGATGCGCAGACACTTTGAGAGAAGCTGGTAATGCCGTACAAGGCGAAGTTGAAGTTCAATGTCTTTCAGATCCGGGAGGAGTTGTTAAGAATAAGGCTCGATGCTTGTGACGATGCTGAGACTTACGTTGAACTAATCACCCAGCAGCTGAAGACCTCCAATCTCTGTTCCAAATGATCGTGGTCGGATGCAACAAAGACCTTAGCAAAGATCACCAATGAGGAGCACGTGTTTTACCTCCTGTGCCATATACTGAGGAATAACGATTCGCAGTTCTTTTGTGAGTCGATGATGGAGAAGAACATGACGGTGACACTCACGCCAGATGAGATTGAGATCAAGTTGGTCAAGACAGAGGCCACGATCAAGCATGAGAACGGCCTTGAGTTGGAAGACCTACTGTTCGCGAAAGGAATTGCCAAAGGCAAAGTCAAAGGAATAGGCAAAGGGAAAGACAGTTAGAGCTGGAAAGGTGACGAGAGTGACGAGGAGCAGGGAAACAGGAAAAGTCAACCAACATGTTTCCATTGCTATAAGGAAGGGCATACAGTTTGGAACAGCCCGAGCATAGAATGTGGTAATCCTGCCGTCACGAAGGGAAGCACCGAGACTGTAGCCAAGGCCAAGGATGATACCATCACCGCTGCCAGGGATTCAGCGGAGATGACAACTACAGTTGGAAACTACTGGGTGAGAGATTCCGGCCGAAAAACGGCCCCATCAAAGGAGAGTTGGTACATGGATTGTGAATCCACCACTCACAGTTGGGGAGATTGAAGAAGGTTCGTTCGTTATACAGGATTTTCCAAGAAGGACAAGCAGGAGATTCGCGATGTTACGGGAAGGGTAGCTGGCAAGGCCTTCGGACATGAGGATGTACAATTGAGTTTTCGGCTACCAGAATATCGCCTAGTGAATGAAGTAGTTGTGAGGGATACCCTGCATGTGGTAGGGGCACACAACTCGGTCTCCCAATCAAGGCTTATGGAGCGGGGACTACGGATTGTCCCTGTTAATCGCTTTGGAATCAAGATATACCACACTGCGCCAGCAATGTGGATAAGTTGCGGAGGTCAAGGAAATCGTGTTGCCAAGGCAACACAGGTTGGAGGTTTCTTCTGGGTCGATGTGGATGCTGGAGGAAAGGGTGGTCGGTCGAGAGATGTATCTAGAGGGAGAAAGCGATACACATCACCGAAGACAATTCCGAAAGAGCATACCTATGCAGACTTTTTGGAGCCGGTGGGGCCAAAGCCATGGGAAATATTGGTACGAATCGCATCGACTCCCACAATCAACCGACCGCTGCCAGCAGCTGACGGTAATTCCAAAGGTAGTAATCCCGGGGGTAATTCTAATGGTGGCAATTCCGGCAATAGTTCTGCAGGTAAAATGAAGGATCACATGGGTTCTAGTGATGAAACTGATGAAAATGAGAGTGAGGATGAAGACGATCCACCGGTAGTGATCGATAAATGCAAGTAATCCTCCTTCGCACTGGAAATGGCAGGCCTCGATGGGAATATCGGGAGGGCATTGGAATCACCTGCGTGCTCCCATCCAAGGAGGTGCTGGACTGATGATTGCTGTCGGAGGAGGGGTCGACTGGAGATCGAGAGTGCAGAACCTGACTGGCCAGTCTAGGCCGAAACCATTGATATTGTTCTGTGAATCAGATGTGATTTCGGAGATGGGATTTTGAGTTTTTTGGTTTCTTGGGATAATAATCGTTGCAGAGAAGCTCTGGGCTTGGTAACGCTTCGGAAGAGCTCTCAGTTTGACTGATCGCTTGGGAGGAGCTCAGCACAGTTTATATCTGGGTGTTGTTTTTTTACAGATTGGACTTTTGGTCGTGATACCGCCCTGGAGCAGTGTAGGTCCGACTTTGAGTGTGGTAATCACATGGTGTTAGGTTAAAGTTGAGTGGCGGAGCCGCATTCACTTTACTTCTTGTGTATATGTCAAATCGATGAATAGACAAGTCAATATACGCATCACCAATTTCGCAGCTGCACCATAAGTAGATGTACACTTTCCTCTGCGCCAGGATAGATTCAACAATCGGTGCAACTGTTGTCTATTGGGATGTTTTGGTCAATCCTTCTGATCTGAGGTTTCTCAATCATCACTTCAGAGGTGAAATAGTCAAGAAAAATTGCATTATCAACACGCACTACTTCCACACTGATGACCATGGCAGGAGTTCGGTTCTCCGCCTGATGGACCTGATGCTTGACTATAGCAAGAGTGTGTTTATACACCCTCTGTTGATCGATCTCCGGTAGTGTGTTCCAGGTATTCAGCAAGAATGTATTTGTGTCAGCAATGCCAGGCAAGATTAAACTTGCGACCCATTGCAGCGAAGCAGGATGCGTTCATGCCACCATCATTCTTGTAGTTGAAATAGTTTAAGCGAAGATGACTGTCCGCTCCCAGCTTTGATTATGTAGCTTTTGGATGAACACCTTGGATCTTTTGCCACTCCAGGAGAGCATAGCGTAACCCAGTGCAGGTAATCTTGATCAGTGGCAAGGGTATATGACCGTCCTTGTTGTCAATCATGGAATGATAAAATCCATCAGCATACTTACTGAGGTTTTTCGCCCGATGATAAAATGTGAGGTACATAAACCGTGGGAGTACTTCAGCCAGGAACTTGTTGAGCTGATTGGAAGTACGGATATCACTATGCCAAGGACTATGATGTAACTTGCCTCTTTTGTAGTTAGCACCATTAGTCATCGATCGCCCTTATGTCGATGCGACATGTCTCGTTACACGATACAATAGACACACCTTCGCATACGCCCGCACACACTCGACTACTCGAGCGCACGCCACCGTACAACAGGATATGAGCCCTTGCGTTTAAACAGGGCACCGACGATCAACACTTCCATTTTCGTTTGTCGAGTGGAGGTCATCGTCACAGAGAAGCGTCTCCACAAGCTAAGCAATTACCCCGCACCCCGCCGTATTTCTGACGGCGGCTGCTGGACGTTACCCGCTCAGTCCGAGAGACTACGATAACTGACGATTGCGATACAAGATGAGTTCGACTACGATCACCATCACCAAGTTCAATGGCACGAACTATGCACAATGGGCAACCGAGATGGCACTACTTCTCGAGCAG
>Ga0307514_10000651_pt1 | contig 63071 bp, 55 predicted proteins | sample 16_EM_MG_FD_203088 | JGI IMG/M metagenome (GOLD analysis project Ga0307514, IMG submission 203088) | Populus trichocarpa ectomycorrhiza microbial communities from riparian zone in the Pacific Northwest, United States - 16_EM | ecosystem: Host-associated > Plants > Roots > Unclassified | place...
AAGAGGGCAATGCTAGAATCAACAAGGTGTCGGCCATGAGACCAGGTTTAGCAAAGATAATTGAGAAAGTACGTATTTCAACATATTTTGAAAGTGCTGAAGCTGACCTTCAGATAGCAGAGAATGCTTGCTGTATTGATTACGCTGACACCTGGTCGTCGAAATGAGTTCAGTGACTGTCAAAAGCCAAAGTCCGGATCGCAGTACTTCCCATTATGGATGTGAAGACACATTGGAACTCGATACTGGAGTTACTCGAGCGCGTCTACCGATTGCGTGAATTCACCTGGGAGTGGCTTAAAAACCCAAAATATAGCGACTACTGGCCGCTCTTCACCACTCAGGATGAGTGGACTATTGTCAAGTATGTCATGGAGATTTTACAGCCATTCCGGTACTGGACCCTTTGGATGTCGAAACGGCATACTGTTACTCTGCATCACGTCATCACTGTTTACAATGACATGTTTGATCACATGGATGGTGTGATGCGAGCTTTGGCCAAGAAAAAGACACAATGGAAGGAGGGCTTATTCTTTGCTGTGAAGTGTGTGCGGCAAAAACCGTCAAAATATTATACTGAAGTGACTCCAACGACCGGTATGCTCCTAATTTCGGCTCACATCCTTCATCCTTTCCGGAAGTTGCAATTGTTTAGGAAGTGGGACAAGGGAATGGATATCAATCGTGAAGACAAGACTTCCTATACTACCCAACACCAGGAGGCCTTTCTGAAGTATGTGGAGAACGAATACTGCGCGAAACATAGACGTTTGCTGGTCACTAAGCCCGAGAACACACCAAACAACAATTTCAGCTCCTCCGCAATGGATTCCAGATCTGGTCAATCTTCTTATGATCCATATAATCTGTCCAGCGATGATGATGAATACTTAATGCCTAACAATGTGGCCGAAACAACACCCGGACGAAGCGATCGTGCAGCACACTCATTGACAGCCGCAAGGCTTTATTTGAATTCCTCTCCTGAATTACCACAGAACTGGGGGTAAATTAACCCAAATCTTAATGATTACCACACCGACCCTATTGAGATTAGTAGTACATTTTGGTTACCGGATATCACCGACTAGTGGTGGCAGCAGGAAGAAACGCACTCAAAGTATGCCAATCTCTCCAATGTGGCGCGTGACATATTCTCTATCATACCTCATGGTGTCGGAGTGGAGGCCAGTTTTTCCCTTGGGCGAGATGTGATCAAGTGGAGGCAGTCGAAAACCACTGGTGAGACTCTTCACGAAAAAGTGGTAGTAAGGCAGTATGCTCAACCCAATAGCGGATTACTGGCCGGCTATGACCCAGTATTGGATCCAAACAGCACTGATAACAATATGGAGCTGAAGAGAGAGGTGGAGGAAAAGAAGTTGCACAGAATGGCCAAGGTCCACGACTTTTTGGAGATGTGGCAGGGTAGCCAAACCCTATGAGCTACACAGAAGGAATCTCGCGCTCAAAATAGACAGATGACTGCCGTAGGTTACATTTCAGATACCGAAGAGATCATCAAAGCATCCTGGGCAAACTTTCATCATGATGGTGCAGCTGCATTTAAATTGTCGGAAAAATCACCTGTGCCACCAGCTTTGTCTGTAAAGGACCTCCCTGGAGGATGAACTCAAGTATTGAATGTCCGCCGAATGAAACGAATCGACCGCCATCCTGCTGAAAGTGATGAGGATAGCTCACCTGAAAGCATTTCGGACACCGAAAATTGGCTTAACTGGAATGGGGACTTGGATAATCCAAACGACATCGAAGATGACTGGGAGGCGGACAATGAATCAGATATGGAGCTGGACAAGGGCAGTGAGGATTCGGAAACCCCGGAGGTGCGGAATGTGAGTGCGGCACCGAATGTTCCTGAACTGATTCAGCCTATACGACAATCAAGGAAGAAGGTTGAAAAGGCGTTACTAACGGTCAATATAATGGAAACGAGGAGGAATAAGTTGATCAAGAAAAAGTAGGACAGAATGCGTCGATGTATTATCACAAAGTTCATTATGTAGTTTGACTGAGAATTATATTTAGAGAATTATTATCGAAGAATGTTGACCAGTCGCAAGAGAAGATTCGTTAATAAACAAACCTGTAGCGGACAATATGCATTATTTGGCATAACATATAAATTTTAACCGGATGAGAGTGACCACTGCTGGAATATTACTTGGCTCGGCTTTGCCATAGAGCCAAGTCCTAGTTATGCTGAAAGGCATCCACAAAGTTCAAATATTTAAGATTGCAATTATTAATGGCAGCAGATCTTGACTTCACCGTACATTAAAATGAGCGTCAACAGCGTGTCAACGATTTTCAGCCTTGTAAGTACGGTAATTGAATGGTGAGGTGGTCGGAACTGTCCATGACGAGCCTACTGGCGGCCTTTCTTGGCAAAAGAGTAAACGACACGATCACTGCCCCATTCTGAAAATGAGCTTCAACGGAGCATCAACGATTTTTGGCTGTGCATGTTGGGTAACCTAAGTGCCAATTGGTTGCAGCCATTCATAAACTAAGTATTGGCTGCCTTCCAAATCAAAATCAATAGTATCAGGCTCCCTGCCGCATCCTGAAAATGAGCATCAACAGAGCGTCAATGATTGTCAGTCTTGTAAGTACGGTAATTGAATGGTGACATGGTCGGAACTATCCATAACAAGCATACTGGCAGCCTTTCTTGGCCAAAGAGTAAACGACGCGATCACTGCCCCATTCTGAAAATGAGCTTCAACGGATCGTCAATGATTTTTGGCTGTGCATTATGGGTAACCTAAGTGCCGATTGGTTGCAGCCATTCATAAACGAAGTATTGGCTGCCTTCCAAATCAAAAATAATAGTATCAGGCTCCCTGCCCCATCCTGAAAATGAGCGTCAACGGAGGGTCAACGATTTCTAGTCTTGTAAGTACGGTAATTGAAGAGTGACCTGGTCACTGCTATCTATAACCGATGTAATGGCAGCCTTCCTTGGCAAAACTAAGTGGCGATTGGTTGCAGCCATTTATAAACGAGGTATTGGCTGCCTTTCAAATTCAAAAGATTACCGACACGCTCCCTGTCCCATCCTGAAAATGAGCGTCAATGGAGTGTCAAGGATTATAGGTGCTAGATCTTGGGTAATCTAAGTGTCGCAATGTGCTAACAACTCATAGACGAAGTGGTGGCAGCCTTTTCAATTGAAATAACGCATGACACATACATTACCCCATCATGAAACTGAGCGTCAACGGAGCGTCAACAATATTTGATCTTGTATATTGGGTAATCAAGGCTTTCTGTGCATAGGTGCACCAATAACAGAACTATTGACTGCCTCTATAGCCAAAAATGCAACGGATAGAAGGCAAAACACGTATTCCAAAATAATCAATGTCGCAGATTGCAAAACATCCAAAAAGAGATCATTGGCTGTCAAATACCTAATTTTAACAATGTTCAATTATCCAACTGCAAAAACAAGAACATTATATAAATCTACAGATGGACCCACTGGGCAACCCGCTGACAACCCACCAAATCCAGACGGGTTGGGAGATTTGAATTGAACCGTACCCGAATTGACGATTCGGGTGTGTTGACAACCCGGACCACCAATTTGGCAACGGTTTGGTTCTGATCCGGACCCGGACCAGAAGTGACGGTCCGGAACCATTGCTAACACTATCCCAGGATTCCACCACCACTCCATCTCCTGATTTTAAAGCTTTCGTCGCTTGTTGACCTCCCGGTTTTGTATACCTCAACCCCTGCCATACCTGATCTTTTGTAGCCAAAGATAAACACTCCTGCCACATTGACATTTTCAATTATTGGATTATTCTTCGGCCGTTGCTTTGCTGCTTCTTAACTTGTTGCTGCGATGCTTCCCCCATTCGTCTGGCCCTTTTTAATGAGCCCAAAATCTTTCTGTTTTCTGCGATCTCTTCATTCCACCATGTCTTTGATCTCGCACAATCTTTAACTTTTTTGCAACACCTATTGAGATGATTAACAAAATTCTGCTGTATCCACTCAGCTTCCGTCTGTAATTCTTTTCCGCTGCTTTGTTCTGTCAAAATAGGTCCATTTGAGCTCTTGTTCTTCCAATATTTTTTTGCTTTTTCAGAATTTTCTTTTTCTTCCTCCGACTTGAGCCCATCAATATCCCATCCCATAACCTTTCTCGATACTTTAACTCCTTCCCCTTTGTCTCATCTTAAGTGGGCACACACAATCGCGTAATCCGAAGTAGTTGCCAAATCTGTAGCTATGTCCAAACTATCGGCCATCTTGGCTTTCGTTATGAAGAAATCTATTAGTGATCTTGAAATTTCACCGTGTCTCATATTCGTATGGGTTACCTCCCCATCGGTAACATCTGTCAAATCATACACATCCATAAGATTTGTTAGAAAGACTACATCTCTTTTTGGTCGGCACTCTGGGTCCCATCTATTGCTATGAGCATTCCAATCCCCTCCTAACAGGATCTTTTTCTGCCCCATAATCTCCATCCATCTTGCTGTCTGTGCCGGTCTGCCTTGGCTTCTCACCCCCTCCACCTGCCTTAGCTGATCATACACATTCACCAATCTCATTTTTCTCCCCGAGGGAGATTTTATATCGAACACCTGTACATCTCCGTCTCCCCCCATATCCACTTCTGAAAATTCCAGGTGTGTATCTCTTCTTATCGTGGTCATCGTTCTTCCCCCTCTGACCAGTCTATACCCTGGGTGACTAATATTGTATCCCTCCTTCTCCACCACCAGTTCTTGCATTATCACAACATCAGCCCCCCAAACAATTCCCTTTTCCAACGCAATCATCGTCGCCTTATACCCCCTTCCACAATTGGGCTTTATGCACTTCACCATTGCATTGTGGGGGTTTCTGGGATTCCTGTGCTGGAGCTAGCCTCAGCCGTCACCTGTGTCGAAACAACCTGGACTTCCGGCTCCTTTACACTCTGCTCTTCTTCCTGAGCTTTCTTTTCCGCCTTTTCCGTTGACGGCACTCCATCTTCGGTCTCCTGGAGATCTTTCTGCTGATCTGTTGTGGTATTTCAGCATTCCCCCTCTCGTTCCTTCCAGGTCCGCCTTTCTTCTTTCGCTTTTTCAATCGCTTTCAGTTTCTTAACACAAACATTGGCCTTTGTGATATGATTCCCCTTGCAGTTGACGCACTTGTCAACATTATGGGTGCAATTCTGTCCTATCTTCGCTTTGCAACCTACCACATTGCACTTGTGATCCTTCGTCAAATGCTGGCCCACACACAACATGCAAGCTGGCATCTTCAAAGCCCCACACTTCGCCTCAACATGTCCCCATCTGCTGCACATTCCACAGAAGGAATCCGGTCCAGCAGTTATAAACCTCTCCACATCATACTTTACTCCTGCCGCCCTCAATCCTCCCTTCAACACTTTTTCAGCCATTTTACTTCCTTTGACCGCAAACACAACCGTAGATGCCTTCTTCCCCTCCCCCTTTTTCTTCTGTACATTTTTCGGTCTTCCAATCCAGTTGATTGTGAGGGGCAACACCATCCCCTCGTTTTCAGCCTGCAATTCCTGCCTCAACTTCTCCAGACCTCCTCCCATTTTCTTCCCCAAATATTCGTCAAACTTGACACCATGCATTTTCACTCTCTCCCAGAGTTCATTCGTCTCGATGTCCACAATACCTGCATCCACCTTCCTCGCCGCTTTTATAAAGATCTCCCTATACCTAATCAGCATCTCAGCAGTTGCTCCAGGGGTCATAATCGTTGACAAGCATCCTTGGGTGTTCTTTGTAACCCCTTGGATGCACACAAAATGTGGGACCTTCGCCTAAAAGAGTGCTCTATTCACCTCCGATGAATTGTCCAAATCTTTCTTTTGAGAAAGCGGGAGTCCATTATCCCTCTTAAACGTAACTCTCCTTTTCTCCATCAAATTTTGTCCTGGGGGGACCGGTTTCATCTCCTTCTTCTTCTGCCCACTTCATCTCACCTCTTGAAACCCGTCCCCCGTCTTTTTTCTTTCCCCTTGGTGTTGCTGTCTCGGCTCAGGTTGTTTCTTTGCTGGAGGGGGGGCCGCTGCTCTCTGTGCCCACCTCTCCTTCTTCTTTTCTTCTGATTTTTCCCCACTTGTCGGCTTCTTAACCTCCGGCTTTTTCTTCTTCTCATCTGCCTTTGGTCCCTTTGGTATCTCCTTTACCTCTGGTTTTTTCACCACCTTCTTCTTTTGTTGTGGTAACGCTGGTACCACCGGTTTCTTTTTTAGGATCGTAACCTGTCCCACCTCCAGACGCGGAAACTCTCCTTTCACTCCTCCAGGCGGAATTGCCGGCGTATATTTGGATTGCTCCAACTCTTGCCTATCCACCTCCATCTCAGCCCGGATAGCTTTTTCCACTTTCCTATTCTCCTCCTCTGAAGAAGTCGCTCCCAGCTGAAATTCAATATTGCTCATCACATCCTTCGGGGTGGCTTCTACCTGTTCCCCCCTTTGGATTTCCTCTTTCCTCTCTTTCTCAGCCAACTTCTCAAGTCTTCCCACCACTTGATCCGTTACCTTTTCCACTATTTGTTCCATGCAATCTCTCATCGCATTTTCAATCGTCTTAGCCATATTCACTGGCGCGATCTTGGCTAACCTCTTCTCAATTTTGCTCAATGTATCGTCAAGCTTATCCGCTCTAACCGCATCATACTCCAGCGCCAGAGTCACTTCTTCCTTGATTTCCATACTGATCTTGCGCACACTCATTACTGCCGCATCCGTATGATTTTGTCTCGCTGCGACGTGTTCTGCCTGCTCCCCATACCACTTCACATATTCTGCATCATATTTTTCTTGTTCAACCATAAAATCCCTCAACCCATTAGTATTCCGAAGATACTCACCAATAAAGGCCTCCAGATTAGTCAGTTCTCCTTCATTCGTCAGAGTCGCTGCAGGTTTAGCCCAATCAACTTTGAGCTTTCTCCTGCTTGGAATCTGCGGCATATTCGGAATTGGTCGTTCAGACGTTTCCGGCCTCTTAACCCCCTTCCCCTTATTGCACTTTTTTCCCTGCTTTGTAGGCGTCATGTAGGGTTCATCAACCCTCCACTCCACCTCCGTCATTCCTTCGTCCTCACTGCTGTCGCTGATTTCGAATTTTCTCGGAATGGGTGTGCTGCCTCTCAGGGTCTCGGCCACTCCCTCCTCCTCCTCCTCTTCCTCTGCTGCATGCATGCTGGTATTTTCCTCCGACTGAATATACCTCGCCGCCAGAATGGATCTGCCGCTCGCCCTAGGTGTCATAAAAGGATCCTGTGGGATAGCGCTCAAGGGTAAAGCCAAAAGACTACCCTCATACTGTGTTTCCTCCCGCGGTGTCTCTGCCGGAAAGGAAATTTCGCTTCCACCGTAATCCGTAGTCGGCGGTGGAGAAGACAGGGCCGAGCTACTGTCATCCGAGATCATGAAAACTTGCGCTTTCTCGTATTTTGTGCCTCCCTCACTCGCATTCACCGAGTAGGCTGGCGAAACCATCTGGCTTAAACGGCCGGCTTCCCACGCTTGCTGATTATGAATATGCACCGCTTGGTTAAAAACATCCCTTGGAAGGGTAATCACAGGTGGCTGTAAATCCCCCTGAACTTCATCGTCGCTCCTTCCCTCCTTCGCAATCTCAGAGGTAGTAGCCGTTCCTTCATAGTCAGATTGTTGTCCTCTTCCCATGATTTCGAGTTGTTGTCCCACTCCGCTGGAGGAACCCGTTTGCTCTGTCCCGCTGGACTCGGCCATCATCTTGTCTAGTCTTTCCTTCGCCTTCTGAAAGGTACCAGTTTTCTTTGCTGCTCCAAAGAGACTCATCGTGCTTAGCTTCTAGGCGGTTGAAGTTCGTTCAACTGAAAACCGAAGCAAAAACTTTCTTGCCATGTCAAACTTGATTGGATAAAATCGGTCTTGGCAAAACTAAAAGGTGGTGTGGTGTGTTGTCGGAGTGTGTTTATAAATCTTTTGTTTTCTTTTGGCTGTACGTGCATCTAACATCATCATTTAGAGCCGCACAGATCAACCTAGCTCTTCACCTCTACTGAGTCTCATCAACCGGACCTTGCCACACAACACAACCCCGCCTTCATCATCATCTCCATAGACAATCCAAAACAAGCCTCCCCCCTCGAACAGACCTCACTTTTGCCGATAAGTCATCGCGGTTCAACTACTACCCGCCATGTCTATCAGAACCGGTTCCAAATGGAATAACACTGTCAGTCTACAGGGCTAGTTCTTTGGTTTTTGAGACCCAGATAGAGAACTATTCAACGATTCGTATGCAGAAATCTCTCACAATTGCCATCTCTCATTCACTACTTCCACTGCCTTCCAGTAACCTCCGGGAGCAACTTATATGAATGCAGAAAACCACAATGATACGACGGTGCAGGTACTGGTCATAGGAGTGAATGAAGAGAGAGATGACGCAGTAATACGCACGCTACCGGGTAACAATCGATGCAACGAACCGACGACTTGTTACATATATCATGCATTGGGCCAGGCATGATCTTTATAATTGCCGCGTCAGCATCCGGTTCGTACCAGACTCTCATAAAATGGCGAAACGTGTTGCCCATATCTCTGGCCATGACGAGCTATCTTTTGAAGGGTAGGATCGACCCAATACCACTGCCCAGGCAGGCGAAGCAAAGTGGGTGACGATGAAATAAAGTGTTCAACTAGAGAGGGCGGCGTGGCGTGGCCAAATCTCATGATCGAGGTACTCAGAGCTAGTGTTCCGAAGCTGCCAGGCCGGCCAGATACAGGCCACCCTAACTAAGGCTGCCGTCGATCTGGGTGGCTTAGTTCATCCCCCATAAAGCCTGGGTCGGTCTGCAGGTATCTGCAGACCTGCAAAGGTGCAAGGCTATACTTTGGTCTGCAGTCACCTGTAAGATGTGTGTATATGTATGTCAATAGTCAACTTTCTCGTATATATATGGCGACACTTTCATGTTGGCACCTAATAATATGTGCGGGTACACAGGGCTGCAAATGTCCGTCCCGTCCGGGCAAGACCTTACCCTGCCCTGGGCTATGATTTTCCGTCCTGAGGGTTTTTAGACTGTGGGACTGTAGTGCCGGCGGTCTTCCGAGTGATGGACACATGATGCGAGTGATGCACGCATGGCTGATGCAATATACCTCCCAACCACGTCTATCGGGGTACGGATGAACTGTCGACAATCAGCTGACGCCGAGCCGTATCAGCCTTATTCCTTGTCCTCAGAACATTAATTGTAACAACCCACAATAAAAAAACAGAAAAATGCGATAAAATAAATTAATTATGAGGTCAATGAAATTTTCAGGTAATTTGGGTAGGACATTTAAATTGAAAATGGGTTTGTAGAGAGTTTTTGTGCAAAACATTGCACCAAATACATGTATTTTTGCTCTTTTCTATCATTTTTTGTGGTAATGGGAATGATATAACTATATCACAACCTCTACTACAAAAATACTTGGTAAAAGTTAATTTAAATATGAGAGCAATACAAGTAAATATTTCACATATTTTTATGTGGATTTAATTTATTTGAGTGCTTGAATGACTTTTGTGGGTTGTTAAATATATACTTAACAAGGGAAACATGTGTGGAAACCACACGCTACCATCTGAAAATAAGTTTCTATACTTTTGCTTGTTCTCGGTCAATGTTGGCCCGAACTCACCTCCGGCTCCTTCGGGCTGTTGTTGCTTGCAAGCTCACCATAATTTGTTGGGTAAGATTACATGACTTTTTTTCGTGTCCTCATGTGTTATATAGCAGGGATACGTATACCTGTCCTTTTTCTATTACGGCAATGTTCAACAAAAGGTTGATGCGGCTCGGCGTCAGCCGATTGTTGACGGTTAAACCGTACCCGCAATATCTTGCCCCAAAGTAGACGACGACATGGCAAGTCGTGATGGCCGAGTGATAAAGCACGACACTGCGCCACACCCCACCATCCCTCCACGAATCCTTCCTAGTTTGAAAGAACTGAGTTCTGAACCTTACACTATGCTAGCAGCTTGCTTGCAGTTCCCAACACTGACAGCACCAACTTTATCGACATTGTCACCTACCTCACTCCTTGGATCCTGACATGCTAGCTTCCGATCTCACCGAACAAATGCCATTACTCTACCATAGCCGAGTATCCCCATGGTTCCTCCCGACCCGTCATTTGAATTTGCTTGTACCGTCTGAGCTCGCCTTGATCTGACCGCCGCCCGGGAGCATATCGAAGACGCTGCCATGTATACACTAGGTGGATAAAACCTCTTCTCTCTAACCTTGTATTATTCATTTGGGCTAGGTGCGTAATAGCTTCGGAAGGCCAGCCAAGTCCCTCGTGAAGATTGAATTCAAGTTCTTGCCCCAGCCTTAGACGTCAGTACATTGCTGCAGCATAACTGTTACCGTCATCACCTTCTTGCTCAGCACGGCACGAGACGGTTGAATGAGGAAGAAAAACATAGTAAGGGATTTCGTGTGACGATAGTTTTGATAATTTATAAAGGGTGGAGACTCTGGCGGGGGCTGGCGTCCGGTTAATGATGGTGTACGGACAGTCACCAGTCTAGATAATCACTCTAAAAGTCTGAAATAATTGACTGATAGGAAGAACAAATCTTATAACTGCTTCTGTGTATGTACATTACAAATTGTGGCCCGAAGGCAGCTCTATGGCCTATGGCCTTTGAATAACTAAATAGAGTGACGGGTTATAACGTTAACCATTCCTGGCATATCAACAAGCCGTTGTGATAGAACTCTCCGGACGTCACATCCACCATCCCCACACCACCCTCCACAAACCACATACTCTCTCCTAACAGCGAGCCCCCTCAACTCGACATTGAATTGCCGACAAATACCGACGCTTGTGGTCCTCGAGGGCCATTTTGAGGCCGGATTTGGTAGAAATAGTAGTAACTCGACGAACCAAAACAATGTCGACAGTGGCATCTCGTCGGTGAGTTTGGGCGGGATCTGCTGGAACTGGCTGTGGTGACGAGTTTACGCGCTATGTTGAACGGTCCTTGGAAGACTTAGGCAATGGCAATAATCTACCCACCTTCCCGCGTGCCAAATACTAGAAACCAGAAACCAGTAACTTGTTTGTACACTAGGCATCTCCCAAAAATATAAACAAATACTGGATACAATTCAACTTTCCAGAAAAATAGTATGCAGAGACAAGATTTTGACAGTTCGGCAGCTGAACTCAATAGATATAGACAAAGAACAACGAAGAACAGGGAGTAAAACGTACTAGGTGAAAGAGTTGTCATTATTTTTCGCTACAGAACGCCCGCCTTTCTATGAGAGTATGGATTCCCACCCAAAGACCTTGAACCTCAACGATGCTAAACCCGCATGTATTCTCCATTTGACTTGCAACAATACACGCACGCATCCTAAACAACTAAATATCAACGAGCAGCACATCTAGGACAAACCCTTCTCTCCAAACCGTGTCAAAACTAAATCCCGCCACCCGTGTGCAAAGCAGTAAACCTTCCATCAACCAGATACGCTTTATGACGAAGTTCAAGAGTTCTACGCCAGAGAGAAGGATGTCTATCTCCTTCGCTGCATGTATGATATCAGAGATGGCTATTACATAAGCTGCAAGGAGGTGGTGCTTTTAGCGGATATCATGCCATATAGGGTTCCGCCTTGATCAAAGACTGGTGCGGAGGAATCACCGCCATCAACGATTTCGTGCGCTCTGAATGCGTAAGCAACTGAGAGCGGGGTGATTTCGGGAGCATCCCTGCCGTTGAGGGAAGCCCGATGTTCATTACGTAAAACTTCGAGAAGCCGGTCCTCGAGCCGAATTTCATGAGTGCATGTTCTCCGCGTTCGAAGGATTAAGGAGGCCAATCTTGCACAGCGTGGGAATTGCAACCATCTTATCTAGCATACCGTTGACATTCTGGACCCTGCTGGGGACTGCGGCACACTTGTCTGCAGGGTTCCAACGGTCCGAGTGGACTACGGTCTTTCGGGGCCTGACATTCCCGTCCTGTCTGGGGCATGAGTTCGGCGGACTGGTCCGTCCGGGGCGGAAAATTCCAAGACCAGGGCCCGATACAGATGACCATAGTCTTGACCAGGGTCAAATATAGTCTTAATTAGGGTCAGATACAGTATACCAGGCTCGGGAAGGAGACTTCCGGGACTAAAACATTCTACCCGCGTAGACAATATACGAAGTGTCCGGACTGGAAGTGCCACATAAATACAGACTTGACATGACACCTTTTGGGCTCTCCAACGCCAACCATCAGTTCAAAGAGGTCCGATGCAGTGGTATACTGTCTATGATTGTCAACAACGCCTGCAGTGCTACCCTCTCGTAAGCTAATTCCGCCTCGTCGAACCTCTCGTATCAGGCCAGATGCCGAGAGAGGTTTTTGAGTTTTTTTGAGTTTTTTGAGTTTTTTGACTGCTGGTTGTCCAAATACTTGTGCCGTTTGAATTGTTGTTCTCCACTTGGGCCTAGGTTCTGGTCCTGCTACAGTTGTTTTTCAGGAGAGCGTCGAAAGCACCTTCAAAGCATGGAAAAGCCTGAACGGGATTCATAGTCGACGATTTGCCGATTCTACCTAACTCCCGTTGACGTCGAGGATAACAACGAAGGACTCGAAGTAAGCTACACTACTGCTGCGTTGAGCTGATCCCATATCTGTATCTTGCGTTAGCATCCACTCATTATGATTCTAGACTCAAATGTATCGATACATGCCACCACTTACGCTCCGTTATACACATTGCGGCTGCAGCCGACCACGCTCCGTCTACTACCTCCTCCATACCCTTATATCCACTAGTTTCACCCACACACCAGGATGAATTCTCAAGGACAGTGGTATGTCGAGGTAGTTTTGTTCCTTTCTTTTCTTTTTTCTTTACCAATCAAAAGGAATACGCAACATAACGAAATGGGTGGGGATTATCCGACAAGCCAAGAGTGTGCGTTCATTAATACGCTGTCGCTTAATGTCGGGCAACTCGGTTCCTAAATTTTGCATGGTTTCCTCCAAATTCGCGACCTGGTTCTGGCATTGCCTTAAGGGTTTTTCGATCTCTTCTCGCACTCGCTTCTTGTATAGACCCTGATCTCACGCGGCCGAACCTGCCTTCTGTTTGGCATCCCGCGCCTGTTGTTGTACTAGTTCTGGCTCGTTGTTTGCCAGATTTTGGATTGGGCGCTTTACTCGGTTCAGGGAGTGCGTATGCCGCCGACTGATGGGGCGATGGTGGTTTGGAGATCGGCTTGGTGGTTTTGTTGCTGTCTCTCGAGGTAGCCGAAGCCCGTGACGAGGGAGGCTTGTATACATGCATTGCCAGCTTCCTGTTGTTTCTCTATCTGGGTTAAACTTGCTAGTATCAGTCGAGCTTTTGCTGTTGATTTTATTCTTGCGTAGATGTTGCTGTAAGTTGTTGCTGTTGGCGGATCTGCTGATGTTCGGGTAAAGTCATCAATCTTGAAACAAATCTTTAGCCGAGATACGTGCACTTGTACCAAATCGAGGGATTTTAAGCTTCATTTAATTCAATTCTGTGAAAAGTAACTAATGGACTGTAGGGCTCGCAGTCCTGTAGTCTTGTCATTGAGTGCCCTGGTCAGCCCAGGCCTAAAATCTTGAGCCCCAAAAATTGTCATCTGGTCCTGGGCGTAGCCATGGACGGACGGGACGGACTATTGGGATGCCTGACTTGTCTGCTCTCGATTCGGGAACATCGGGATATTCTTCCCATTCGGGGTTCCAATCTCCCAGATCCGGCTCCTCCATCGGGATCCAGCGTTCCATAGTCATCGTCTGGGGCGGTCGTAACAAGTTCGGAGGGTTGCAAAGACGCCGCACCATGCCGAATTTTTGCGAAAAATGAAGCCTCACTAATACTGCGTCCAACATTTCCGGCAGAAATTTACAACCGTATCCGATTGAGAGTGCTGCAACAGCGGAGGGGAGGTGGTAGTTCTTCGTTGGGGGTCTTCTAACACGAGGAACCTCTTCTACGTTTGCTGTAGGGGCTTTGAGATGTCCCCACTGCGCGTGGAGCTCAAAATTTATCCTTCCCTCGGGCTCTTTTTTAAGTGCCTCGAACATCTCTTTCAAAGCTGCATTAAGAGAAACAGCTGACGGTGACCTAACGGAGTCTCTTATATAGCAAAATTAGCATGTAGGTCATAACAGTGGTGTAGATAAAACTTGCCAATATACCCATGACCATACTGTAACATTAGGATGCCGCCAATTTGATCTCTTAGCAAGGCACCTCCGTCATTCCCCTTCCCCAACTCTGCTGCCCACTAAAATGTCGTCGAGATACTCCTCATCCGCTAAACAAGGGCAATAGCCGTCTCGAAGAACAGACACAGCAATCCCCTGGAAGGTGCCTGCTCCTCGCGGGCATGATATCGTTTAGTACACCTTAGAAAATTCACTCTACAGCAAGCTTTCTAGGACGGACGCGCTTTCCTAGTCGGATACTAGTAGAATAAGAGAAACTGCATTGTTTCAAGGCGCGCCAGGCGAATGGATACGAACCCAGCAAGGGTTTTCAGGACGTCTTGACAGTGCTGGATGAAGTCATTAACAACTCCTATATCGTCCCGAGCGTTCTCAGCGGTTGCGAGGAGTTTTCCAACCTGGTCGGTGAGGCTCGCAGTTGGCCATCATGGGGTTTATGCATGACCACAATATTGTACCCTTCCTATGAAGATGGAAGTCCAATATCACGGTGGCAAAGACAGTAGCCGCTATAAACGACAATAGTCCATTGCGTGGTATCAGCCGATATCGACTGTAGGCATATTGCAGCGAGGACATCTTCATACTACGTCTCAAATCTCAACGTGATTATTATATATCAGTCGTCAGTATTGCTCTTGAATTATAAGAAGTCTAAAACTTACGCTGTAAGATGGCTTTGACTGTGCGTTGGCAGCTAGTGCTGGCGCGAATTGGGACGAGACCGCAACGGTAGACCTCTCAAGCTTCTCGGCACCCACGGATGGCCCAATCTTCGTCTGGCACCGCAGTCCTCTCGATCTTCTCGTCTATCTTCTCTGGCACCCCTGCTCCCTCGGGAGTCATAGACTGCTCTGGAGTATCTATGACTCCGTGATGTCAAGATACGTTTAAGTTAGATGGAGAAGAAGAAGAGGGTCGAGAAACTTACAAAGCTCGGAGAAATTGGGCGGGTTCCTGAGGTGTAGTTTACCTCAGACAGTGTCAACGGGGAAAAAGAAGTTTTGATGCGGAGTTTATCGAGTTGTTCTGAGACATTTTCTTTCGCCTTGACGTAGTGTTTCGTTTCCGAGAACCGAAATACGTAGGTAGCAGCTCCTCCTCGGAACAGAATCACTTTCCTCTAGTCAAAAAAATCAATAGTATAGACGTCCTGTTGTTAGCAAGCGTCAGCGAGTGTCAAAACTGGCAGACGAGACTAGGAGGCGTGAGGAGGCGGGTTGCGGCGATGGGTGCAGGGCCGTCCGGTCTCGGATGCAGTATTTACAGGTGGTGCTCTGCACCTCTTGCTGCTAGAGTGTGGTTGGCGTCTTGTCTCATCCCCATCCGGCTGTGCCTTACTTCTAACATGTTAACATGGCGCTAGCCGAAGTGATTGTTGGTGGGGTTGAGACTACTACGAATGACTAACACCAACCATTTTGCGGCGGGGATCGAGACAAGTTGGCGTCGGTGTTTGGAACGAGACGCGACACGCATTAAAATAGTCTGTAGACTAGCATTTAAACCGTGCTGTCCACCTCCGACGGGACTTTACCCTATTACATCCTCTTCCAGCCTTTCCATCCAAATATCGAAATACCGACAATCGCCCCCCACCTCAAGGTTAGGCATGTTGCATATATGCATGTAGCTAGATACCCGGACCTACTCTGTGCGTGACTGCTTGTACAGATGGTCATAGCTTCTAACGCGGATATGTACATGGGAGCCAAGACGCGCTCTCCTTACCGAATACAATTAACTATCTTCGTACTAAAGTAAGTAACAGGTCACTCCACTCTCACCCCTCTCTATCACAAAAGACCGAGGTCTAGCAGCACCTTCTACTTACACACCACAAGGAAGCTTCTAGATTGTTGAGATTTAGAGTTTCAAAGCTTAGATAATAGATTTACAGAGCAGAGAGCATATCGCGCGCCATATATTCATCAACTTGAAATCGAGAGAGCTAAAGGCTGTGAGTGTGCAGGGTGTAGGTTCAAACAACTACATGTATTCTTTCTAATGGCAAGCGGAAGCGTACAATATCTTGTTCGTTTGCATCTACTCTGTATAAACTATATTTATGTAAAGATTATGATGATTGGGCTGATAATGGCGGCGTATTACGCAGATCGCAGGGGAAAGAGAAGCAATCATAATCTGAATATAGCCTATCGCCCACACAGCATGGCTTTGATAACCCTCGGTCTCCTAAATAGGCATAGATTTAATGTAATCTATCTGACAACTCCGAGCGTGTAGGAGATAGTTTGCGCGACTTTGTAGGCGTTTCGTTGGAATTTTCAACGTGTTTGTAAATCATCGGTCCGCGAATTCTTGTTGCATATAGTTAGATATTAATTATTGTGGTTATAATGGATATCTATCCTCCAACTTGGCATACATACCGTTGTCCACGGAGTAGAAAATATAAGTCCAAAATTAACTAACCCATTATGTGTGCGCAATTAAATGACTGACAGAACAAAGGCTTGCAGCTACGGTCATAGAAACGTGAATATAAGGCTTCCCGTCCGCTCAGCCATATTTAAGCACGTTATCGCCAGGTTAGTACTGCAGTGGGTGACCATGCGGGAATCCCTGGTACTGTAGTTTTGCCCAGTGTTTTTACTAAGCGGCTGGCCTCCGACAAGGCTGGCCTGCAAAATTGAAGCCGGGCCGGCCGGATCTGTTGGCGGTTTCAGATATCTGAAAACCCGCAGGCGTAGGCTTTGATATGGAGGCCCGAACAGCAGATATCTGAATAGCCCGTTGGCCAGGCAAGCCCGTTTAGCAACATTGGTTTTGTTATTTTCGGTGGATCTGACCCCCCTCACTAGTGGTCTATGAAGTTAACAGTGTCACCAAGAAGAGGTGAGTCATAAAGTCTAACTCGTGAGCTGAATCCTGTGATTTGTTGAAATACTGATTACTAGAAGCTTAATTGTACTTTCTAAGAGGGCCACAAGGCAATATATATACGGTACGAACACGTACGTACTCATCTAAATGTAGAGACGGCTGAGCTCCGTCAGCCCGTATCAGAGCCAGCCCAGTCAGCCCGTATGAGAGCTGAGATCTATTTATGCAACATGATTAGAGATCTCATGCAATCTGATCTATCTCTCCTCATCTCATCTCCTTCCACCACCGCCCGTACAGATGACGTACTTATACGGCAGATTATCTTGGGATCAGCCTTTTGTATAGAGCATTTTCGAATTCATCTCAATGAGGGTGTGTACGAGGTAGCTGAGGGATTCGGGCGATTTACTACCAGCCCGGGAGAGCGAAAATACTCGACAAGCCTGGGACAAGCCTGGGATTTGCTAGGCTTAGCGCACAGTCAAGAGCAAGGAGCCTAGGCCACGCAATTGGTAGTCTATCAGGCAATATGTGTGCAAGAAAACCCCGTGCCAAACTGCTGCAAGCGAATATCAGACCTAGAAAAGCTACCAGTACAATGGTACAATAAATTGTGACATAAACAGCCAACTCGAATAGAATTTCTCCCTGCTATGACCTTAAATTCAATGGTTGCGGCCGTGGCTCGTACATGGTCACTTAGTCTCCCATCTCGTTATTTGTGACCGCCTAGATACTACGAAGTTTGTTTAATTGAGTGATTAATTGACCCAAGCTATCGTGTCAATACGAATAGGCTGAGCTCGTCGTATTTCAGGCAAGTCATGACTAGCACTAGGCGAGCATGGGCTCACCGTGAATCGCCTGAATCCCTCAACCGTCTTGTAAAGGGGTAACCCCTAATTTGATTACTTCATCAATCATCACTCGCCTGAGGTATCACTTTTGGACAAAGATAGTTAGAACTTTGTCTGCGATTTAAGTCTGTATGTTCTATGTGAAGACACACTGACAGCAGTCATACTTAGGCATAAGGCTTGTTATTTACGGGGTGGAAGGGAAAGGGAATTATAGTCAAAGGAGGTGAGGGTTTGCGAGGTTTTTAGGGAGATATAGAGATTTATCCTCGGAGTTTCTCGGCGCTCAGATAAGTGGGGAGACTAGTCTGGGAGGGCCACCATGTGGTAATTTAACGGCGGGTCGTCTACACGGTTAGCTTCTCCGGAATATATCCTCAGCAACCACCATCACGCAAACTGCAAACTCAACTGCAAGACAAAAAAATTTTCATTCCTAACTTCCCCCTACAAGGCTTCCCTGAGCATCCCATGCTTCTTGAAGAGATGCCGGTACCCTTGGCCCATGGAGGCCATAGGGTACCGGGTGCCACCTGTCACCGTCAGTCAGCCAAATCTCTCTGCGCACACAATCTGGGGTACTAACAAAAGTAGCAGTTCCAATATCGTCTGCCATTGTGCACCGTTTGCCCACCATAGTACCACAGGATTCCATAAGCACTCTGCGGGGGGCGGCAAGGGCGGTAATAGGCCGGGGGTGGAGCGGCAACGCAGGGAGTGTCAGCGGCAACGGGGGGGATGGCAGTAGTAACAGGAGGTGGAACGACAGCAGCGCCGGCTAGGTGATGTAGAGCTGCGGTGGCGATTGCGGCGCTAGCTGGAGCAGGGGAGGCGCCAGCGGCGGCATCTAAAGGGAGAGCGGTGGCGGCGTCGACTGCTAGGGCAATGAGGGCCTCGGCGGCAGCGGTAGCGGCATTGGATGGAGGAGTGGAAGCGCTAGAGGCAGCAGAAACAGGGAGACGAAAAGCGACTGCCTCAGCAATATGTGCAAGCGTGAGAAGAGCTGCGTTTGCATTGGCGTTAAAAGGGGGCGGCGGGTGAGCGGCGGTGGCGGGAGGGGTGGCGACGGAGGCCATATTGTTTTTCGATCAGGATGGCAGAGAGTTTGGAGTAGTATGTGAGTTTGAGTGCACGAAAAACAATCTACATTGGGGTTGAAATGGTTATGGGGGTTTGGAGGTCTCCTACGTCATCAAGCATTATGAAAGTGTTGGGGGAAGAGGACGTTGCCGAATTCTTCGATGTAGTTGAAATGCCAACCAGCCATTCTAGCAGTGTATGCTCAGATGGCCGGTTAGGTGGAACGATGATCTAGTGGGGTACCTGTTAGTATTCATTCCGTCATCGTTTAATTACTTGTTTTAAACCCGTCCTTCAAATGCTACTATATCCCTTGAACAAACGTTGGAGGCTTTCGTTTCCACCAGTTTCACACCCTCCTCTGTTACTCTACCTGTACTAGTAGACCGCAGGTTCACCGATTTGCTACCAACCGTCAATGGTTATCTTACACGCTCTTAAGTCTTGTTCTGAAGGAATGCCAGCTAAGTTAAAGCAGAGAGGCCTCGAAGTGTCGTGAGTATCGCCGCGCCGGCTTTGGAGGTCAGGTGCTGTAGTGATAGCTGGTGCCCAGACTTTTGCCAACACTGAATATGCGCGCACGACGCACGAAATAAATCTCCCCAGGAACAGTGACCCAAAAACCCTTGAACTATTAGCCCTCAAGAAACCCGCCACCTCCACCCTACAACATCCCCCTTAGCAGCCCATGATTCTTCTCCAGGTGGCCGAATCCGTGTCCCATATTCTCGGTGTGGTACCGCTTCCCACCTATTACCGTCAGCCAGAACCTTCCACTTATACTGCAGCACTTACAGAAGTGGCAGCACCATACGATTCTTCCATCACCATCGCGTACCCTGGTCCCGTAGAACCAAAGGAGGCTGGGGAGGCCCAGAGGAGGAACGCAGGGGCGGTAGGCTGGAGGAGAAGGAGAGGGAGGTTGAGGTGATGGCGGTGAAGGAGAAGCGGCGGCGGGTCGGGGCAGGCCGAGCTCAGCGATGGAGGGTAGGAGAAGATTGGTGCAGAGCAGCGGGACGTGGGAGATTGCTTCGAGGCTCTGGTGGGAGGGCTTGAGCTCGGTATGCAGGTCCACAAGGACACGGAGGGAACGGTTATCACGGCCTGGTTGACCGCTGAGCGCAGGGAGCGCCATAATTTTGGGAATTCGAGATTTTGTTCTAGCGGATATTCGAAAATTCGAAATGTGGTCGAGAAAGAACAGCGTTGGAATCCTACGGATAGGGAAATGGCAGTGGGGGCTGTGCCATTTGATGTTTGGGGGGGAGGACGTTCCCTAATTCTCCCGCACGGCGTATTGAGGTGAGGTGCTAACCTACTCTGGATGGAAACCTCATTTGTTAATCGGTCGTTCACATGCCATAAACTCCTGTTGTGTTAGTAGATCGGCACTCGATCCGGAGGGGTTGACCCCGAGCTTGGCTACTGAAGGAGACTGCTGTAAGTAGCTGGGTCGGATACATACACTACGGGGGGCTCGAATAAGTACATAAGCCTCACATGGGTTTGAAGTGAGGCTATCATGTATTATTAGGTTGATGTGGTGCTGTTTCGATTTGCAGGCAGATATGTGCAAAACTAATCTGTTAGCGACACCAAAATGTAAGCCTGTCTGATTGACAACAGCATGAAGTCTGGGAAGGTTGGTAGAGTTGATAGGCTTACAGTAGTGTGTAATGCTAGCACAGTGGTTAGGTTAATAGGTTTAACAACCTGACATCAGCCTGTTGGTAGTAGAGGGTGTTGCTGTGATGATAATTTTTCGGTTACAGTGTAGAGCTGCAGATTTCACCAGTTTCCCACCTTTGATGCAGCATATAGCAGCAAGTGTTGGTATTGGGACGATGGGTTTGTCACTTTTAGGATCTACTTTCATCTCCAGATTACATTCCCCTGCTCCCATAATTTTTATGTGTATACGTGAGTGCGAGGCATGCAGCTGCTGAATGGTGGTGATTATTGTGATGGTGATGGGGATGAGAGTGGTGGTTGTCAACGGCAGAGTCTGCTGCGGCGATGGCTGCTACGGTGATGGCTGCTGCCACGGCGATGGCTGCCGCAGCGGCTATCTCTTGACAATCTGACAAATCTGACAGGTTGACATGAAGGCCATTAGGCTGTCACTCAAATACACCTGTAAAGCTTGCAATCAACTGCAGGGTCAACAACAGTGATAGCCGAAAATACCTAACAGCCTAGGAGTGAGGAAAACATGTCAAACGAGGTTGTCCAAGATGATAGCCCCATGAGAGGTTCATGTCATGCTTACTTATTTAATCAAACCCCCCTTAAAGTACCTCTATCGTCGGCCTGTGAAAGTCTTTTCACCTCAGACTACTTACATCGGCGGGATAAATCGAGGCCTATTATCTCTCACTAACATACTATATTCTTGTTATTCTAACACGTACTACTTTACCTCGTACTGGCCTTCATTTACAGCCAAACATTCGGGATCACTCGGAATTGTAGTGGATCGCGATACCCTAGCCCTGTTGTTGCGGACCTACAATAGTGCACCGAGATGGTGTGGGAAATTGGGAGGAGTGTCAGGGCGTTGGGTACTAATGGTATTGATGCTGTGCATGTGTAGAGCGGGCTTTTTGTTAACTAACCACGTTCTACATACGCCTCTTATTTAGAAACACAACGGTGACTGCGAAATGTAGCACGAAGCAAGATAAAGACTCAAATTTTTTAGATTCCTTCTAACTAGTACGCTCTAGATTTGCTCCCTAACTTCTTGGAATAAAGCACTACAGTTGCCACTTCTCGCTTTTGTTTTTTCTCGAATCTACCGCTTGACATCACTACATGTTGTGTTCCTCTCGTCTACTGTGTTTATTACATGTTAACTCATCTAGGTTTTTCTCATAACGTTTTCTCAGATCCTTTCCTCCATCTCCTCTTCTCACACCTCTTCTCACACCACACACCCGACGCCCATAGCCAAAGACCACCGCATCTCGCAGTGCTCATAAATTTGAGGAGTGACTAAATACCCTTCGGAAGCAAACAAGTCTGACACGCTCGTAGTGTCATTCAAAATCGTATTAGCACGTCCTTGAAACTCTAGTGCTGTGTGGTGTATCTCGTATTCACTGAAGCGGTTTCGACTAATGCTGTACGCAGCTGCAAACATTGGTTGGCTATTGCAGGAAGGGTTTCCACTCTGGCTGAGGACAAGCATCGGAAGTGTAAGCTAACTCTGTTTTGTTGTTTTGTTGGATGCATGCTGAATCGCTAGACTAATCACTCCTCTTGCCATCCCAAATTCTCCAACCGACCACCGCGGAGTTTGAAATATCATCAAGGCTAACACTCCCCATACCATACCATACACCCTATCCAAGCTGTTCCGGACACGCTTTCCAAGCCAACCCCAACCACCCTCGGAATTTTCCCGGGGGAAAGTTAAACCTCTTTCTTTCGGCACTAGTTCAATTGCCTCCGCCCCCTCCTACTTAACTCTTACAAGGAAACAACTGTTGCTGTTGCAACGAATGCAAAGTCAACTACAAATATCAGGGGAAATCAGAACCCAACGCTCGGGAAAAAGGGTTGGACCGATAGCAATATCGACGGAGAAAGGTATTTAATCATTCGGAGGAAAAATAAACCAGATTCAGATAGTTCATAATAATACACCACGAAGCATCCGCCTTGAAAATATCACCACAATTCCACTCGAAACACTCCCAACCACACCAGTCAATTCTGTCATTTATAACAGAAGTCAGAGCTGCCAAAATTTGCGCGGATATGCGTTCCTTCACATTCCATGCCAACAATCGGAAACAATCTACCGACGATGCCGCGAAACGCAATTCCTGCTGGTGTTAGCAACATCTAGACTATTTAAATAGTTACATCATTAGAACCGAAACCTTACCGAGGTGTCTTCCATTCTTGGTGAAATATATTGCTCCATTGTCGATGCCACAGCCAACAACATCACCTCTCCCGAATGTTTCAGCATAATCCTCCCCTGAACCACTCTCAGAAAACTTCTTCCCGTCGTCACTATGGTACCCCCAAGAGCCACGTAACCACCCTGGCATAAAACCGACATGTGTGAAGCCATCGCCGAAACCAATTCCGATTGAACTATTGGCTACATTAGCAAAAATATTACTAGCAACAGATTCTACCGGAGCATGACTAACCATTCCTTCATTTCGCCTTCACTGATCACAGTGATTTCGAAATAAAAGCTGGTGGCGGCGGGACGGATAGGATGGTTTGCTTGGACTAAACCGGCCCGCAAGAGAGTATAACCCGTGGGCGAGGGCCCTAGAGACTACTGTCAGCGGTGTGTACATAAATAGGGTTTAGTAGTCAATACCAGTATCATATATGACATCCAGGTCTCCATTAGCCAGCGTCAGTCGAGATAACTTATGTTTGTCACTCCATGAAGAAGGCTGAGGAAAATCCGCGGAAATGGGGACTTTTATGCTAGCTGTAGGGAGAATCTCGAGCATCTGGGGGACTTTAAATTCGCGAGCACATAGAGCTGGACTCCAACCATGTTCATCTACGTAATGCTTTGCTCCGGCACACAAAAGTAGTTGGACAATATCCGTTCTACTATTTACGACAGCTGTCTGGAGTGGGCATCCGTAGTAGTGGTCGAATAGATTTGGATCCGCGTTGCCATCAATGAGCAGCTGTACAATCTTTAGGCTACCACTAGATACGGCCAAGTCCAATACAGTTACACCGTTTCCATTGAGGCCATGACGATTCAAATCGATTTCGTCCGCCAAAAGGAGTTCAACAACACCTTCGCGACTGCCGGCAGCTGCCCAGCACAAAGCTGTGAATCCTGCACTATCTTTGATGTGGCTGTCAAAGCCGTGGTTAAGAAATAGCTTTACCATCTCTACATGGCCTACCCTAGCTGCAACATGGAAAGCCAGACATCCACTGCAGCCCATAGCTTCTTTATCGGCGCCCTTGTCAATCAGTAGTCGAGCTGCCTCAACATGCCCATGATATGCGGTAAGGTGCAATGGTGACATCACTCTCCCGTTAGCAGCTGAGATATCGGCACCCTTGTCAATCAGTAGCCGAGCTGCCTCAACATGCCCATGATACGCGGCAAGGTGCAACGGTGACCCCCCTTTCTTGTCAACAGCCGAGACATCAGCGCCCTTGTCAATCATTTGCCGAGCTGTCTCCACTTCCCCATAATACGCGGCAAGGTGCAACGGTATCCTCCCTTTCCTGTCAACAGCCGAGACGTCAGCGCCCTTATCAATTAGCAGCCCAGCTACCTCCACTTCCCCATAATACACAGCAAGGTGCAACGATGTCCTCTCTTCTTCGTCAACAGCAGAAATGTCAGCGCCCTTGTCAATTAGTAGTCGAGCTGCCTCCACCTCCCCGTAACACGTAGCAAGGTGCAATGGAGCCCTGCCATTTCTACCAACAGCTGAGATGTCAGCACCGTTGTCAATTAACTGCCGAGCTACTTCTACATGCCCATAAGACACAGCAACGTGTAGCGGTATCTGCTCATCTTCATTGACAGCCGAGACGTTAGCGCCGTTGTCGATCAACACCTTGGCCACTTTTTCTTGTCCCTGTTGGGCGGCTACGGCAAGTGGAGTCAACCCGTAGTGATTCGTACCACCTATGGTAGGCAATTTTATGACCTCATATGGTCCTTGGCATTGGTAAATGCCTCGATAGAACATGGTCTAAAAGTGGCGGGCAGCTGCCTGCTCGCTAGGTAGTAATAAATTTGTAATGACTCACTCCACGCAGAGACTGCGACTGTTTAATACTAAGCCATACTAATCAGTACGTATCGGTATTGTTCGGCCATGATTTTCTTGTGCGACAGCAATGATTATCTCTCCGCGCATTTTAGATCTCTCCCGATTTAGCTCTTGTTCTGTCAGTATTTTCAAATATTCATCAGTACTGACCCGTATGGGGCCATATATGTTTCCCGTTCTCAGCACTACCTGTGGTGCCTTCAGAATTCAATCATCATACATACTGCTCTCACTGACCTTGTAATCTGAGTATAATGGAATACTCATCCATACAGCGCGGTATGCGTCACTATGTATCATGATTTTAAACCATCATCATTCTCCCGCCATTGTGCTTCGAAATACATGAAAATACCACTCAATGCAAACCCGTACCCAATGATACCGGAATTGTCCCTGCTGCAAAAGCCTTCAAAGAGATCGTTAGCTCCGTTGAGAAATGATGAAACTCAGTGTATTTTCAATACTGCGCTGTATTGTGCCATACTTATAAGTAACGGTCCCTTTCTCAATCAACTGCTTTTAAAGAAATCCATGGCTCAGTTGAAGTTTGACTGATAGCATTGTATTTCCCAGTACTGCTCTGTATGGCGCTATACACGCGGATACCTCCATTTTTGGACTCTCCTCCTTCAATGAAATCCTTTGCTCAGTTGGGCTTAATTAGTTTGATGGTATCTTCAATTACTGCTCTGTATAGCATTGTACTTATAAATACCGGCTTTTCTCTATCCAGCGCCTGTAAAGATGTCTTTGGCTTGGTTGGAGTTTGAATAGTGCTATGGGATTGGAAAATACTGCTTTGTATAGCTATGTACCTATAGATACTCCTTGATTTCGGAACCTCCGCCTTTAAAGAAATCTTTGGCTCGGTTCGAGTTTGACAGGGGCACCGGTATCGTTCAGTACTTCAATGTATGGCTCTGTACTTATTGATACCAGGTTTTCTTGCGCCGGCGGCCTCAGAGATTTTTGGCTTGATTTCAGTTGGACTTATATACAGGTATTCTGAAATACCTGACTGTTTAGCTCTGTACCCGCCAGTATTTTCTTTCCAGTGAACTTATGACAATACCATGTCCAGTGTGCCCTCCAAGTAAGCCTGTAATGTAAAATACTAACAAGTACTTGTCAATATTTGACTGTACTGCATATCTCAATAACAATATTACAAGAAATTGATGGACCTTTCGTTTTTGACTTTTCAACCTGCTTAATAATCTGGTAGTGTTCTGTGCAATCATCCTCATCGATACGTTATACAATTACAGTTTTACCTGCGAACATGGTGAGCGACATCGTATGCTGGGCTTTGCCCTAATTGTGAACCCCACGCAGTTACCCCTCTATATGCCCTCCCACCATCACTTCGACTCTCAAAGCTCATCTACATCTACTTCCATCTCAATACTATGCGCCCCAGCACAACAACCGGCCATCAGCCCTCTGTCGACGCTCGCCGTCGGCTGAAACAGCAAGTGTAGCTTACCTACAGCCCTGACCCCGTTGATCAGGACTATCTTATGTCCAATGCTCGCCAACAAAGCTTTCGTGATGGTGATGATAGTGACAGTGATTTGGAGGAGTCTCCAAGGAACTCGAACAACATACTTGCAAAGAAATCTAAGGTTTGACATTACACAACTTATCTCTCCCTATTCTTACACGGTTCTATAGAGGGATCCATCATTCGATTTTTTTGGCACAGGCAGCTTCAGGTTTTTGCCAAGTGATGACTACGACAATGGTGATGGCGATGCCGCCAATGTTGATGATGATGATAATGATGATGATGATGATGATGATGATGATGATGATGATGATGATGATGGGAGTGGGTATCTACATGATGCTATGGAAACTCGTCATGACTTGGAAATGAATGGCAACCGAGGAAGATGCCTGGTTAGAGCTGAAACTGACTCTGAAAGTGGAACTCAGTCGGAGCCCTCAAACACGAGAGCAAAGGAGCCTCGGAAGGTTGCAACCACGAGGTCCTGGGTTAGACCCATCATTACTTCTTTGTACGCATTAATACTGACAGGTATAGCATGCAGATGATGAAGAGCATGGCGGACAAGAAGCTGAAGAAGATGGGGATGAAGAGGATGAAGAAGAGAGTGATCCACCAATGCCTCGGAAACGGAGAAAGAAAAAACCTATGAAGAGGAGATCGAGAGCCACAAAGAGTTCTCAAGTTCGACTTTCCATTCCTTACTGGTATCTACGGTGACTGATTCGTACAGGATGCGAATGATGAAGTAGACTCACATGTAAACGAAGCATCTGGTTTTACCGGAGATCAAGACGATGGTATCTTCGAGGACTTTGCCAACAAAGTACTTGCGATGGCACAAGATCTCGCCAGAATGATGACCAAGTATAGCACTATGCAGATCCTCGAGCGTGCGAGGGCTGTGACCACTTCTAAAGTATCTCGCTTGCGCTGTAACAAGATGAGCGCATGGAACTTTGCAATGAGGGAGGAAAAGGAATCAGTTTCCGCCGATCTACGCAGACCCAAGGCAGGGTTTGGGTATAAGGGACGGCTTGGGTTCACGGGAGAGTACACAAAGGAGGTTGCGAATGTCTATGAGGAGAAGAGGGAGTACTACAAAGAGAAAGTAAAGGAGATGAATGAAGAGGGCCATGTAGGCACTATGGAGAGCCTCAAAAGAGCACAAACGAAGGGAGTGAAGCTTTTGCGAGAAACAGCAAGTCTCTTGATACTCAAATATGAAGATATACAGTACTGACCAAGCAGGTGGCATACCTCGGGAACCACGGCGTACATACAGTCCTGCTTGTTATACCGACCAAGATTCCTGCACAAGCTCTGAACAGTGCGGGATATAGAGCAGTCTACTATAAGCTTATCCTCGACTGCGGAAGAAGTCTTGAAGAGTTTAAAACTATGTGCGACAGCTTGGATTGACACCAGCAAGCAAGCAAATTGCTCTCGGTACCTAAAACCTTTGAAGGAACAGCAGGGAGCGATAAACTCAGGACGTTGGTTTCTTCTGCAATTCTTGCAATCATCAGTAAGTAGCCCATGATGACGCGGCTGAAATTAAACTGATTCACACCGCAATGTACAGATGCGAAGACCCCGAATGGTATGGAGCAATTTCAGAAGCTTCCCCGTCAAAGGCTGCAGAGCATTCTGACTGTGAGGAAGCTCAAATGGTGTGCACCCAAGCATTGGAGTGCCGAGTTGGGTGGTACTCAGAAGAGAATCTACGACACCATTCTCTCTACTCGGCTGGAAAAGCTTAAAATCACATACGATGCCGTGAAAGGTGAACCGAAGGAGTTGAAGCTGGTCTGTTTATGACATTCATGCAAAGAAGATATCATAGAATAAAGTTTACATTAGGTAAACTACCACCGCATTACAATAAAGCGCAACCATTCTAATTGATAGTGCTTACTTATATAGAATTGAATGGTACTGCTTGGTATCCGAATCAACGAGTGATACTAACTCGACAGGCAACAATTCTTAACTACAGTGCAGTACTGCTTCATACTTGCAAGTATTGTTGTATACTCGAAATTTAGTCACATTACTGTGGACTCCGAGATTTCAATTGGTATCAACCAATACTCATTGGTATAGTTCAGTATAATCAAGTACTAAATGCATCATACTAAATGCGTTGAACTATGTTCAGCCTCAACCAAGAAAGATTGAACTATAGTTGCAAGTAAATACATAAAGACTACGGGGTGAAATAGCCCGTTGGTGTCTGTAGGGCTTCAGTTTAGGGTCCTGCAGAGCCTCATCTGCAGGCTAAACTCCATCTCACGTTCATCACCTCGACATCTCAGTTCCATATTCACCCCACCCTATCGACACCTACCGCACCATTTCATTTACCACTTTCCATCTGTTATTGCAGGTCACACTTTTGCCGATCTATGCCTAATCACCATACCCTTGACCTTCTCATACTCAGATATCATGGCTAGGAAGCGCAAAACAGCTGTTTTTGAGACGGTTGCATTGGGTGGATATGGTGGCTTAAAGGCACGGACGATGGATATACGGAAAGGACAGAGGAGGATCCAACTTCAAGCTCTGAATCTGATTGGAAGAGGAAGAAATGGCCCCAGCGGAGTAGACCAAAACCGTTTCCTGCCCCTTCAGCTGGACTACGAGCAAGAGCGGCTTGGTATCCAGCCGGATGATGAACCGTATGTTCGAAACGACGGTATACATTGGGTTGACGAGATTATCGGCACTACGATCCAGTCAGAGGAGGTCATGGCTCAGCGAGAGGCCAAAGCTTGTGCAAAACTGGCGAGAAGTTGAAAAGATTTTGTCGGAGGCTATCTACAGCAGGTCGGAGAGGGCCTGCGAATGCATCCGTCAAGTTGTCGTCAACGTTAGGCACATCACCATGGAGAGCTATACCTGGAGAGACGTTCTGTATTGCCAGTGTGCAACTTCAGCAAGCCGCCTCATATCCTCCGGATTCTTCCCGTCGAGCCCAAGAAAGCCTCATACTGCGTTCTCACTAAAACTGCTTCGCACTCTACATGAACAGTGTACCAGGGGTTCTATCTCCAAAGAGGCTTGGGCTGGAGGCCTTCGAGCAGCTTTTGAAGCAGATAACAAGATGGTTCTGCCAGACTTTTCATGCCCGGTATGCCCAGATATTGTCTAATACTCTTCAATACTGATATATACGGTTATTCAGCTTTGAGATGCATACCATCATTGGGTTGCCACGAAATATCAGGTCGATACAATGATAGCATCAGCAATCGAGGAAGCCGAACAAGGGACTCCGTGGAAGGAGGAACAACTTATGCATGTGTGTCCACCCTGCTTTAACTTCCCCGATGAAGATGAAGACCGTACCATACGGATAACAATGGACGGGAATATGCAGCATGCATGACTGAAGAGGCATACAGTGTGGGACTTTGAGATCTTCGAACCAAAACTCTTCGTCGACTATGGCAGGAAGAAGTTCCACTTGGCAACGAGCGCCAATGAGAAGGTGAACACCATCATCCCCTCACACGCCTGCAGGCACAAATTTAAGACCACCGACGGATGGAATAGACCCGAAACCATTACCGCTACAAAGAAGGCGTTCGACGAGCGTGGCGTTGTTGGGATTAGTGTTAGCAATGGGTCCGGGTAACCCGCCAGTGGTCATGGCTTGGACCGCAAAAACTGGTCGGTTCGGTTCCAGACCCATCCAAAAACCCGACCCACTGACTCTTGGCGGGCCAAACCCGGACCCGTACCCGTCAACCTGCGGGTTTCGACGGGTTTGGCTAGATCCATCGGTTCCAACCTCCTGTTCTGCGTTTCGCGTTTCACATTTATGGTCGCATTCAGATATGCTACTGTTGATTGTAAAATAGCGCCATAGGTACGTCACAGTCCATTTAGAATGTATTGGCTGCCTTAATGATCAAAACGTATAGACATACGCGCCCCACCACATCCTGAAAATGAGCGTCAATGGAGCGTCAACGATTGTTGGTCGTGTATCCTGGGTAATCTGGGGGTGCAAAGGGTCAAATATAGTTATAAACAAAGTATTGGCCGCCTTTATTGCAAAAAAAGCAAACGAAACAATCCCTACTCCATCTTGAAAATGGATGTCAACAGAGCGTCAACGATTTTGGGTCTTGCATCATCGGTAATATGAGTGGCGCTTGATCAACTGTATCCATAAACAATGAAATGGCAGCCTTTCTGGGCAGATCTATGCGGAATATTTCCGCCACATCTTCCGGGACAGTAACAACCCATATTATTTACACTGCTACTAGTAAGTATATGTGAGCCTTTTAGCATCCCAAAACAGTCAATACCTCGTATATAGACAATAATGGCCACATCGTGTTGTAATTAACCATAATGGAAGGCCAACAATTGTTGACACTCCATTGACACTCATTTTCAAGATGGGACAGAGAGCATTTCATATTCTCTTTTGCCTATAAAGGAAGCCAATACTTTGTTTATGACTATATGGAACCTCTCGCACCGCAGATTACTCAAGATACTTGACCAAGAATCGTTGACGCTCCGTTGATGCTCATTTTCATGATGGGGCAGGGAGCTTTTCACTGTCTGTTTTGCCTATAAAGGAAGCCAATACTTCATTTATGACTATTTGCAACCTCTCACCCTGTAGATTACCTAGGATACATGACCAAGAATCGTTGACGCTCCGTTGACGCTCATTTTCATGATGGGGCAGGGAGCGTTTCACTGTCTGTTTTGCCTATAAAGGAAGCCAATACTTCATTCATGACTATTTGCAACCTATCGCCTCACAGAAAACCTAAGATACATTACCAAGAATCGTTGACGCTCCGTTGACGCTCATTTTCATGATGGGGCAGGGAGCGTTTCACTGTCCCTTTTGCCTATAAAGGCAGCGAAAACTGCGTTTATGACTATTTGCAACCAATCGCCCATAAGATTACCCAAGACACATGACCAAGAATCGTTGACACTCCGTTGACGCTCATTTTGCCACGGGTGTATCCACAATATGCAATCATTTGATTTGGCGTAGTCCATCATTCACGTTGAGTTGGCAGCCTTTTAAGCGTTTTCAGTTACTTTCATCTTAATCACTGCATTGTTGTTTAATAATACATATAAATATATCCTTTAAAATATACTTTACAGTATCCTCGAACTCAGGATAATAATAATCACCAAAATGCCGTGCCATTCGATTAATGCTAATCATCACTGCCAGATTCACTCAATAGGCTGCTTTGGTCTTCAAAATGAATGTTAGCTGCATTACCAAACAGCAGATAGTGTACTAACCAGTGGATGTTCCTACATCAGGCAGTATATCTGAATCAAAATCTGTGTCGTGCTCGCTTTCCTGGGCAGATGCATCAAGAGTAAAAGATTCAGCAAATGGAAGAGCAGTATGCGAATACGTATAACCGGCCGGCAGATTGATGATTTTGAGAAGTTGATCACCGGAAGTGTTACCGGTTGAGGCGAGTGGTGTTCCGGGCAGAGGTGGCGTCAGCTCTGGAGTCGGCTCTGGAGTCGGCTCTGGATTCTACTGTCTGCATTGGTTGGGTGGAGGTGCACCTGTTCCTTTGCGTCTCCAGCACGTCTGCGGATTCTTTGCAGTGCCATTTTAGCAAGGAAGGCATCTGGGCATCTGGTTGTGACGAAGCATAGCCGGGTGTCTTGCTATCGCAGCCTTCACCTTGTTATGCCCAGGAAACTCAACTCCCCACTTCTTCTCTTCTCGGACCTCGGCACGTGGTTTCTTGATCAACTATTGCGTTTCCTCTACTGTGGCGCGCGAAAACCCGCCTTTGGCCATTTTGGCCATGTTCAAGGCCAGGCGCATGTCGGACTGTTCCAGCTGTACACGACCTCCTTGCCTTGCCATAGTTGCAGAAATGTTGAATACCTACAAGAAATTAGTTGCTACTTCAAACACTGAGATGCGGCTATGACCTCGACCATATACGCTTCTGTAGCCTCCTCTAAGGTGATTAAAGCCTGTTTCGTCCACTCTCGATGATGTTTCTCTGAAAATTCGTCCTCGAAAATGCCAGAGCTTGCAACATCATGATGTTCGATTTCGAGGACTGTGCGGACAAATGCCTTGGTCGACCATGGATGTTTCCCGTTACAGGCAGCGATAAATTGGTCACGTAGCTCTCGGCGTACACCGGCTATTTGTTATACGGTCAACTGACGGCCGTTGACCACGGTATCCAGATACCCACATCCAACTGCATGCTGCTTCTTATTCGTGCTGCTTCCAGTCTTACGGACGATATTTAAATGTGCATCCTCGGTCATGTGTTTGGTGGCTGCATCGGCAGCCTCGCGGTGGACTAACTGGTGCCTGCGTTCTTGCTGTGTGCCAATAAGTGACGTATTCGACGAGGCGCCTGCCAATTGGCCGGATTTAGATCCGCTTGGACCTGGCTGAGGTGGTTGTGTATCCATGATTTGCTGGTGTGGAATCGGAGAGGAAGATGATAATGAAAAGACGTGGGAAGCCCTGAGGATTATATCGTTAGCTGCATATCAGAATGGACTATCAGGCTGCCAACATGATCGTTATACTCAAGATGAATCCTGCTGCGTGTAGCGGCAAGTTGCAGGGGTTTCCCACAGCCCCGAGATGTTCAATATGTCGGTCCGATGTTGTTTGTTTGTTAACAGGGATAGATTACACTGTACGGCCACAGAAATAGCATGATTGTTACCTACAAATAGGACATTGTTCGAGGGAAAGGACGTCTGCTGATGTTTGTCTCAAATAATCCCCCGGATAATACATGAAACTGACACTAACAATCAAGTCATGTCGTACGATTAGCCTAACCATTCCCGATTGATTAACGGTCAAAAGAGTGGTTTTGCTTTGTTCAGGATGAGTAAACGTACTAACCTTGACATAAAGGATGCAGCTTGCCTCCATATTGTACATATCTTGCAACATCCAACATCTTGCCCAACAAAGTCAACGCAAACTACAATGGTCAATGCTCCCAAAAAGAACTTTTCGCCACTTCCGGTGGGCAGATACAGCAAATGGACAAAGAGTTCAACCCAACGACCTCATCAAGCGAATGAAGGCAAGCGCGGCTTGGAGGCAGAAAGAATCCGAGCCCTGGGGGCATTGCGCAGCTTGAGATCAAAAAAGAAGCTTGCGGCAGAGAAACGACGCGAAACACACTTCTTAAGCAATGAAGAAAAAGAGAAATGAATTGAGGATTATGTTGAGAGAGAGACCGCTGGGGCAAGAAAGCGAGTTGAAGATGCAGAGGCAGCAGTTCAGCAAGAGCAGGACGATATGGCGCATGCTGAAATCGCGGGATTGACGACCAGAGAGTCCGAAAAGACTTTTGAGGAGATGATGGCTGCTACCGGAGACAGTCTGAGTGATCTTGCAAGTTCCGACGATGGGGAGGATGGGGAAGATGAGGATGAAGAGACGGAGAAGGGCAAGCTGAGCGAAGATGATGAACCCGGCTGGGTGATGGGCACAATCTCCAAAACGGTACAGCAGCGCATGGAGAGCTTTCGGCAGAAGCAGATGAAGCTTGATGAATTGACACAACCGGGATGGGAGAATGCAGCCGACTACATCCTTGAACGAGATAAGAAGTACGGTACAGCCGAATTAAGGGTTCCGGTCGTCGTTCAACCTCAAACAGATGATGACGCTTCGGCACCTCCACCAACAACATTTGGAGAGCTTATAGAGAGGCTTGACATTGTCCCTGGAATATCGCAAATGCCGCAAGGGACTTCTCGACCAGGAAGTAGTCATATTCGGCTAGGTTCGGTGAAACCGCAGTTGAACACGAGCATATCCGGTTTTGAGCCTGCCACAGAGCCCAATACGTCACCTTTGCTGAAAGCAACGCCTGTTGAGCTAGGAAGCTTTTACACCTGCATATAGCCTCCAGCTAATCACCATATACATTTCGGATTCGGACGAAGACATGGTGACGGCTCCTGCATCAGCAGAGGAATAGATAGGCAAATTGTGATTTTTGACGTCATCTGTTTGTGAAAAGCAATTTGTTTACCAATTTTGCTACGTGTCCGCTTTTTCTTGATTTCAGTGACCAAATTGTGAGACGTGATAATTCGTCTGTGCTTGTGCAAGGGTTGAACGCACCATGTGAATGTTCTAGAATACAAACCAGGCGAAAAAACTGCTGACACATTCGATTTGCATTAGCAAGTGACTGTTAAGTGACAAAGTAAAAGCTATATTAGTGACGAAACATACTAACAAAATTTAAGTGAGTGATGTCAAACGTGTCATAGAAAGAGCGGTCAGTACTCAATACGAATCAGTCTGGACGACGACCGTCATGCCACATTCATCCATGTATCCAACTGCGTAACTCTGCGCACGGACCTTGTGCACATGGTTGAGATATTTGAAATTGCGTATGGTACGTCATGGAAATCGACGAGAAGGAGCTGGATAAGGAAAGGTGAGGAAGTTGAGCTATATTTACCAAAAACTAGGGAATTGTTCTACATGCAGTCAATTGCCGGCCGAAAGCGCGGGAATGTGATAGGGCCATGTCATCTCTCAATCAGATTGCGTGGATAGCCACTGATCAGAAATTGACAGGTAATGAAACTCCTGGATGCAAACAATAATACATACAAATGCGATATTAGATGTCAATAATGTGTATACGAATCGTTGTGTACAATTATTGGGTGTACAAAGGCTGTTTCGATGTGATTAAAGTGAGCGCCAATAGAGTGTCAACGATTTACAGTCTTACACATTCGGCAATCAATTGGCGGCATTGTAACATCCTTCCAAAGTGAACGTATTGGTTGGCGTAAAAGCAAAAGAGGCAAATGATATGCGCGTTGCCACATCCTAAAAATGAGCGTCAACCCAACGTCAGTAAAGCGTCAACGATTTTCGGCATTGCATCATGCAAAATCCAGAGGGCTGCGCGATGACATTAAGGCATAATCGCACTATCGGCCGCCTTTCAAGGCAAAACTCATGGCGACAACATTGCTTCTATGTCCTAAAAATGAGCGTCAACGGTGGGTCAACAACTTTTGGCCTTGCATCATAGAAAATGCAAGGGCTGTGCGGCAACGTGAATCCATAATCGCACTATCGGCCGCGTTTCTAGGCAAAACGTGTTGCGATAAGATTGCTTCTATGTCCTAAAAATGAGCATCAACGGAGCGTCAATGACTTTTGGCCTTGCATCATAGAAAATGCAAGGGCTGTGCGGCAACGTGAATCCATAATTGCACTATCGGCCACCTTTCTAGGCAAAATGTGTTGCGACAACATTGCTTCTATGTCCTAAAAATGAGCGTCAACGGAGCGTCAACGACTTTTGGCCATGCATCTTGGAAAATCAATTGGCTGAGCGGTAACATTAAGCCATAACCACACTATCAGCCGTCTTTCTTGGTGAAAATTGTTGCGACAACATCACTACTATGTCCTAAAAATGAGCGTCAACGGAGTGTCAACGATTTTTGGCTTTGCATCATAGCAAATGCAAGGGCTGTGCTGCGACATTAAGCCATAATCGAACCATCGGCCGCCTTTCTAGGCGAAAATGGATGAGACAACATCGCTACTATGTCCTAAAAATGAATGTCAACGGAGCGTCAACGACTTTTGGCCTTGCATCTTGGAAAATTCAAAGCCTGTGCGGCGAGTTTGAGCCATAATCGAACTAGCGACCACCTTTCTAGGCCAAAATGCTTTCAACATCTTCACAATGCTCTCCAAATGAGCATCAACAGAGTGTCAACAATTTTAGGCCTTGCATCTTGGAAAATCAACGTGGGGTGCGACATAATTGTTCAATAATCAAACTATCGGCCGCCTTACTAGTCAAAACAGCTTGCGACAAGATCGTAACCATGTCCCAAAATGAGCGTCAACGGAGTGTCAACAATTTTTGATCTTGCATCTTGGATAATCTAACGGCAATAGAACACAGAATACCCACAATGAGCTTATCGGCAGCCTTTGATGGCAAAAACGCTAGTGACGATATCGCATCCACCTCCTACAATTGAGCACCCACAGAGCATGAACAATTATTGTGGAGGCTCAGAATGCTATACAGCAATGTACTGCATTGTGCTGTTCCTAAATCAAGTTTTACCTGGTCAGTCTTTGCAATCTGTCCTTGTATACAACTTCACAAATATGCATGCAATGTCTTACAGATCTGATTTTTTTGCTTGTAGCTATATTCAGTATTTAAGAACACGCAGTCTGCTATACTATAACGTTACTTTCGGCAGTCTTTCGAGTCGGATTACCCAGCATTCTAAGTTTTACCACCATGTCGGATTCACAATCTTTGAACACCTCTTTGCTCGAGATTATGATCTCTTACAAAAACGAACGTGTCTTTATTCGTGATTTGAGTGACCTTACTTTGCAAATCATCTTTGATGCGTAGTGGGCTTCAATGAATGTAGGCTCGAAGCGGCTGATTGCCTGGAATAATTCTAGACATGCGCCTTCGTGGCGATTCTATTTACACTGTGGAATGGAGGAAAATGGCAGCCCTGGCATCATATGTATCCTGTGTCATCAAGTTCTTCGCCATCCATCAGAACATGGGACCAGCTCAATGGGGAAACAGTTGCTGGCAAAAGCTCACATCGCAAAGTTAAACGAATTGACAGAGTCAGAGGTTACTGAATTGACTAGTTTGACGGTCGATGAAACAGCTTTGGCCATCCTGAAGAGGCAAGGAAGTCGAGGAATCACAATAGTAAGTTCGCTGAGGCAAATCATGTTCGACATCCAGGTAGTTTCATATTGACCGGAATGACAGACAAAACGTTCCAAACTGGCAGCTAAGGACTTTGAAACTTCCGAATTTCACCAAGACACGTGGAATCACTACCTGATATTAGGGTTTGTTTAGGCACATATTCCATGGAATGTGATATCGAATCTTGAGCCACAACGGTCATATAAGGCATTACGCGATGACCTAGTGCTACCGTCTGCTACGACCCTCAGTAAAATTTGCCGGAGAGAATATGCACTGACTGTGGATGCAATTAAGAAGCAATTGCCGATACAAAATAAAGTTAGTTTAGCTTTGAACGGATGGACATCTACAAACAATTTGGCCATAACGTCAGTCATTGCTTACTATATGGATCGAAATTGGGCATTGCGTGAAGTTCAACTCGCTTTCAATGAGGTTGATCGCCTGTTCTGTTCCCGTTTCGAAAGCTAATTAACGATGATAGGTCAAGGGCCAACATCCTGTAGCAAGGCTAGCCGTACATTTGAAGGACGTGCTTGATCGTTTCGAGCTTAACGACCGCCGTTTGCTTGGTATTACAACTGTTAATGCTTCCTCAAACTACTCGATGACATGTGAGCTGCAATCAACACTTGAGGCCTCTGGAATCGAGTGGCCGGCATTGAGGAACCACATACCATGCATGGTGCACGTTATACAGCTCGCTTTAGGTGCATTCATGAGCAGTCTCGGTGTAAAAGGCCGCACCAAGTCTTGGGAAGCCCATCAGCGCGATCAGCAATTTGAAGAGAATGAAAGCATAGACATTGGGAACAGTCAAAGACTTCGAAAAGAGGGCAATGCTAGAATCAACAAGGTGTCGGCCATGGAACCAGGTTTAGCAAAGATAATGGAGAAAGTACGTATTTCATGATATTTTGAAAGTCCTGAAGCTAACCTTCATCTAGCAGAGAATGCTTGCTGTATTAATTACGCTAACACCTGGTCGCGGAAACGAGTTCATTGACTGTCAAAAAGTCAATGTCCGCATTGCAGTACTTCCGATTATGGATGTGAAGACACATTGGAACTCTACTCTGGAGTTGCTCGAGCGCGCCTATCGCTTACGGGAATTCACATGTGAGTGGCTTTAAAACCCAAAATACAGCGAATACCGGCCGCTATTCACAACTCAGGATGAATGGACAATTGTCAAGTATGTCATGGAAGTATTGAGGCCATTTTGATATTGGACCCTTTGGATGTCAAAGAGGAATACAGTCACATTGCATCACGTCATCAGAGTGTACAATGACATGTTCGATCACATGGATGGGGTGATGCGAGCTTTGGCCAAGAAGAAGACTCAATGGAAGGAAGACTTGTTCTTCGCTGTGAAGTTAGCTCGACAGAAGCTTTCCAAATACTACACCGAAGTGACTCCAATGAAGGGCATTTTTCTGATTTCAGCACACATCCTTGATCCTTTCCGGAAGTTGAGATTGTGTAGAACGTGGGACAAGGGAATGGATATTAATCCTGAGGACGAGACATCCGACACTACACACTACCAAAAGCCCTTTCTGAAGTATGTGGAGAATGAATACTGCGCCAAACATCGACGTGTGCCAGTCAATAAATTCAAAACGGTACAGAGCAGCAATTTCGTCCCCTCTGCAACAGCTTCAGGGTCCTATCAATCATCCTTTGATGCATATGATTCGTCCAGCGATAATGAGGAATACTTAACGCCTGACAATGTGGCTGAGATGACACCCAGACGTAGCGATCGCGCAGCCCGCTTATTGACTGCCGCCAAGCTCTATTTGAATTCACCGCCTGAAGCACCAAAGAACTGGGGACAAATTTATCCAAATCTCAATGATTATCACTCCGACCCAATGGAGATTAGCAGTACATTTTGGATACCAGACATAACCAATTGGTCGCGACAACAGGAGGAAACGCACTCAACGTACGCCGATCTCTCCAATGTGGCGTGGGACATATTCTCTATCATACCTCATGGTGTCGGAGTGGAGGCCAGTTTTTCCCTTGGCCGAGATGTTATTGGCTGAAGGCAGGCCAAAACCACAGGCGAGACTCTTCGCGAAAAAGTCATTGTAAGGCAGTTTGCTCGAGCCAATAACGGGATTTTGGCTGGCACTGACCCGGAATTAGATACCACGAACACAGAAAACGACTCGGAAATGAAGAAAGAGGCGGAGGAACAGAAATTGCACACAATGGCCAAGGTTCACGACTTTTTGGAGATGTGGCAGGGCAGCCAAAGCCTATGTGCTACCCAGAAGGAATCTCGCGCTCAAAACAAGCAGATGACCGCCGTAGAATACATTTCGGACACCGAAGAGATCGTCAAAGCATCCTGGTCACTCTTTCAACATAATGGTGCGGCTGCATCTAAATTATCAGAAAGATCACCTTTGCCACCAGCTTTGTCTGCAAAGAACCTCCCTGGAGGAAGAACTCAAATCTTAAATGTCCGCCGAATCCGGAGAATCAACCGTCATCCGGTGGAAAGCGACGAGGATAGCGCACCTGAAAGCATTTCGGACACCGAAGATTGGCTTATCTGGAATGGTGACTTGGATAATTCAAATGACAGTGAAGAGGATTGCGCAGTGGCCGAAGAATCCAATATAGAGCACAACAATGGCATCGAAGATCCGGAATGCCCAGAGCAGCAGGATGTGAGCGCCGCAGCAAATGTGCCCGGATTGGTTCGGCCGACACGGAAGTCAAAGAAACAGGCTGAAAAGGTGTTATTGATGGTCAACGCAGTTGAAACATGGAGAAATAAAGGAGGGAAGAAAATGTAGGACAGAATGCGTCAATGGTTCACCAGCTTTATGTAGCTTGACCGAGAGTTTCAGTTAGAGATGTATTATTGGCGAATGGTAAGAAGTAGCTTGTGAATATCGGTTCATAAATAGATGTATAGCAGGTGCAATGATTCTTTTGGCATGATACCTCATTTTTAGTAGTGTGAGAGTGAACAGTGCAATATGATTACGCTGCTCAGCTTTGCCACAGGGCCGAGTCTCAATCAAGCAGAAAGACTACCAATAAAGTCAAATCAGGATGAAAACACTTATGGACGGCAGCAGATGTTTAATGGACAATACATTAAAATGAGGGTCAACGGAGCGTCAACGATTTGTGGTCATGTAAATATGGTAATTCACCAGTGACTTGGCCGTTGTTATGCATAACGGTCATATTGGCAGCTTTTATTGGCAAAAGAGATAGCAACACAGTGACCGCCCCGTTCTTAGCATGAGCGTCAACGGAGCGTCAATGATTTGTGGTCGTGTAAGTCCGGTAATTCACCACTGACTTGGTCGTTGGTATGCATAACGGACATATTGGCCGCTTTTATTGGCAAAAGAGATAGCAATACGGTCACCGCCCCATTCTTAGCATGAGCGTCAATGGAGCGTCAACGATTTTTAGCTTTGCATTTTGAGTAAGTCATGTTCCGATTGGTGTCAGACATCCATTTATGAGATAATGGCAGCCTTTACTGGCAAAAACAACAGCGACATGCTCCCTGCGGCATCTTGAAAATGAGCGTCAACGGAGCGTCAACAGTGTTAGGAGTTGCATATTTCGTAATCAAGGTATCGCGCGGAAGTTCATGTGCATAACCGTATTATTGACTGCCTTGCTAGGCAAAAATACCATATATCAAAGGTGAAACACAAATACCAAATTAATCGATATTGCAAGCTGCTCAATAAGCAAATGCACATTGTTGGTTGCTGTAAAGGCGATTTTGATAAGATATTATTGACAACTTGCAAATTTAAGAGCCTTATATGAATCTATAGATGGACCCACTGGGCGACCCGCTGACAACCCGCCCAACTCAGACGGGTTGGGAGTTTGCCATGGAACCGTACCCAAGTGGGCAGTTCGGGTTTATGGACGACCCGGACTGCCAATTTGGCAACGGTACGGTCTGGACTCGGACCCGGACCAGAAGTGACGGTCCGGAACCGTTGCTAACACTACTTGGGAGTACATACTTTCATGGCGTAAATTTGAGGTTTCTAAATATCTACGGTGATGGTGAGCGGCAGAGCCACGGTATCAGACTGATAGAAGCTGTGTTGCATGAGGCTCCCCACTTCGCCGAGCTGAAGTTGTGTTATGACATTGCTTGTGTGTTTGAGAGCGCTCTGTACCGCTACAATCTGGACTGGATGGAGGTAGTTGAAGCACGAATTGGGAGGATTCATATATATGGGCATGAGTACCAGTGCCATGTCTTGTACAACCTTCTTCACACAGCAAATTATGGTCTCATGGTCGGTGAAGAGCCCGAGCATCTATGGTATATGATGCAACATCTCATCCGGTCGGGAAGAGTTTCATCAAGTTCCCGTCGAATGCAGAAGATAGACTCTTTTGGTAGGTACTGGCCAATATAACTAGATTCATTACAATGAGAATGGAATCCTCTTACAGGGCTGTACAATGCTCAACGTTCTAGAGAAGACATGGGCAATAACCTGGAACGCCGCTGGACAAAGATGGTTGAAATGGCAAAAGAAGCAAAGGAAACTCTTGCACAGATAACTACCATGGTGGTAGCAGAGCGAATCGATAAATCAGGGCTCGTGCATCCACGGAGAAGGATTACATTAGATTACCTGGTGGAGCAATCAGAAGATCAAGTCAGGTACTATACTCAATACCGGTGAGTACTAGAATATACCACGCAAGATCAATAATTACTGATCTACTACAGGGTGCCTCAAAAATCCAATAATGATGAGATCTTTGAGCTTCTGCTGAAGGAAGAACAGTTACGAAGACGAGATCCGAGGGTGATGAGACTCCTCACATTGACCGGCTCGACACGCGAAGAGTGGAGAAGGAATGGCGAGCTCTTCTTGGGCCATCAACGTGCTCATGCATTGAAACAGCTTCGTTACCTACAGGCAGAGCTCATCAAAATTGTGACACAGAGGTGAGTGGAAGTTGACGTGCTTCACAAGCGAGTCAGATGCCACATGAAGGCAAAGAAGATCATTGCGAAGATTAATGGAAGATGGAAGCAGCTCGACAACTTGGTGAAGAAATTCAACGCTGAAATTCGCAAAGTCGGTGATGCGAACTCAAGGCAATTATCAGCAAATGATATCCGAGAGAATAGTATAGAAAACGATGAGATATGGGATATCGAAAGGCTTATGTCAAATTCTGATTGGGCGGTATACCAGTATGTTAGGGATGATATAAGGTGGTACTTCATTCAACAACGAGTCGTTGAGGAGAGAAGGATGCTGCAATTGCATGCCCAAAGGCTGATTAAATGGCTCAAACATCAAGGAAATGTGCTTCTCAACCTCCTCCACCACGGAATCAGGATGGATAGCTATCATCTTAAAGAGCTCCTCCTTCATCGCTTCCGAATTATGCGCTCCATTTTTGCTATAAAGCACGATTCCCTATTTCCACTCGATCAACGGAAAAGCCTTGAAGGTATTCCACTGCTATAAAAAATTATTTGTGCAAGTACTAACCTACCGGAGAACTCAGGTTACAAATTTTAGATGCCATGCAGAGTGTTGCACGACCGGATGATATTGATGCCATCGATGGTGGTTTGGCAGATGACGGAGACGGTGAAAGTGACTATGGCCAGATAGATGAAGAGCTGGCAGCAAAAATCATGGAAGATCTAGAGTGTGAATGGGCAGTGGCGTTGAACGAGGAAGAGGGCAATGGCATCGAGGAGGAGGAGGAGGAGGAGGAGGAGGAGGAGGAGGAGGAGGAGGAGGAGGAACATGAGAGAATGGAGCTTGAAGAATAGATCGGATGGACAAGACACATGGGAACGAATCATGTATTACCTTGTTAGTTGTTAGGCATATACCAATATGTGATGGTAGTGGCCAATACCCTCCAATACCAGTATAGAATGGCCACGCAGCTATTACTCGTTGCGAAGATGGCAAAATCACATGGCTGTCACGGCGTGAAAACGCTCTCTGAATGACTATCACTAGCTTGCTGTGTACACTCTAATTCCCTGCTTTAAAGCTACACATACTCTACTGAGCATTATTTTTGAAGTTAATAGCTCTCAGACCGTGTCAAACCCCTGTTAGAGTTCGACCGATTTCGACAGAATTCAAGCCTTGGTGAAAATCGCGGTAAATGTACCCAGAGAATGGCAGCATAGACTATAGGCGCAATAAAACCTAGTTCAACACCTGGATATTATAAACAGTCTAGTCCAAGGGTTTGGGTACGAATTGTAGACTATTCATCGACTAAGTCTATATTCCGTACGTGATTGGATATATTGTTGTTACTATGCCTCCAAAGTTTGAAATGGAGGCTTCGATCAGTTCTTGAATGAACATATAAGCTTGACGCGAGTATATGGGTTACATATTATGGCTTTGCATGCCACCTGCAAGTGGTAGTTGACCTAAACAGAGAGAGTTGCATACTTGAACATATTACCTGAAGATTCCAGCTTCTCAAAGGAGTTCTACTGATAACATTGCTCCAACACAGCTTGTACGCCTGCATAAATCCATGGGACGACGAGTAAACCCTGTGAGAGGGCTTGAATTGGAGGCTGTGCATCACCGACGATTTGCCTGCGCCTTCATGTGATCGGTCAAAAATGGTTAATTTTTTTCAAGTGGCTGTAACTTTCGTCTGTGATTACTTCCTTAAGAAGTCAGATAGACACCCGGAATGAGTATTATATGGCTCATGCGTCTGGAACAGAATCGAGAGATTGTACCACAGAGAGGCAGTAGCTAGGTACTGACAAATACTGACCGGTATCTGCTTGTATTGTACGGTATCCACCTGTTTTTTTTTTTTTGCACTGGTTTGTCGATTTCTAGCTATCCAATACAAAAAGATACTGAACAGTAATGGCAGTTACTTGACATATAATTTCCAAAGTAGTATTATGGTATATGGCTCGCTAAGAATACACAAACTCTCAGTGTGCTAAGAATACAGGTGGTAAATCCTCGCATAAATCCCTATGAAAGAGCCCAGTAAGGCCCCAGCTTGCTACCCAAGTTCTTCCTCTCACGTCTCAGGCGAGGGTGCTGCTGAGTGTTCTCAGACCTTCTCTTTGCCTTTTCCTTGCGTTCCTCCCAGCTCCTTCTTCTTTTCCACCTTTCTCTTCCATGCTTCCAACTGATGTACTGGCGAGTCATTTGCGTCCGGGAGAATTGCTTTGCACCCCTTCTGCTTAGGGAATGTACTTTGGTATGCAGCTGACATCTAGAAAGCAATTAACATGTATCGGGTAGAGAGCAGTATGAATACATACTAATTCAAAAATTCCTTCATTACCGAGACTCTGAAACGCTCGAGCGAGCTCCAAAACCTCGGCATCAACTCGATCAATGGCATCCCTGCCATTCTGAATTCCATCGCGTAAGTTGAAGCTCGCATCTCTGCATTGATTGCCGTTGCCAATATCAATCCTCGCATCGTCGTCATGATTCCCATTGCAGATATCGAAGCTCACATCCATGCTTTGATTTCCATTGCTGATATCGAAGCTCGCATCGTCGTCTTGATTCCTGTTGCCGATATCGAAGCTCACATCTTCATCTTGACACCCGTTGCTGGTATCAGGGTTCATACTTGGTAGACGATTTTCGGAGTGTCATGATTGGAATGGAGGTGGGTCCATCGGAGCCTGGGAGAGAGGTGATGGGAGCTTAGAACAGAAGTGGAATGGTAAGCCGTTACCGACGTGGGGTGACCTGAAGGGTTCCGGAACATGAACGCGTGCATCAAGCCATGACTGTGTACTGGTGAGCCTATAAGTTCTCAAAAGGTTAATATCTCATGTACCCATATGGTATCCCTTGGCACCACCTTCAACTTCTCGTGAGCATCCCAAACATCATCTTCTGTGTATCCACCACCCCGCTCAATAATTGTTGCGGCAAGCTGGTCAATGTACTTGGCCGTGCGGGGTGGTAGGGGTTGCTGTAAGATCTTGGCCGCCGACCGCTGGGAGCTGGTGAGGCTCATCCTGTTGTTGTTTCCGTTAGTCACAGGCTGGTCGGTGGTGGTTCAAGGGGTTCTGATGTCAATTGACGATGCTTGGCATGCTAACCCGGCAGCACTAATCATTTCAAGCTGCGCTACCGAACTTTCTCCTGCATATCCGCCTCGCTACCGAACTTTCAAAGACGATCAATGAATCAGAACCAGCATGCCAAAAGAACAAGTACATTGCTACCTGCAGATACTGACTGGTACTGAGCGCTACTGATAAATACTGAATAGATCATGCACTCTGTTGCACAGAACCCTACTGAGACCCTCAGCAAGGCTGAAAAAATTCTTTGCGACAAGATTGGATCTCGCATCCTTACCAATATGGTTAATGAGGGAACCGAAGTCGACCCCGCCGAGGTTGACAGATGTATCCGCATCGAAGAGTTGAGTGAAAAGGTTTGAATAACTTCTACTACCTTCAATGTCCTTATACTTACAAAGAAACAGAACTATGTGATCGGCAAAGAAGAAGTTGAGAACATCATTGAGTACGTTTGGGATAAAGGACTTCATGGTATGAAAAACAAGCGACTCTTGGAGGGGCTTTACCTCACCTGTAAACTTCCGGAGAGTTTGATTACTCGCCGTGAGAAACTCAATGTAAGTCTTCTTTCGTTCATGCATTAGTGGCAGAACTAACCACGATGGATTTCAATAGACCAAGATCAGCAACACCATGCGAACAAGCCGCGAGGTCTTGGAGATGTTCCAGGATGAAGATGCTGAGACTGAGATGCTTGCCAAGCGTGTCAAGCGCATTGTTCATTGCTTTCTTGAACCGAATGTCGATGAGGGTATCACTGCTCTGGAGGCGGTTGGAATCTCTGTCAATAAGGAGAGTGTTGTTTAAGTGGAATGGTCTCTTAGGGAACGGAAAATGTTGAGGTTTGGTGGGATAATTGGCACTGTTCTACCATTTAAGCACTTGTAAGCTATAGTTCTGTTGCTACTCTCGATACATCATACAAGCAATTAGGTCAATAAGTACTAACTAGTATTGGCTGGTATACTTCGGTATTATTCACTATGCTTCCCTATGATACGCAAACAAATAAAGTTAGTTCGAGCTTAGTGTGACAGTATTGAGTAGTACTTGAAAGTACTGACTGGTAATCCTTTGTATCGCTTCATCAGCTGAAAGAATTATCAACATGCTTTGTTACACTTCAATACAAATCAATACTTCTCAGTACCTGTCAGTACACAATAGTACCATTTTGCACATGATGTTTTTTGTCGTCTCTACAACACTATGCCCAAATTCCCTTCTACTTCTCCACCTTCCTTTTCGACTTCTTTACCAGCCTCTTTGTTGGGTTTTTTGGCTGTACGACGTTATCACCATCGCTATTGGCATCGGCATCACCATTAACATTATCATCACCATTTTCATCATTTCACTTACAACTGCTATTGCTGTCATCCTTCTTTACCTTCCTACTGCCTTTCACCTTTTGCTTTTGCCTTTCTTCGTATTTGCCTTTGTAAAGGCCTTGTTTTCAAGCGCTTCTGCCTCGCTGGTGCGGCTGCAGAACTCCGTATAATCCTCCTGCCAACCACATCTAAAGGGTCTCCCAGTTGTATACAATAGACAGGCTCCTAGATTTGTTTTCAAGCTATCAACTTCAATGCTACTAAGCAGACGGCTACCCGATGACAAGAAGTAGATGAAGGAATAGGTACAGAGATTCACAAATTTCACTTTGTGACGGACAACGCCAATACCTTATCCTAACACGGCTCAGTCCCTACTATTCGTGAAGATATAAGGAATCATACCAAAGTCTTTGCCAGATATTGTAAATCATCATCTAAGATACCATCTTCAGGTTGCTCGCCGGCTGAGATGCATTCCTCCAGAGCCTCCCTTAGCTCATCTACCTTCTTGGAAATCCCTGCAGTTGCTGCAATCTTCTTCAGTAGACGTGGACAACTCTTGTACTGCTTCCACTTGTTGGCCTTGCATTGCTAGGGGAAGTAATTACTTGAATACCAGAGATTCCCGTTTAGTACTTGCTGATACTGATCTTTACTTGGTCAATTGTAAGACTAGTCAGCCGACTGACAGTCTGAATATCTTCTGCGTTTCCCTTGGCGTAAACCATGCCATTGTTGAAGTACTCGCGCTAATAATGGATTAAATCACCTTATCAAAGCGTTGAAGCCAGTTGGGGCGAGTACTTACGACTATTGACCATGTTATAGCGGAGTGGTTTGTAGTACCAGCTCGTGACTTTTTGCATTGATGCGTAGGAGGAGGGCCACTTGTGGCAGCAAGACAGTCATCACTCCCATTGGTGTCTCCGTCAACACTCAGAGACTCCACATTACCTCCTTCGCTGGCCACATGGTCAATCTCATTAGCAAGTTCATTGACTTGTGAATCAACAAGCCTCTCGACGGCTTCACTATCAACCTCATCAGCGGGTTCGTCCACCACCTCACCAGTATCCACCTCATCAGCAGGTTCGTCCACCACCTCACCAGTATCCACCTCATTATCCTCGTCGGCCTTGTTATCGTGCAGTAGACCACTAACAGCCCTTGACAAACACCGGTCCATCACAGTCGGAAGCTCGAGGGTATGGGCATTGCCATCCTTGTCAACGAAGCAGTTTGGAGAGGATAAACGAGCTAAAGAAGGCCAAAAGGAACGGCCAGGTTTACACGGAGGAGGGCTTGGTGGTGTATGCATCATGGGAGACATTCTGTGAAGTGTGGTGAGGTCAAAAAGTGAGCAAGCCAGGGTGAGAGGTGTAGGTCCCAGTAGATGTAGCCAAGTATTTAAAAAATTCAACGTCACTCGAGTGATGGCGTAGGGTTTTGTTGAACTCGGCAAGGCTGCATCATTTGTTGATGGTTACAAGCAGGAAACGGCTAAAAGGAATTGTCAATGAAGGAAAAAGCGCTATCAGAGACAGCGAAAATGGATCCCGAATACAGCACGCTTGAGTCATTAGACAACACTAGAAGATACTAACAAGTAAAGCACTATATGAATCCAAATATTACAACTCAATAATATTGCCGAGGTTGAGTTGAAGAAGTATATGTTAGTACTGACCACTACTACCTAGTGGACTCGCTCTTCCCTTCGTATGTGCTTTATTCACTCATATACAGAAAATTATCCCACGCTAGAACCGTCACGAAAAACAAAAGCCCAGAACGAAAACAGTAAACGACACGTAAACAGAGCTGCTGCCGCTCCACCTGGACTCTCCCATTTCTGGCCGGAAGCCATTTTACTGGGTATAGAGTCGAAAAACATACAGAGCTTCCCTCAGTATATGTAGGGATGCGGGTGGGCAGGTTTTTTGAAGCTGAACGCGCTGCTTTGTCTTAACCACTGCCGCTCCACTCCTCTTATATACCTCTTCCCTCGCTCCTGGCCTCCTTACTTCCAATGATTCCACCAGTCTGGACGATCCCAGTCCAAGATAGGGCTCAGTCCAGTCCAGTCCAACAGGATGGCCGGACTGGACTGGACCGCAGACTGCCAGTCTTGGACTGGACGGGCTCAGTCTGGATCGGTCCATGCAGGTGACATGGCGGGAAAATCTGTTTCTCACCACCACGACAACTCAGTTTGGCAGGGGGAAGCCGGCAGGGGGCGTACGGAGATACAGGGATAGCGGAGATGGAATGAGCGACGGGGAGTGTTGATAGAGCCTAAGGCTCGTGACTGCTCTTTTAGACTTCACACTACTCTTCCATTCCCTACATATCTTGGACCTTTAGACCTGTACCTAGTTATCACACCATAGCCAATACACATGGTTCTCCCCTTCACTATCGCAACAGGGAGTATATATTTGGGAGACCACAGGGTAGATAGACATCATCTCATCAAACAACGAAATACACACTGTATCTTTCACAGCTCTTGGTCCCATGCACTCTTGCCTAGCTATTATAGATCCACGCAATTTGTGTGGTTCCTCTAGCACCCCTTGCCGAGCCTTCATGTTCCTCACGCAATCTTGCCGAGCCATCATAGATCCACGCAATTTGTGTGGTTCCTCACAGCCTGGTAGCCTATCACATCCTCTCAACCTCTTCCTATGCTCCTCAAGCCAGAACCGGTCTTTCTCACGAACATGACTACTCTTGTATGTCACTATTCAGTGACTCAGTGTATGGCTGACTCCCAGTGACATCGGGCTAATTCCATCCGAGTGGACTGGTCCAGTCCCAGTCCGTACCAGTACAGTGGAAATTTGGACAGGTCCGATCCTGGTCCAAAAATCTCTTGGACTGGACTGGACTAAACCCGGACTGGTGGAATCATTGCTTACTTCGCTCCCATCCTTAGGCTCTGGTGCCAAAACCTCCAGCTCGTGCTCAGGCTCTAGCCCAGGCTCAAGCTCTGAGCTCTGGCTCAAGCTCTGGCTCTAGCTCTAGCTCAAACTCTTGCTCGTTCTCGTGTTTTGGGTTTCTCGCTCCAGCGCAGGCCCGTGCTTTTGCGTACTGTGCGGTAACATGAAGTATGGGAAAACTTTTATTTGTTCTGGCCGAAAGGCTGAGAATAAATCGAATGAACCTAGTCAATATATTGATATTGATCGATACACGCCAATACTGGACAGTAGTGTTAGCAACGGTTCCAGTTTTGGACCCGGCCGGTTTTATAGATCTGCGTGGCAACGGCCTTACCCCATCAAAAATCGACGATTTTTTAAGCGCACCATCGCATTATGGCTACAAATATTAATCAGAGAGTTTAGTGTTTGGTACATAAAATATGTAGCTTCGTACGGCGCATCTTTTGGCTGTCTCCGATTTTCGATATCTCCAATTCTCAGCAAGCGGTAGCCCAAAAACCTCGTTTTTGGGCCGAAAATTGCAATAATTTCAAAGCAGCTTGCTGAGTTTTGAAGATATCAAAAATCGGAGACAACCAAAAGATGCACCATCCAAAGCTGCATATTTCATATACCAAACACTGAATTATGTGATGAATATTCATGGACTTAATTGAGGGAACCATTTGGTACAAACCCGGACCGAACCGGCTGGGGCCGGGTTTTGTTGGAACCACTATACTAGAAACGGTTCGAAAACGGAACCGTTGCTAACACTACTGGACAGTAACGGGCGCTACAAAAGCAATCAATGCGATATACAACATATGAAGTCGGGCGTGAACTCAATGAAGTGTTAAATACGACGTTGTACAGATTAGTACTGCGCAGTATTGAGCAGTATGAATATAAACCTAAGTACTTTCTGCGATAGACTCTGTACTTGTGCGAAATGAACTCAACACACGATCAGATACTAATGAGTACGGATGAATATAAGACGATAACAGGCGGTATACACAAGTTGGAGTATCACAAGTGATACACCATGGACTGTTCCGCGAAATGAACATGGCTCAGCCACAGATACAAGCCAGTACATACCCATACTAGGCAGTAAAAGTTTGTACTGAACGTTGCGAGAGTGACATTGAATTGGGTCGAATGAAACACATATATGGCCCCATACGGGTCAGTACTGACGCATATTTGAAAATACTGACAGAACAAGAGCTAAATCACGAGAGTTCTAAAATGCGCGAAGATAGAGATAATCTTTGCTGTCGCACCAGAAAATGATAGGCGTACAATACCAACACATACTGATAAGTATGGCTTAGTATTGAACAGTCGGAGTCCGGCGCGAAGTAAGTCATTACAAATTTATTACTACCTAGCGCGCGGGCAGCTGCCCGCCACTTTTAGACCATGTTCTATCGAGGCATTTACCAATGCGAAGGACGTCATGAAATTGCCTACCATAGGTGATTCGTACTCGAGAGGTTTGCACCCTTATCAATCAGAAACTTGGCCACCACATCCGACCCAAACAATGCGGTAGCATGCAGCAGTGTATCTCCATAATGGTTGGGGAAAGCTCTCTTCCAAGCCTGAAAGGCGCGGTCATCTCGGAAGAACTTGACGACCATATCCAAAAACTTGGTATAAATACTCGTCTCCGATGTTTCGGTAAGGACAACTGCGGAATGGTGTAGCCAATAGACAACCGAGTAGTAGAATGGATTCAAAGGGCCTATTTCGCCCTCTTCGGGTAACCCACTGCTGCGTAGTAGTGTGACTATATACACGTATCAAGTGTTAGCAAAATTTAGAAATGACAAGCCAAAGACATTAGCCCGCATCACGCAGTGGGTGCTTGTGCTGGGAGTTGGAATACTGAACCAGCACCACCAGATACATTTTCTGACAGGGCATCTCTAACGGCCGTTGGTTGAAGGCGTCAAGTACCCGAGACAATCCTCAACCATGGAATTTCTCACGATGGGTTACTCACTGCAAGTGATACCAACAGAAGCATGTGCTTCTCTCTCTTGAAGTAAATAATAGTCCACCCGGTCCCGCTTTTCCTTCAGATACAGGTCCGCGCGTCTCTGGAGCAAGAATTCCTTAGCTGATTGATGAGTGAATTGCACTTTGCCGTCTAGGATTTCGAGTAATGGGCCACATATATCCAAGAGATCTCGCTCGACCGCAAGAATTCTTTTGGTAGGGTCAAAAAGAGTTTCATCGTCCTTTATTGCACAAGCATATGCTATTTCCGCTACCGTCAGGGGCAGTTTTGCCACAGCAACCCAGGAGAAAATCTTTCTGCGCATATGCCGAGTCCGAGGCTTTGTGTCCGCTGAATCAAGTCGCAGAAGGATGCGTTCGTACATTTCGTTCAAATCGACAGGAGGGGAATTAAGTAAATCGGTGATATCACTCGTTGAAGGGGAGTCAAGCTCGCCAAGTAACAATGCGGCATATCTAAACATTCCTGCAGACTTCTTAGGAACTTCATTGATTATTCGAACTTTCAATTTGGAGTGTCGTAAGCGCTCAAGCTCATGAACACGTTGGACTACAAATCGTTCAATGTCAGCATCTACACTCATTCCACACTGGACAATTTCGCAGTGTCTTGCGAACTTGTCGGTAATGTCTCGTTCTTGGCGACTGGTTATGAAGAATTGAACCTTCCCATTGGTGTCCTTATTGGAAGATAATATTTTTTCCAGAAACTCTGATCTATCGGCCACACATTCATCGAGGGCATCGATGACAATCACAATCCTGATCGGGAATTCTTGGGCCATGGCGACAAATATCTTCCAAAGGAGCTCGAAGTCTGTACATTTTTCGGATTTCGCATGCTTTTGGCGCGCTTTGTTGAGGATTTGAAATAGCTTTTTCAAGGGGTTTTGCCCGATGAGTTGGTCAATGAGATTGGTCATTATACTGGCCGCTGCGGAAGTGTCGTCGCTACTATCCTTGCAAAAGAAGAACAGTACCTGTGGCTCAGTCTCTCCATGCTCTTGTATTAAAGTGATAACGAAGCTTGCAAGAACTGATTTGCCGGAACCTATTGCCATGAGAGTATATCAGCAAATTTATCGCGGAAGAGAGTGCAGTTGTATTTGTGTATTCTAAACATGTGCTTTTACCTGGAATTCCATAGACCCAAAGATGTTTCTGTTCCTTGGCATTAGCGAACGCCAGGTATTCCCTAGTTTTCAGTATCCATCCGCACGTTCCTTCGATTAGATGCCTTCGGTTGTTTAGATACTCTGCGTTAGGATTTTGTAGAGCGCCAAGCCATTTCCGACACTGAATGAGTGCCTCTTTCTCATTTTCTGTTGTTTTTAGTGAGTACACAGTCAACGCTAAAACCCAGGGAAAGTGCTTGTACGTGAAAACCTACCGTCGACAATCTCAGCTATTTTGGAACTTATTTGTTGTAGAGTTTGATAAGCAGCTGTAACAGTTAGCATGTCGCCAATATAGAATAGTGTGGAAACAACTCTCTAATTTCTCCCTCAAAGCTTCACCCCAACCATCCATGCACTTCTTCAGCTCACCCAGGTTGCCGGAGCCTTCTACAGGATAGGTTTAGCAACTACTGTGAGGACGGGAGTATGTACGCAACCAGAGGACCCGACCTATAATTTTGACCATGGCGGCACTATTTGTGAGTTCTCGAAGAGCTCCCTCCTTTTCGGCAATCTCATCTAGCAAGGGCTTAAACTCGATGAGAAATGGCTTGAATGGTTTCTTCATAGCATCTAAGTTGCTCGATGCATGTAAGCATATCGGGAAGTAACTTCTTAAGTGTTTAGCATGGAATTACCCACCAGTTTTACTTGGCGGATACAAGTAGCCATTTGCCTTTAGAGAAAGTAAAACTACGACGGCGTAAAGCTGCGGAAGTTGGTCCTCAAATTTGCCGAACATTTGTTTATCGTTAGGTGTGCTAGCACTGGGGTTGTAATTCTCCGTGAACGAGTGATATAGGCGGTGGTAAAATTCGCACTTCACCAAAGTAGTGGCGATAGCCTCAGTAGCTAGTTCAAGGCCTCCCAAAGTTTCGTAGCGATTCTGGGCCAACTAGAGTTGTGTAGTCAGCGTACTAGATCTGCAGCGTGATGCTGTGTATATGGATATTATGGATATGAATCCTTATCTTGGCCACGCGAAATAACAGAACCATTCAGCTGAACACACACAGCCGAGAGACAATCAAAAGCAGTTAGGGCGAGGAGTGGAGAGCGGTGTTTGAGAACTTCAGTAACAGACATACAAACCTGAATACTCATGCGAATGCCAGCCCAGACCAAAGCGGTGATGTCAGGTTGGTGTTGGATAGCCACGTCAACAATTTTGCAGTATTTTTCGGCATATTGTAAGACCTTCTCTATCTTCGTTGCATGAAACTGGTTGCTATTCAGAATGTTTTTAACACCTTCAACTACCTCTTTAGCCTGTTCAGCTGTAGTCCCAGAGTATTGATCCCATTTAAGTGTTATCAGCTCTTTAGGACTAAGTCTGCCTTTGAGTACGTTGTACGTAAGTCCACGGATTTCGGTCTGGTCTAAGGGCTTAAGGCTAACGGTGACATTGGACACTGGTTGAGAAGCGGACGAAGATATTGCAGCTGTTGGAGATGTGGAAAGTGATGAGTGCATCCAGCCCGGTGGTGGCGTAGTGGCAGATGTATGAATGTGGGCCGTTGTTACAGTAGAGGACGACTGGAATGCACGAGCCGGCGTATGTGTAGAGTCTGGCGGGGGTGTGGAGGTCCGCGGAGGTGGTGTTATAAGTCTCCGACTTATTCCAATAGACGACGTAAAAACCTTACTAAGAGCTGCAGAATTTAATGAGGATTCAGGAACTGGCGACAGAGAACGTGCCCTCCAACGTGGCCTGGGAATTTGGAGGCGCTCGCCTACGTGGTGCACTTTTTCTGACAACCAGTAGCGGAAGCGCTTCCCGTCCTTTCGCTTGGAAGTGCTCTTGTTAGGCGCCATACTGCGGCGACTAGATGCTGAAGTGATCAAGGGGTGCCTCGCCTAAGTGTGCGCAAATTTGGGTGAAGCACTGGCGTAACAAAGTAGTCCCAGAGGGTGAAGATTTTGTGAGGAGATTATCTCGGTTGTATTAAGCTGATGTTAATATTCTCGGGTGTTCGCAGTTGTGTGGGCAGCGGCGTATTGAGGTGGAATCGATTTCGTCGCAAAATCGTAATGAGAATTCACTCTCCACAAGAGTGCAACCCCGCATTTTTAAAGAAACTAAACCAACAAATTATGCAACACCAAGCAAGGATATGGATTTTTGACCTGGATATACTCAGCCTTGCGGATTGCATTGCAGGTTGCATTGCAGCATTTTGTTGCATGAACCTGACCGAGCTGAGCTTCAGCTGAGCTGATGTCAAGGCACACAGCCGGTAGGGAATAAGGCACCCAACTACCTTGTATATATCTCGAGTCTTTCTCCTGCTCTCCAGTCTCTGTATCTTAAGTCTATTCACACGGTTCTCCCCTTACATATTTCAACACATTTCAAGTTGCAGGGCTACAGTGACCAATAGTGAAGCAAAGACGCCAGTCAGTACACCTTATGGTGAGCCTAATCTTCAGAGTCTTCTCAGGTCATCGAGCACCGCCTGCGACGAACACAAGAAGTTTAGAATCTCGAACGTAAACGTGGTATCGAAACTCACGTGATCTCTACCACGCTATGTGCATGCGTATTAGACATTTTAGTACATACGAAGGACAAACCAACGTTAATTTGTTAATAGAGAATAGTGTGGTAAATTTTTAACTCCGCCTCAACCAAGGGATAAGATAAGCAGTCTAGCGACCTCATCCTGGATGCACAACTGAGAACCACGTCAATATAGCCAATTTGAGTTGTTTAAATATCGGATAGCCTCGCTTTAGTATTCCTACAAGTTGCGGCCCACCGCTGGACTGGATTATAAATGGATTAGGGGTTAGGTTCCAGGGCCATGTAACATGTGACTCTCGGGCTCTTCCGAAATATGGGTGTGAACATCACTCCCGCATCTTTCGCCCATTCGAGAAGCGGCACGCCTCCGGACCATCCGTCCGCCTATCCGTCTCACTATCCGCCCAAGACATCTGCCGCCATCATTAGGCGCTCTTTTCACTGTGAGAAAAATTAACCAATGTCCAAGATAAATGTATACAGGTAGCGATCAATGCTTCACTAAAGTGCTGGGCAAACTGGGGAAGGTAAAGAACTGCAATCCGAAGTGTGCAGTTCTAGGTTCTTCAGCACTTTGGTCTTCTTTCGAGGAGGAATTGACAGTACTGTGGCACAGATATTGAGAAATTGGGTTTTATCAGATTGCAATTACTCCCTATCCTCGAATCTGAACATGAGAATTCGGAGCATCTCTGGACAGTGCTCACGCACTCTACAACGGCTATTTGACCTGTTCTCAGTGGCAATGAAACCGTTGTCGCTAAGTGCCCAAGCCGCAACCAAGCGCACACTACCACCACACAAACCAAAATTTGAGGTACTCACTTTCTTAACGCGACTGTACGTACCAATGTGGCGCAAAGTGGCAGATGGCGTGAGAAATTCTCCAAGGCCCCATAGCAGCAGGGTTCTTTATGGTTGATCATTATTTGACTTGATTGAGGGGTCTATTATTGTAGAGATATAGCGTTGCTAACTTTCATGGGGCTACATGAAATGACATTATAGGTACGTTCTCGTAAGAAAACATTTGTTTAACTACTTCCAGCAACACCATCACAGGTGCAATAAGAATATAGCTGTTCCAAGCGCTTGCGATCTACTATTTCAGCAATTTGTCCTAACAACGTAGAAAATTTAGCTAAATTTTTAAATGAGTATATCAAGCATTAGAATCCCAGCCATGTGCCCAGGCAGTTTATATATGCAGGTCAAATGAACGTTGTACTGTGCGCGAGCACTGTCCGGAGAGAATGCAGGAATATCGAGGTTTGTGAAAACTGAATTATATCACCCTGTCACACCAAACTCGTCACGTGAACAGTGCCTTAATTGCGGTATACAGGATGAAGACACAGTGTCCGTTCATTGACACTGGAGTTCTAGCAGCGGCCCATGAAGTATATGCGGCTGTAATGAGCAATTGTCAGGGTTCCGAAGCCAGCCTGCTCCAGCCTGCTAGGTACACGGCCTCACTGGAGGAAGTGAACCATCTTCACATCTACTGTGAGCCCATTCCATACCCTAAATATTAACCACAAATACCTACGTGTCTATATCTTCCTCAGGAGACGCGAGATATAATGAATGTTTTCTGAAATTGACTTGTAAGGAATGGCACAAAGTTTGACGCGTGCCATCGCCGCAATTTGCCTTGGACGGATAGCGAGACGGATAGGCGGACGGATAGTCCGGAGTCGTGCCAAGTTTTTCGTAGTATTTCTCGAAAGGGAACCTTCTGACGGTATCAATCAAACTTGGGTGATTTCACCGCTGAAATCTTATCGCAAAATGAGGTCCTGAACCTGCCCTGCAAGGCCCAACGTCGCTAAATGCGATTTGCAATCTCGATCCTAGACGTTTACACCCTTATTTCCATTCGAAGAAAAACAGAAGACGATTAATTTAAACCTCATTTGTCCGAAAGATAGCCACGATAAGAACAACAAGAAAACGACTAAAGATTTGTCACTCATTTGCGTACATATCCGTTCTGATTGATAATCATAATAGAAATCCATCCAAAAATTCAACTCCTCCCACTACAAGTGAAAGCTCCTAGATACATGTTGGTAGAGATACACCCAGCTCTAGGGCATATTGAAAGCAAGTAGTAGCGTCACTGGGGCAGCAACAACCGCCAGATGTTGTACACAGACCCCCCGTGGGACAACAGTCGTTCGGGCAATCGAAAAACGGCCTAAACTTGGTCAATACCATAGAAAACAGGGGTTTTCTAACCATTTGAACATACCCGGGACAGCGAACGTTCACATCTCCGCAGCCTCGTGTGTCGCCGTGGAAACAGCAGGCTGTATCGGCTACGCATTCGAAGGGAAATACGCAAGTGAGTGTACCACACTGTTGTCTCTTTCTAATTGCGGGATAGACATTGCTGTACGGCAGGCTTCGAGCCACCGGTTGTGGTTGAACGAGATGATCGCGAAGCGAGGCGGATAGACTTCCCTCTGTTGAGGTTTTCTGAAGAATATATTTCAGTTATTGATTAATTGGAAGGCATGGGAAATATCGAATGAGACGTACTGTAGGTACCCCGGTGACGAGACATGCGGCCGCAATCAAAAGTATGAGAATATTCATGGCTGGATGGTGAAGTGCTTGTGCGGTCCTATTCAATGTGGTTCCGTCGATGGGAAGGAAGCATCTTTTTATGGACATCTAGGTAGACTTTGCTGCTATGAATTAAACTGTCTTGCCATAACGCCTAGTGAAGGGACGTGCGGCTGAACATGGTGTGGGGATTTCATGCACCTCCACAACTACGAATGTGGACGCCGAGGCTGCGAAGTGAGCAGATGGCAAAAGGAATTTCATATTGGAAGCCTTATTTCGGGCCACTTGTGGGGCTGTGGGGTAAAGCTGACCACTCGAAACAAGTTGTCTAGATAACATGGTCGCTCTTTTCGACACATCTTCTGCTTATTTAGGCGTATAACAAATCGTACAATTGGCCACTCAATTTGCCAATTGAAGTAGACTAAGAGAGCGAGAGTAACCGCTAATATACATAGGCGAAGGTAGAGTTCCGAATCTAGACATCAGCCTCAGAATCGAGTCACTCGAGTACTTTCTAGCTCATTTCTCGTTCCCAGACACAACAAGCTGCGCATGCACTGTGTACGAGACTAAAGAGAAGCCAATAAGAACCGGAACATCCGCCTTAAGAATCTCTCCAACTAGTTTGAACGTAAGTTCAATGTTCGTAAGTCGCCGAAGTCCTAAGCAATGTTCGTGGTGATCTGGTGACTGGAGACATTCTTTCTGAGGTATGCTGTCAAATTGCAACCTCGGTGATAGAGTCTTTCCTCAACGTAACAGGACATCACATCAACGCGGTACCCGCGAGCCTCTTCCCAAGCATCTCAAACTCCCTTCCCAATTCACCGTTCTCACAGCATCTGAGCCCTAGAAAGGTTTTAACCTGTGAAATAACTGTTACCGAATCATAATATATCATGCAAACCTATCACTTAATGCCCAGAAAGAACAAGAAAGTAACGTGGGGGACAACTTGTGTTCCCACGTATCAAGTCTCAGCACATCCAATGTACTTGCGTCAGGCCATTTCTTTTCGCCCCCACGAACTCAAGTGCATCGTCAGGCGTTGAAACAGTTTCTTCCGAGCTCAATATCATTCTACAGGCTTTTGGGAGCGCCTAACGCTAGTATTTCACGATATCTATTTAGAATACGTAAGGTCAACGGCCGCCCCACATTTCCCCGGAGGTACTGGCACGTCTTTGTTTCGTCTACAACGATGGACAGGTTGGTAGGAGGCTGGCTGCAGTAGAGAGATAATACATTACAAAAACAACGTGGGGAACCGTTGCCGTCGGCGGAAGGATGTCCCTCAATATGGCACTGGAGACGGCAAATGCTCCCCAGGGTGAAATTTTTGTGCCTGGCGGAAAACATCATAGGATCGCTGGCTGCCGGTACCCTCATAAAAGGGTGCAACGTAAACAGCGAATGTGTTGGTATCGATGATTTCTTGGTGGTAATCTATGGCTCTGTTCACTCCGCGGAAGTAAGTAATGCCTGCCGGAGTCGTCCTGCTCACGTGACGCAGCTCCCGCAATAGCTCTGCAATTCCTTTAAGATCCCACGGTATATAAAGGTTACTCTAAAGGATAATGCTTGAAGAGCAGCAAGGTCCAATCCAGTGGTAACAAAATGAAGCCTCGGGCCGGGAATCTCTACCTCTAATACGGATATTCCGCGATTCCGCGTGGAAGTTCTCTCGACTTTTGCGAGATGTGACGATGATGTATGCGGAGGTAGTTTCTTTGCGGTTCCATTTGTTATTTACCTTAGAGATATTCGGAAACTGTGGCGACGAAGTCTCTGACCTTACTTCACCTCATGCTCACTGTAGAGTTAATCGGCTAACATCACCGACCGAAAGAACTAAAGCGGGTTCTTCCAGGACCCTCGGACGCTACACTTCAACCCATGCCAATGCACCCACGAAATTCTATTTTCAGGTAATTTATGGTTGGAAAATGGATTTTCAAAAGTCGAATGAGTATCATTGTTGAAAGGGAGGTTTTGTGTTGTATGACCGGGAATACCGGGGGTAGGGTGTGATGGGTTGATAAGTTTGTGTTCAAACCGGGGTTTAGCCCTTGCGAACACGAGAACCTACTTCAGTAGGTACCTGGTAGTTATGTATGCATCAGTTTAGAGCCACGTGCACCGTACATCACCCAAAAGTTGCACTCACATGAGAGTTTTCTATTGAAGTAGTCTTCTAGGTTGCTCAATTTGGCCAAGGTTTCATGGGAACGCGACGTTGCATAACACAAAGTCACTGCACTGCTACCTATGTTGAAGGGATGTCCCGTTGGCACCCATTGATTGAGCTTTTCAGCTTTTCTCGCTGGGAGATTCCAGGATTTTGACATTTGAATGTACGGGATCGACTCAGTATCTAGGCCGCTACGCTAGTCTAGTTTGTGTTGACTCGCAGATGTTGCAATGTGCGCGGAGAACTCGTCAATCGTCTAAATTCTAAAGAGCGAGAAGAGAAAAGGAGAAAGCTTAAGTACACGATGTCAAGACAACTATACTGGAAGTGGCAGCCCACGTAAGAGCCAAGAAATCGCACAATGCCCGTCGATGATCTCGGGCGAAAGCCTAGTATTCCGTCAACAGTTTGTATCTGATTTCTTCTTCCACTACCTCACGCACCTTTGTGGCGAAGAGTTTTTGAGACTACGCATGCAGGCTATATTTCGCACAAATTCTCAAGTCTCATACAGTACTAGGTCTTGAGAAAATATCTTTGGAGGTAATATATCACCGTGCACTCATTTGCACTTTAAAAACTTGAAGACGCTATTGACAGAAGAGGGATATTCCGCTGGAGAAAAGTTTCCGACTATTTTGTGATGAGATTTTATTCCGATATGGCTTATTTGAGCAGGGTCGATGGGAGGGAGGAGTTGAATAATAGGAACTATACCAGAATCAAAGTCAGTTTCCTAAACGGCCAGGTTGGCCCATCTTTGCAGAGGCCTGGCCTGGCCTGCCTTAGCAGCAGCTTTAAATGAGGGCAGGGCCGGCCTGCAGGCTTTTCAGGCCTGCGAGCTTTTCTGGCCAGCCCGCAGGCTTTATCTGCTAGCTAAACTAAGAAAGCCTCCTAAGCACGAACAATGCACCATATCCAACTCATCCATCCCTTTTCAAATATCTGCAGGCCGGTCGTAGCTAACGCAGGCTTTGGGAATGGATGCCCGGCCAGCGTAGCCTGGCCGCTAAAAAGCTTACCGGCCGCCTGGGCCGCTTGAGAACACTGATCAAAGATGTAAACGATTAAATCTGCTACACACTGTACTGGCATCCGGTATAACAATGGTAGAGCGGTGATTGTTTTGCTAGTTGTGGTCTTAAGACGATGCCCGACAGTAGTAGAACTTGATTACTCATGTTACATGTATATAGAGCTGACACGAGCTGACCGCTAGCGGGGCACACTTCTCTCATATATAACTCGCGTCTTTCTCCTTCTCTCTTCTCTCTGTATCTAAGTCTATACACGCACGCGGTTCTCCCCATATTTCAACAACTCAGATGTTCAAAGTAAAGATGATAGAGAAGCTTAATTGTATCCTATCTAAGAGGGCCACAAGGCCACATATATATGAAAGTACAAGTACGAATGCGTGCGTACGCATCTATGTATAGACCCTTCAGGCGGATAGCAATCTCTGGTCATACCAGACTCATCGCCGGCTATAAGAAGGCAAAGACCTATCATACAATATCAGATGTTGAAATTGTGATGCTAGAGAAGCTTGATTGTCATATATCTAAGAGGGCCACAAGGCCAATATATATGAGAGTGCAAGTACGGCTGAATGCCATCAGTCCGTACCAGAGTCAACAGTCATCTCCGGCCATACGAGACACCTCCGCTCCGGCCATACAAGACATCTCCGCTCTGGCCATACAAGACATCTCCACTCCGGCCTTACAAGACTCATCTCCGGCTGAGACCTGTATATGCAACACTCCCCCCTCTTGCTACGCTCTGTGGAGCAAGAAACAAACAAACAAACAAACAAACAAACAAACATGATGCGCAACTTGTGATTCCCATAGTAGCCTCCTTAAACACCCTGCTTGAGAAGTGAGCAGGGAAAGAGTACTACCGTAGTCTTAAACCTTAAATTGACCTCTATTACCATAGCCCCATCGCCTTTGTGAATTTCTCGTGCTTATCCTTCGTCAAGGCCTTGTTTAGTATGGCTGCCACATTCTCGTTCGTGTGCACGTAGGAGTAGTTGACTATTTGTCATTTATGCAGATCTCGACTGTTGTGATAGCAAACGTCGATATGCTTAGTTCGAGCTTTGATGATTCCCGTGGTGATAAGAGTAAGAGCACCCTGATTGTCGCAGTTGATTAGCAGCAGTGGTGAGTCTTTCTTAGAACTGTGAATATCCTTTTACAATTGGAGTAACCATTTTGCTTCTCTGGAGGCCTCCAAACAGGCGATAAATTCAGCCTCGAGAGTTGACATGGCTATGAGACTTTGCTTTCGAGACTGCCAGGAGATAGCTCCATTGCTGGCGAGAAACAAATGGCCTCCTTGAGACTTGCGGTCCGCACTGTCATTGGTCCAATCGGAATCTGAGTACCCTACAAGACTATTGCTGATGTCGATGCCGATGTCGATGCCGATGCCGATGCCATGGAAGTGTAGTCGAAAATCGGCTGTAGAATTGAGATACTAAAGGACTCTCTTAGCAGCGGTCATATGGCTGGTGAATGGCTGCGAATTGTAACAAGAAAGAGCAGCAACCACGTACGAGATATCTGGCTGAGTTGCAAGTGCTGCGTACATTAGTGATCCCACGACTGCTTGATAGTCTGTGATATCTTCCAATTCCTTCTCCCCCCGATCCTCGGCCAAGTCCAATTTTATATTGGGATCCATGGGCATCAAGACACCGTGAGTATGCTCCATGCCAAATCGTCTGAGGATTGTGGTGATATAGGCTTTCTGTCCGAGACTGACCCCGGTACCATCGTACTGGATCTCAATGCCAAGGAATTGGCGTGCCGGACTGAGGTGCGTTATCTTGTATTGCTCAGAGTGTTTCATTTTGACTTCGATCGCAGCTTTGGCGGCAGCCTTCGGATATGACATGGAGATATCGTTAACATTAGTGTTAGCAACGGGTCCAAATTCCCGGGTCGGTTCCGGGTCCGGTTCCAACCCGGAACCGAACCGTTGCAACGGGTTTCCACACAAAACCCGCTCCTGAAAAGTCAACATTTCTTGCTCCAATT
>Ga0307514_10000652_pt1 | contig 63042 bp, 69 predicted proteins | sample 16_EM_MG_FD_203088 | JGI IMG/M metagenome (GOLD analysis project Ga0307514, IMG submission 203088) | Populus trichocarpa ectomycorrhiza microbial communities from riparian zone in the Pacific Northwest, United States - 16_EM | ecosystem: Host-associated > Plants > Roots > Unclassified | place...
GCACATCGTTTTGCATTCAGCCTGTTCGGGAGCTTCTGGGAGCTTCTGGAAGGATCGGTGTGGCTGTTCAGAACAGCTGAGTCATTGAGTTATGACTTCCGAACCATTTTACATTTTGCTGATGTGGGTGTGGGTAAAGTCCCACGCAGGAAGGTTTGATGGCACACTGCATGGGCTTATCTCATGGCAACTGCAACAACTATTACAAATCAAGTGGCTAAATGTGGATGCAGCTTTTGTTGGGTGCTGGTTAGCCCTGCTGTTTACCTCATTACCTCAAAACTCGGAGAACTTGGACTGTGTTTCAAAATTTGAACAAGTCAGAAAAGCACTAGCAGCCATTGCTTTGCATATTTTCAGTGTGGGAAATATTCTTGGCTGTGCACATGTAATTTCAGAGATAGCTACTAGTAGTGACAGAGGAGACAGACGGAATGAGGAATGGATTGTCATTAGACACACAAGTCAAGCCATGTGGAATGATGTGTATGATATGTAAATAGAGAATTGGATGATGTGTGTAGGTAGTAGGAAATTTAAAGAGAGATTGTCACAGCCTCAACCATCCCATTGCAATCCTGATGCAAAAGCGTTGTATCTGGAATATCCTTTTCTCACATCCGCCACTACTTGGCTTGGTAGAGGACTGAGCTGAGGCGGGTATACAGAGATACAGGGATGGTGGAGAACAAGTGGGGGATGGTGGGAGTATGGAGATGCAGGGCTAATGGAGCTGGGCTGACCGATGGGGAGTACATATTCTCGAGATGCCAAGCGTAGATTGATCACCTCTTGTATCTTGTCTAGTATCATTTCATGTCATCTCATATCATCTCAAATCTTTATACAATGAATTACACATTCCATCATGTGCAGCATTTGAATTCACTCGCTCTGTCTGACATGTCGTGGATCATAACAGTAGGGTTGAATCATAGATTCTCACCCACATCCTACCCTTTTCGAGCCAAACCCACTCTTTCTTCCAAATTCCTTTAGGCATCCTGTCAGAGGTGTAAGAGAGAATTGACCATGGGCTCTCTGTCCACTAGCTCCGGCATACAAATACCGCGTACCCAATGAACTCATTCTGAAGTATAGTCATAGGTCGCCACAATGCCCTGGGGTTCATTGAAACCAGCGCAACAACATGGCGAGAAGAAATATTGAAACTTCAATTGGAGGGTGGTATGCGATGCAATGCGCAGTACTTACTTCAGGCAAGAAGCAATTTGCCACCAAGGTGTCTCTGATTACTCTGACAGTGGATGTCCACAATGGCAGCCATTCTGCTTGGATGTTTGTTTTTTGCCAGATGCTGTTCTTTGGAGCATCACGTTTTGATATGTAACATCATCCATTACCATTTATATACACTATGAACCACATGTTAACATCTGGTAGAGTAATATAGATATTTTCCTATGATCACTCATAACAAGTGTAAGTCTTACAAGGTAAATGATAATATCCCTGAGAACACCATGTAACCACTTTCAATAGGAACAAAAGATTGTATAATGGAAAACTTATCATCATTTTCTTCAGAGCGCTTAGTGCAAGACTAGTCACTGCTGACACCGCACGAACTGAAAATTAGGAATCATCTGACTGCAATGATAAGCAAAATATTCGGGTAGATATGAAATATGCTAGATATAATGATGCATAATATGATCATTGCAGTCATATTGTGAGTGTAGTGATTGTGCAATTTTAGTAACCAAATTCTAGAGCTCTGGCTAACAAAGATTTGCAGGACCACATGGTTGGTATGACCAAGATATTTTTCAATGTACTTTTGCAATTGTCTCCTGTGTTAATCAAGGTACTAAATACCAACATTGTACTACAATGTGGTGTTTAGTATAAGAGAAATTATCAATATTCTGATGAATGCATTCCATTCACAAGTTATACATGCCCTGCTGATTAGATCTGAAGATTCATGCTGGATACATTCAGAAATATTTCCAACTTTACAGTCTAATGATCCCAATGATTCCACCAGTCCAGCAGCGGGTCAGTCATTGACTGGAACCATCCAGTCCTATCGAGATCCAGTCCAAGGAATTTTTGGACTGTGATCAGACCGATCTCAGATACTGACAGACTAGACTGGGTCATGTCCGGACTGATCTCTTACAGTGTCCATGGTTAGGGTCGACTTTCCCAGATAGTATTCTTTTAATGAGGAAAGTTTATCTTGATGGAGCTGAATAGATAAACAGCAGTGGTAGGATTTCGATCAGAGTTGCTATTCGGGGGTAAATGGTAGTACATATTGAGTATGAGTCAGGTTTTCCGTAGTACTTGGCTGAAAAGCAATGTCAAACTTGTATGCCTACATGGATCAGTCCAGACCAAGCCCGTTCAGTCCATGACTGCTGGTCTGTGGAGTAGTCCAGTCCGACCATCTCATTATCTTGGACTGGACTGAGCCCTCCTGAGAACCAGAATCGTCTGGACTGGTGGAATCATTGAATGATCAAGCAAGTAATTGGTGGTCATAGGCAACATCATATGTTATCTATGGTTATTGCGATCCTTATTCTGTGTGATGGTTACAATCTGAACTATCGGCAGCAGGATAATATTCTCGTTAGAATAAATGCTCAACTTTCCCACCAGGGTATGCTATTCCTGTTGGGAACATATCAATTTCCACCGAGCAGATTCCATACTATGAGCCAGAGATTTATTCTTAACTTCCATTTGGGCCATGCTAGGTTGCGTGGGATAGTTTCAACATCGAGTCAGAATGTTTGTTCTATTGAGTCGAAGCCTAAATGAATTCTATTGTAGAATACAATTCCAAGGTGGTTGGAACTACCATCATCAATAACTAAGATTACCTACAACTCTGCAAGGAGAGATTCTCGCCTGCTGGTCTGAGCATTTATTTTCTCTTTGGAATGATAAAACCTCTTGCTTGAACATTTGAATTTCACAGCCAAAGATAAGAACTTTCACCTTACACAAATGTGTTCCAACTATGTAGACGTTATCACCTGTTTCACTAGAAAATTCAATATCTGTGACTTCTTATGTAAAAACTATATTCTTTGACAAAAGTTTGAATTCCCTGTAACAGAAATGTATATATGTATCAGTAGACTATAAAATTCTGATTAGATAATGTAGGAGTTGAATGACTAGTTGTAACTTTGAATGGAGTATGTGTTAACTACAGCTGAATGATTAATAATCTGACTACCATTTGTATAGAGGTAGAAACATTCACTTATATTTGCGGTGGAAGACAATAGGTGTCAGTTACTTTCATTTTAGTTGATGTGATCCTTCTGAATTTTATTACATTCATTTTGAATATATATTTTCTTTTAATTTATTCTTCTTCTCAATGTTCTTGTTGTATGCATTTCATTTTCAGTCGATCTATAATAATAATATGAGATAAATTACTGGAAATTGGTACATATGACAAATATTTTGAGATGAGATATACTGTAAACATATATTTTACACTATGTATACACATATTGCCTAGAATGCAATTCTGCATTCCAAGGATAATATGGCTGGCCGAAAAGACTTGGAGTATACCTATTTAGACAACCTAAGATTTGATTATCTGTATTTATTATAATATTTATACTGTAATATTGAAACTCAATGTGATGCAGTGTGTATTGCAGTTCAGTCTTGATGACATCAGGTATAGGATTACAATATGTACAATTCACTATAATAAAACCGCATATCTTATTATCTTAACCTTTTATTTTGTTTATTAAACATGATTAATTTTTGTTCTGATCATTTCCTTCAACAACCCTAAGAAGTGCATGTTGTTCAGATCATATCCTTTCTGCCTTCCACATTCGCCATTGTACTAGACCATATCCCAGGATATCTCCCACTTGTCCTATTTGATATCGGTATTTGCTTCTAATTAATCAATGTCAATGGATATCAGTTTTTGTATTGGAATCAATCAATACATGAATACATTGAACACAAGTTAATGAAAACAGTAATTCTCATATAACACTGCAGGCAAATTGGAGGTAATTATAAACTACCTGTATCTCTAGAAAAGCAATATTGTAGATAAAATATATAAGTACCTCAATGGACCTTTGTTAAAAAAATTCAGTACTAAGTTTGGGGCGCTGGCAAGCTTAGTTCAGGTGTTTGAGCAACTCAAAAGTGGAATGAGTTATAATGACATGGTCTCAGAGTATGTAGAATGCACCTTGACAGCTGTAAGATACACTGAAATTTACCTGTGAATATTCAGTGTGTATCTGGATTCACATTGCTCAGCTTCATAGCATGTTTGGTACTCCGTTGATATACCTGGTAGTTAAAATAGTAAATAAATAGCTTCCAGATGATCTAACCTTCATATATATTGAGTAGCTGTGTGATTCACTCAGGCAGTTATTGACGTTTTATATAGTTGCTCAGCAAAAGTCTTGGTGTTTGGATCTGAGTACACCTTCTGAAAAAGATGAGGTTGCAACTTTGAGACCCTTGGAGTCAGCAAGGCTGGTATTGATTTCAAAATACCTCCAATTGGCCAGGAAGACAACTCTCTGTCAGAACAGGAGGCAATGATTGTTCTCTTTTACCTGGTATATTCTTTTGCAGTAATTAGCCTGTTTCCAGGGTGACCTTGATCAATAGTTAGCACTATGATTACACATGCTTCAGTTCTCCAATCACTTGAAAACAATGAACCTCAGTGCCATAAGCTGTGTATTGCCTAGGCAACAATGAAGATTTGACCTGGCAGTAGTCAGTAATGTCAGACCAATCACGCAAGCAGCATTGCATCATAAGTATTTACAAAATATACCACTTTCAACAATTGATAGGTTCCTATACTAGAACATATACAGAATATAGTTAGCAGAGGCATGACTGAAGCTTTAGGACAGATACTTATTTCAAAAAATGCAATGGGCACTTATTCACAATGATTCAACTCTGAAAGCGTGGGAAGCAGTTATTTGAAGTAATGAATACTCAGTGGAGAAGAGTGATTCAGGGTGGCAAGTGTGGGAATTTTGCCAACTATCTGATCAGTGATTCCCTGAGTTCAGTGCATAGAAACAAAAGTGGAACGAAGTTTCTTCGATGGTTGTGGGTTGTTCTTGTTCGAGGGATTATCGAATCACCGTCCCTGTAATTATCCTATCAGTCACCATGAGGGTCTATGTTATTACTCTTGAATAAGTTATCCATTTGGTCTTTAAACGTAACCATGATACCCGAGTGGATTTCATCTTCCCGTAGGAGAATATGTCAATATACAAAACAGCTGTGATGATAGGGTTCTTTGACAACTACAATATCCAGATGAAGAACTGGACACCCTGTTCCTCAGACTTCAACCCATTGAACATGCTGGGGTAGAGCTTATGTGCAGACTTTATTGGAAATTCAAACGTATTCGAAACACAACAAAAAGCCCAGATACTATGAAAGTTACAGTGGCTGGACTTCTGGCCAGGTTGTTGGAAGGGATACTGGAGGCATTATATGAGAAACTGAGGAAAAGTATGTCCAACAGGGTGGCTGCTGCAATTGACACTCAGGGATATTATAGAAGATACTGCAATGTAATTCTGTTTGATGGTTTGTCTCCTTATGCAGACATCAGTATCAATTGCTAGACACTTTGTATTTTTGGTATGAAGACTGTATCATATTTAGTTGTGGTGTAATATTGAAATTTGTTGCTGGAGAGTGTATTTGCAAGGGAGTGCACTGACCAAATCACCAAGACATTTGTGTAGTGACAGTATATCCTTTTACTTGCACCCTAGTACTCGTTCTGCTCACTTTCAAGTACACAGTCCGGCTCTTGCTGTGTATTGGGTACAGACACTGTATTCCAATTACATTAAATATCACAAAGGTGGCAAAGCCATTTCCAGTACAAGCATATATATGGATAAATTGAGACTATTAGCCATTACACTGATACAAAATTCGAGACCTGACAGCCGAACGTTCACATACCTGGATAAGCTCTATTCGGGATATATATAAATCCAAATACACTGTATTTATCGAATTTACCGAAAATGGTATTTGCCGAAATTATCGTATTCTCCGATTCGTTTCGTCCTCTCTACCGAGGTTTATCCGGCTCTCAGTGCATTACCCGGCTCCGTACAACAGTCGCCAATTCCCCCGCTGCACGCCAACCACGCAATATGACACCGCGCCAGATCCGTTACGACCTGGGCTCCCCCGTTCCCCCGTCTCCACACACCCGCCGCCTAGTCTCCCTCTCCTCCGTCCTCGACTTCTCTCTCTCTCCCGAATCCACCTCCGCCGAGACCCACGAAGCCACCCAAATCCTCGACGCTATCCTCGACGCGTACTCACCCACCCCCGACTCCTCCGTCCGAGCCGACCACCTCATCTCGCACTTCATCTCCCTCGCTCCCTCGCCCCTTGGCGCCCAAAACATCACCCGCCAACTCCTCCACTTCCTTTTCCCCCCTTGTTCCCCCTCCCCCGAAATCCCTGCTCTTTCTGAAATCCTCCCCCGCGCACGGATCGGAAGAGTTAATCCACACCACTGTTCTCAGGGAGTCGAAACGTTCGCCAGAGACCTCTTGGACCTGTTCTTCCTCCCCCTCCTCTCCGCTGGCGGCCGCACCGAGAATCCGCCCTCCGCTAACTCACCTACCTTCCTCACCACCCGCTCCCGTGCCAGACACGCACCAAGCCCAAACCGCCTCTCCTCTCTCCGACACGACCTCCTGAAACGCGATGATGCGCGTTGCGTGGTGACGGGGTACATGGACACTTCCGTCTACCGCCGGGGGCCGGTGCCAGGTGTGGTGACTGCGAAGGTAGAGGCAGCCCACATTATCCCGCACGCTCTGAACGCGGGGGATGGGGAGTTAGAAGAGGGGAAGAGGTTTGTGTGGCAGGTGCTGAATATGTTTGACCCTGGGGTGTCACATACACTTGAGGGAGCCCAGATTGATGGGACGCGGAATGCGTTGCTGCTACAGGCGGATTTGCATCACATGTGGGGGCAGCTTTTGTGGTGGTTGGAGGAGGTGCCGGTACGTACATAGCCACCTATCCCACCCCCCTGCGGCTTCGAGGCTGGGTTGGTTTGCTGACCCCATCGTCGGGTGTGGAATAGGTCGAGCCGAATACCTACCAACCCGTCACAAGTCGTCGTTTCCCACCCTCACACCTCTCCTCCCACTTCACCACCTCCCCGTCCAGCGGTAGAAATATAACCTTCGTTCCCCGCGAAGGCGTAGAAGTCCCAGATCCCCGGTTAATCCGTCTACATGCAGCGTGCGCGAAGGTGCTCGATGCGAGTGGTGCAGCAGAGTATGTAGAACTGATGTGGGATGAGGCGGAAGAGGTTACCAGGGAGAGGATACTGAGGGAGGATGGGGGGAGTAAGGTGTGGGCGTTACTTTGTGCGAAGGTGGGGGTGTGGGTTGGGGTGAACTGAAAAAGAAGGGGGGGATCTAGGGGGGTTGGGAATATGCGAGGAGGTCAGATGGAGTTTGTGCGGCGGGGGTAGAGAAGATAGACTATCCAACGACCGATTACAATACCGTCTATTAATATTGAAAATTTCATAATTCCCAAGATCTGTCATCGCCGTACCCTGTCTTTTTCCAGAAATCTCATACGATACTTTCGAGAAGGGCGTTCTCCGGTTTGTAAGGGACCGTTCTACAGCATCGTTGGTTCTGAAGTGAATATGAGGTCAAATGAAAATATAACGCCGCAGTCGTTTAGCGATTTTATGCCACTACGTAGATTCACTCGACAGCACAACACAGAACGTTCTAGGCCGCTGAGACTCTGGCAGACGAAAAAATTCCTCTCTGCTAGATAACGCGAAAGTGCATTATTACGGTCCGAAGAAGTTGATCGCACCCTAAGCTCTCCTAATTCTGTTGCTTTGCAAGGAAGAGCGGGCGTTTACTGCGAAAGTCCGGAATGCAGACTTTTTGGGAGTGAACCAAAGTTGTGGACGGCAGTGTTCCGGGTTGGGAAAACAGAAGCGGGAGCACTATTATTACCACAAATACGCAACCAGTACCATCACAAGGGAATTATCTGACCTCAACAGGCAAACAGATTGAGGGGTATTTATATTAACTACAAACATACCAATAGTAACGGATAAGTTACAGCGATAGAACTAGGGACATTTAATTATTAGTTGCTGCCACGTAGTCTTATACATACTATCAAAATTGACTCTTTAACGCTGCTGATGAAAACAGAATACGCTTCGCATAGGCATATGTGTTACGAATGTAAAGCGGACCAAGCCTATTCTACTATCTAAGGAGAAGCTCTGTCTTTATATACATGAGAGCCTGGAACACCATGGAAATCCATGGAAGCTCACGATTGCAAATACCAGGCGGTGGCGGTGGCAAGTGAAGACTCATGGATGAGTCTACGACTGTGAGTCCGTAGCCAGTGAGTCAATTCGGTGATCTCAGTGTAGCGGCGACTTCCTCTCAGGTCATATAGTAATAATATTGTTAAAAATAGAGATGGCCGTAATCTCGTATTAGTAGATTGGAGGATCGCGATGAGAGATCAGGAGGAGCTGTAATAACATATAGCAACACAAGTCCGAATAGATCTGTTAACATCTGAAGAGATGTACCCAAAGGATAAGTAATGCGAGTATAATGATATTCAAAAGAGTTCAAAAAGCAAGCATATACTGAGGCGAGGATATTTGAACCATATAATGTATCATTCCGGTCGATGTCTGAGCAAGTCTAAAGAACTGTTCTCTAACTGGAGGAACAGCTTCTATATATCCAGCAATAAACGAGTGATTGTCTGTGACAATGGTCGTGGATCAATACGGCGCCCCTCCGGAGTATGCGTCTTATATCCTTCCCATATCCGTCCATGCCATATAACCGCGATGACAAGCGCAGCATAATAAAATCCTGGGTGTGAATTGTAAAGTACACTGGATAGACATTGGAAAACCAGCATGAGTACTATATTTACAACTGCTATCAAAATTTCCGTGCTCTTGTTTTCCTATTTGTTATCGTCCCTCTGCTATCAGTGAATTTTAAATAAGTGTGCCATCAAGTGCAATTAGGAGGGTCCTTGAGAGGAAGCTTGGGAGTGTACTTAAGGAGGTACTCAGAGGTGTACTTGGGAGCGTACTCGGAGTGTATTTGGGAGAGTCTTGGAGCTTACTTTGGAGCATGCAATAAAGTGCATTAGGCAGTTTGGTTTCAAGCTTGGTGAATGCAGCATGATGTATAGTATCAAGAGCACTTAATCGCATGCGTATCATAGTAATCTAGTCAATGCACAGGTCCATAGGACCTCATAGAGCTACGTGTCAAATATGCTATGGATTACTATCACAAAACCAGCTTCTCTATGAGATACACATCACGTAAGGTCATTTTTCCTGGAGTCTTTCCCTTGCAGTGGCAAGTCATAACTAGCTTCTGCAATTACTTGCTAGATCAGTACTTCGGTTGCTGGCAGAGCTTTGGGACGTTGATTGACACTCATGGTTGATGTTTGGTACAAGTAGTACTGGTGAAATTTTTCAATTTTGAGGTGTACCTGAGACACCGCTTGTGGCGTATATTTGCTGCGGCAGATGGCTTGGAAGAATATATGACGGATACTCCGGAGAGGCACCGGATCAATATCCCAATCAGGTAAAGAAAAACTCTTCAGCTGTACAAAATTACATAAGAACTGTAAAGAATCTAATAGAATAATGTAGGTGTGTTCTTTAAAGATAAGCACTGATAAATCCTTCCTTTAATAGAACTAAACAGTAGGTTCTAGACAAGTTCGAACCGGAACTTTCTAAACAACCTTAATACAAAAGATAACAATAGTATTAAAAGTTATTAACACACCACATTATTCTTATCCATAAAGTACTATCTTATCATAAGGAGAATTACTCAAAAAGTACAATATTAGTAAAGAGAAATGTAGATACTTCCGTATTTTCAATAAGCTGAATGATCGCATAAGGTATACAAGCTGAAGATAGGTCATAAGCATAAGCCATGAGAATGTGTGTGCGCACATGTGTAGAAAGGAGTAGCTTCATGGACATGTATAAAAGCACAGATAGAAAGTGCCTATGAATAATAACAATCTTCTACAAATCTAACAAATATGGTTGAAGGAGAATGTGAGTGATTAACCATGGCCCAATTGGTGTCTACACTTTAACTCAGCAAGTTTAGCAATAATATACCTAATTCGTTCTGTGTAATAAGCTTCTTTCACTTCTTAATCTTAGTTTAGAGCTTTATAGCCCGCAGTTTATTCAGAGCACACTCTAAGCGAACCCGAAATATGATTTTCGTGAATTTTCTTCATACACAGAAAAACGAACATCACCAGTTGTATGGTAATAAAAGCACCAAATGATATTCAACACCTTTTTGTGCCTTATTGATAGCTGGAATGCCTTTTTTGCGTCTCCTTTCGTCTTGTGACTTTTGTGAATGCTGTACTCCCGCCAACGATGTTATAAATACATTACTCTTTACTACAATGTTTTTAATATGGTCCGTTTTCGAGACTAGTATTCCACTAACGGTACCCCAATCGCTTACTTTCTATTACAGTGCTTCTCAGCCGGCATCCCCCTCTGACACCATATTCGCCTGGTCCAACAAAGGCACGTTTAAAACGTGCGTTTAACCAGTGAGACACGATACAATACCAAAGCACTTTTTATAGATAGAAAAGGCAGTTTCTTTCGCCTGCTCACTCCATTCCTGATATAAGTCTCATCGTCTCCGCCATCGGACATGCACACGGCAATCCATTATTGCGTATACCGCCAAGCACTGAAGACCACCGCCACCCATACGGTCCTAAGGAAATAGACGATGGTAATAGAGAAATGCCACCAAGATGTGAGCGGGTGTAGTGAGAAAAGATCCAGATGTTGCAATGTGATTCGCGCATGCTTAGTAGGGACTAGGCTAATAGGGAATGGCGGGTATAACACGGCAAGTAAAGGTTTGGAATAGCTCAGGGAGGAAACGCACACAAAGAAGATGTAAACAGAGAAAAGGCACGGAGAAAACAGACACTGGAAAAGCATCGGGACAAAAGTTGGAAGATAAAGCACCTGATAGAAGTTTTACGCAGATCTGTTTCCAGCGCCAGTGCCATAATATCGGTCTCTTTAGTAGCAGTGCCTTTTGCTCTTGCCATACAAAAGAAACCCTAACCTAATTCTTGCACTTAAATGCCTTTTATTTTGGGTGTACGAAAGGTACTTCTCAGTGCCTTCTATGGTGCCAAAAAAACACATTTCTGACTCCCATTGGGAGTCTTGCCACCAGATATTGAACACTGCTGCTCTACTGAATGTGGATAGAATTCAACGATCTCTGTATATGACCATCTCCACGTAGGGTTGTACAGAGCTTCTGTTTTTGCTGCAGCTTGTGGACTCTCCGTTGGCGGGGTGAAGCGCCGTCACGGCTAGATCTTCTCAACACAATATCGGTTCAATGAGCCCCCTCTACCGCCAGATCCCCAGAAAAACCCACCACTTCCCACACATAGAGCATCCCCGCGTATGCACCGTGAAGTTCTGCGTGGGTTCTTTTTCGATACCGAAAGGTAGCTAGAAATTAGAATCTTTGTTACCTACTGCTTGTATCCTGCACTGAAACGTTCGATAACGCTGCAACCGCCATGGGCTGTGTAAAATATTTGCCTGCAGGTCTATGTCATGAATACTGTTGCATCTGTTGCGGTCACCGGTATGTGTTTTAAACGAGTGGGAGTACTATTGCTATAAGCGCGGAACTGTACAGAACGAGTCGGTCACGCCCAACATAAAGTACCGTGGGGCAGGAATGGTTAATGCCCATCTTGTCCCTTGCCCGGATCACCACTCATGCTGCATATATAATATAACTCATTCGCTTGTAGAGCGAAAACTTGATGAACTGTGGTTAGTCGGGTTACGATATGAGGAGAACCGTGTGCATAGACTATGGTATCGAGATGAGAAAAGGAGAAAGAACTCGAGATATAACAGGAGGCATCAGCCCCTGCAACTGTGACCGTGTATCAGACCAGTAACATGTCTCCGGCACATGTACACCTCTAACGCGGGTGACAATGCATGAGCGAGTGATTGTATGTGATTGCATTTGCCGCAATAATTTGGCTTGTAAAGCTGGCGCTGAAGTGCCGTGGTCATATCTCCGGAACTTTCAGATGGTATATTGATGTCGAAATGAAATTAATTTTTGCTGTTAAGTGATCCAAATGCATTGTTAGGCACGGGACATCTCATTTTGGCATGCTTTTGTTCAATGGTATGGCGATTGTGTCTGTATAGAGGCATTAGCAGTACAGGTAGGTGTAAGATAAAGGCTTCGGAAAATAAGTTCAAAGTGTCATGATGGCTTCATTATGAAAGTCCGGAGCGAGCCTTATATTGAGCCGCGGCTTTCCAGCCTCAACTGCCACAAAGCCGCAGCGTGGTCTAGCAGTTGAACTGGTTGAATCATATGGCCATTACCAGGTTGAATTACGGAAGGCTGTTCGAGCCGTGGTCTGGCCGGGCTATTGAAATCATCGTTTACAAGTCCGTTGGCTTCGCTTTGCTTTTCTATATTTTTTTACAAGTTAGTTGGCTTCGCTTCGCTTCTATATAAATGAATAAAAACTGGCTTTGCCTCGGTGTTACTCTCTTTTAACATGACGAGCTTTGTATAGTGGAAAATTATTGGCTTCGCTGGTTTTGCTGACTTCATCTGTAATTATTTTACTCAGTTAACTTTACTAGTGATTAAATTGCTGGCTCTCAATAGTCCTCTTAGAGGCGCAAATTTGATTTGCATATTTTTTTCACTTATCCCATTCGTGGATCCGCCCTATTAAAGGATGGTACTGGATGAGACGATTCCATGAACGGGCCAGAACAGATTGGATTAGGTTTTCACTGCAGTCACGTGATAACGCCAAAGTTTGTAAAGATAGAATACTACACGGGCCACTCGCAACTCGGATGGATTCTGATTGGCTGAGAAACAGGCAGGCAGTAAGCGGTGATGGGAGAGCCTTATCTTCAGGAGTTTTACGCCAAATTATACTTAGAAACAGTGAAATCGAGGCTACATTTCCTCCCAGCGTAGGGTCTGGTTGTTGGTTACCATGGCAATGGTAGAGAGAGACAGAACTGAAGGGTGGCCACAAGAACCTGTTAATCATCACATTCAATTTTACCATTAAACAATATAGCCCCATTATGTAAATAATATCAGTTATTATTCAAACTACCCCTCCGAAATCTCGAATTATTCAAACTACCCTCATTCTCAAAATATTATTCAAACTACTCCCACTTCCCTCGACGCAAAAATAGCATCTGTAGGATAGGACATGCAGATATGCGCAGATGGTATTACATACGGCTGATGCAAGTTATCAGCCTCAGTAGGACATGCAGATTTGTACACACACGGATGGTATGTAGTAGGGCTGGTGGTATCATCAGCCTTGATATGACATGCGGATATATACACACTCAGATAGTACTAGTATTCAGTAGGGCAGATGGGGTCATCAGCTTTGGGAGGACATGCGAATATGTGCAGATAGTATTCAGCAGGGTTAATTGAGGTTATCAGCTGAATATTAGCAGCTGTGTATAAATGTATACGTACAAGGCATATATGGACCACAGTATATATATGTGTATTATCTCCCATAATAGTTATGTAGACAGAACATCCACTATATTCAAAGCAATTACTATCGAAATGAACAGCCCTGCTCGCTCACCACACCCTAGACAAAGCCCAGTACCAGTCTGGAGTCCTCTGGATATGGTTGATACAGTCGTACCACTTACAGTTGGTCAGGAGTTTGACTTTTTCCATGATTTCAAGGCAGCGGTATATCAGTGGGCTGTCAAATGTAACCACTCTGTACTCTTGCAAACATCAAACCGGAAGTGAAATTTGTCTTCGTGCAAGATAGCAGTAGACTTTGAGTTTAAAGTCTGTGCAATATGGATGGCAAATGAGGAAAAAGTAAGTTGGACTAGTTACCGGACTGGTATATATTAGCATGTAGGGAATATAAGAACTAATGGATGTTCCATTCTCTTTCAGGTACAAATTACGGTTTTAACAGCATATCATACCAGCTGTATTGGACAACTGAAGAACTCTTGAGAGCCAGCCAGTCGTCATTCTTTCATCTTACTTCCGTTCCGAAAGTAGTCGCCATTACAAGAGCAACACCATCAAAAGATGTACAAGCAGCAGTCCAGAAGTTTTACAAACAAAGAATTACCTATCAGGCGGCATACAAAGTACTTCAAACATTGCAGAAGAAGGACATTGGACTAGAAGGAAGTGAATTCAGGAAGATACCTGCACATCTTAAAGTTTTCAAAAAGGAAGACCCAACTGGCCATTTTGTTTTGAGTACCGATTCTGCAACTGAACAATTTGAATGCCTATTTATCTCACCTTCCGCTTGCCAAGAAACATTACATTTCTGTCCTCGATTGGTAGCATGCGACGGTACATTCACCAAATCCAATTTCTCCAAACTCTAGTTTTTGCAGTTACTATTGATGGCAATAATGAGGTGGTTGTGTTGGCATGGGCCCTTATAGAGTCAGAAAATGAAGAATCTTGAAAGTTCTTTCTCACAGAGCTGAAGATGTATATATATTTGTCAACCAGTAATTGGATCTCCACTGTGAATTACTTGCTGACATTCATTAGAACAATACCAGAAATCAATCAGATAGATGTAACTCTAGTCAGTGACAGTGATAAAGGCCTAGTTGCAGCAGATTCAGTATTGGATCAGACACACTGAGCATACTGCTGCCAGCACATACCTGACCACATTCAAACCAGCTTTGGTTTTGCCGGCCGGAAGATATTTTGGAAGATTGCCTATGCTCGTTCAGAGCTCCTCTTTGAAAATGCCCTTGCTGAGCTATGAGAACTCCGACAATCAGCTGCAGATTATGTAACTGCCCTGCTTCGAAATCTCTATGCCAGTGTATTATTTGCAGGTGCACGATATGGACATTGAACTAGCAATATCGTTGAGGCTGCAAATGCACTATTTCTTGAAGAGCAGGAGCTCCCTGTACTCAAAATGCTACAAGGAATTAGGCAGAAAGAAATGGATCGGAGATCAACGCGCCAGGAAAAGGCTTTACAGTTATCCAAGACTCAGTCATTTACACCATATTGTACTGTTAAATGTACTGAGTCCAATCACTATTCACAGCAGAACACTATCCGCATGAAATCAATTCTTCATGGGATTGGTATTGTAACTCATCAGCATGACCAGCATACCTTTCATGTCAACTTGGATACAGCTACCTGTTCTTGCAAACGATATCAGGATACACTTGTTCCCTGCGGTCATGCAATCACTACAATTCACCGAATTCGCAGAGCACCTATCGAGTATGTTCCTTCCTATGCCAAGCGGGGAACCTTGATCCGTACCTATACACAGAACTTCCCACCAAAAGATCCTGCTGAGGTGGAGCTAGTGTACTTGAGGGGAAGACTTCTTGGAAAAGAAAATTCTAACTGTAATGACTCTGACTCAAGTGGCTTATCGGAACCACTGCTTGATGATTGTGAATCACCACTTACACGGGTACCTAGAGGCCGGCGAAGTAACAAGAGGAAGAGAAAAGGTGATGGGCCTCCCAACATTAGGAATCTTAGAAGAAGGCTTGTTGAGCCAGGGGCACTACCAGATATTCCTGATAGAGCTCCTGCATGGTGTTCTACTTGTAAAGGCCTTGGCCATAATGCGAGAGGATGCACTCGCCCACACACCTAGAGAACAAGTAGAAGCAGATGCTATTTTTACATCTAGGGAAGTGGGGGTAGTTTGAATAATATTTTGAGAACAAGGGTAGTTTGAATAATTCGAGATTTCGGAGGGGTAGTTTGAATAATAACCGAAATAATATAAGAATTTATATTATATCCGCACATCGCGACGTCACATGTCTCAGATTCACCCAATCACAAACAAGAGAAGCCGCTTACTGCCAGCCCATTACTCAGCCAATCAGAATCCATCCGAGTGGCACGGTATCCGAGTGGCCCGTGAAGTATTCTACCATAGCATTACCTGAGATTGTAATCTTCACGTCCAGTCTCCCACCAACTTCGAAATTACGGTTCAAATATTTTGCCTCAGACTGACCCCGCACCACAGGATACGTATTCGCCAGTCAAACCGCGACAGCATGCATATGGATGTACACCGTCGTAGGCAACAGCAATGTCACGAGTACTGTTTTGCAGGTTACACCACTTCCGGCCACTACCAGGCGCAGCAATGCTGCATCATGTAGTGCTGCAGCATTATGTAGGCTAAGGTTCATGATGGATAATCCGAATCTTTCGGTTTCGGAGCTATGACTGGAATTATCCCTGACCCCTCACCAGCGCACATATCAAGGCATTTAATTCCTACGCTTGTAACTTGCTGCAGTTCAATACATAATTCCTTGCCCTCAACTGCCTCGTGTTAGGCAACCAGCAGGTTTTTGTTTCCTGCGGGACAACGTGGTTGAACTTTGCAAATGCAGATCTAGTATGTTGCAGCAGCAAACAAAGAAGTCAGAGAGCAATGCCCATGAGCAATTGTCTTACAGCCTTCCTATGTAGAGTACATACCTGGAGAAAGCGAACAAATTATTGAACTACATAGAGTGTGAAATTCGATTCGGCCGTTCACAAATGAATGGGGCTATTTTTTTAGTATAACTTATTACCGATCCTTCCTACAACTAACCGATATAATACTCTCCATTGGCGTCGTATGACTCATTAATACCGCATTATCTGGATGCATCCAGTTCATTTGTGATGCCGCTAGATGTCGGATTCGTTTTTCCATTCGCCCATTGCTCCAGTCATGCTTGCTTCCATGTATTCACAACCGCGAGCGGAGTTGGACATGTCACCTGCTACGCTACAATTAAACCGGATACACCCAAAAAGTTCGTTCTCAGGAAATGAATTTTGCGCCATATGTACAGCGATGTTGTTTCGGTATAACCCATGGCCGAGTGTCACCTCCTTTATCGAACTCGCTTATCAAAAATTCTCCATAAGTGTGGTACCTTCCTTCCGCAATTTAAAGGCGCTCGGTGCCAATCATTGACTTTCCTCCAGTACGTTTCGTGAACGCCCCACCCACCTTCGGTTGTAAGCATCCTGCGATTCAGGTTGTTGAGTTGACTCTTATTTCTTGTACTAAGTTGATCACAGTACGGCAAAGAAAATCAAATTAAGATAGAAATTCTCAGGAAACATGAATCTCTGGAGATCGCAGACACCGCGGCCAACACGTACCTCGACCTCCAAAAGTCTCCCACCACACGCGGAAATCGTCACCCAACAATGGTCAGCCGTCAAAGAACAAGTTAGACTGGGATTCAATGTAAGTAGTATCGATTGTTGGGGCACTTAGTCAATCTAATATCATATTATAGACGATGTTTGAACAAAACGGCCAACTGGAGTCACGACTTAACGATAGCTTCGAAGAGAACACCGAACTGCAGAAACAAATAACAGAATTAAAGAAGGAACTAGAGGTAAAGAACACATCGCGGGTGAGTATCCTTCACTACCAAGATTACGGGGACATACTATCCTGACTCGAGGGATCTAGTCTGCCAACGATTACGCCAACGATTACGCCTTGGTCATAGTCGATGGTGATGGAATGATTGTGAATTTTCCCCATGCTAGAATTGTATACTCGATTATTGACAGATTTAGTTCGAGAGGAACCTCATTAGTGATGGCAAAGCCGGCGGCATGAAGGCTGCCAAATGTCTCCATGACCGAGTCGCCAAAGAAACTGGACTGCACCCTGTCATCCGCGTGTTCGCCAATGTGGCAGGTCTATCAAGTATGGTTGTGAGGGCTCAGTGGATCAGAGAAACCAATGCTTTTAGAGCTTTTATAGTGGGATTTAGCGATCCTGCTCTGGGGCAGATTGATTTCGTCGACGTTGGAAGTGGAAGGGATAAGGTTGCTGAGAAGTTCAGGGGTCAGGCTTTCCTCACAATTTCTTTGATTCAATTACCAGAACTTGTATATGCTGACGATTTTTAATACTCTCTAGGCGAGTTCAACTGGCATCGTAAAAATTATAATTGCCGTTCCATCTTGTTAGGGATCGGCTACGACAACGGATATGCAAGACTTTTGGATCAAACCGTCACCCAGGATACTGCGGTGGAGATACAATTGATTGAAGGACCACCACTGGGGTGGGAAATTAACGCCATGAAATTGAAAAAGTTTCAATGCAAAGGTGTATTCAGTTCAGAGAACCTAGATTTCTATCCAGCTCACACTAATAATACCGCCGAACCACAATCGAGTAACCAGGCCGACATCACTAGCCATCCCACGTCACCATCGAATCCGGAGTTCGAAGCTTTTCAAATTCTTAGAGATTTTGAGCCGAAGCCATGCTACAGTTTGTATCTAGCAGGATCGTGTGCAAGGCGGGCGTCCTGTGAAAAGGGCCATGAATTTGTTCTGAATGCCAAACAGATGCAGGCGTTAGCTACTACAGCAAAAACAATGCGGTGCAAATTTGGAAAAGACTGTTGGAACCGAGACAAGTGTTTCTATTCTGGCCATTGACCGGTCCACCAACATGTTGCGATGGACCTTTCCCTTAAGCTTATGGTGGACGATTGCTTTTCTTTACGAAGTACACCTTGGTTTGGATATGATTACTTAGCAGTTCATTATGTCACAGGTTTAGTGTATTTGTTTTTTTCTCATAATTGCCCGGAGAGTTGAATTACACGAAATGTACTTGCTGCAAATAACTTAGTGCCAAGAGATCTTCAGGTGAACATTGTGTTTCGTCAGTTATACCTGGTGTGCGACATCTCCCAGTGCATAGTTGAATTAATTTAATATCTTACTATCGGTATGCTTGTAACCATTCTGGATATGATTTGTTGGAATTGATTGCGTTGTTCCAGCAATGACCAAATTTTTGGTTGACATGCCATACTCTGTTTATTAAAATCATCATAAATCAACCGATCTGAATTAGCTAGCACATTGCAGAAAGCTGATACCCTTTCCCGATCCCCATCGTTACGTTTTAGAGAATGCGCCACCTGCCACGCTCAACCCCAATGATCACCTTCCAAGCCAGGACTGCCAGCATGGGACGCTAATCAACAGTAGTTTAGTTTGCGTACCGTGAAGTCTAAGCGCTTCTTCCCCTAACAGCTTTCGTTGTAATGTAAGACGGAGTCATGTGGGAAGATGATGAAGTCCATTCCCAAGTGCTCTGTTATCTTGTCGATTATCTCCTACACACGTAATAAAGCTCCTCGGCCTAATCTAATCGTTCTCATCTTCACATCTCTGGAGGGCTGGTTATCTAGTATTCTAGCATTGGTGGCGGCTTTGCCGCCTCCAAGATTCGAAACGTTGAGGATGGTGGACTTGTTACAATATCAAGCAGATCACCTAGACTTCTGCTGTGTATCCACCACTGTGTATCTTGATTTGGTGCTGCTGTGTATCTGCCGCAATGTATCTGCCACTGTGTATCCGCTGTTGTGTATCCGCCACTGTGTATCTGCGACTGTGTCTACTGTGTTGTATATCCACTACTGTATCTGCTGCTGTTCATCTACCACCAGTGTTCGAAACGGGCCGGGCCGGACCGGCCCTGACGTCTTTAGGCCCGGCCTGTGGGCTTTATATCAAGCCTGGCCGGCGGCCCTTAGTGCGGGCTGTTCAGGAGAGAAGCCTGGCTGGCCCGGAAGCCCTAGCCGGCCGAGTGATTGGTTGTTATTCCCTCCTGCATGTGCCACACACATTGAAAATGTCATAGAGCCATGGTATCATTACTGGCTAGGCTAAAAATTGGAGATGTCAAACACAGACTAAAGGAGAATACATTGACTGGAAGGATCGACAGGTAAGGGCCTAGTTCCCAAGTAATCGGCTATGGGGTAGGGGGGATCAGGATCATTTTAAGACAATGAAATCCTCACAATCCTGCACTCTTTGGCTTGTTTTACAACATTTCTGGCTGTTTTTCCAATGCCTGAAGCATCTCCTCCAACTTTCTAACCTCATTTGACTCCAGAATGTCAGCTTTTTCCCAAGACTTCATACATTCAACTGCACAAATCACATCGTCTCCCAAGCAATTTCTGTGATATGAGATAAGCAGCTTCAAACTCCTGATAACCCTTTCAACCTACGCAGACATGGCAAGTATAGAATAAATGGAGTGTGGCATCCTGGATATCTGGGACCAGCGAGGTGTATTCAGGCGAGCCTGCCAGAAGGCAATGAGATTTGGAATCTCATCTTCAGCTGATCAGTCTTGAAACTGGTGGAGGTGATTAGTATTTTTGCTGAAACTGTTCTGCCGTGCCCGCTTGTATTTCCATTGTGGGAGAGAAGCACTTGATACTGAAGACGTTGGCAGTGCCACTAAATCTGTGGAAGCAGTATTGCAGTAAATTGACTGCCATAGATTCTCTATCTTTGTACGTGTTGCTATAATCCAGGCTGGCTGGTCTTTCCATTCATCCTTGAAGTATTCGTATTTCATCTCAGGGTGTAAGGCCACTGCCACCAGCATGGCTAAGGGGAGGTCTGAGAGCGTATAGTAATTGTTCAGGATTGACTAGACATTATTGATAGAAGTGAGAATGTGGGTACTGTATGTCTGTCCATCCTGATAACATCCTTTTGCTTACTCCGGGTGATGTAGAAGCTCATCCATCATAGGCAAAATGTCTGCGATGCAACCATTAGATAAGTTCCTGGCAGTGCAATTTCCTTCAAGTCGAAGAGTCCAGTATTTGAATTGTTTCAGTACCTCATATACAGTCTTCAAATCATCACAGTCATCACGCGTGAGTTGACCATTTGTTACCATTTCCCGGTCTTTCTCCTCTGTAGCATCCTGGGCTTTACACCTTACACACTTAGATTTCTTCTCTTGCTCTTCTTGAATGGCGGTGAACATGAAATCCTGTACTGGTTCTTCTTGTAGGAATGCTCTTTCAAGAGCATCAACATCTCCATGACAAAGAGTAACATTTCCAACCAGAGGAAGCAAACCTGTAGGTTTGGGCTGTAACTGCGGCACCGGTTGTTCAAACCAATCTTGTCGCTGTGGGGATCATAGAATCCAGGTTGATTTGTTATGAAGTCTACCGACTGCACCACGTTTTCTCCAGTGGAACAGGTTTTTCCCAAGCCGATCTTCTGCATCATCGTCCTCCATTTCTATCCCCTTTTCAAAAGCCTCTGAATCTGTCCCCAACAAGAATTCTTTGACCACAAGGTTATCATATATTCAAAACAGCAAATTTGGGAGCAGATAGGATCGAATCCAATACTCACTGCCTCGCCGTATGGAGCAAGCTCACGAACAGCAGCATCATTGTAGGTTGCTGTGTCAATTGGGAAGTAACAAACTTTTCTTACAAGATTATAGCGTTCGAAGACCTGCCATATTACTGCTGCCAGATTCAGTCTTGTATGAGGACCCTTGAATTGCTCCATTTCAAGCAGAGCCACTTTGAGATTCCAACTTTGTTGATTCAATGACCAATAAGTCCAAAGAATCTTCGATGATTTGGAGAAAACCACAGATTGAAGCTGAAATGTAGTGGAAACGTGGATTCACTGAACTGTAGGATAACCGACAGACGGGCAATATTGCAGGCAGATAGAATCCAGATTGTAATGGTAGCTCCAGTGGCAGGGAGACCATGATGAAGGGCTGTCAAAGAGGATGACTTTCAGAATGTCAGTACAACATTGGAGCATGGAATGCAGGAGGGGAACCCCAAGTAGAACTTACACATGCGAGAAGATACAGTGGCAGCAGCGGGAAACTCCTCTGTTCAACTACTCTGAAGCGGATATTGTTGATATAAATCTACTGAATGAGTACTGCCATGAAGATGTCCTTGTTGAACTCAATTCGCTGGAGACCTCTGGCATACGCAGTCTTAATGGTACCAGGACCATTTGATATTGCCAAATGAGCACCAAGTGAACTGGCAGGGTCCACAGGGTGTTCATTATTGATTTGGTGAAACTGTTGCAGATTGTCATTCATATTCCAACTGGAGCCATCAGTATACTCTTGAGGATGTTTCTGTTGGCCTTCAGAGGAATATCAGTGAAAGCATGTAAGACACAACTAAAGAACAGTACTCACATCGCGTGCAGCACCATTTGACCTTCCCATTTGATGCTTTGAACTCCAGCCCATTGCAGGGAAGCCAACAGTATCCTTGGTGAACCTTCTTTCTCTTCCTATAGACAGCGCAAATGGGTTGATCACCATTATACAAACTGATCTCAGCAGGGTTGCTGCAAGCAGATGGTGTTAGAAGGTCGGTAGGTGCAGAGCTGAGGGTACTGTCTTGTGAATCGGGATTGTAGGTTTCCACAAAGTCATCTGGAATGGTAGTAGTATGAAGCTGCCAGAGGTGAAACTGGTGATTGGGTCAGTACTAGACAGCTCCATGAGACAGTTGGAGGCAGGAAGGAAAGAGAATAGTAAAGATAGAAATCAAAAAGTGAAGAATGCTTCGCTCAAATTGCAACTAAGGAACAACTTTATTGCTGTGATACTACTGGTTCTGCTGAGAGAGAGAGAGAGAGAGACTGTCATATAGACTGGTAAATAATACCTATGTGGGTGGTGACGTATCTAATTATGATGTAGATCTTTGCGATTAAATTGTTGTCAAGCTTCCACTGCCCCCAGATTGTGCCTTACCATCGTCATACATGACAACAACTCCGTCATCTCAGCATGGAAGAAAATGTAGGCTATATAGCAATATGACCACTGCTTTCGCTTCAACCACTTATAATTACTTCCATGTCATCCATTCAGCTCAAAATAGGTACATCTGACACCAGTTCTGCAGAAAGCCCATATAGCCTGCAGGCTATGAATTAAAAAGCCTGAGGCCTTGTGCGCTTTGAGAGTACCGGCCTGGCACGGCCGCCTCAAAGTCCAGCTGATGGCCCTCTGGCTGGCCTGGCCCGTTTCGAACAGTGTCTACGACTTTGTATCCACTGCTGTGTATCGACTGCTGTGTATCTGCCATTATATTTACAGACCTGTAAAGGTACGTATGCCTGTGCCCAACTATGTAGACTTATGTACGGTAATTGAGTGGATATGGTTGCAAAACGTGGACTCGAGTGATTATAGGTGTAGATGTATTCTAAGATTATCGCTAAAGATCCAAGGCTCGTGGCAAGCCGACTACATCACATGGGCGTTACACGGCCCTGAACACATCACATGCCATGCTGTTACAATATTTCCCAACGGCTGAAGCAGTACACTGCTTGTACAGAGTTAACCAGTGCGGTATGTAGTGAGTTCTTGGCAGTGCAGTGCAATTGGTGGAGGCTCACAGTGCAGTGCAGTGCAGTTTGTCAGTTCACAATCCACTGGTTCACTGTTGGTTAGTTAGTGTGCCACTCAGTACCCATTCCACTGTTTGTTGTTGGTTGACACAGAATTCTGGCCGAAAGGTTTATGAGTTTCCAGGTGACCAGTGAAGCTGCTACAATGCACTGGAGAGAGGTTGCTAATGATCTGAGTCACAATGTAGACTCATGTATAGTTAGTTAGTCACTCGCCACTTGCATAGCCACTGGGCAATTTGTAATGTAAACTCACAATTGTTTCTCCGTGGAATTTCAGGATTCTCACCCAATGTTCAAGATTTTCCCAGCTTTCCTTGAGTAAGGAACATATGTTTGAAAGTAATGAGCTATGTACAGCATAGGCAAGGGTTAGAGCTGGCGAAGAAAAATTCGTGGCAGTACAGTACACTTGTTTGAACCTGTTAAGATAGTTGAATTGAATATATACAGTTGAACCAGTCATCAACCTGTTCATTGCACTGGTTTAGCATCCAGCGGAGTTTGAACAATTAAGTAGTTGGTGCAGTGCAGTTTCCCCGCGGAAACCCAACAGGTTTCCACCATTGGGAGGTCTTTGTGTACATCTGACATTGTTTTTGCCATTGTATATCGACCGCTGTGTATCTGCCCCTATGTATCTGCCCCTGTGAATGTGTATTTTGACCCGGTACTGCATATCTGGCACTGTATCCGCCGCTGTGTATCTACCACTGTATATATATCTGCTACTGTATATCCTCCACTGTATATCTGCAACTGTGTCTGCTGTATGGTTCAGAGTGATAGAGTACAAAGAGAGATTGAATTATCTATCATACAAAAGTGATTGTCTACCGAACTATCTAATGGTAGAATCCATGCCTTGATATGCGCAAGATATGGTAGAGTGGCGCCAGCAGTGGCGAATGGCGGGTGGTGAGTGAAAATTTGTGAATGAGTCTACACAAATGACTCAGTGCATTACCAAGCACTCTCCAATGCTTTCTATCAGCTTCGATAGCGTTCTAAAAATTTGTAGGTCTTCCGGATAAATCCTGAGTCAACAAGTGGATATCCGCCACTGCACCCGCCAGTGTATCTGCCACTGCCACACGTGCCACGTGGCAAGTTCACTTGACCAATGAGAATGCTTCGAGCAGACAAACCAAGTGTATAACTATTAGATGACATGTTGGTATTCAGTCAACCGATGACGTCAGGGAGATTTAGTTTTTCCATAGCTGCTCATGAATATTAGAGATATCGTAAATTGGAGACCGGGAGTTGACAATTTACATATAACACTTCACGGTCCGAGCTGAACTTGTAGACTTAATTACAACAAAAGCCGTGAAAACCCATGGTTCATGGGGGCTACCACCAGGGCGAGCAACGGTTTGGAACTGTGTGATTACTAGCTACGGATATTCCACTCTCGCGTGCCCGAGCTGCTGAATCTGATGTACGTCAAATAGGGCATCGACCAATGTCCTCAGTAATCACCTCGGATGATGACCCCTGCTGCTAGTTCTTTACGGTACTTACAGCAGGTTGGAACTAAGACCAGATTCTAATAGATAGCTACCATGCCGACTATGCGAATTCAGTTCTTATCTCTTGGGACTGGTTGAATCGGTTTGATACTTGTTTATACGGAACCATTTTGGTTATATTGCGTTTGGTGGATGAAATGTTGGGAAAGGAGCGAAAGAGAGAGTCAAAGCACACAGCCTCCCGTAACAGCCACGCTATATGGTTAATTTTTTAAGTTTGGGGCCGTTTCCACCTTAGCCAACTGCCAAGTATTTCCATAATTATCTAGCCTTAAAATTCTCAAAATATCTCACTCATATACCACGCCGTGATTTGTTTAATTGTCAAAAAGACTAATTCGAACCAAGCGCTATGTTCCACAAACTGCTGGTTTAGGGTTCGGCTCTTGCCTTGTAGTGAAGTCAGGCGGTGCCGCGGTGCAATACTGTGTACGATATCATCGGTGGAGAGTTAATTCACAATCCCTTTCATTCAGTCTAGGTTCCCAAAACATAACTAGATGGAAAAACAGGTGTCCCGTAAAAAGCTTTTCGCTAATAATACTACAACCGGCAGTTACAGTTACAAAACTACATCCCACTAAAGCCATCTGCAGTGAATTAAAACCCACAGCTCTTCACTGGAGAAGCCTAGTGCTCTCGCTAGAGTAGCAGTCGATGGACTTCTTGGAGTAATACTAGAAAGATTAGTAGTTTGATTCTAGTAGTGGCTGTGGTTCTGTTCGAGTCCAACTGCGGATCCATGACCAGGATTCCCAATAGTCCGTCCCGTCCGGGCAAAAGTAAGCCCCGGACCAGACGACAATTTTCGGGGCAAGCAAACTAAGGACTGTTTAGGACTAGGGCAGCAGAGCCACGGACGAAAAGACTGTAGGGCCCTGCAGTCTAGCTCTGCGCACTGCGCACGGCGATACTATAATACAAACATGATAACATACAAACAAACAAGACCCTCTGCTCACTGCCAAGCCTCCTCCATTCACAACTGTAGCTCCTCCGCTTCCGTCTGCATGTGGACCCTTGCATCTTCAGGCACCCAGCCGCAGCATTCAGATGCATCCAGGATTTGGAGTTGGTATATAGCCTTGCTTCGTATCCTAAAACCGTATCCTAAAACTACAGTCATCTATATCGGGCCCTAGGTATTCAGATTCCGTACCGGGACGGACCAGGCCTCCGAAATGCATACCCCGGACGGGACCGTCATTCGGGGCCCCGAAAGACGCCAGTCGCCCCGGACCGTTGGGAAGCCTGTCCATGACTGGCCTGCCCTCTATCCAACCTATAAGGGAAGAATAGGAACTGCTAACAGGTGAAGGAAAATTTGTGTCCATGCGCAACATTAACAAATTGTCATACTTTATTTGTCTATCATGTAAGATTTTTTTCGAACTAAGACCTCATGTAGGTGTCCCAAGTCAGTCGTAGATCCGCAGTTTGGTAGACCAATGGTGGATATCGGGCCATCCATCGATGGCCAGAATCTACTACTGGACTTGAATAGTGCTACCAGGTATACAGTGGGGCGGGTGGACGTAACTCTCGGAATTGGCATTCGACAACTTGTAACTTGAGTTGGAATCAAATCCTCTACTGCCTGCGGAGTTGCATGGTAAGAACATGCCATGCCCCGCTGAATTGTATTATAATATTGCAGAAGCTAGTATTGTTCTTGCATAAGGGTAACGCTTTCAGTTAGGGCGTATGTAAATAGAGTCTGTGGACGTTAAATGCATACTTATTGAGTAGTCAGAGCATTTGTTGTTAGATGTGGCAGGTATTTATTTCATCGCCTTATTACATCGCCTTATTACATCTCTATCACCGTTCATCTCTGTTATCCCCAGTCAACCTCTGAACAACTGCAATTCACCGTAAATTATCACCCTTATCACCAGTTACTTGCAACTGATCGTCCACTATATTACGCCAATTGTAAAGGGTGTATAGGATTGTGACCGAGTCATTACTAATTGGGGGCTAGGGACACAGGGTAAAGGCCCGGCTAGGAGCGAATGCAAGAGAAGTATGTAAGAAAAGATGGAGGATTTGGGTAAGGGATCCGAGGAAGGTAGGAAGTAGAGCCGGGAAATGTGCTTACCTACCTGCAATTATATGTCATTCGGCCATTATCCATCTCAAACCCGGGCTAATTAAAGTCGGGGCCTGTTGCAATATACTGTACAATTTATGAGTGGCCACGTACCCGGGCCCTTGGTCTCACGTGATTTAATACTAACCGAAATGGTGAGTCTGACCCAAATTGAGATCGTGAAAAACAGCGAGGTGAAAGAGCCTGAAGACTTCCCTGCAGCCTTAACCTGAAGCTGATCCTGGCTTGACCTGGTCACTCTCTTCAACTTTACAGAAGTAAGTTTGTCCGACTTGCCTAGAGTCCCATACAAACTGTTTTTCCCCTACTCTGAACTCTTCTTTCCGTGCAAATCCGATACAATCCCGTGGTGTTGTGATTTTCACTAGGTTGACTTGGGCGGAGCGAAGTCTCTAGGCTCTTTCACATCTCCTTTACCCCTGCCACTCTATTCACTTTTTATCACTTCTACTTATATCTTAGTGAACACCGCACATATGTACACATTTGCGAGCCTGATTCGAGGCCGATTTATCAGTTTTCATCATGCGTTGGGCGAGTAATTATTGTGGAACAGAAACGGCAATTACCATGCGCCGCTTGCCTCTTCGGTACGAATTATGTTCCGGTGTGCCCATAGATAGCCCAGCGGCCTGTCATTCCTCGCAAATCCCATCAGGCTGAGGATTTGAGAAGATTTACGCATGGCTTGGAAAAGTTACAGAATACGACAGCTGCCTCTCACCACCCATCTCCGCTACACAGGTGTAGAGGAGTGGTTACGGAAAATGAAGTAGGGGGAGTTGGGTATATAATTGTGGCACAAGGTGAGGAGGAATGTTTGTTGGGAGGTGGTTAATGGGCTGAGACTGGCTGGAGAGCTATGATGATACAATATGTGAACCGCAAGTGACCTAAGTTACGTAGCTGCAGAGATATGATAGACTCAAGGCTAGAGGTAGGGGATCAGATAGAAGTCACATTGTTGTAATTATTTGTATTCGGCAGCTTGCGGCCATGACACATTTTAAATATCACAATACACATTGAACAAACTTGTAGCTCCCTTTCCACTACCCCTCTGGACCAAGTCACGTGCAGGTCAACACCTGTAACACAACCCATTAAGAACAGACTCTACATTTTCTACTCAACTACAAGCCGACAGACGACATGCAGCAAAAATAAAGATCTTGCTACCCAGACACATGTATCTTCCCTTTACAGCATTTGGCTCCGTATTGGCCAGTTCCTTCTGCGGTTGCTTGCCCTTCTCCGTGATTTCTTCTGTACTCCCGCTTCCCACTTGTTTCTCAATTGTCGTTTCCTGATTCTCTGCTAGTTCGTCAGTTACCACTCTCTGAACCCCTGCCCAGGTTGCCCTGTTTACTATTTTTTGCGGTCTCATTATTCGTTTTTAACCTTAGTAATCGATCCTTAGACTGATAAGCCGCTATTCCCCTCAACATAAACTGCAGCCCTCCATTACTCGCTGCACCAGAGAGATGAACCTTGGCCGGCTCGCTGTTGTATGTATAATCGCTGAGTTCCTTCTGGATCACAAACAACTTTAACGACTTGTGTCTCGGGCATCCATCGCGGGCGTATTCGAGGAGATCGTAGATGTTGATGTGCATATCCTTCACTGCCTACAAAGCTTTATGTCAGCCATCATAATGCAATCAAAAGGGGAATTATTGTTACCTCGTTATTGTTCCGCTGTCTCCGGAGCCGTTCCTTCCACTTATAGTATCTTGCACAAATACTGCCAACCATTAATATCATTGTCGTTGCGCCCAAGCGTCTGATTAAAATCCTCCTCAATAGTATCAATAAATATCCTCCTAGCATTCTTCCACTCCTTGCTCTCTCACCACCACCCATAGAACTATGCCGACCTATCCAACTCCACTTCTGGTGTGCTCCTGAGGTTGTAATCGAATCGCCACTCTTCATACTTCTCGAAGAAGTCTAGTCTTTCGCCGCCAATCTCCCTCTGAAACATGGTCCAGCTTGACTGAGGGCTAGTGGAAGCGAATTGGCGGGCGGGAATTGACCGACGGCTAGTGGGGGCGAGCAGCAATGGCCATCGGCTGGCAAGGGCGAGCAGCAATGGCCATCGGCTGGCTAGGGCAAGCAATTTGGCCGATGGAAGGGACGGAAGATGGTGGCCGAAACCTTGAGCTTGAGCTAAAAGTTTAAGCTTGAGCAAGAGCACGGGCCCGGGCCGGAGCAAAGCACGAGCACAACCAAGAGACGGAGCAAGTGCCAGAGCCAGTGCTCCGCCAGAAGCTCAGCCCGGGCCACAGCCCGAGCTCGAGGTTTTGCGCCAGAAGCCGAGGGATGGGAGGGAAGTGAGGAGGCCAGGAGCGAGGGTGAAGGTATATAAAGAGGAGCGGAGCGGCAGGGGTTGAGGCAAAGCAGCGCATCCAGCTTCAAAAAAACAAACACACAGCATCTTCTCATACTCTCTCATACTCTCTCATACAAACACTTCTCCCGCACTTCTTCTCACTGCCCCCCCCGATCCAAAAACGCGAAACAATGTCGTCAAACTCCAACCTCACCTACAGCCAGTCAAGCAACGGAAGCCAGGCCTCGGACCCCGGCAGCAGCAGCGGCACCGGTCGCCAGCTCCGCAGCAGCACCCGCGGACACGTCACCGCCCCAGCGTCCCAGCAGACGCAGGGAGACAGTTAGGCGACCCCGCCCAACACCCAGGACACAATCCACCTCGCGCAAAACAGAGCAACCGCCCCGAGCACACAGTCAGGCACGAGCGGTCAGAACACACCTGACGTCGACATCAACGTCGTACTCCGAGCCCTCACAGCGGCTCTCGAAGCCCAGCGCGGACCAGGCCCCGCAGCAACCACGAGCACGCAAGGCATAGCAACCACGGGCACCGGCGCGATAGCCGAACTACCAGGTAATGACCCCATGCTCCTTTCAATCCAAGAGATATTCCCAGCATTGGATACAGCAGTCGTGCAGTCCATATACACAAACAAGTTCCAAGCCGCAAACCTCCTGAAGCTCGAAGCTTCATTCACCTACAAAAAGAAACGCCCACAATTTTACTCTTTTGGCACGGGAGAAGCCAGCCTCAACCTCTCCACGACCTGCAAAGATGTCGACCTCGAGGAATACGAATCGATATCCCACCTGATGGGCCCATTCATGGTCTATGGCGTAATCATATGCACATTCGCACCGCCACCGCAAAAGCTCCCACTCGCCTTCGCCATCATGACGTACGTACATACACTCTACGAACACCTCTGCACCCACACATGGGACAGTGTACGCAAATTCCACATCGTATTCCACCAGAAGAGAATAAGCCGAGGCATATACGAACCATCAGGCTGGAGCACCCCCGACCACTACCTCGAGAAAGCCCAACTCTTCAAACGTATGCCCGCCGAAAATCCCCGCCCCACGAGACGAGCACACACAGCTGGGGCTCCGCACGGCCCAGCCAACCGCAGCAGCTCCAGCGACGAGATATGCAACAATTACAACAAAGACACCTGCATCTACCCAACCTGCCGCTACACTCACGCCTGCGTGATATGCGAGGGACCTCATCTAGCCACACAGTGCAGCCAAAAGCAAGGCGCGCCTCTAAGCCAGCGCATATCCCGGCGGCCATAGGGACCTGCAGGGCCCCCAACAGACAAAGGGACGACGCCCCCGCGGCTCCGGAGCCCTCAACTCGAGTTTCCGTCCACACTCACAGACACCTGCCAATCAAACGTCAGAAACCACGGACCTCTACTCGAAACAGGATGGGATCATTGGCTACAGGACCACCCAAACCCAGGCCTACGAACCACGCTCATAGACATAATCCGCCACGGAGCGTTCATCGGCTATACAGGCCCCCCACAATTCATCCTCGGGGAAAACTTGCCATCGGCGCTCAACGACCCCACTTCAATCACGAAAGACATCGAAAAACGCGCGTCCAGCAGCCAAATCCTCAGACTCACAACCCTGCCAGCCAAATACATAGCATCACCACTTGGACTGGCACCGAAGCAAGATGGCACCTGGAGGAGAATCCACCACCTATCATCGCCAAGCGGGCACTCGGTCAACGACTATATACCCCAAGCGTGGGGGACACTCACATACACGCGATTCGACGACGCCGTAGCCGCGGTACAGGCCTGCGGGCCCGGAGCAGTCTTAATCAAACGAGACCTCGCAGACGCATTTCGCCACATCCCGGTGCACCCCGACGACTGGTGGCTACTAGGTTTCGGCTGGAAGGGAACATGGTGGTGCGACCAGTTCCTCCCATTCGGCTGCCGCACATCACCAGCCATCTTCGACCTCTTCGCATCGGCCTTGGAATGGATCCTCCAAACCCAACGGGGTTGGGAACATACACTCCACTACCTTGACGACTTCCTCGCAATCTTCCCGCGCTCCGCAGCACCAGACGCACCAAACAGGTACAAAGGCGACTTCAGTCAGATCTGCAGCGACCTGGGATTCCGAGTCAAAGAAGAAAAGAACGAAGAGGGATACTGCATCAGATTCCTCGGCATAGAAATCGACACATAAGCTATGGAGGCACGCCTGCTGCCTGACAAGCACGAGAAAGCAACGGCACTTGTCAACTCCACACTCGCACAGCAGTCAGTAACACACAGAAGCCTGGAAACGACCGTGGGCTTCTTGTCATTTGCCTCCAAAGTGGTGCCAGCCAGCTGCCCCTTCCTTCATCGACTATACGACGCCCTCACGGCGACATCGCTCACTCACCACATTCTAGTCTCGTCGGAGATCAAGAAGGACCTCTCCTGGTGGCAGACGTTCCTCCCACAATGGAACGGGATCAGACTCCTACTCCACCCACGGCAAACCTTATGGCTATGGACAGACGCATCTGGACAGAAAGGGATCGGGGGCTATTTTCTCAGACGAGGAGAAACCCTGTCTAGCATACACACACCGGCCCAGCTCTTCAGTACCACGGTCCCACAGCGGCATAAAGCCAAACACATCAACTTCAAAGAAATGTACGCAGTGCTTCACGCACTGCGCACCTGGACAACCGAGTCCAGAGCCGGTAGAATCAAACTGCACTGCGACAATGAGTCAGTCGTGGCAGCACTCGCAAAGGGAAGCATCAAAGGCCAGGCAATCAGCCTGCTCCGGCAAATAGCCATGCACATAGCACTCCACGATATCGAGCTACACTGCATATGGATCCCGACCAAGGAAAACGCTCTTGCTGACGCACTCTCACGATGGGACACAGAAAAAATCGCTAACCTCTGCCCAAATTTACAGTAGATACAATTGCAAACGACGCACCAGACACCTGGTATGAGGATTGCAACCTCCCCCCCCAGGCCGCACGATATCTCTGGTGGGGACTCAGCTCTCAGACCCGACGCACATATACAACACCAAGAAACGACTTCGTCCACTTCTGCGCAGTACGAGGAGTCACACCCTTCCCAGCATCGGAGCAGCTGCTCGCACTGTGGACCGCCAAACTCGGCGAACGCGGCCTGCGCACAAAGACCATCAAAAGCTACTTCACAGGCCTAAAGTCACTCCACATTGACCTCGGGCTCAGCACCGAGCCATTTGGCAACCATCGCCTACAGCACATCATCAGAGGAATCAACCGATTCCACGGCGAACCGAGCAGGAAGGAGCGCCTTCCAATCACACGTGGCCTCCTCATCCGCATCCTCTCACTGCTAGATGCAAACGAACCCCGCGATGTGAACCTCTACGGCGCCTTCTACATCGCACACGCCGGATTCCTGCGGGCAGGCGAAATAACATGGACAGCGAACGACCTAATCCATGGCCACACGGAATTCGCACAATTGAACCTCACCCGAAGATCTATCCAATTCGAGGAGGACCGGCTACTACTCACACTGCCAAGCTCGAAAACGGACCCCTTCCGCAAAGGAGTCACGATCACACTGTCAGCATCGAGCGACGCCGTCTGCCCAGTCACAGCCATGCGGCACCTTTACGAACTCTGCCCAAGCTGGACCCCACTCGCCCCTCTCTTCGCCCGCCCCCTGGGGGATGGCCCAGGAAGCGAAGCATTCACACGAGAATACCTGGTCCAGCACCTGCGGGAACTGCTGGGACAGCTGGGAGTCAGGGGAGCATACTCGGGACACTCGTTCCGAAGGGGATCAGCAACCTCGGCCAAGGCAGCGGGGCTGGCCGACAACGAAATCCAACTACTCGGCCGATGTTCATCAAACGCGTACCAAGGCTACATCGACTACCACCCCGAGCAAGTCTTCCAAATCGCCCGCCGCTTCCAAAACTCACCAGAACACTCCCCATAACACCCCCTCCACATTATTTGGGGGCTGCCGCCGCAGTTGGGAGAGTCCAGGTGGAGCGGCAGCCACAGCAGCGGCCTCCGCTCCCCCCAAGGGGCACCTCTGTTTTACGCATCGTTTACTGTTTCGTTCTGGTCTGATTTGGTAACGGTTCTAGCGTGGGAATGGTTTTTGGATATGAGAAAATAAGAAGCACGTACGAAGGGAAGAGCGAGTCCACTAGATGGTCCAGCTTGACTGAGGGCTAGTGGAAGCGAATTGGCGGGCGCGAATTGACCGACGGCTAGTGGGGGCGAGCAGCAATGGCCATCGGCTGGCAAGGGCGAGCAGCAATGGCCATCGGCTGGCTAGGGCAAGCAATTTGGCCGACGGAAGGGACGGAAGATGGTGGCCGAAACCTTGAGCTTGAGCTAAAAGTTTAAGCTTGAGCAAGAGCACGGGCCCGGGCCGGAGCAAAGCACGAGCACAACCAAGAGTCGGAGCAAGCGCCAGAGCCAGTGCTCCGCCAGAAGTCCAGCCCGGGCCGCAGCCCGAGCTCGAGGTTTTGCGCCAGAAGCCGAGGGATGGGAGGGAAGTAAGGAGGCCAGTAGCGAGGGAGAAGGTATATAAAGAGGAGCGGAGCGGCAGGGGTTGAGGCAAAGCAGCGCATCCAGCTTCAAAAACCCGCCCACCCGCACCTCTACACATACCAAAGGCAGCCCGGTATGGTTTTCGACTCTAACACCCAGTGAATTGGCTTCCGGCCAGGAATGGGGAGTCCAGGTGGAGCGGCGGCCACAGCGGCGGCCTCCGCTCCCCCCAAGCGGCACCTCTGTTTTACGCGTCGTTTACTGTTTCGTTCTGGTCTGATTTGGTAACGGTTCTAGCGTGGGAATGGTTTTTGTATATGAGAAAATAAGAAGCACGTACGAAGGGAAGAGCGAGTCCACTAGACCCTGTTAAACTGCTTGCTAGCCTTCATGTAGGGGCAGTTTGAAAGATTCCATTGACGGAACAAGGCGAGCTTATCAAATTCGTGCTTCGGGTTTGTGGATGGATCATAGAGCGGAAAGACATAAGTCCTGAGGAACACGCAGTGAGCGGAGGAAGTTGTTTGGCTGAGGGGAGTCGCGAGGAAGTTGCGGCGGTGGCGTTTGAATGTCTTTTTCTCGGGATCCCAAATGTGTGTTTTTGCAGCCGGAGAAACTCGTGCTCGGGATAGTTAGTGGGTTTGTGTTCAAAGTAGCTGAATTGGGTAAAGCAGGTATCCACAATGACCCAACCAGGCTTCCGAGGCAAATTCCCGAGCTTAAGTAGAGAGCACGTTACATAACTGAGACTCGGCGGATACGATGTCAGTTTGCCTTGGTGGTGAGTGTACAGCACGATGTACTGTACGATTTTGGCCTGCATTGACCCGGATTTGATTAAATAGCGTTGGGTGGGTTGATGCTGTCCCACTCGGCGCAGATATTAGTGACGCGTATGCGGACGAAGAAAAGTTTCCATCTAGCGTGACGGACACCACATATGAAATTTTGAGTGTACTGTACTCTCTGCTTAGGCTGAGCTGCACCTTGCAGCTTTGGAAGGGCATGAATCCAGCTGCTGTAGAATTGAAGACCTAGACAAAGACCAAATGCGTGACCGATATTAATGTAGCGAATGCACAACAATACGGTAATCGAAGGAAAAGATCGTGGCTTCCCCATTCTGGCTAATACAACACTTTTTGAGGTTGGCTGCTGTAAAACATGGTATGGTCTGAGGATCAGTCCACAAATCTCGGGTAGTATTTGTTACTTTGGATGCTTCTTTGACTTGATTGATTGATCTCTCGAGGCCAGAATGCCCATATATATACAGACTTGTCTCCCATATTCTCAGCCATATTCGTCACCATATCTATCTCCGTTTGCTCATCCGGTTGCACTGATATGAGCCGCTCTGCACTGATACGAGCTGCTCTCCTGAGGCATATCTTCATACACCAACTGCATATCAAACTGACCTGAGCTGTGAGGCTCACGATGCAGGTACATATGCAACACTTCCCCCTCTTGCTGCGTTCTGTAGCAAGTTCATATTTCTGTGAGCCCATACAAAGTCCAAGTAAAGTCCATGTGAATCGTCTTCCAGTGCCTCATTAAAACCCTCCTCCTAATTTGCTGCAGTAAGTAGGGAAAGAGTGCAATCCGTAGTCATCACGTACCAAGAAAGAAAATCCTAGTCCATCCTAATATGCCTATGTGCCCAGTTCCATAGTCCAGCTCTCCAGATCTACCACAAACTCACAGCCTTCGTGAACTTCTCATGTTTCTCTCTCGGTAGTGCTTTCGTGTAGATGTTGGCAACATTTTCTTGTGTTAATACCCCAGAGTACTTGACTGTGCCACTCTCGAGTAGATCTTGAGTGTGGTGATAACTAACATGTATGTGTTTTGTTCGTGCCATGATAGTTCCATTGATGATGTGAGCAAGTTGACCTTGTGATCGCAGAGGATCGGGAGCAGTTCAGTGTTCTTGTAGTCGTTGTTGTTTCGTTTCATATCTTAGAACGGTTGCAGCTGCCATCATCCCTCTCTCAAGACTTCCGAGCATGCGATATATTCTGCTTTTAAAGTCGATGTTGAAACTTAGTCTTGCTTCTGTGACTGCCAAGATATAGTACCGTTCGAGATGAATATATGGTCCCCCTGAGACTTTCCATCTGCACTGTCGCTGGGCCATTCGGAGTCTGTGTAGCCAATAAAAGTATTTGGCCCAATAATGCTTGGATTGGTGCTGTTAGAACTGTAGTGAAGCCGGTAGTATTTCGTAACTTGAAGATATCAAACAACGCGTTGCGCTGCTGTTAGGCGCTAGGCTAAAACCCTCCAATGGTATGGACTAAGTGTTGCTAAGGTGTATAAGATATCCGGTTTCGTGGTGAGTATGATGCACATAAGAGATCGAACGATTGCTTGGCAGAGTTTGGGATCAACTTCTCTATCCTGTTCCTCTTCAGCACGATCTAACGTAACTTTGTCATCGAGTGGAGTTGCAGCACCATGTGCTGCATGCACATGACCTCGTTGGAAAAGGTTATCAATGAACAAACTTTGAACAAGCGATATTTCATCATTTGCGTTGTGGGTCTCGATTCTGAGGAATTGGCGACCAGTTCCGAGTTTGGTGATGTTGGAGGTTGCAACAACAGCCATCTTGATTTCCTCTGCCTCTTTACCACGCTGGGTGCGTAGGGCGATAGCGTATGGTCAATGCAGAGAAGTAGGAGCTTTGTGCGGTTGTTTCGTATATAGAGGATGGGATCGGATTCTGATTGCATGAAACCTAGAGATTGCAGATATTCATTCATATGCTGGTTCCAAAGGTGTAGGGCTTGTTTGAGATCATAAAGTGCTTTTCGTAGTTGAACAACTATGGTTCGCGTTTCATCTGCGCATCCTTCTGAAAGCTCCAAGAATAGTGTGTCATCGTCGACATCAGGATTGAAAAAGGCCATGATAACATCGAGATGGTTGATTCTCCAGTTATAAAGTGCGGCGAGGCTTATCAGCAATCGAAATGTAGTTAGTTTGCTGACAGGTGAATATGTCTCACCATTGTTCATGTACTCATATTCTTTGATGACAAGTCTGGCTTTGTATCATGTTGAGCCATCAGGATTTCTCTTAGTCTTGGATACCCATTTCGATACCATTGGCTTATTTCTGATTTGTGCTTGTGCTGGTGAGAAGGTCTCAGTATTTATGGTTGAGTTTTATACATCCATGATCGCAGCTTACCATTTGTTCTATGATTGGCTCAGCATCACCTATTTGTAGGTGCGAGGATCGCCATTTATGGCAGCTGAATGTAAGGCAGTGTTCATCAGTTCGGTGATATTTACTTGTGCTCTGCTTCTGGTAACTCCAGCTGTACGTTCTGGGGCAGTCTATTTGTTCTTGGTAGTAGCCGCTACTTGATGTAATTGTCTTCATGAATTACTATTAGCAATAACCTCGTGTCTTGGAACTGGTGTAAGAGATTTGAGACTTGGACAGAGACTACATTGTCTGTTTGTATATTTGTCAGCATCCTGTATAGGAACAATATGTATATATATCATGGCCAGCGTTCCCACCTGTATCAGGCGGTGTTCGAATTTAGTGCCCTGTTGTTTACCCAGCTAACGAAAGATCGGGATTTGCGTCAGCCACAGAATACCTATGATGGATTATGTGAGAATCTTCGGTGCGGCCAGGAGATATGAGTTCACACGTTCAACTCATGGTGCGAGTGCGGCCATGGTCCATTCTTCCACCAGTTTGACGCAAAACCAGCGATGTAAACCATCCTGTCCGATGGCTGGAGATGGTAGGCTGTCCCAATTCTTGCCAGGATGGACGGGATGGCGCAAGAACCGTCCAGCCCGTGCAAGCATGCCAAAGACAGCTAGACAGCCGGGGACCTGCCGCGGACGGCACATACCCCATCCCCGTGTTGTACGGTGGCGTGCGCTCGAGTAGTCGAGTGTGTGCGGGCGTATGCGAAGGTGTGTCTATTGTATCGTGTAACGAGACATGTCGCATCGACATAAGGTCGATCGATGACTAATGGTGCTAACTACAAAAGAGGCAAGTGACATCATAGTCCTTGGCATAGTGATATCCGTACTTCCAATCAGCTCAACACTCCTCCAGGACGGCTATCACGTCCGTTTCAAACAACACAGTAAATAAAAGAGAAGAGGAGCCAATCAAACATCGTGGATCTCCTCCAAACAGATGTACCCAATCAATTTACTTTCCGACGGAATTCCCGATGCCATTTCCAGTTCCGATACCATTTCCGAGACCATTTGCGAGACCATTTCCGATTCCATTACCGATTCCAATCCCGGGGCCATTCCCGAGTCCAATTCCGATCATTCCCATTGCAGCACACTGCTTGAAGAAGGCGGGCTTCGGCAGTGGCTTTGTGAAGCAGCTGGCGAGCATCTCAGCAGTCGGTACGTAGCTCAAGTCGATCTCTCCATTTCTAGGTATATCTGCAGCAAGATAGTATTTGGTCGCAATGTGCGCAACTGCAGTTCCGCGGTAGATTCTGTTCAGGATGCTGGCGATCAGTGACTGTGAATCGGAGAACACGTGAGGGATAGTCGGGATGCCGAACTTGTTTATGAGATGCGAGATCTGGGTGAGTCTCATGCAGCCTACTCCAAAGGCATAGTATTCGGCATCGGGCGTGGACTGGGCAGTCGAATTCTGTTCTCTCGATCGCCAGTCTACCGCTCCTCCAAAGGTGATGACCAGTCCACTTGTCGATTTATAGTCATCCGGGCATTCAGCATAGTCCGAATTGACATAACATCCAAGTGCGCCTTCTCCATCTCCTTCTCCTCTGAGCGTGGTTTCTCCAAGTGCTCCTCCGAGTGCTCCTGCGAGTGCTCCTCCGAGTGCTTCTCCGAGTGCTCCTCCGAAACGCAGTCGCCAGTCCTTTGTGCCATTGAGGTACCGAAACATGCGGTGGACAGTTACCATATGCTCATTTGTTTGTTTGTTTGTTTGTAATCATTTTGCATTCACCCCCGAAGGGAGGTGCCCGACTAAGTTACCATAAGCCGGCCGACCACTAATGGTCATGGCATTTAAACTACCCCATCCTGGAACTTCCTCGGTCTTCAACCTGGAGGGCACAAGGCCGTTGAAACTCCCAATCTCTCTCCCAGGCAAAGTCGTCCCATCCCACTTCCCTCTACTCTCGAAAGAGCCCACCCCCATAACAAAACGCACCAAAAATAAAGCAAACTAAAACAAAAGAGAATCGTAAAGTACATTCTTGCCCTGCAGGATCTTCAAACCATATAGGCGCGATCTAAACTGCAACTCTTCCGACTCTCCTCCATTCCTAAGCCCTGCCCGGCTAACCCTTCCGGGGTCGCCAACTTTCATATCTTCCACCGCGGCAGTCATACACCTCCGTGACTCCACGGTCATCATCATATCTCGTAACGACCCGACTTTGTCCAGGTCGCTCATCCTTCTCTTTTTCTTTTTCCGGGGCTTCTTACTCCCCCCTCTTTTGTTGTCCTCCCCTCCCTCCAGGTCGTCTTCCACCCCTATCATTTTCCACCTGCCTCCACGTTATCGTATTTCTAAGTTCGGTCACTCGGTCACATGACCCCTTGGACCTCCCTCGTCTTCTTCTTTGTCGTTCTCGGGGATTCGGTAAACTTCTCGTCCGGCCCCCCTTTTCATTTTCTCCCCTATTATCCTCCCTCCTCTTTGCTGTTGCGTGAGCTCCAGCGTATCGAGAATGCATAAGTGTGGGTGGTGGGGATGTTAATCTCGGTGCTTTGCCCGGTCGCCCTGGCTCCGCATCTGATTCGTCGATATTCATAGGAGTCGCGTTGTCCTTTTCGACTTGCTTCTCCCAATTTCGAGTTAATATCTCTCTAGCCAACGGTCTTCCCACCTGCTTGCGCGGTTGTAACTGTGGTCGTGGCCCGATCGTAAGATCCTTTTTTGGTGTCACAGGCGTCGCTGGTGGCTGCTTTTCCGGGTCTGGCGCATTCCCCCTACCTTCACCCAACTTTGTATTTTCCTCCACAAGGCTCGCAACAATTGTTTTGAAAGTCGACACTTCCGTCTTCAGGTTGTCGATTTTCGAGTAGAGTTTTGCAAAATGGCCCTCCATGACTTTGATGACAGCCGTTCCGACTATCTTCTCTGCCACATCAACAGGCATCTGCTCAATTTCTTCCTCCTCGCCCTCGTAAAAGAACTCGGATTCCATTTGTTGTCATGTGGGAGTTTTAGAGACTCCCGAACTTGTCGTAACCGTAGTCTTGGGGGCAGGCGTCGTCAATTTGCCTTTCCCCTTCTTCTTTTTGGGCTTCTTCTTTCCACCAGAGGCGAAAATAGGAAGCATCGAGGAAGCGACCATGTCGCTATCGTTGTTGAAGTCGTAATCGGAATGGTCCGAGGAATCATCAGAAGAATTCCACAAACCATCCTCTTCGAGCATCTCCCTTAAAAGGCCGAAGCGGGAGGAATCGGTTTTGGGTGTAAAAGTAACAGAAGGACCCGTGCTGGGCGTTGGGGTCCGCGAAGGGCGTCCACCTCTAAGCATCGTGAGGCCTTTGAGGGATTTAGGGACGGCTTATGGTTGGCCAACGACTCACGGCTTGGCAAAAGCTAGCGGTGAGGTGGTGTGTCGAGGTGTCGGTACCATATGCTCATTGCCCGTGTCGTGATTTTACCGGCTGAGAACTCCGATGGCATATGCGATATTGGGCTGAGTGGCGGTCATCGCGTACAAAAGGCTTCCGATCATCGATTGGTATATGGTCGGATCGCAAGCTTCTTCCTCGGGCTTCCTTTGGTGAAGCTTCATCGCCATTGGCATGGCAACTGGTCTGGAGTCGTCTATTCGGAACTTCGCCAAGATCATCTGAATGTAGCTGTGCTGATGGATGTCGATCGTGTGATGCTCCCGATTGCGTTCGATGTTAATGCCGAGACAGACGTAGACACTCCAGAGATCATGCATCCGGAACCTCTTCTTCATCGGATCCTTGATTTGCCCAACCAAGCACTAGTTAGCAATGATAAGGAGATCATCGACGTACAGAACAACTGCGGCGACGACTATGCCGTGATCCTCCTTGTCATGGAGCACGAATAGTGTTCGGTCGACGTGTGATGCCTCGAATCCAATTGACATCACGAAGTCCTTAAACGTGCCATACCAAAAGTGCAAAGACTGCTTTAGGCCATAAAGAGACTTTCTCAAGCAGAGTAACATCTTCTGCGAAGTCTTTGACCTTGGATCGTTGTATCGGCTCACAGTTTGGAGCAAACGAAACATCAGCAAAATGTAAATCGGTCCGGAAGCCACACGCAAACCTCCCAGACACTCCGGTAGACATCACCGGTGCTCCCAAGTAATTCCAGATGCTCCCAGGCCCTCCTGGAGCTAAGCAAAGTGCTCTCAGACTCTGCAAGAGCATTCTCAGGATGCTACGAGATTTGACTTATAGGATAGTCAAATTTTGGAGCAGCTGAGACCTCCGCGCAGGTCTGCGGGAGACTTCGAGAGCAGCTTGAGACCTCTGCGCCGCTCTGCGGGAGACTTAGTGCCGTATTCTCACAGCAGTGGTTCTTAGGGATCCATAACCACAAGGCATTTCGTTCATCAGATTCGTCTTTGTTACAGTCACAAGATTCGCTACATCATAATATGGGATGTATTATCTATTTAAGTCTCTCTATATATATAAATACGGCCAATCTGGCTGCAGACGGTACTGCAGTGTAATCGCAGGAGCACCTGGAGACGCTGATTGAGAGAACTTAGAGATGCACTTGGAGGCCGTGATCGTGTGAACATGTGAGATGTACTTGGAGGCCGCGATCGAGCAAGTTTGGAGATGCACTTGGAGGCCGAGATCGAGTTGAACTCAGCGATACACTTGGAGGCCGTGATCGAGCGGGTTTGGAGATGCACTTGGAGGCCGAGATCAAGTTGAACTCAGAGATGCACTTGGAGGCCGTGATTGAGCGAGTTTGGAGATGCATTTGGAGGCCGCGATCGTGTAACTCAGAGATGCACTTGGAGGCCGTGATCGAGCGAGTTGGGAGATGCACTTGGTGGCCATGATCAATCGAGATTGGAGGAGAACTTGGAGGTGGTCGATCTGGAGGCGGTAGATCGGGAGGGAGGTGCGACGGCAGCGGTGACTCTATTGATTGGTTAACTCGTAATCGTGGGAATGTAGAGAGTTCAGTACAATAAGGTCCGCCAAGAGATGAGAGACTGGCTGGGAGCGGGAGACAGTCAATGTTGGGATGATGCAGTACTCGGTGAATGCTGTACTCGGTGTATGCTGTACACGGTGTTAACTCATGATCATTGCATGGAGAGATAGATAGGAATGACTTAACGTCATGTTCTTAGGTGATGGTAGAGACCGAGAGAGATGAGAGGAGATGGGGTAAATAATGGTGAGAAACTGAGACTTAAGAGAATTTCGTGTGTGAGTTAATGTACCATTTCTGATAAGGCAGGTACTACTCGCGATCAGGCATATAAAAACAACGATACGAGGTCCTCTAAACCCAATCAGGCAGGACATACAGCTGACTTCTGATATCCGCTTGTATCCTCCACATCATTCCCATCTTCATCTCCCATCTCTCTTTCTCTACCATCATCGCAGAACACAAAGTTAAGTCATCCCTCTCAAACTCTCCATCCCATAATCCGGAGTTAACACTGAGTACAGCATAGACCAAGTACAGCATACACCAAGTAGAGCATACACCGAGTACAGCATACACTGAGTAAAGCATACACTGAATACTGCATACACCATGTACAGCATCCACCTAAGAGTGTCAGTGTTCCATTCCATCTCACGATTACGAGTTGACATCTGAACAAAGCTTCAGCATCTTGCGCACCTTTGCCCAAGATCCAACGCCACCAGTCAGCTCTCCATGAGAGCTCAAATGTAAAGTCACCACCACCCATTCCCATGGTTGTGAGTTAACTCCCTGATGGATACAGTCTCAGCACCCGGCGCGCCTCCTATCGACCACCTCAAAGTATTCCTCCACTCTTGCTCAATTATGGCCTCCAAGTGCATTGCCAAACTCGCTCGATTACGGCCTCCAAGTGCATCTCTCAGTTCACTCGATCACTGCCTCCCAGTGCATCTTCAAACTCGCTCAATCATGGCCTCCAAGTGCATATCTGAGTCCAACTTGATTGCGGCCTCCAAGTGCATCTCTGAGCTACTCGATCATGTCCTCCAAATGCTTCTCCAACTTCCCACGATCATGACATCCAAATTTGTCTCTGAGACACACGATTGTGACCTCCAAATACATCTCCAAACTCGGTTCATCATGGCCTCCAAATGCATCAATGAGTTGAACTTGATCTTGGCCGGCAAGTGCATTTCTGAGCAACTCGAGCTCGGCCTCCATCTGCATCTCCAACCTGGTTCGATCACGGCCTTTCAAGTGCATCTCTCAGTTACACAATCCCTTTCTCGAAATGCTTGTCCAAACTCGCTCCATCATGCCCTCCAAGTGTATCTCACAGTTCAACTTGATCTCGGCCTCCAAGTACATCTCTGAGCCAGTCGATCTCGGCCTCCAAATGCATCTCCAAACTTCCGCGATAACGGCTGCCAAGTCTATCTTGCTGTTGCACTTGATCTCAACCTCCAAGTGCATCTCTGAGTTCACTCGATCACGGCCTCCCAGTGCATCTCCAAACTCACTGATTCACAGCCTCCAGGTGCATCTCTAAGTTCAAACAATAGCCACCGCCAAGTGTATCTTGAAGTTCACTCAATCGTCATCTTCAGGCGCACCTGGCATTGCTCTCAAGCACCCCCTGCAGCGATTCCAGATATACTATTTATCGATGGGTAGCTAAATTGATACATAGATTCACAGATGAGAGTACAAACTGAATTCATAAGTTTTGAAAATCGTTGAACGATAAGTAGTAGCTATGATTTCCAGGTGCACCCCCGCGGTGTTTCCAAAGACAATGATGTTTCTCCCAGACTGCTCTTCAGTGATTCAATGTGCTCCCAGGCTTGTCATCAGCACTCCAAGTCATGTCGCCGGCGCTCCCACGTGCTTCCTGGTGCACCTGAATGGTATTGCTTTGGTGCAGTGTACTGTAGGATTTGACCACCCTGGGATTCTGGTCAGACAACTCTCATACACTCCCAAAGGCTCTAAGAGATCTAGTTATATTTTGCTGATGGAGTATCCCTGTGGCGGGTGCATAGAGATATCTTCTTCCAAGTCAACTGCCAAGCAAGCCATGCAGACATCCATTTGACAGATTGTGCTATTGGACTTGGCAGCATTCGCGAGTGCCAGCCTAACGTGGTACAAGCGAGCAGTCAGTGCATATGTAGGAAGGTAGTCGATCCCTTCAATTTCGTGATTTCCTGCACAGACCAGAATGGCCTTGAAACGTCGCACATTTCCTGGTCCATTGCACAAGATCTTGTATACCCAGTGACTTGGTACAGTGATCCTCCCTTCCGGATGATCCACAAAATCTCCCAAGACTTGATTCTGCCCAATTGCATCTTACTCATCTGTCATCGCCGTATCACATGTAATTTGGAGTGGAGACTGGGTTGTGGCTTGAAGGACTTTGTATCGAGTTCATCCACATGATTATCTGGGAGCGCTGATGCAGCATATATGGGAATCGTCTCTTCGAATTCCTCATCTTAGGGACCTCATTGTGTATACTCTGCCAACGTATCATTGCAGTGCAGTTTCGGTGAGTACCTTCCGCCGGCGCCTTCCATGCATCTCCATGTGATGTCTCAAGCCCAGCCAATTCTCGTGACTTCTTCTTTGTCATCAGAGGCTCCGGTGGTCATTCGTTTTCCCATGACTCCTCTGTTTGTCATTGTGCTGTTTGCCTCTCGATTGGCTGTGAGGTTTCAGATTGCGTCTTGGTAGGTGTATGTTCCACAATGACCTCTCTGTAGAAGTGCTGGTTCAAGATCCCTTCATCTGCAGCATTGAATGATGTCGAGTGCTTCCCATCTCTTAATTCCACATCTAGGGATGGATGATGAGTCATGGCCAATGGATCATATAGACAGTGCTGCATTGTCGATGTGCTGTACGCAATGAATCGGCTGGGAGTGGGTGTGTAATGCAGCTTCTTTCATTTCTCATTGTGAATGTGCATGAGAGCCAAGCATCCGAACACATGGTCATCGTTCACAATTGGCATCTTTCTATTCCATGCCTCTTACGAGGATATACCAACTACCAATCGAGTCCGAGTGTGAATCTCAAGACAGACCCCCACTCAGAGTGCAAATACCCTATACTTCTTCGAAAGTCTGACATCGTCCAGCACGCATTGTGTGTGCTCCATGATTATGCAGTTCCCCTGGTCGACAACACCATTAGACTGAGTCGCGTAGATTGTAGTTGGTTCCTTTAAGATTCCTTCTGACTGTAGGTATTCTGCGGATTTCTTGGAGGTATACTCACCTCCTTCATTAGTATGAAATCACCTCAGTTGCTTGCCAGAGTCCTGCCCTCGAAGAGCCATCTATTGATTCAATTTGTTAATGGGTTTTGACTTGTACTGCATTATAGATTGATTCATATGCCTCATGGGATCGTCGATTATGCGTTGCATATATTGACCTCCTCCAATAGCTGGTTCCATTGAACCGTATGTGTCTGAGCGCACCAGCTGTGGTGGGTCAGTGGCGCGGGAGGTGGTTTTTGGAGCTAAGGGCTGTGCATGTAATGTGCACTTCATCCAGCTGTCGCCAACACACGTCAATGATATTCTCGGACTTTCAATGATTGTCGACAAGAGTTCCAAAACCTTGAAACCGCGGTGTGCCCAGCGATAGTGCCATAAATTCAGTTTCTCTGCATCGTGCCGAGATGCATGCCCTGTCTTCATAATGGCCAGGAGGTGGCTGTTGTTGATGTCGATATCAGGGTAGTCAGACAAATCCGGAGCTCGATCCAGAACCGGACCCTAGACGAATAGCTGACTGATTTGAAGTGTAGTGGCAATCAACTTGCCATGGCGATTGTAGAGGTTGTGACCAGAGTGATTCACCGGTGTGAATTTGACGTCCTTGTCGGTGAGCTTACACTTAAAGGAGAGGTTGAACGTCTCCGGCAAATCAACCACTTCTTAAAGTATGATGGTTTCTGTCTTTACATCTGGCACCTGGCAAATCAAGCTAAGACTGCCATATCAAGATGCAAATGATGTGACCCCATTATATCCCTTCACTTTCTGCGTATTTGGAGAATACTCAGTATAGCAGATGAAGATTGATCAAATATTGGAGTTGTGAGTCGTGCATCCGCAATTGACTAACCAATCTATTACTCCTGTACTGGAGCTGACCACTATTCAATAGTTCTCAATTGAGGTAGTGAGAGTGAAAGCAGGCAATGCTTCACCTGATGCCGTTCTGAGGTGTCGGCAGACTTTGGAGGATCGCCGCGTTGCTTGCTCAAGCAGTTATCGGTGATATGCTCTCGCGGTAGGCAATGACAGCACTTCCACAGATATTTCTCTTTCCTCTCGTCCTTATTATCGCTCGTATTATCTCTCTCATCCCTCCTGGGCCTTCTGCTGCCTTTAACGGCATTACCGCCATTGCCACTATTGCCACCTGTGCAACTCTTTGTTGCAAAGAGCAGAGCGTCTGGAGTAAGCCCATTCCCACACATGATTGCTGCTGGCATTTCAATGATCTTGGTGACGATCTCATCTGGGGTGGTGGTAATCTTGGTGATCTTCAGCATCATGAACTCCAGGAAGACTTTACACCTGTTGTTCCTTCAGACCCTGCGAAGGAGGTAGATGATATCTTCCTGCTCACATGTCTTTGTTCTTGTCTGTGCATAGTCCGTCTTGGCATCAGTGTCAGTGGGCGATGGTCCTGTCGGTTCCAGGCAGAGATTTTAATCCTTAACATTCCGATCGATCCGGGCTGTGTAATTGTCGACATCTCCCCAGTCCTGAAGATTAATACCTCACAGTTCTTCTTTAATCTCGAAGATGTTAAGCTGCAGATTTGACTTGTACACGAAAGCAACCTTGTTCCAAAGGGTCTTCGCATCCTTGACAACCTAATATTCCGCTTCTATCCTCTGTACCATGCCCAGAAGGATAGTCAATATGTCAGCATCATAACGGTTCATCCTGTTCTTGAAAGCGGCCTTCGCTGTACCGGTTATGTTTGCTGCTGGCTTTTCCCGCTCGTTGTCATATCCATTGATAATACCATACACTTGAATCTGCTTGCAATGTGCCGCCATCTTGGTTGCCCATTGCACATAGTTTGTGCCATTGAACTTCGTGATTGTGCTCATAATTGAAGTCATCCTCCATCCAGATGTGCAATTACGATCGTCAGTTGTAGTAGACTCTCGGACTCTATGGACCATGTTCAGCACCTGTTGTCTGAAACCGGGTGGAATGCTGGGTAATTCCTTAGCTAGTGAGGACACTGCTTCGTGACGATGGCAACCTTAGCTCCACATGGAAATGTGCAACTATTGATCAACAGTTACCATTCTGAAGGCAAGGTAACACATATTCGGATGTATGGTGGTGTGCGTTCAGGTAGTTCAATGTGCCAGGGCATAACCGAAGGTTTGTCAATTGTATCATAAAATGAGATAGGTCACCTTGACATACGGTTGATCGATAAGTAATGGTGCTAACTCCAACAGACACTAGTAACATCATAGTCCTTGGCATAGTGATATCTGTAATTCCCATCAGCGCAACACATTGCAGGTTGGGAGCATCACGTCCGATCTAGAACAATGACTTCAAGATTCTGCACGAATAAAAATAGGTTGGAAATGAGTACCTTGTTAACAATTCATTGCCATGTTGAAACATTTGAAGAAATGTTCTATGCTCGAACAAAGCAAACGTCTTTCAGCCTTTCGCTCCCATTGATCATCATTCTCTCCACTTCACTTGTCTCTTGAGGTCCCATCCCACCTTGAAACAGATTCCTTTTCGTTGCCAACTACTGCAAAGCTCCATATCTGGCTTGTTGTACATTCTGAACATTCTTTAGATTTTACTTGAACCAACTGTATTCTTGATGACATTTGCCCCATGGTTTCTGCAGCTGAAGCATTGTGATTCTATCTGTCTGGTGACCTCCAGGAAACTATGCTGAATTCAATTGAAGGTACATCAGCAAAATGTAAAATGGTTTGGAAGTCATAACCGAACAACTCAGCAACTCTGAACAGCCACACTGATCCTTCCAGATGCTCCCAGATGCTCCCAGATAGGCTGAACGCAAAGCAATGTGCTCTCAGGTGCTCCGAGACTACTGCACCGGTGCTCCTGAATACTCCGGAAGTTGTGGAACAGAATCCAAGAATATCCTGAAGAGTGTATAGTTGTCTTCAAAATGCTTCCAAATCACACTATTAGGATGTGCAAATTTCGGAGCTATTGGGAGTATTGGCCGCGTCTCCGAGAGTACACCGGTGCACCTCAAACCTGGAGCCATACTCTCCGGGAGTGATTATTATAATGTTTATATCAAATAGTACAATTCAATTAACTATCTTCTGCACACCTTGATTCAGGCATTGTAACTTTAATACACAGTCCAGTAGGTATCTAAATCCACATGATTATTTACAAGCCATACGTTATCGATTCTATCTGATGCAGCATTATGGTCTCGCAGCAAATGTGCAGGTCCAACAATTGCTCCGACAGGTATAATATGCATCTTATCAGTCCGTTTGACAACGCGGATGAACCCGTCAACACAATCAGCCCAACCATGCGGATCTTTGTACTTTGTTGGAATCACCACCACATATTCTTGAAGTTGAGGACATAATATCCATTGTTGGGTCTTCTTGCACCTCTTAGAGAAGGTGGATATCGATTTTCCAGCGGGCAGGCGCTCCTGAAATTGGAGGATCAGATTCGGTGGAGTCCAGCTGAAATATAATACAGGAAAAGAAGGAACTCGGCCTTGGAAGGTGTTATCGAGGTCACTGTCCGTATATTGGACCCAGATGTTATGATATTCAGGCATGATCTCTTGGTTGGCATCCGTTGATTCTACCTTGCAATCAAGTCCCAGACGCTCAACAGATGTAGGGCAGTGAAATGGTTGACGGTAGTACAACAGCCCATTCTGAAGTTTAATAAATACACTGTCTACGAGTACGTTCTGATCATATCCGAGCACCAGTCCACTAACTTCTTGTCCCCAGTCATCTTCAATTTGTGTACGGAATAGCTGTCCAAAGTTGGGAATTCCGAAATCGACTGATGCATCTCTGAGTGACGTTAATTTGATACTTCTGCACACGCCGCGGACATGAGTTTCTCTCAAATGATGTACCTGTTGTGATACGGGGCGGAAAAATGGCTCTTTCAGACAATGGTGGAGGCATAACAGATGGGCTCGGCACGTATTTCGCTGTTTATCGGCAGCTGATAGTAGGTTGAAACCTTTCGCAGAGTAAATATCGTACCAGCCTTGAAGGGCAAGATATGACAGTGTCTCCTCCATATAGTCTGGACCGGTACACCGGTCATTGTGCTTGAGCATCTGTCGAATGTAATTGACCTTGTTGCTAGATCGCTATGCCTCTTTCACATTGCTGATATGTAGCCGTTCAGAAATATCGGTGGTGAAATTGTCGCCGGAACCCATTCCCCGAATTGACTCTGATATATGGCTCACAAGATGCATCATTGGATATCCGAAATGGATTACACGCTGTTTGATGGTCTTCCGGAGCTCCTGAACGCCGATTGCCTGCCACCAAGCTTCAAACTCGATCAAGCGGGTGGAGAATTCCTTCGTGAACCGCATCTGGACTTTGGAAGTGATACCATAAATCTCTCTCTCGAGCTGATTCACAACGCGGTCCGCATCAGCGATACTCGAGGTGGTGGCTTCAATTTCAGCATCGGATAGACAGACCTGGAATTGCACACGCTTGTCAGCGGTCATGTTTACCGCCCCATAAGCCTCTTCTTCTGCAGCGGTCTTCATTTGAGCCAGTTTTTTGGCGAATATCCTTCTGGGACCGGTTGCCTTAGTCCGCACTTCCTGCAATAGTTGTCGCTCATGATGTTGGAATAATTTATCGAAAAGCTTGCGTTCAGCAGGTGTCACCTGATGGATTTCGCGCTCCAATCGCTCAATTGCCCTCCGCCGATCAGCATCTGACCATATGGTTGCCGCTTGTCGGGCTCTATTCAGGCGCACTTGAAATTGCCTTCGTTTCGATGTAGTAACCTTTTCAGCCCCGTACAGCTGAACCTCCATTGCAGCACGGATTTTATGAATCTTTTGTTCTCGTAAATGATGGGATTCTCTTGCCAATAGTTCATCCACTTTGGCCTTCGCAGACTTCGACATTTTCTGATCTCGAAAGGCACCCTTCTTCTTGTAAAATCGCTTCAGTGCATTGTCTAGTGCTGCGAGGGATAGATCAGAGTGATTCTGTTGGCTGACAAGGAGAGAGAATTCACATAATGCCCGCACTGCTCCCATTACCATTTCATCAGAGGCTGTTTCCGCCGCAGTTTTCCCGACATCCTGGGAGCAGTCAAGAATTGGAGCGCAATTCACTGCCAGTGTTCTGATCATGCCCCGGATTTCTTTTCCCTGCCAGGAGCCGCTTGTCATCGAATCGAATGGTTTAGAGAAGCGCTGGAGCTCTGGATATCTTGGTACTGATGTGAATCGATTGTCAAATTGATCCTTGACATTTCTAGCTTTCAAGTATTTGAGCAGCCAGTGCAATAAGTCTTTAACTAAACCCAAGAGCAGCTGATGCAATTCATCAGGCTGCCAAAGGCGATAAACATTGCAGAGAGGATATTGCCAGAACTGGTTGCGGATTGGATGAACACCAAGAGTGTACAGAACATCGATATCAGTTTCATCCAGAAGCTCCAAGTAAGCATGGTGATCTCGTGGGTTATCAAGTTGTCGAAAAGTTGAATGCCCCATCGGCGCACCTTTAGGAATTTCCCACATCGGGCATGAACCATATGAGACTTGAGCAACCATGACTTGTTCCGGCTAATCCCCGACCCAGGCAGCCAAAAGAGGATAACATTGTCTCTGGAATCCATCAGCACAGTCCCATTTCAAGCCAGGGCCAGTGATGTCAAGATTCCGGAGTGGGGACAGCACTGTTCCAACCGCGGAATGCCATGCCTCGTCACTATTTTTGGCACCTTTCGGAGGACAGGGGATCAGCCCAACAAGAATCCAGGCGCGCCTTTTAGGTGTACGGCGGATATCTTTTCGAATATTACCGATCGTGAGATACAACGGCCAGGCATGCTGGTCGCCCGAAAAATTGGTTAAGTGGGTCTTGTCGGATGCACAAATGACTGGGACAATCGTCGCTCCAGCAGGAAGCTGATCTTGCGTATCCCACCACCAATCGCCTGTGTTCATCTTGCTGTATATTCGGCGACTTTCCGAGTCTGCGAGGCGCACTGGTTCAAAATCGAGGTGCGCCTGCTATGGGAGATGCGCCAAAAGGAACTGTATACATTTGAAAATATCCCGGTAGTATAATGTTCCGAAGATGTGCGAATTATCTTCAATCCAACTATCATTGCTGAGCCCAAAATCGAGTCTAGAGAGGAGGTTTTGTAGAGCATCTGCTGATTGAAATGATTCGATGTTGAAGTTGTCCAGTCCACGCCTCAGATGTTGATCTATCCACGTTTTCGTTTGCTGGCTAAATAATTGAGCTTGTTGAAAGTCGTGTGCTGACTGAAAAGGATGCCATGGATTCCATTGTTCTGAGTACTTGCGATGCTTGTTGTACAATCGAGTTGCTTTGCCATATGCTTTCCCACCCGCGTTTTCCACTCCAACTACCTGCCTATTAGCCCTCGTCGTTGTTGGATCAGGGGTACAAGTCAGATCAGGCTTCCAGGGGTCTATCGTTTCTTTGTCCGGAGTATCTTCAGGTGGTGGTGCACCAGGTACATTGTCTATGGGTAGATGAATTAGTTAACTAAGCTCATCGATGGCCATTCAGGTGCACCGACTGAAGTCGAACCATGATTGCTCGGGTCGATCCCAGCCTGAAGGTGGTAAAATCCCATCAGGTAATAGCCCTTCAATCATCGATATTGGGTGATATTGTTCATAGTGAGCCTCCAGTCGGTTCTCGTCGAATCATTTCCTTTTGCAGATAAAGCACTTGACATGTTTCCGGCGAGCGTTGCCCATATTTGAGAAATGGTCACTGAACACTTATTCGGATGACTCTCGATGATGCTTCAGGTGGTGATATAGAGCCTCAGCAATATTGGTTTGAAAGCAAGCTAACTCAGGTTAGCGTACCATATTCACAGCCGCATCGCACCCCGCCAAATGCTGGGGGGAGGTTTCCTTTGTCATCTCTGCAATCACCAAATGGGGCCTTATACTACGTCATTGTGAGTTATGCCAACGCTCGAGCCTCCGACTAGATCGTCATAATACAATGAATAGGTGAGTTTCCTAGCTAGCTGGATGTCTGGGCATTGATCATCGAAAACTGATAAGGCTGGTAGGGTGTTTTCTTCAGTAACGATCCTTGACTGGAGCGTGGATCATGAGGAGAACTAAGATGTATAGGCAAAGAGCTCAATAGGATGCAATCAATGTTGCTGCTCGACTCTCAGGCCTTCTATTGAATGAGGTTGCAAGGTCGTACACGCACAACTTATGTGTAATATCCCTAGTCGTGCTAACCATCATACTGGATATAGTTCTTGTTGGGTTCCTGGAGATATCATATCATATCCCTTCTATGACCAGTAAAGTCATCGATACGTACGAAGGTGAGCAACTATCCAATATCCTAGTATATGAATTTGAGCATATAACAAAGAAAGGCGGGATGTGTGTGATTAAGGTTTCTTATTCTCAAGGCCCGGGTTGGTTTCATCGATCAAAGGTGTAGTGAATCACCACAGATCGTGACAACAGAATAGGATATAAGAAGCCCTTCATTCCGCCGAAGGTCACTGCTACCAGCAATATACTCCACCATACTCCGATTGATTCTATATCTCATCTCACATCTATAGTAGTTTACCACTATCTTTGTTTAACAGAGCATGTCGACGCAAGGATCTCCACCGAAGACAGTGAATATGGCTCCACTTGGTGGCCTATTTGGCTCGCAACAACGCGGTGACGACAATTCAGATTCACCGGATAAAAGATCACGACATGCCACTCGCAAAGAGAGTCAATTTGGGATACACACCAATCAATATCATCCGCCGCAACGGTACGGTTACCCTCCTTCACAGCAGCCATTTCCAGGCACTCCACAGTTTTATCACCAGTCTCCATTCAACATGACACATAGTTCGCAACCTACCAGCAGCACAAGCCAAGGATATCCAAGTTATGGGCCACCGTGGCAAGGATATGACCTGCACCATGGTGGGTATGGCGGGGCTCAAATGTTCCCCCCTCCGCAGTTCCCAGGACAAGGGCCGTCATCTCCAGGTGCACCGAGAGTGCCTCCAGGACCGCCAGGAAATCATCCAGTCAATCTGCTAACATCTTCCAGCTTGACTCCTCCACCTCAATCTCCTTCCGGCGGACCTGGGAGACACCCCATAAGCCTCCCGACGAAAAGATTACAGCCACCAGCGGAACCGCGGAAAACAGATGTCACAGGGATTGCTGACTTGCCCCCATTGCCGGAGTTGTCCTACGACAAATATGATGCAGCTGAGGAGATCGACGATTCGTCGGACTTGGGCGGTGCTGAAGCCAAAGCCACAATTACCCGGAAGCAAACTGAGTTCTCCTTGAAGTAACTTGCCAAAAGGATGGGGCAGCCCAACTATAGTGCGTTCAACAAGTGGAAGAAAGTATAGGTGGCGGGGTTTCTCGAGAAGAATCATCGGTCCATTATCCGGGGGCAGAACCGATTGAAACAAGTTCGAGATGGACCCCTGCATTGGGAGACGGCGGTCGCAGATTTTTTGGCGACATTCGAGACCTGGCTGCCATTGGTTCATTTCGATATTGCTGAATGGATCCGCCGGCAGTGGGTGGAGATGTTTTTGAAGAAATGTGCAAATGAAATTCGAGAGGCGAGGAAACAGGGAAGGCGAGGCAACAAGCTACCGGCGACGGATTTGGGAGAGCGCCCGGGCAAAAAGGCGAGAAGTAACCTCCCTGAGTTGCCAAATACAACGTTCACTGTTATGATTAGCTGGGTGTCGAATGGCAAGGATATGGTGCTGGCCCCGAAACAACTCCAAGCCTCGTACACAGCTGTGAGGCACTGGGAGGAGTTGGTTGATGTCATCGACAAAAACAGCGGACCGAAAGAGCCATACGTTCTCAAATCGATGTTCAAGTGCACCTTGGAGCAGGACCAATTGGAAGAAGAGTATATGGGAATATACACAGACGGCCAAATGATCAATGACCCCATATATGGCCAGATTTCGTACAACTGTTGTCTTTCTAATGCTTTCAAGTTGAAACTTGGACATAATTTGAGGATATTTGTGTTAGAGATGAAGAGAGCGACAGGGAAGGAGATTGCCAAGCACGTCATTCGGCCAACACAGGTAATCCCACTAGCCGTGTTTAGGCTAGACGTGAGCAACTGCGAATCATTATATAGACTTTGGAAGGTTCTGAAGAGGGTGGAAGAGAGGGAGAAGAGGAGGGAGAGGAAGATGGTGGGCAAAAGAATGATACTTGTATTAATGTAAGTTCTGATTGAAAGAATAGAATTGATTATATTCCATCCACATGTATTCGTTCAAATGGTTGCTTCTCTGTGAAATACCTAACATTGAGATGAATTTCAGGAGCGCCAGAATATGAGCGTATCTGCCCAGCTTACATCTGAGCGACTGAAAGAAATTATTGAGGACGGAAAGAACATCTACAAAAGTGCACGGGAGGTTCAGGAGCAAGTGGAGGATGGTGAGGAGGTCCTCGATCCAGAAAATACAAGCGCAGTACTGAATATGGTTCTCAATACAATCAACAACGAATTTGAACACGAGTGTCTTGATGCAGCAGTCAGGCTGCTGAATGCGCATCCTATTCGCCATTCACCAGATGACCGTGTTCCAGGCCGCAAGTATTTAATTCCAGGCCGGCCCGGCACCAAGTTTTTGGCGCACCAGGTTTGGGCCATCTGGTTCATCGTGAGGAGATTGGTTTGGGAGGCTGATAGGCCAGGAGCACTGGTGGCGGATGAAATGGGTCTTGGAAAGACTTTCACCTCAGTTGCTGCCGCAATGCTTTGCAAATTGGTCACCAAGAAAGTTGTAATGGGGTTGCCACTTTCCATTTTATGGGGGAATACCCTTGAAGAGTGGGTGATTTTGGCGCACAACGACTTTCCTGGCATTGTCGGTGAAGAACGAGAGTGGTATCCGCTTCAGAGATTGAATTCTGTGCCCCGCCGCCTGTTGAGGATCCAGTCAACAACACCCCACGGCCATCCAGCACTGATCTCAGCCCTTGAACCAATCCTGGTGGTAACAATGCCCGGAGTGGCTGAGATCTTCAAAAGTGTTATCGACGAGATGACATTTGGAACCGATTTCAAACTCGTCAACTTGTTGCACGCCGAAATTGCGAATCTCACCCACGAGAATCTGAACACCAGTATTGATGAGCCAGAAAACCGATGGAATATCCACCTTGTGTCGTATGATACCTTAACATCCAGAGCGAAACCATCAAGCAACGGCCAACTCTCTTACTGTTTATGGAGTTTTGGGATTTTTGATGAGTCCCATCGGTATAAGACTAAAAACAGTGTCGGCTGGCAAATTGCGATGAATGCGAAAATTGGATTGAAACTTCAAGTCACAGCTACACCGGGATTCCATTCACTCTATGACTGGGGTTTTCAGACGATGTGGCTGTTTCAGGTGCGCCTGAAGATCCAGAAGATGATACTGTGATGGAAAAGCAAGGTGCTGAGGCAATGTATTCAGCTGTGAAGAGTGTGATGCATCCTATCCAGACTAAAGACGAAGAAACTCAACAGGATGTGCCGCACCGGATGATTCAGATTGCAAAGCCATGGACGATCAGGCGGTGGTCAGAATCGAAACTCGCCAATGGAAAACCACTCGTCCGAATACCAAAGGAGAATGCACACCTCGTTGATCTCGAGTGGACTGAGGAAGAGCAAGCACATCCGAAGACCCTGGTGGAGAGGTACACTTCGCGGGGTGCTTCGGAAGCATGGAGGGTTCATAGATGGCGGCTAGCATGTTTCTCGTTAGTGTTGGGAGACACCGAGGATCGCAAAGATGTTTCTGGACAATGGCACGATGAATGGCCACTCGATACTTGGGTGGAATCTCCGATTTTCCGTTGGCTGAGAGTGACATTTTTGCCAATGCTTGACAAGGAACGTGCAGAGTATCCCGAACCTGACCAAGACGACGCATCAAGAGAGACGCTCCTTCCAGAAGCGAGAAACGAAAATGCACCGCCCAGTGCACCTCCTCCACAAAAGGCAGTGCTATTTTGTCCTCTTCCTGGCCAAGTACGTCATTTGAAGTGGTGGCTAACGAAGTAATTTGCGGATAATGTGGATATATTCCACATGTATGCCGAAATGGGCAATGATGAACGTACAGAAATGCAGCTCAAATTCAAGGATTCACGAAATCCCTCTGTATTCATAACCACACCCAAAGTGGGCGGGACAGGCCTAAATCTTACCGCTGGAAATCATGCAGTAATAACACAGAAATTTTGGGTATTGAATGAGCAGCGGCAGGCATTTGCACGAGTTGTCCGGTTAGGGCAGAACCGAGTACCACACACATGGTTACTGAATATGGGTCCCGGTGGCTACGTTAACCGCGCAAGTGAACTCCACCAACACTCTGGAGTTACACGAATGAGAGTCCTGCATGGCTTGATGAGGCGACCGAACATTACGACGTCGATGATATACCGGATTCTGGAGGCTCATGAGGACGATACGAAGCGGCTGACAGAGAATGGCGACACGTTGCAGTCTGATGAACCATTAATCTTAGAGTGTTAGACACTTCATCAAGGTATGCCTCTTTAGACATTCAAGCAACATAGTCTTCTTAACTAATACAAATAGTCAAAAAGGTTGTTTGTAAGGGGCACTACACTCGAGAGATGAATCCTTTCTCTCTTCAATGTTGAAGTGAATCAAACTTCTGATGTTGGAATTGTTGTATCTTGAATTAGAAATGGCTAGAGTGGGATTTCATTGGCGTTCTTGTGTATTATTAATGACCATTTGAGATGAAGTGAATTGATATGCGACATTAGAAGTTCCTCCGGCTGACTTAGTGCATGTTAAATGGCATGATAAATGGCATGAGTCGAATTGTGAGAATGATGCAGCAAAGGGCTTCAAGCAATCGTCAGTCGCGAATTTGAGGTGCACCGGAAAGCCTGCAGCCACGTACGTATTTCGAATGAAAAAGCAAAATTCGTCCATATTCAGGTGCACCTTAGTCTCTTCGGCAAATGTCATATGATTCGTTATGACAGATCGTGCACTGCATATCTGCCAATCACATTTAGCAAAAAGACTGTCTAGGTGATATTCAAGTACTTATGTCTGAGTGTGAGACACGGCTCGCTTATTTGTGGCAAAGCGGGAGCTTTTGCACGCATATGGTCGAAGTTCAGGTGCACCGGAACTTCAACCATAGGTCAGCAAATGCTGCGGCTCTGCCACAAATATCCTGACACAGGTACTCACTATCGCTTAGACTGTCTTTATGCCAAATGGGATTGGCGAATATGCAGTGTTGTATCTGTCACGAACATATGCCCAGGATTCTCCGGTGCACCGGAATTTCAACCATAGGCCAGCAAAAGCTGCCGCTTTGCCACAAATAAGTGAGCCCATGTCTCACATTTTGACACAAGTACTCAATATCGCTTAGACTGTGATTATGCCAATCCCATTTGGCAATCAATACAGACTAGGCGATATTGAGTACTTGTGTCAAAATGTGAAACATGGGCTCACTTATTTGTGGCAAAGCGGCAGCTTTTGCTGGCCTATGGTTGAAATTCCGGTGCACCGGAGAATCCTGGGCATATCTTCGTGACAGATCCAGCACTGCATATTCGCCAATCCCATTTGGCATAGACACAGTCTAAGCAATATTGAGTACCTGTGTCAGGATATTCGTGGCAGAGCCGCAGCATTTGCTGGCATATCATTGAAGTTCTGGCACACCGCAGATCCGGATCCCAGAGAGTCCGGAAGCTGAGATGCGGCTTGGGTATTCTTGGCTCAAATTCCCCTTTTCACTGCCGGGGGTTTCCTGGCCTATGATTGAAGATCATTCAGAACTGAGATCTTCAATCCTGTCCAGAATGAGCCTCTTTGATATGTATGAAGGCAACTTTGACTAGCTGCGAGTCATTATGGATGTTATCATTCCAGCCCAGGCACGCCTCAAGAGCGACAAATAAGCCACCGATGCGCATGTACTTGCAGTACGTAGTGCACTTTGTATATTATAGGTTGCTTTATTCTCATCATTGTTTTCTTCGACTTTGAATTAGTGGACCCAGTGCACACAAGATCTATCATGACAACTTCACCTTTAGGTGCAGGCGGCTCATCCCGCTCCACGCCTGCTAAGATATGAACCTATGCTTGACAAGTATGTTGAAGGCCGCCGCTAACATGCCTTGAACTGTCAGCTCCGTGTCAACTGTCCATTCGAGGAAGGTTGCCACTGCGCAACTAAACCATAAATGCACAAGCCCGGCCAATTAGTAACCCCACTTAACTCGATATTGACTAAGTAGTATGTTTGGACCTCTGCAAGTTCGGGCTCTGTCAAAAGAGCTGGGGAAGCTTAAGAGCGAAAATCTCAAAAGACTGATTCTGCTCAGCGACTCTGCAAAATGGCCGGCAACTCCCGCTCACCCATGTACCACACTTACTCAGAGAGGCCTAAGTTCTCCAATCTTTGAATCAAGACTTAACTGTATTCTGACTAAATGTATGTTTGGGCTGCCAAAACTCGTATACGAAAATAGTGTATCTGGACCGAAATCCATCGAGAGAAGCTCCAAGAGAGAGAATCTTGAAAGCTCGAGTTTATCAGAAGACAGCTACGAAGAGTGCAATTAACTTTCAGAGTAAGGCGAGCCTGCAATCCTCAGCCATTGAATCCAAGCATATAACCATTTCAACTTCGGTGCACATCAATTCCCCGGAACTGCATGCATGCAACCATTATTCCTCAGCCCGCCGGGACATGACGTCTCACTATCCTCATCGGAGAACAGCAATACCAAAGGGATTTCTAATGATTCGAACAATCACGATCCCGGGAATTCAAATTGGTGAAGTCTAATAAGCCCAGTGGAGGCAGCCGTGCCAACTAATCACCAGCACTGCGGCTTTCAAAGGAAGTTACGAAAGCCGAAAAGCAAACCTGCAATACACTCGCTGTGGCAGCGGAGACCACACAACCTACCACTGTACTCAATATACACGGCGACATGCAGTGAGTCAAAGCACAAATCGACTGCGGTGCAATGTGCATCTGTTTTTTGCCGAGCCTACTTAGGAAACTTGACCTACCATAAGAACCAGCATTCACATCCACCCTGGCCCAGTGATGATGTATGTAAAGAGTCGAATGGCCAGTCTCTTGGTTCGGTATTTGAATACCTTAAACCGGTTGACAAATCAGAGGTTTTAATGATCCCAATGCAGCCATACAATGTAGTCTTGGCCTCGCCATGGGAAGAAACCCAGAAATCGACTGCAGCAACGGTCGATTGACAGCCCTGCAAGCGGCAAATAGACCGCAACAGGCGAAGATTCTAGAAGAACATTGAACAAGTTTGCTGCCAGAATGTGGTGAGGTAACCTAAATAGTGAGCAGTCCCCGGATATACAACTACTCGGGGCTACCGCATTCAATCATCTCCTAGCTAGTAAGTGGCTGAGCCATTCACCATATGACTTGTGAATCTCAAGGGTTGATGGGAGCATCACTGGAAGGCATTACCGAATGTGAGAGAAACCCCAGGATGCTGAATGCGCAAGCAGGAGCAGCGGCGGTAGATGCGGCAGAAGAGTGACACAGTGATGGTGCATGAATAACTGCTACCGGCTCACCGAGACATGAAAGGAGAAACTGGACAACCGGGGTGGTCTATTGCGACCAACCGTCTGATCCAGCCAACCCGGAACCCCTGCCCATCTCCACTCTGCCAAAGCACAGTACAATGCAGACAAGGCTAACGAGAACAGGAACATTCACAGTTAACCTGGAGATGTTAACAGATGATGGGGGTCACATCAAGAAAAGCTTTGGCGTTACCCTAACGGAGATTTGTTATGGCCGTTAGCGTGGGACTACGATATGTTATTGATGGTACCGCCGTGCCATGCGACATTACGGGTTTATTACCGTGAGTTACGGGATTTTATCGTACTTTTGGTTACATTTTTACTGTTTGCAAGATATCATGGCATCTCGTGTATGAGAGTCTCAACTTACGCACAGGATTTTTAATATTCATTCGGATACCAAAAAGTTGGTGTTCACATACAATAACGATACGTCACAATTACGTGTTATATCAGAGCAATCATGTCATTAATTATGATATATGCTACTTTTTTGGTGTAGAATTCGTTTAGCCAAATATATACACAAAGCTCGACTCTTCTACCACTTCCGTAATAGCTCTCGCCGCTCCTTGAAAGTCAACTCTATAACACGGTCGAAGATTACTTTTCCAATCGGAAAACATGTTTGGCACGAGAGTACTCGACACTCGACACATGTTCATCAACTAATGGCAATGTGCACATACCGAAGGTAACTTGGTTTGACTTGTGTATCAGTACATCAGCAAAATGTAAAATTGTTCGGAAGTCATAACTCAATGACTCAGCTGTTCTGCACAGCCACACCGATCCTTCCAGAAGTTCCCAGAAGCTACCGAACAGGGTAAATGCAAAACCATGTGCCTCTCAGAGGCTCTGAGAGTACTTTCAGGTGCTCCTCAACGCTCCTGACGTAGCGGAACGGAATACCAGAATATTCTAAAGAGTATGAAGTCGTCTTCACAATGCTATAAAATTATGCCTTTAAGGTGGTAAAATTTCAGAGCTGCTGGGACTACAACACACTTCTCCAAGACGATTCCGGTGCACCTGGAGCCAGACTCTCCGGGAGCGATAATATATAATGTCTAGATCGAATAGTACAATTCGATAAACTATCTCACAGCTACACACCTCAATCAGGCATTCTAATCTAATTAATATACAGTCCAGTAGGTGTCTAAATCAATATGATTATTTACAAGCCACATACTATCGATGCCGCCCGATGCAGCATTCTCCCGCACCAAATGTGCCAGTGCCACAATTGCTCCAACGGGTACAATATGCATCTTATTTGTTCGTTTGACAACCCGGATGAACCCGTCAACACAATCAGCCCAACCACGAAGATCTTTGAACTTTGTTGGAATCACCACAGCATATTCTTGAGGTTAAGGACGTAATACCCATTGTTGAGTCGTCTGGCACCTCTTAGAAAAGGTCGATAATGCTTTCCCGGCAGCCAGGCGCTCCTGAAATTGGAGGATCTGATTCGGTGGAGTCCAGCTAAAGTATAGTACAGGAAAAAAAGGAACTCGTCCTTGGAAGCTGTTATCGAGGTCATTCTCTTCACTTTGCGTATACTGGACCCAGATGTTATGAGATTCAGGCATGATCCCTTGGTTGGCATTGTTATAGTCTACCTTGCAATCAAGTCCCAGACGCTCAACAGAAGTAGGGTTGTGAAATGGTTGACGGTAATACAACAGCCCATTCTGGAGTTTAATAAATATACTGTCAAGGAGTACATTCTGATCGTATCCAAGCACGAGTCCACTAACTTCGTGTCCCCGGTCCTGTTCAATTTGCTTGCGGAATAGCTGTCCAAAGTTGGGAATTCCGAAGTCTTCTGATGCATCTCTGAGTGAGGTTAATTTGATACTTCTGCACACTCTGCGGACATGGGTTTCTCTGAAATGATATAACTGCTGTGATACAGGGCGGATAATGGGCTCGTCCTCAATTGTTTGGAGATGTAAAAGATGGACTTTGCATGTACTTCGCCGCTTATCGGTAGCGGACAGTAGATTGAAAACTTTTGCCGAGTCAATATCGTACCAGCCTTGGAGTGCAAGATATGATAGTGTCTCCTCCATATATTCAAGACCGGTACACCGGTCATTGTGCTTGAGCATCTGTCGAATGTAATTGACTTTGTTGGTAGATCAATATGCCTCTTTCACGTTGGCGATATGTAGCCGTTCAGAAATATCGGTGGTGAAATTGTCACCGGAACCCATTCGCCGAATTGACTCTGAGATATGGCTCACCAGATGCATCTTTGGATATCCGAAATGTATTAAGCGTTGTTCAATGGATTTCCGGAGCACCTGAATGCCGATTGTCTCCCACCAAGCTTCAAACTCGATCAAACGGATGGAGAATTCCGTCTTGAACTGCTTCTGTTCACTCGAGGTGATCCCATAAATCTCTCTCTCCAGCTGGTTAATGACCCACTCCGTATCAGCCAAGCTCCAGGTGGTGGCTTCTGTCTTAACATCGGATAGGTGGATCTGAAATTGCAGTCGCTTGCCGGCGGTCATGTTTGCCGCTCCGTAAGCCTCGTCTTCGGCGGCAGCTTTCATTTGGGCAAGGGCTTTAGCGAATTTGCTTCTGGGACCGGTTGCCTTAGTCCCGATTTCCTGCAATAGTTGTCGCTTATGACGTTCGAATAATTTATCGAAAAGCTGGCGTTTAGCACGGGTCACCAGATGGATTTCGCGCTCCAATCACTCGATTGCCTTCTGACGATCAGCATCTGATCAAGTCGTGGCCGCTTGTCGGGCTCTGTTCAGGCGCACCTGAAATTGCCTACGTTTGGTTGTGGAAACTTTTTCAGCCCCATACACAACAGCCTCCATTGCAGCACGAATCTTATGAATCTTTTGT
>Ga0307514_10000653_pt1 | contig 62869 bp, 52 predicted proteins | sample 16_EM_MG_FD_203088 | JGI IMG/M metagenome (GOLD analysis project Ga0307514, IMG submission 203088) | Populus trichocarpa ectomycorrhiza microbial communities from riparian zone in the Pacific Northwest, United States - 16_EM | ecosystem: Host-associated > Plants > Roots > Unclassified | place...
ACAGTATTCTGCCGAGAGACATGAACAAGCACATAAAACGAACCTCAAGGACGGTTGGAACGCCTCCAATCACAATCTCAACTACCTGCCACAAGTAATCACCTTTCAGCGTCGCATTCTCTGCTTTGAAATCAGAGAGCTCAATCTCCAAGCCCTCGCTCAGCGTTGGGAGAACAGCGCTGCTGCCTGCAAAGTCTTCCCTTCCGGTGCTGATCTGGCTGCCCCCCTGAGCTCCCAGTCAAATCTCCAAGCCCTCGCTCAGCATTGGGAGAACAGCGCTGTTGCCTGCAAAGTCTTCCCTTCCGGTGCTGATCTGGCTGCCGCCCTGAGCTCCCAGTCATATGCGAAGCCCAAATTCATGGGGCCCCAAAACTGCCGTGATGGAAAGCATCCTGACGCTATGATCAAAGACTTCAGAGCATTACTCGACAATACGCAAGACGCAACGCACCGCGCGGCAATATACAGCGGCACGCGGGAGTTTATCAACCATAAGAGTCGTAACAAGACGTATATATCGGATGAACAACTGCACGCAATGGAGCTCTGTATTTACCATGGTATTAAGGTTCAAGTTGAGGGTTTAGAAGGTGAACGCATATCTCAGATGTGTCGATGCACAGGAAGCCAGAGCTGGCGTGGAGGGGATCGACAGAACGACTGGGTATGGGTAAAGCAACGCCCAGGGAGGTGTTATGGCGCGCTGAATGGGCGTCTGCCGTGGCAACTGCAACGACTATTGAAGATTAAGCTCCAAAACAAGGATGGAGCTTTCGTTGAGTATTGGTTAGCCCTGGCGCTCACCACAATACCTGAAAACTCAGGTAACTTGGATCCCGTCTCGAAATTTGTACAAGTGAGAAAAGCACCGGCAGCCGTTGCTTTGAAAGTTTTCAGCGTGGGAAACATCGTCGGCTGCGCACACGTAATTCCAGAGATATCTACGAGTAGTAAGACAGGAGACGGACGGAACGAGCGATGGATTGTCAATAGCCACATGGATCTGGCGACTTGGAATGATGTGTATAATTAGTAAAGAGAGAATTGCATTTTGCGTGCGGGTAGAAGGAATGCGTGGAGTGGTTTTCGCAGCGTCACCCATCGCATTGCAATCCCGATGCAAACGCGTGCCCAATCAACCCATTCCTACGTATGGTCACAGTTGGCCTTCACCACCAGAGTGTTCGTTTAAAATTGGAGACCGAGAGAGCAAGAAAAAACGGTGAAACAGCGATCGGAGGGCGATATGCAACGCGACGCATGGTATTAAGGCCGCGCGCGGAGTAATCCGCCACCGGGGTGTCTCTGACGGCTCTGACGGAGCGCGTCCACTCTGACGGAGCCATTTCGCCCGGACGGAAATATTTTTTGCTGATGTCAGGTGTTTCGGACGGACGTAACAGGTCTGATGGAACCTCGTACCCTCCGACTGTGATCCATCTGCTTCACATTGCAAACTCAGCTAGTGTACTTTGCACCTGGAATATGGTAAAGTATATGCAGCATCAGAATGACACGTGTGTTACACTCTTCACAGTGGCAGCAGTTGTGTGGTGACCATTAACAAAATGGCTGCTGATGATTATACCATTCTCCAGCCGAGTGCCACATTTTATCTCTCTGCTATTCCGACATATTGGATGTCCCATTTCGCCAGATATGTTCAGTGTTGAGATATTGCCACTTATTACAATACAGTCTTCGCTTCAGATACATCTCTTGCCATTGCATTTGCTTTGCCATTATCATATTTTACAGGTCTGAAATATACTGTCCAATCTTCACACTCTCAAGTACTATGCACTCAGTCCTCCACATTCTGCATTGATCCATCATCAGCTTGCAATCCCTCTTCATCCTCATCTGCATCCCCAACATTGCCATCGTCACCATCAAACCCATTAACATCAAGGGTTCCCAAGTCACACTGCACGAATTGAGTTGCGGCCCATCATCGACAGCTGTCAGTGGGAATCAGATTGTGCTTGTCGCAGTCATCACATAACACTTTCTAATACCCACTACCCCTTGGCATCCTGACATGCAGTACGTCATCCATGCAATTGTTGTCTATCGTGGCATTGTAGTCAGTGGGTCCAATCCCAGGCTCCTCAAGTGCCGCTTTGGAGGTGGCATAGATGAGAAGAATTGCGTTCTCAATTCCCGCTGCATCTACGCTGATGACCACGGCAGGTATCCGGTTCGCTGCCTGTTGGCTCTGATGCTGGACTGTAGCAAGTGTGTTTTTAAATATCCTCTGTTGGTAGCTCTCTGGTAATGTGTTCCAGGTATTCATCAAGAATGTATATGTGTCTGCCATGACAAGGAAGGGTAACAACTTGCAAGACATTGCATCTGAGCAGGATGCATTCTTACCACAGTCATTCGTGAATGTGAAGCAGTTCGACCAACCAGGTGTGTCCGCATTAAGCTTTATTTTGGAAGCTTTCAGATAAACAGCTTTGTTCATTTAGCACTCCTGGATAGCTTAGCCTAACTCTGCCCAGGTAACCATGCTCAGTGGCTAGGGTTTATGACCGTCCTTGTTTTCAAGTATGGAAGAATAAAATCCATCAGCATACTTATGATGGTTTATTCGCCTGATGATAAAATTTGATGTAGATAAACCTCAGGCTTGTATCCGCCAGGATGTAGAGTGGACCCTGGCCATGCATTAGCAGCTTTCGACACTCTCTGCGTTGGATTTGGACCACGTACACCACCTGCCACACACTCTGCTATAAGACAAAGTTACTAATTGTCTGCCATGAGGGAATCAATGAATTCCAAAGACTCTTTATCGGATTCGAAGCTGTGGAGATTATAATGCTCTGCAATGTTGTCCCATGCTGATGGAGGAAAATGGGATTGAACCTTATCAACTTGTACTCCAACCTGGTAGCAGTTTGAGCATATAATATCCCATATGGACTGTTGCTTCGGCACACCTCTTTCAAGATCTTCTTTGTGCATTTGTCAAACCACTATGGACCAAATGTTCTTTTGCTGCAAAGCAGTGTTCAAGTACTTCTCTATTATCTACCATGCATCCGCAAAATGTATTTTGGTCAGTTCAAGGCTGCAGGAGTGTCCGAGAGGATGTGGAGTGTTAACTTAGAAGCATCAATTTAAGGAGAGTTTCAGAACCTAGGAGGGCATACTGGCCATCCTTTAGAATAACTGGGATATCTGATAACACGTACAGGAGTACAATGGGAGTGATTGTGATAGGTTTGGGAACATGTCGGAGCACCGGAGAGAACCTTGGGTGCATCTGGCAGTGCCACCGATCCAACATGGTAATCACAAACACACTCTGACAGATCCTAGGATTCTTATAGAGATGCATGTGGAGGACCGGAGGTATTTTTTGAGACTTTTTGGATGTACATGAGTAATCAATTTACCTCAGCAGTGAATATGATGCATGGATTATTGTTCATTATCATCTCTGAATCATACTAGCCATCATCTTCTTCAACATTTTATATTGTGCCTTGCTACATCAAGGAAACCAATGAACATGGCAAGAGATTCAAACATAAACGCCAGTATACTGATAAAATACCCCAACTAAGCAATCACAATATATTCATAAAACATGTTGATGTCATGCACTACTTCTGCCATCTTATCAGAGCCAACGAAAACAGAAACACACAACTCATCAATGCCGTTAAGAAGCTGGAGGCATTCCTTGTATTTGCTGATTACTTATTCCTGGTGATTGGATGAAATGGAATTCCAATGTCATTTTGCTCGATTTGTGATATCTAACCTAGACGCAATGTGATGTGAGCTAGATTCAAATCTGAATGGGGGTTTGAACGGCAATATAATACATTCAGATGAAAAATGGAAACACCTACCAGTGGAGAAGAGAACCACCAGATGGGAAGGGCGTGGAACAGAGGAGTACACAGACGGTGTTGGAAAACAGTAGAATATAAAACTACAGTGTCAAATCGAAGCAGAGGAGCATCGAAACAGGTGGGGTTAAACAGAGCAGAATGAAAGAGAGGAGGGCCAATCCAGGCAAAGGAGCACCGATGGGGAATGAGGAGTGCTTATCCAAGTAGAGAAGTGCCGAACAGTGGTTGGTAAGAAGTGTGGAATGAATTGTAGGACATCCGCAAAATGTAACATGGTTCGGAAGTCATTACTCAATGACCCAACTATTCCGTTCAGCCACACCAATCCTTCAAGAAGTTCACAAAAGCTCCTGAACAGGCTGCATGCAAAACGATGTGCTTCTCAGGTGATCTGAGAGTACTTTCAGCTGCTCTTCAATGCTTCTGAACCAGTGGAACAGAATACCACAAAATTCTAAAGAGTATGAAGTCGTCTTCAGAATGCCATAAAATGATACCTTTAAGTGGGTAAAATTTCAGAGCTGCTGCGACTACGACACTTGTCTCCAAGACGATTCCGGTGCACTTAGAGCCGGACTCTATGGGAGTGATAATATATAATGTCTATATCGAACAGTATAATTCAATAAACTATTCCACAGCTATACACCTGAATGAGGCATTCTAATTCAATTAATATACAGTCTAGTAGGTATTTAAATTAACTTGATTATTTACAAGTTATATGCTATCAATAATGCATAATGCAGCATTCTCCCGCAACAAAAGCATTGCCCCAACAATTGCTTCAATCGGTACAATATGTATGTTATTTGTTTGTTTGACCACCCAGATGAACTCGTCAATACAATCAGCCCAATTATGAAGCTCATTGTACTTTGTTGGAATCACCACGGTTTATTCTTGAGCTTGAGGACGTAATACCCAGTGTTGAGTCTTCTTGCATTTCTTAGACAAGGCCGATATTGCTCTCCTGGCTGGCAGGCTGTCATGATATTGGAGGATCTGATTCGATGGAGTCCAGCTGAAGTATAATAGAGGAAAAGAAGGAATTTGTCCAGAGAAGGTATTATCGAGGTCATTCTGTTCACTTTGCGTTACTGGACCCAGATGTTATGAGCTTCAGGTATGATGCCTTGGTTGACATTGGTATATTCTACCTTGCAATCAAGTCTCAGACTCTCAACAGATGTTAGGTTGTGAAATGGTTGATGGTAATATAATAGCCCATTTTGGAGTTTAATAAATATACTGTCTATGAGTACATTCTGATTATATCTGAGCACGAGTCCACTAACTTCGTGTCCACAGTTCTCTTCAATTTGTGCGGGGAATAGCTGACACAAGTTGGGAATTCTGAAATGTTCTGATGCATCTCTGAGTAAGGTTAATTTGATACTGCTGCACAATCCACGGACATGCGTTTATGTCAAATGATATACCTGCTGTGATACAGGGCAGAACAAAGGCTCGTCCTCAATTGTTTTGAGATGTAACAGCTGGGCTCTGTGTGGACTTTGTAGTTTATCGGTATTGGAAAGTAGGTTGAAAACTTTTGCGGACTCAATATCGTACCAGTCTTCGAGCGCATGATATGACAGTGTCTCCTCCATATAGTTAAGACTCGTATACCAGTCATTGTGCTTGGGCTTCTGTCGAATGTAATTGACCCTGTTGCTAGATTGATATGCCTCTCTCACATATACGATATGTAGTCATTGAGAAATATCGGTGGTACAATTGTCAACCAAACCCATTCCTCCAATTGCCTCTGATATACCCCTCAGAAGATGGATCTTTAAATATCCGAAATGTATCACGCATTGTTCATTCGTTGTCTGGAGCGCCTGAATGCCGATTGTCGCCCACCAAGGTTCAAACTGGGTGAAGCGGATGGAGAATTTATTCCTGAACCGTTTCTGTTCATTTGAGGTGATGCGATCAATCTCTCTCTCTAGCTGGTTCGTGACGCACTCCGTAACAGGCAAGCTCCAGGTCAAGGCATCTGGTTCAGGATCGGATAGGTAGATTTGAAATTACAGTTGCTGATCGGTCGCCGTGTTCTGTACCCCATAAGCCTCGTCGTTGGCGGCAGTTATCATTAGGGCAAGTTGTTTGGCGAATTTGCTTCTGTGACTGGTTGCCTTAGTCCAAACTTCCTGCAATAGTTGCCACTCATAACGTTGGAATAATTTATCGAAAATCTTGCGTTTACCAGGTGTCACTTGATGGATTTTGTGCTCCAATCGCTCAATTAGCCTTCCTACGATCAGCATCTGACCATGTGATTGCTGCTTCTCGGGCTGTGTTTAGCGGCATGTGAAATTGGCTACGTTTGGTTGTCAAAATCTTCCCAGCCCTAGACAGAAGGGCCTCCATTGCCACATGAATCTTAAGAATCTTTTGTTCGCATAACTGATGGGATTCTGTTGGCAACAGGTTATCCATGTTGGCCTTTGCAGACATTGACATCTTCTGTTCTCAATAAATCCCCCTCTTCTGGTATATTCGCTTCAGTGCATCGTCTATTGCTTTGAGAGATGGATCAGAGGAATTCCGTTGGCTAACAAGGAGAGAGAATACACATACTGCCCGGACTGCTCCCATTACTATTTCATCACAGGAATCTTCTGCCACAGTTTTTCACTCATCTTTGGGGCAGTCAACAATTGGAGTGCAATTCACTGCCAGTGTTCTGATCGTTCCATGGATTTCTTTACCTTGCCAGGTGCAGCTTTCAATGAATTGAATGGTTTAGAGAAGTGGTAGAGGCAGGGATATTGTGACACCAATCTGAATCAATTGTCAAATTGATTCTTCACATTTCATGCTGTCAGGTATTTGAGCACCCAGTGCAATAAGTCTTTAACTAAACGCAGCAGCAGCTGATGCAATTCATCAGGCTGTCGAACATGATAGACATTGGCATGAGGGTATTGCCAGAACTGGTGGCGCATTGGGTAGACACCTAGAGTGTGAAGAGCATCCATATTATTGTCCTCCAGCAGATGTAAGTAAATATGCTGGGATCTTGAGTTATCCAGTATATCAGCAAAATGTAAATCAGTCCGAAAGCAATACGCAATACTCTCAGACACTCCGGGCGACATCAGAAGAGCTTCTAAGTACTTCTAGATGCTCCTAAACCCCCCTGGAGCTATGCAAAGTGCTCTCAGACTCTGCAAGAACATTCTCAGGTGTTCCAGTAAGCACCTGCATTTATGGAAGTGCATTCGGAATGCTACGGCATTTGAATTATAGAACAGTCAAATTTTTGAGCGTATAAGACCTCTTTGCAGATCTGCGGGACACTCCAAGAGAAGCTGGGACCGCTGTACTGCTCAGCGGGAGACTTGGTGCCGTATTCTCATAGTAGGGGTTCGTACATAACAACAAGGCATTTTGTCTCATCAGATTCGTCTTTGTTACAGTCACAAGTCTCGCTACATCAATATCTGGCATGCATTATTTAAGTCTCTCTGTATATATACATATGGTCAATCTGGGTGCAGATGGTACTCGAGCATAATGGGAGGAGCATCTGAACTCACCCATTGACTATCTGAACTGAATACTTGAAAAAGAGTTGTGCTGGGTCAAGGAGCGTAGCAATCGGGTGAGACGATATGGTACTACCCGGTGTTGATGATCCACACAGTTGTGTCGATCCTCAACATATCAGAGACAGTGAGTGAGACCAAAAGTTGGGAAAGATAGAGTGTGTATTTTCAATGTATGATAAGATGAGATGGAAATGAGATGATATCTATGTGCTCCGGGGTCTGCCGAATACACTCCCTGTCACTCTGTCCACCTCCACTACCCCTGTATCTCTGTACACCCGCTGGTGCTCCTTCAAGATGTACTTGGTGGCCGTGATCGAGCGTGTTCATGAGATGCATCTGGAGATTGATATTGATTCAACTCACATGCACTTGGAGGCCGGGATTGAGCAAGTTTGGAGATACACTTAGAGATCGAGAGATCCAGGGAACTCAGATGGACTTGGAGGCTGGCATCGAGCGTGTTTGGAGATGCACTTGGAGATAGCCAGATCCACTAAACTCAGAGATGCACCTGGAGGGCGTGATTGAGCGACTTTGGAGATGCACTCGGAGGCCAAGATCAAGTGAACTTAGAAATGCACATGGAAGTGATAATTGAGCGTGTTGGGAGATACACTTGGAGGCCAAGATCGAACAAGATTGGACGAGTACTTGGATGGGGTTAATCTGGAAGTGATTGATCTGAAGGCGGTCTATCTGGAGGCAGTTAATCTGGAGGTAGTGAATCTGAAGGCAGTGAATTTGGAGGCAGTGAATCTGCAGGCGGTAGATCGGGAGGCATGTACGATGGAAGCCGAGACTTTATTCATTGATTAACTGATAATTGTGGGAATGTAGAGAATTGAGTACAACAAGGTCCGCTGAGAGACTGGCTAGGAGTGGAAGGCAGTCAATCTTGGGATGATGCAGTATGTGGTGTATGCAGTACTCAGGGTATGCTGAACTTGGTATATGCTGTACTCGGTGTATGCTGGACTCGGTGTATGCTGTACTCGGTGTATGCTGTACTCAGTGTACGCGGTACTTGGTGTATGCTGTACTTGGTGTATACTGTACTCACATCAGCAAAAAGCGAAATTGGTTTCCGAAAATGAACCTGACACACCGATCCTTCCCTACATTTTCCACAAATCATTTGAGCGACTGGTATGCAATCATCCACCATGCTTCAAAGTGTTCAATGATGTGATAGCGTCATTGCGACATCCCAAAATGTGTTTAGTCATTGAAGCCAATTTATTACACTTGTTTCTTTCACGTTGGTTCTCTAGATTTTGATCGTTTTGACGGTTTTTTGAAATGTTCCATTGATTTCAAGAATATTATTAACTATTTAATCCCTTGTGACATCGATTATACTCAAGCTTGCACAACTCCCATTACAAACATTAAACACTCAGAGTAAACACTGATTAGATTTCTATACATCGCTGCAACGATTACTTCAAGCATCGAGTTGAAAAATATACACGAAAAATAAATTGAAAGCATTCAAGTCAATTGCGTTGCTCAAGTACCACCCCGAGCTATCTGGCTACGGCGTCACAGGAAGACGATCTACAGCTCCATGGATCGCGCTTATAGGGACGATTTAAGCGGTTCCGATGGCGAAAAGAGGCTTTCAACGGCCGCTTCCATTGTGCAAGGGATGCATCAGAGATTGATTCCTCTCCTCGAAAGTCATGATACCAGCAGTCTGACGTATCGGCCCTGTTGGAAATGTCTGATTGAAGGCAAGAAGCCCTTTAACACCCAATTCAGCATCCTCAACAATGAATAGACAATTCAACCGTGCAGGAATGCTTCCTGCAGTACACTTAAAGTGGCTATCCGGAGTTGTCCCCTGTTATAGGGGTTCTTAAGCCCATAATCAATAAAATATTTATTTGACTAAGTACGGCGGCCTATCTAATATTCTCTTGCTCTCCTCGTCTTATCCTAGGACTCAACCTCTTGTACAGTTATGCAAGAGCGACCTAAATCAAATCTCCTCCAGTTGCCGTCTCCAATGTAGAGGTGGATTAATTCTCCCCCTCGTGCAGCAACTCTTCTGCCCACTCTTCGAACGGTGGTTCGCCAGTGTTCAAATACCACAATACCAGGTAGTCGATATTCTCGAGTTCGCAGAAACGAAAAACCACTTGGTAGGTGTGGGTTAATAGTGCTTCGGCCAACCGAGAGAGTAACTCTCGGAATAATATGACAACTTGTTGCAGAACATATTAAAATTGTGTCGAGTGTCGACCAGACATAAGTAGCTTGGTCTTGTAAATGTGTGAGGGACGTAATGGTAAGATAGATAGATTGAATTCGTAATAATATTTTAAGATCGTCTTTGGTGTCTCTGAAAGCTTATCTTGTGGATGATGACCCCTTCAATCCTTCGAACAAATCAGCATCATTATAGCAACCTTTCTCCCCTCGGAGTATAGTAGTGTTATCTCGGCCAGGCCCTGTAGCGCCCTGATGATGTTGCCACCACTCCGGCGGGTAAATCATGTCCCTGTAATGTATTTTGAAAGCGTTACACTACTGACAACGATCAGGGCATCCATCGCACGATATGAGCTTATCCCCCACTCGGACTTCAGACATCTTGCAACCATTAGAGCCGGTAGTTGGAACATCTAGCAATCAGTTTGGTAATGCTTATCGCCTCTTAAATCCCTCATGCTAGTGAGATATTTAATTGCGTCATAGATTTAATCGGCGACCAATCGATACTATGCCAACAGGAAATATAGACGCTTAACCTCGTATCTGATACAAGTTTTCATTGCGATCCAGACCACATAACTGGATGCATGGTGCTCGCATTAGGCTCAGTGCCAACGTCATAATTTCCTCAGTTACATCATGCTAAGGTCGAGACTTTTCTCTGACCAGAACATGCCTCACATTGATCCTTGCCCGTTACAGGCTCGATGTGAAGAGTCCTCTTAATAGCATGTTGACTATCAACCGCCGTGCATGATAACCATGCCTGTCCTGCAAAGTATGCAGGAGTGAACAAAGAACTAAGTTTTTGCGTGACTAATATGAACTCCTGCTAAAGAGCATATTACTGATCACTTGATGTCACTAGCATAGATGTTATGCATAATGTTCATTATATATGCATCATCGTGACCCTCAAATCAAGTATCATTATCGCTGTGTGGGGAGATCCCATTACATCCCCATCTAGAGAATTACTGTATTGTTTCTTGGTGGCTTATGCTTTCTCCACCTTGTAGAATCAGTGCAATGAACCATATGAACTGCTAGTTCGTCGCATTGAAAAGATGTCACCGGAATTGCTACTGCTTTGTACCAAATGTATTTTGCATCCTTGAGACGACTGAAATACTGATCATGATCAATGTAGTCTGTGAAGTCGGCAAATCTCTTGAAACGCCAAGCAATGTGATTCTGTAGCTCCCCTTATGGCATTGCACACTACTGGGCCGAGTCATCAAGGGTCTTGGTTTCTGGTCGCGGGTATTTCATTATTCGCTTGATAGGCACATTGGTTAGAGGCATATAATCGTCACCACGTGATTTTGCAGCCTTTGCATTCAGCTGGCGATACTGGAACACCTTCTTTTGGGCTTGCGTTTGCAACATCTGGAAGCTGGCCTCATGACGATTCGATTGTTGGTATGCATGTTTAAAATCCATCATCGCTTTTTCTGTGAGTTCAGAGCTTACATTTAGGAGGTTGCCAAGCTGGCGGATATCTTCAGGGAAGTGGTTCAGGAGATGCATCTTCACAAATTTGAAAACCGATTCTTCAACAAGATGTTGTGCAATTTCTGAATTGATTTGCGTTTTATCTTCATCTAGGTGGCGACGCTTTGCAGCCACATGAAGATTGTCCCAAGCGGGGTCACTCTCCCATTCCTCCTGCATCAGCAAAATGTAAAATGGTTTGGAAGTCATAACTGAACAACTCAGCAACTCTGAACAGCCACACTGATCTTTCCAAATGCTCCCAGATACTTCCAGATAGGCTGATTGCAAAGCGATGTGCTCTCAGGTCCTCTGAGAGTACTTCACCGGTGCTTCTGAATACTCTGGAAGTTGTGGAACAGAATCGAAGAATATCCTGAAGAGTGTATAGTTGTTTTCAAAATGCTTCCAAAACAAACTATTAGAATGTGCAAATTTCGGAGCTATTGGAAGTATTGGCCACGTCTCCGAGAGTACTCCAGTGTACCCCGAACCTGTAGCCATACTCTCTGGAAGTGATTATTAAAATGTTTATATTAAATAGTACAATTCAATTAACTATCTTCTGCACACCTTGATTCAGGCATTGTAACTTTAATACACAGTTCAGTAGGTATCTAAATCCACATGATTATTTACAAGCCATACGCTATCGATGCTATCTGATGCAGCATTATCCTCTCGCACCAAATGTGCAGGTCCAACAATTGCTCTGACAGGAACAATATGCATCGTATCAGTCTGTTTGACAACCCGGATAAACCCGTCGACACAATCAGCCCAACCATGTGGATCATTGTACTTTGTTGGAATCACCACCGCATATTCTTGAGGTTGAGGACGTAATATTCATTGATGGGTCTTCTTGCACCTCTTAGGGAAGGTGGATGTCGATTTTCCAGCAGGCAGGCGCTCCAGAAATTGGAGGATCTGATTCGGTGCAGTCCAGCTGAAGTATAATACAGGCAAAGAAGGAACTCGGCCTGGGAAGGTCTTATCGAGGTCACTGTCCGTATATTGGACCTAGATGTTATGAGATTCAGGCATGATCCCTTGGTTGGCATCCGTATATTCTACCTTGCAATCAAGTCCCAGATGCTTAACAGATGTAGGGCAGTGAAATGGTTGACGGTAGTACAACAGCCCATTCTGAAGTTTAATAAATACACTGTCTATGAGTACGTTCTGATCATATCCGAGTACCAGTCCACTAACTTCATGTCCCCAGTCGTCTTCAATTTGTGTACTGAATAGCTGTTCAAAGTTGGGAATTCCGAAATCTACTCATGCATATCTGAGTGAGGTTAATTTGATACTTCTGCACATGCCGCGGACATGAGTTTCTCTCAAATGATGTATCTGTTGTGATACGGGGCAGAACAATGGCTCTTTCAGACTCTGGTGGCGGCGTAAAATATGGGCTCGGCGTGTATTTTGCCATTTATTGGCAGCTGATAGTAGGTCGAAAACTTTCGCAGAGTCAATATCGTAACAGCCTTGAAGGGCAAGATATAACAGTGTCTCCTCCATATAGTCATTGTGCTTGAGCATCTTTTGAATGAAATGGACTTTGTTGGTAGATCAATATGCCTCTTTTACATTGCCGCTATGTTGCCGTTCAGATATATCAGTGGTGACATTGTCACTGGAACCCATTCGCCGAATTGACTCTGATATATGGCTCACAAAATGCATTTTTGGATATCTGAAATGGATTACACACTGTTTAATGGTTTTCCGGAGCTCCTGAACGCCGATTGCCTGCCACCAAGCTTCAAACTTGACCAAGCGGATGGAGAATTCCTTCGTGAACCGCATCTGGTCTTTTGAAGTGATACCATAAATCTCTCTGTCAAGCTGATTCACAATGCAGTCCGTATTAGTGATACAGCAGGTGGTGGCTTCAATCTCAGCATTGGTTAGACAGACTTGAAATTGCACATGCTTGTTGGTGGTCATGTTTACCGCCCCGTAAGCCTCTTCTTCTGCAGCAGTCTTCATTTGAGCAAGTTGTTTGGCGAATATGCTTCTGGGACCGGTTGCCTTAGTCCCGACTTCCTGCAATAGTTGTCGCTCACCAGGTTGGAATGATTTATCCTAAAGCTTGGGTTTAGCAGATGTCACCTGATGGGTTTTGCGCTCCAATCGCTCAATTGCCCTCTGCTGGTCAGCATCTGACCATATGGTTGCCGCTTGTCGGGCTCTATTCAGGCGCAGCTGAAATTGCCTTCATTTTGATGTAGTAACCTTTCCAGCCCCATATAGCTGAACCTCCATTGCAGCACGGATCTTATGAAACTTTTGTTCTCATAATTCATGGGATTCTCATGCCAATAGTTCATCCACTTTGCCCTTCGCAGACTTCGACATTGTCTGATCTCAAAAGGCACCCTTCTTCTTGTAAAATGGCTTCAGTGCATCGTCTAGTGCTGCGAATAATAGATCAGAGTGATTTTGTTGGCTGACAAGCAGAGAGAATTCACATAATGCCAACACTGCTCCAATCACCATTTTATTGGAGGCTGTTTCCGCCGCAGTTTTCCCGGAATCCCGGGAGCAGTCAAGAATTGGAGCGCAATTCACTGCCAGTGTTCTGATCATGCCCTGGATATCTTTTCCCTGCCAGGAGCCGCTTTTCATCGAATCGAATGGTTTAGAGAAGCACTGGAGGCCTGGATATTGTGGTACCGATGTGAATCGATTGTCAAATTGATCCTTGAGATTTCTAGCTTTCAGGTATTTCAGCAGCCAGTGCAATAGGTCTTTATCTATACCCAGGAGCAGCTGATGCAATTCATCAGGCTGCCAAAGGCGATAGACATTGCAGAGAGGCGATTGCCAGAACTGGTAGCGGATTTGGATGAACACCAAGAGTGTTCAGAACATCGATATTAGTATCGACCAGAAGCTCGAAGTAAACATGCTGATCTCGTGCGTTATCAAGTGGTCGAAAAGTTGAATGCTCCATCGGCGCACCATTAGGAATTTCACACATCAGGCATGAGCCATATGAAACTTGAGCAACCATGACTTGTTCCGGATAATCCCTGACCCAGGTAGCCAAAAGAGGATAACATTGTCTCTGGAATCCATCAGCACAGTCCCATTTGAAGCCAGGGCTAGTGATGTCAAGATTCCAGAGTGGGGACAGCACTGTTCCAACCGCGGAATGCCATGCCTTGTCAGTATCTTTAGCACCTTTCGGAGGACAGCGGATCAGCCTAACAAGTATCCAGGGGCTCCTTTTAGGTGTGCAGCGGAGATCTTTTCGAATATTACCGATCGTGAGATACAGCGGCCAGACATGCTGGTTGCCCTAAAAATTGGTCCAGTGGGTCTTCTCGGATGCACAAATGACTGGCACAATCGTCGCTCCAGCAGGAAGCTGATCTTGCGTATGGCACCACCAATCACCTGTGTTCATCTCACTGTATATTCAGCGAATTTCCGAGTCTGCAAGGCACACCAGTTCAAAAACAAGGTGCGTCTGAAATTGGAGATGTGCCAAAAGGAACTGTAGACATTTCAAAAGATCCCAGTAGTATAATGTTCCGAGGATGTGCCAATGACCTTCAATCCGACTATCATTGCGAAGCCCGATATCGAGTCTAGAGACGAGCTTTCGTACAGCATCTGCTGATTAAACTGATTTGATGTTGAAGTTGTCCAGTCCACGCCTCAGATGTTGATCTATCCACGTCTTTGTTTGCTGGCCAAATGATTGAGCCTGGTGAAAGTCGTGTGCTGTCGGAAAAGAATGCCTTAGATTCCATTGTTTTGAGTACTTGTGATGCTTGTTGTACAATCCAGCAGCTTTGCCATATGCTTTCCCCCCCGCGTTTCCCGCTCCAACTACTTGCCTATGAGCCCTCTTCTTTGTTGGATCAGGGGAACAAGTCAGATCAGGCTTCTGGGGGTCTATCATTTCTTCATAGGGAGTATCTTCACGTGGTGGTGCACCAGGTACATTGGCTATGGGAAGATGAATTAGTTAACTAAGCTCATCGATGGCCATTCAGGTGCACCGACTGAAGTCGAACCATGATGGCTCAGGTCGATCCCAGCCTGCAGGTGGTAATATGCCATCAGGTAATATCCCTTTATTCATCGATATTGGGTGATATTGTTGGTTGTGAGCCTCGAGTCGGTTGTTGTCGAAAAATTTCCTTTTGCAGATAAAGCTCTTGACATGTTTCGGGCGAGTGTTGACCATATTTGAGAAATGGTCACTGAACACGTATTGGGATGAATCTCAATGATGCTTCAGGGGGTGATATGGAGCCTCAGTGTTATTGGTTTGAAAGTGAGGTAACTTAGGGTCGCGTAACACATTCACAACCACATCGCACCCCACCAAATGCGGGGGGGAGGTTTCTTTTGTCATCACTGCAATTCCCACAATGGGGCTGTATACTACGTCATTGTGAGTTATGCCTACGCTCAAGCTTCCGAGTAGCTGATAATGACGGTAGATCGTCATAATACAATGAATAGATGAGTTTCCTAGCTAGCTGGATGTCCGGGCATTGATCATCAAGAACTGATAAGGCTGGTAGGATGTTTGCTTCAGTAACAATCCTTGACTGGAGTGTGGATCATAAGGAGAACTGCGATGTATAGGCAAGGAGCCCAATAGGAAGCAATCACTGTTGCTGCTTGACTCACAGGCCTTCCATTGAATGAGGTTGCAAGGTTGTACATGCACAAATTATGTGTAATATTCCGAGTCATGCTAACCTTCATACTGAATATAGTTCTTGTTGGGTTCCTGGAGAGATCATATCATATCCCTTCTATGACCTGTGAAGTCATCGATACGTATGAAGGTGAGCACCTATCAAATATCCTAGTATATGAGTTTGAGGATATAAAAAAGACAGGCGGGATGTGTGTGATTAAGGTTTCTTTTTCTGAAGACCCGGGTTGGTTTCATGGATCAAAGGTGTAGTGAAATACTACCGATCGTGACAACAGAATAGGATATAAGAAGCCATTCATTCCGCCGAAGGTCACTGCTACCTGCTTCATACTCAATCATACTCCGATTGATTCTATATCTCATCTCGCATCTATAGTAGTTTACCACAATCTTTGTTTAACAGAGCATGTCGACGAAAGGATTTCCACTGAAGACAGTGATTATAGCTCCCCCTGGTAGCCGATTTGGATCGCAACAATGCGGTGATGACAATTCACAATCACCGGATAAAGGTTCACAACATGCCACTCGCAAAGACAGTCAATTTGGGATACAAACTAATCAATATCATCTGCCGCAAGGGTACAGTTGCCTTCCTTCCCAGCACTTATTTCGAAGCGCTCCACAGTTTTATCACCAGTCGCCATTCAACATGACACACTGTTCGCAACCTACCAGCAGTACAAGCCAAGGATATGCAAGTTATGGGCCACCGTGGCAAGGATATGACCTGCACCAAGGTGGTTATGGCGGGTCTCAAATGTTCCCCCCACCACAGTTCCCAGAACAAGGGCCATCATATCCATGTGCACCGAGAGTGCCTCCAGGACCGCCAGGAAATCATCCAGTCAATCAGTCAACATCTTCCAGCTCGACTACTGCACCTGAATCTCCTTCTGGTGCACCTGGAAGACACCCCATAAGCCTCCCGACAAAAGGATTCCAGCCACCAGAGGAACTGCGGAAAACAGATGTCACAGGGATTGTGGACTTGCCCTCATTGCCGGAGATGTCCTACAACGAATATGATGCAGCTGATGAGAGCAACAATTTGTTGGACTTGGGCGGGGCTGAAGGCAAACCCCCAATTAGCCTGAAACAAACACAGTTCACCTTGAAGCAATTTGCCAATAGGATGGGGCAGCCCAACTTTAGTGCATTCAACAAGTGGAAGAAAGAATAGGTGGTGGGGTTTTTTGAGAAGAAGCATCGGTCCATTGTCCCAGGGCAGAACCGATTGAAACAATTTCGTGGTGGACCCCTCCACTGAATGGCAGTGGTCGCAGATTTGTTGGTGACATTCGAGACCTGACTGCCGTTGGTTAATTTTGATAATGCTGAATGGATTCTCCGGCAGTAGGTGGAGATGTTTCTGAAACAATGTGCAAGCGAAATTCGAAAGGCGAGGAAAAACAGAAGGTGAGGCAACAAGCGACTGGCGATGGATTTAGGAAAGTGCGCAGGCAAAAAGGCCAGAAGTAACCTTCCAGAGTGGCCAAATACATCATTCACGGTTATGATTCACTGGGTGTCGAATGGCAAGGATATGGTTCTAGCCCCCAAACAACTCCAAGCCTAACATACTAATGTGAGGCACTGGGAGGAGTTGGTTGCTTTCATCGACAATAATAGCGGCCCAAAAAAGCCAAACATTCTCAGATCAATGTTCAAGTGCACCTTGGAGTAGGATGAATTGGAACAAGAGTATATGCGAATTTACAAACATGGGCAAATGATCAATGACCCCATATATGACCAGATTTCGTACAACTGTTGCCTTTCAAATACTTTCTAGTTGAAACTTGGACATAATGTGAAGATATTTGTGATAGAGATGATGAGAGCAACAGGGAAGGAGAGTGCTGAGCACGTAATTAGGCCAACAAAGGTAATCCCGCTAGCCGTGTTAAGGCTAGACGTGTGCAACTTCTAATCATTATACATAGAATTTGGAACGTTCTGAACAGGGTGAAAGAGAGGGAGAAGAGGAGGAAGAGGAGGATGGTGGGTAAAAGAATGATACTTGTATTAATGTAAGTTGTGATTGAAAGAATAGAATTGATTATATTCCATCCACATATATTCGTTCAAATGGTTGCTTCTCTGTGAAATACCTAACATTGAGATGAATTTCAGGAGAGCTGGAATATGAGCTTATCTGCCCAGCTTATATCCGAGCAACTGAAAGAGATCATTGAGGATGAAAAGAACACAGACAAAAGTGCAAGAGAGGTTCAGGAGAAAGTGGAGGATGGTGAGGAGGTCCTCAATCCAGAAAATACAAGCTCAGTACTGAATACGGTTCTCAACACAATCAACAATGGATTTGAACACGAGTGTCTTGATGAAGCAGTCAGCCTGCTGAATGTGCGTCCTATTCGCCAATCACCAAATGACCGTGTTCCAAGCCGCAAGTATTCAATTCCAGGTCTGCCCGGAACTAATTTTTTGGCGCATCAGGTTTGGGCCATCTGGTTCATCATGAGGAGATGGGTTTGGGATCCAAATATCGCAGGAGTACTGGTGGCGGATGAAATGGGTCTTGGAAAGACTTTCACCTCGGATGCAGCGGCAATGCGTTGCAAATTGGTGACTGAGAAAGTTGTAATGGGGTTGCCACTATCCATTTTATGAGGGAATACCCTTGAAGAGTGGGTGATTTTGGCGCACAACGAGTATTCCGGCATTGTCGGTGCAGAATTGGAGTGGTATCCGCTCAGGACATTATGTTCGGCGCACCGCCGCCTGATGGAGATCCAGTCAACACCAACCCACGGGCATCCAGCATTGATCTCAGCCCTTGAACCAATCCTGGTGGTAACAATGTCTGGAGTAGCTGAGACCTTCAAAAATGTTATCGACGAGATGACAGCTGGAACTGATTTCAAACTTGTCAAATCATTGCACGCTCAAAATCCAAATCTCACCCACGAGGATCAGAAAACCAATCTCAACGAGCCAGAAAACCAATGGAATATCCACCTTGTGTCGTATGATACCTTAACATCCAGAGCGAAACCATCAAGTAATGGCCAACTCTCCTACTGTGCATGGAGTTGTGGAATGTTTGATGAGTCGCATCAGTATATGACTAAAAACAGTGTGGGCTGGCAAATTGTGATAAATGCGCAAATTGGATTTAAACTTCAAGTCACAGCTACACCGGAATTCCATTCACTCTATGACTGGTGTTTTCATATGATGTGGGTGATTTCAGGTGCGTCTGAAGATCCAGAGGATGATACTATAATGGAAAAGCATCATGTTGAGACATTGTATTCCGCTGTGAAGAGTTTGATGCATGCTATCCGGACTAAAGATGAAGAAGATCAACAGGATGCGGCGCACCGGATGATTCAGATTGCAAAGCCATGGACGATCAGACAGTGGTCAGAATCGAAACTCGCCAATGGCAAACCTCTTGTCCGCATACCAAAGGAGAATGCACACCTCATTGATCTCGAGTGGACTGAAAAAGAGCAAGCACATCTGTAGACCCTGCTGGCGAGGTACGCTTCGCGGGGTGCTTCTGGAGCATGGATGGTTCATAGATGGTGGCTAGCATGTTTCTCATTAGTGTTGGGAGACACCGAGGATTGCAACGATGTTTCTGGACAATGGCACGATGAATGGCCACTTGATACTTGGGTGGAATCTCCGATTTTCTGATGGCTGAGAGAGACATTTTTGCCAATGCTTGTCAAGGAACCTGCACAGTATCCCGAACCTGCCCGAGACGACCAATTAAGAGAGTTACTCTTTCCAGAAGAGCAAAACGAACATGCACCGCCCAGTGCACCTCCTCCACAAAAGGCAGTGCTATTTTGTCCTCTTCCTGACCAAGTTTGTCATTTGAAGTGGTGGCTAACGAAGTTTTTTGGGGATAATGTGGATTTATTCCACATGTATGCCGAAATGGGCAATGATGAACACACAGAAATGCAGCTTAAATTCCAAGATTCACGAAATCCCTCTATATTCATAACCACACCCAAAGTAGGCGGGACAGGTCTAAATCTTACGGCTGCTAATCATACAGTAATAACTCAGAAATTTTGGGTATTACATGAGCAGTGGCAGGCATTTGCACAAGCTGTCTGGCTGGGGCAAAACCGAGTTCCACAGAGATAATTACTTAATTCAGGTCCTGGTGGCTACGATAACCACACGAGTGATCCCCACAAACACTCTGGACTTTCGCAAATGGGAGTCTTGCATGATTTGATGAATCGACCGAACATCACGACGTCGATTATATACTGGATTCTTGAGGCTCCTGAGGACAATAAGATGCGGCTGACAGCGAATGGAGACACATTGCAGTCTGATCAACCATTAATCTTAGAGTGTTAGACGCTTCATCAAGGTATGCCTCTTTAGACATTGAAGCAACATAATCTTCTTAACTGATACAAATAGTCAAAAAGATCATTTGTAAGAGACATTATTCTACTGGAGAGATGAATCTTTCTCTCTTCAATGTTGAAGTGAATCAAAGTTCTGATGTTGGAATTGTTGTATCTTGGATTAGAAATGGCTAGAGTGGGATTTTGTTGGAGTTCTTGTGTGATATTAATGACCATTTCAGATGAATTGAATTGATACGCGACATCAGAAGATCCTCCAGCTGACCGATTGCATGATAAATGGCATGAGTCAAATTGTGAGAATGATGCAGTAAAGGGCTTCAATCAATCGTCAGTTCCGAATTTGAGGTGTACCGGAAGCATGAAGCCACGTACCTATTTCGAATGAAAAAGCAAAAGTCATCCACTTTGAGATCCACCGGAGTCTCTTCAGCATATGTCATATGATTTGTTATGACAGATCAAGCACTGCATATCTGCCAATCACATTTAGCAATAAGACAGTCTAGGTGATATTCAAGTACTTATGTCTGAGTATCAGACACGGCTCGCTTATTTGTGGCAAAGCGGGAGCTTTTGCACCCGTGCAATCGAAGTTCAGGTGCACCGGAACTTCAAACTTAGGCCAGCAAATGCTCCAGCTATGGCACGAATATCCTGACCCAGGTACTCAATATCGCTTAGACTGTCTTCATGCCAATGGGGCTAGGCAAATATGCAGTGATCGATCGGTCATAACAATATATGCCCAGAACTCTCCGGTGCACAGGAGAATTCAGGGCATATCTTGATGGCTTATCAAGCACTGCTTATTCGCCAATCGCATTTGTCAATCAAAACAGACTAGGCGATATTGAGTACCTGTGTCAGGATATTTGTGCCATAGCCGCAGCATTTGCTGGCCTATGGTTGAAGTTCCGGTGCACCGGAGAATCCTGGGCATATCTTCGTGACAGATCCAGCACTGTATATTCGCCAATCCCATGTGGCAATCAAAACAAACTAGGTGATAATGAGTACTTGTGTCAAAATATGACATAGGCTCACTTATTCGTAGCAAAGCTGCAGCCTTTGCTGGCATATCATTGAAGTTCTGGCACACGTCTGATCCGCATCCCAGAGAGTCGGAAGCTGAGACACGGCTCAGGTATTCTTGGCTCAAATGCCGCTTTCGCTGCAAGGTGTTTCCTGTCCAGAATCAGCTTCTTGGATATGTATTAAGCCAACTTTGACAAGCTGCGAGTCATTATGGATGTTATCATTCCAGCCCAGGCACGCCTCAAAAGCGACAAATACGCCACTGAAGCATGTACTTGCCATACGTAGTGCACTTTGTATATTGTAGTTTGCTTTATTCCCATCACGTTTTCTTCGACTTTGAATTAGTGGACCCAGTGCACACAAATCTATCAAGACACTTCACCTTTAGGTGCAGGCAGTTCATCCCACTCTGTGCCTGCTAAGATATGAATCTATGCTTGATCAGTATGTTGAAGGCTGCCACTAGCATGCCTTGAACTGTCAGCTCCGTGGCAACTGCCCGTTGGAGGAAGATTGCCACTGCGCAGCTAAACCATAAATGCACAAGCCTGGCCAATTAGTCACCCCATTTAACTCAATATTGACTAAGTAGTATGTTTGAACCAATGCTTCCAAATCCTAAAATAGCTTCTGCAAGTTCGGGCTCTGTCAAAAGAGCTGTGGATGCTTAAGAGCGAGAATCTCAAAAGACTGATTCTGCTCAGCTACTCTGCAAGATGGCCGGCAACTCCCACTCACCCATGTTCCGCACTTACTCAAAGAGGCCTAAGTTCTACAACATTTTAATCAAGACTTAACTGTATTCTGACTAAATGTATGTTTGGGCCACCACAGCTTGTATTCGAAAATAGATTATGTCAATTGAAATCCATCGAGAGAAGCTCCGAGAGAGAGAATCATGAAAGCTCGAGTTATGAGAAGACAGCTACAAAGAGTGCAATTAACTGTCAGAGTAAGGCAAGTCTACAATCCTCAGCTATTGAATCCAAGGATAATCATTTCAACTTTGGTACACATCAATTCCCTGGAATCCAAGCATAACCATTTCAACTTTAGTGCACCTCAATTCCCCGGAACTGCATGCATGCAACCATCATTCCTCTGCCCGCCATGACATGACATCTCGCTATACATTCATATCATTGTAAGATATAGCTTTCAACCCCAATATTTATTTTAAGTCATCATTAGTTGTGACTTTCATAATGAATGTGTGACTTAACAGTGTGCGATTTACCGGTGTGCGATTCAACTGTCTGCGATTTACTAGATATTAGGCGCAAAATCACAATGTGAGTGAGAATTTATGACCCATTTGTTAGCAATCTTGGCATTGATGAGTGCTTGAATCAATAAGATTACCCCTGAGTCATCCATTGTACATTACCATTCTTTCTCTACGTCTGTATCTCTCCTTTGTTTACCAAATTCTCTTTCTCTTCCATTAACTACTGCAACATTGTTGTGAAGGCTATTCTGGAGACACGGCCCAGATGAACACATGAAAGGGAAATTATGCTTACAATATTACCTTATCGACTGCTAACTTAGCTGCAGCATCCTAATACAATAGAATATCGTGAAAATTCATGTGTTCTTCTGGCAGATATACCACATATGGAGATTCATATTTCTCCTTGCTCGATAACAAACTCCAGTATAAACCCTTGCAACTCAGCTGTTACTCACAAGGTCCCAACCAAATCTATCGAGTTCTGCAGATTCTCAATGCTGCACCAATTTCTATGCTATGTGGTCACTGCAAATGCTCGAACTTTCACGCATAATGATTACGTTTGGTAGAGTCATATGCAGGGGCTCATGTTTTCATTCAGGTTCTCTGTGTTCAATTTGTGGCCAGCACCAAGGGTTAGTTGATGTCGCGAGTTATCTTCCAGTGCGTCTGGTTCTATTCGCTATGTGCGTTGGGTTTAGCCAACCTCCAATTCTTGCATCCGTACAGAGTGTTGTTCATAGGAGTTGTTAACTTTCGGCATTAGGAATCCATTTATTCCGGTGCACCTGACAACATCCGAAATCACAACACGGACTGCCGTCCTCAATATACATATAATCCGGTGTTGTCCTCTCTCCAGAACATTTTCAAGGCGCGCCTCGAATTTCATCTTCCTCGACTATATGCAAATTCTTGCACCATTCATCCCATTATTGTATTGCACTTAATTTTATATTTCCTGCTTTTACACTCTCTCCCACATTCTCCAACTTTGGATCTTCATTACAGCAAATGGAACCTATGCCCAGCCAGGTGAGGAATCACTATTCACAGAAGAATCAAGAAGCAAGCCTGATGTGAGCACTCACGTTCAAGAAAGGTGTAAGGGTGCGTACACCGGCGCTCGGCAGTATAGGGATATGATATGATATACCGTTGCACACAGGCGCGAGTGAGATCAATTGTAGAAGTAAGTGGTAAGATATTCGGTACGGAATGAAGTCTCCGTCACGATGTCAATATAAGGTTGGCGGTTACCCGGCACTGGACACCTCACGTAACCGTCCGGTAACCCCAACCACGCATACTTGACAACGCCGTTACAAAAGCAGCCAATCTTCATTGTCCATCAGATGTTTGCCTTGCAATTATCTGCCTTCGTGCATTGTGTAGCGGATGACAAATATCCCCGATTTCATTAATGAATCAGGATAACGAGACCTATTAGGAGATCGGTGATGACGACAATGAGAACACCTGAGAGTCCACCTTATCATCTGACATTGAGGAAGACGATTTGGATCATTAACCGGAGCTCCATCATCTAGGTCAGATGCGCCGGGACAAGTCATTACGCACTACAAGGGTTCCACTGCCAAAGAAACGGAACCGTGCCGATACTGTCATTGTATGCCCTCCGCTTCAAAACTCCTGAAATCTTCCTGCCGCAATGGCACCACCACTGCTCCAACGCCAAAAGTCATTCCTCCCAACCAATTATCCGAGTCTGACCGTGCACCATCCGCCTTGGCACTTGTGCTTCCCAACAAGTCGAGTGGAGACCAGAATAGTCCACAACCCAAGGACAGTAATGATCAGAACGGTCCCCAACACCAAAAGGCTACTTTTGAGGTAGCGAAAAGGTTCATGAACGCAATCGTATTCATGAAGACTCCTTGGCCAATATTATCCGATGATAAGTACTGGATGGTTGAAGAACCTTGGAAACTAGCGATTGAAGCCCAGGATGGTCAGCGGGCGTTAGCAGGTGCACCTGTAGGTACACCATCTGTGTGTCAATTGCCCGGTGGTCCATCTCTGAAAATAGATCCGCCAACACGAGAAGCTGTAAGTCTTGAATTCTGTTTAATACTCCTCCATCAGACGTACAGATATTGACTACCCCCGAAAATATACATAGTTGAAACTGAAGATTAGTACCTTTCGAGGACGGTTGGCAGATGGGGCACATCAAAATGTTGTCCATAGTTACCGGTTGGATGTGGGCTCTAAGACTGAGCTTCGGATCAAGGTTAAGGAGCTCCTGGTTGATGATGCTTACCTCTCCAAGGTGGACGATGATAAGAAGTCATGGTTCATGTGAATGGAAGTGCTTGATCTCATTTACCACCAATTTTTCTTCACCGCCAATAGCTTGGGGTGCCAGCCAACAACTTCACTGTATTTCCAACCTCTTGCTCCCCAGACTTTAGCACTGGCAGCCTCAACTATTCATTGTGCGCTGTCTGAATACGCCAGTGGAAAGTAGGCCACGGTTATGTTTTCTCAGGATGAATATCGAGGTACATTTGGTCCATCCCCTGTGTTCAATTTTTCTCCAGAAGCTGCTACACAATCAATTACACATCAGCTGCCGCAGCACACCCCCCCCCCCCCCCCCCCCCCTGTGGCACAACTCCAATAGAATAGGCGCTTCTCAATCCTCGTCGGAGCTCCTCAGCCTGGATTGAACCTCTTCTATTTCATTCCGCAATCAATTCCTCCTCTCAGCGCTCCTCTATTCCATTCCACACTCTAGACCCCCTATCGGCACTTCTCAGCCCGGGATGGGAGCTCTTCATTTCCCACCGGCGCTCCTAAATGAATTCCACACTGTTTACCCCACCCTTTTCGGCGCTCCATCTCTGGGATAAGCACTCCTCAATCCCATCGGTGCCTGGATTGACTCTCTACTATTTCATTCTGCACTCTTTATCCCACCCTCTTTCGGCACTCCTCAATATCATTCCCCAGTCCTAAACCCTCCTAATTCGGCGCTCCTCAATTTCATTCCGCACTCATTGTTCCCATTTTTCATCCTAATGTATCATATTGCCTCTCATACCCCCATTTATTAGGTTCGCAGATAGCTAACATCTCATTACACCTGTGTTACATATCACAAATCGAGCCAAACGACATTGGAATTCAATTTCATTCACCTCCCAGGAACAAATAATCAGCAAATACAAGGAATGCCCTCAGCCTCTCTGCGCCGTTGATGAATTGTGTGTTCCTGCATTCGTTGGCCCTGATGAGATGGGAGATTTAGTGGATGACATTGACACCATGTTTGATTGATATTTTTCGATCGCTTAGTTGGGTTATTGTTTCGGTGTACCTGGATTTATGTTTGAATCTCTCACCTTTTTCTTTCGTTTCCTCAATGTAGCGAGGTACAAAATACAATGTTGAAGAAGATGACGGCTAGAATGGTTTGGAAGTGATAATGAGCAATAATCCATGCATCATATTCGCTATTGAGGGAAGTCAATTGCTCATGTACATCCGAACAGACTCAGATCACGCCTGCAGTCTTCCGAATGAATATCCATAGGAACCCAGGCACCTCTCAGAGTTTGTTTGTGATTCCCGCGTTGGTTTGGCGACACTCCCAGGTACACCGAAAGTTCTCTCCGGCGCTCCAATGGACTCCCAAACATATCACAATCACTCCCATCGTACTTCTGTATCCGTCATCAGAGATCCCAGTTACTCCTGTACCTGTCGTCAGAAATCCCAGTTACTCCGAAGGCCTGCTGGAATACCCTCCCAGGGTCCGATAGTCTCCTGAAATTGACGATTCTAAGTTTACACTCCACATCCTCTCAGACACTCCTAGAGTCTTCAAGAGACTAAAATACATTTTGCTGATGTATCAGTCCAAAGTACACTGCTTTTTCATGGCTTCCGACTCCTTCTTTGTAGATTTACCAGCGTGGAATCGACAGAAAACATCCTTCTGATAATGAAACTCATCCAGATAATTCTCCAAGTACTCGATCGTGGCCTTAGTATGGTACTGATACTGTGCCATAAGGTGAAAATACACAAAGTTCTTGACGCACAATAGGGCTTAAGTGAAGGAAATCCTTTCGCTCCCCAAAGAGTTTAAAAGAGTTGCTGCAAAAACTGGAATAATCACACACCCAAGTGCTTTCATCTCCTTACCACTCCATTGCGTCACCTGGCTCTTTGGCTTGTTGAATTGAGCAAAGCAAGAATATAAAGGCATCATCGCCCAGAGCTGGTTGAATTTGTCGATCCTTGAATCATGTTCCAGGAAGGACTTTACCCAGTCAATCAAATGCTAAGGCATACCGAGATAGGCGGTATGAAGAATATTGGGTACAATAATCGTCGTCGGAGAGATGCAGTTCATATTCCTGAATACGCCTTCTGAGGTTCAAACTGCTCGATCTTTCAGATAATGTCTTGCTTCCTCTCTCTCTGTCTACTCTCTCTGCGTCGCGATTATCATCTTTTGGAAGTACACCCGATCATCTCGCAATTGCCACGACAATGAATTCTCTTCTCCTAACAACGATTATGGTGCTCGGCACACGGGGCAATGGGGCTACTTGATTGAATGCAAGTGAATGTTTTCGACACAGTCAGCCGTCCATGCACAGATGACGGGATATCATTGCCACATATGACCGTCCGCACAAAGCATACGCTTTCCAGTATTAAAAAGCGCATCGAGAGGATGAAAACTATGCCCAAAGATCTTCCTTGAAATCTCTTGACTATGGATTTCTTGTTTCTTCACGGCAGATGTTTTTCGATGTCCTTTAACGTAATCTTTCGGACGAATGGTAAGAAGGGCAACAAGCATGCTTGCAAGATTCGAAGGCTTTGATCCAATCGTCGAGTCGATGTTTCTGAGACTCAAATATACTGGCCATTCCTTCTTGTCGCCCGAATAGTTTGTGAGATGTGTCTGGTCTTAACTGCCCAATAAAGTGACAATCGTAGCTCCAAGCGGCCGCCATTGCTATTGAAGCAGTCAAACTCAAAGTAGCTATGACAAAATTCAACTTACGTACCTGTTCATTCCACCACCAGTCGTATATTTTCACCTCGGAGTAGATACGTTCCTCAGCATCATTGAATTCCTTTGCTGGAGCATACGACATATGTTTCCTGAATGCAGGCTGTTGCATGAGGAACTAGATTCATTCAACAGGATTGGGGTAAGAGAAACCTGTGTAATCATCGTCACGAAGGTTGATTGGATAGGCCAAACGATTGTAACACACTTTCCAAGATTTCCAAGAGTCGATGCCCATCACGTAGGACATTTTGTTCAACCTTTTGAATAATGTATAGGACAAAGTGAAATTGCTGATGGTTGCCATCGTAGGGTTCCTGAAAAGCTCATTGATAGCAGCTCTGCTCAAGTTGTGCTTGACTTACCAGTGCGCTAATCGATACACCTCCTCGGAAGAAAACGGTGCCTATAGATCAATTTCATCTTTGAAAATATCGAAATACTCGTCACTAATACGCTTGCCGGCCTGACGGTTGTCCAAGGGTGAAGTACCATAAATCCGTGTCCGAACTGGAGGTTGCTCTGGATCGATACATGCCTTCTCACTGTCGGCCTCTGTATTGCTGGAACCAGTGTCAGAAGGGTGATGAATAGGGTCATGATGTGGTTCATGAACGAATGGAAGTTGAAAACTATCGTGCTCGATCGCAAAACCATCATCTGGCAGTGGTTTGGCTGATATGCATATTATACTTTCTTTGTGGTCGCGACGGAGGTGAGTGAGGTAAGCACCGATTGAGGAGTATGTCTTCGAGCAGTAAAGACACTGTTGACGTATATCCATGTTTCATTAGCAAAATGAAATGTCGCAACAACGTTAAGAAGCATCTTAATGGTCTTTTAGCTACTTATACTGTTACATGCTGGCTGGTCCTCGAAAAAGCCACACCAGGAGTTACTGTTTCCAAAAAGGGGTCCTGCCACTCTCATAGGATTTCTCTCATCCTCCTTCACACGTTTGCAAAGTGTTTAATCGCTCTCTCAATTTCAACATCCCTTGGATCTCGAAAATCATACCACATCTGCATTCAGCTCATCACGGCGATTGTTTTGCACCATCACAAGACCCTCCTACGACAATTGCCTGATTTATGATTGTCACTATATATTACGTTCGTATTGTACATGAACCGTGCATTCCCATTAAACACCGACCCAGCCATGTGATCACGGGGTACAAGAACTAGAGCAAGGACAAATGAGTGAGATATGACTGCAGAGCATATATTTAGTTGTCTTTGTGATGAACTTAAGCATTCAGTTGACAAATCAGGGCACTTAGGTAATAATAAGCAAATTGCATCCTAGGTGAAGTGCATCGAAGATGATGTTGCCGGATCAAGAAAACGCTCCAAGCCCATATATTTATTCGCCTTGCCTGCCCACCTTAATTACAATCTCCAGAACCTTTGACACACTCTCCTTGCCTCTGCTACCGTGTCGCATCACCCATGATGATATATTCGACACTCTCGAAGCTTGTTTAGGGTAACAAGCATTCGATATCCATCACTCGATCATTGACCACCGTTGAGAACCGAAAATGTAATGTGATGCCTTCTGGTTCCAGAAATCAGTCGTCACAGATGCTAATACAATTCAGATGCTGACACTACAAGTCTGCGTCTAGGCCGATAATGCCGGTGTTGGAGTCGGCCAATGGGTAGCAGAAACCCTTCGGATTTGGCAGAATAAGGGTGGCTTGACAACACAACAGATAGATAATAAAGTGAGGGGGCATGTCTGGAAGATTGCCCAGTCCATGGGTATGGTCAACAAGCAAGGCGCAGGCCCCGAGCAATGGGATCTCCTAATCGATCGTTGCATTACTCGAATCAGGTATCTGGAGTCTAACAGGCTGCTTTGGAAACGGTACATGGCAGCCAAGACTATCCTCGATGGTCAGCAACTGCAGGCAGCACTGAATGAGTTCGTTGAGGTTGGCCTTGGCCTAGGAAATAATAGGCTTGATGAAATGCCGACTGAAAGAGGAAACTCGCACACGTTGGTAGGTATTTTATCGCCCTGATGCTTCTTTTGCTCTTCGTGATGATGCGTAGATCCAGAAGACAACAAGGAAGAAACCTTGGGTCACAGGTCTTCGCCAATTAAAGTGCGTTGCGACGCTCCAACCGATTTCCTTGTCGAGCCATGTAGCTTTACCATCCCCTATGTGGATTCCGACATTGCTGGGAAGAGGGTGGGTGAATCCAATACTCAGCTATTCTCATGGGACTGGCCTGGGGGTGATGAAGCGATACTTCCGATAGTTACATCAATCATCAATACGACGATTTTCTCAATCATGAATGCGACAATCGCCAGTCTTCCAGACCCCAGCCGGAAAATCTGAGAACTTTGGGGCTGCAAGGAGGAGCATAATGGAGATGGTGGTCCGTACCCCAATAATGTTACCCCAATCTTCGATGATAATACTGCTACTGAATTGGTATAGGCGGTGATGAAATTAAGCAACCGAACGATTTTTTGCATTGTTCATTGTAGCCAACAAGCTGACAGCATAGCTGGTGCCCAGACGCCTATGCATGGTGGCTGCAGCTACCTTCCTCTGGATGACATCCTCACACCTCCAGCCAAGGATATGATTGGGAATATCGGGGAGTAATCAGATGACGATGGTGAGACGCGACACCTAAATCCAAGAAGCTTCCCAACAACGAAAACAGGCTCCCAAAAGTTTGAACAGAAGCTTCAGAAAAGGATCATCAGACGGCAGCGATACCTTGAAGTTATCCAAAACCGTGCTCTTGGTCTCTTTGCCGATTACGAGCAAAGCATTGTGGCTGATGAGCATGTGGCTTGGCTACGCGAGCATGATCACATTGTGAATCCTCCCACTACAGGCTCTTTGGCCAATAGGAAGTGCACAAGCAGCCGCACAGCTGCAAATTAATCGTTGTGAGAATGGAATGCACTGGCTGGACGGTGGTTCAACGATTTGCATTGTGGGTGGGTATTGTTCTGGCACTTTGGAGGGTGGACAGATAGGTGATAATTTGAAGTTTTTTGGTGAGGTTTTGGGTCTCTTCTTGGTGTTTTGTTGATTTCATTATTACATCATTCATATTCATGCATGAGGGGCTGTATTGAGAGTTCACGATATTGGGATTAATCATTGAGATATTTATTTTTCTCAAAGCATAGTGGCAGCGATAGGACTCCATGTATGGCTATCATGTAATTGGTATTTCAGTATCTTTACCCAGCTGAAGTTAGCCCAAATGATTAGTAAAACATGAATTCTTTTTAGCTCGTTGCAATATCGATTTTCGTCAAAGGAAGCCAATTACCAACTCTGCGGCATGCTTGTCACCTGCCATTCTTAGTTCCGAGTTCCCGTCAATCCAAGGAGCTCGAAGTGTGGGTGGCAAGACTAGAGTTAGCAACGGTTCTGGACTGTCACTTCAGGTCCAGGTCTGGGTCAGAACCCAACCGTTGCCAAATTGGCGGTCTGGGTTGACAATATACCCAAACTGTTAATTTGGGCACGGTTCGATGGAAATCTCCCAACTGGTCTGAATTGGGGGGGTTGTCAGCGGGGCGCCCAGCAGGTCCGTTTGTAGATTTATATAATGTTCTTGTTTTTGCCGTTGGATAATTGTATATTATTAAAATTAGGTATTTAACAGCCAATAATCTCTCTTTGCATGGTTTGCCATCTGCGACATTGATTATTTTGGAATATGTGTTTTTCCTTTTATACGTTGCATTTATGGCTATAGAGGCAGTCAATAGTTCAGTTATGAGCTCAATTATCTGCACAAAGCCTTGATTACCCAATATGCAAGACCAAATATTGTTGACGCTCCGTTGACGCTCAGTTCCATGATGGGGTAATGTATGTGTCATGCACTGTTTCAAATGAAAAGGCTGCCACGACATAGTCTATGAATTATTACCACATTGCGACAATTAGATTACCCAACATTCAACACCAAAAATCGTTGACACTACATTGACGTTCATGTTGAGGATGGGACAGGGAGTGGATTGGTATTATGTTTAACTTGAAAGGCAGCCAATACCTCGTTTATGAATGGCTGCAACCAATCCCCACTTAGGTTACACAAGATGCACAGCCAAAAATTGTTGATGCTCCATTGATGCTTATTTTCAAAATGGGGCAGTGACTGTATCGTATACTGTTTTGCCAAGGAAGGCTGCCATTAAGTTGGTTATGGATAGCAGTGACCAGGCCACTTTGCAATGACCGTACTTACAAGACAAAAAATTGTTGACGCTCGGTTGACGCTCATTTTCAGGATGGGGAAGGGAGCTTGATACTGTAATTTTTGACTTGGAAGGCAGCCAATACCTCATTTATGAATGGCTGCAACCAATCCCCACTTGTCTTACACAAGATGCAGAACCAAGAATCGTTAATGCTCCGTTGACGTTCAGTTTCAGAATGGGGTAGTGATCATGTCGTTTACTCTTTTGGCAAGAAAGACCGCCAGTATGATGATTATGGATAGCACCGACCATGTCACCATTCAATTACTCTACTTAGAACACTAACAATCGTTGACACTCCGTTGATGCTCATTTTAATGTATAGTGTAGTTAAGATCTGCTGCCATTAGTAATTGCAATCATAAATATTTGAACATTGTGGATGCCTTTCAGCGTCATCAGGTCTTGGCTCTATGGAAAAGCCGAGCCCAGTAACATTCCAGCACTAGTCATGCTCATCCGGTTAGAATTTATATATGTTGTGAAATAACGCATACTGCCCGCTATAGCTTTGTTTATTGACAAATATTCCCACGTGACTGGTCAATATTCTTCCATAATGTTTCTCTAAATGAAATTCTCAGTCAAACTACATAATGAACTTGGTGAGAATACATTTACGCATTCTGTCCTACTTTTTCTTAATACCCTTATTCCTCCTCATTTCCATTATATTGACCGTTATCAACGGCTTTCAACCTTGTTGTTTGATCGCTGTATAGGCCGTATCAATCCGGGAACGTTCAGTGCAGCACTCACATTCTGCCACTCTGGGGTTTCTGAATCCTCACTGCTATTGTCCAGTTCCATATCTAATTCATTGTCTGCATCCCAGTCGTCTTCGCTGTCGTTTGGATAATCCAAGTCCCGATTACTTTGAGGTGAGCTATCCTGATCACTTTCAGCAGGATGCCGGTCGATTTGTTTCATTCGGCGGACATTCCATACTTGAGTTCGTCCTACAGGGAGGTCCTTTGCAGACACAGCTGGTGGCACAGGTGATTTTTCCGACAATTTAAATGCAGCCGCACCATCATGTTGAAAGTTTGACCAGGATGCTTTGACGATCACTTCTGTATCTGAAATGTATCCTATGGCTGTCATTTGTTTGTTTTGAACGCGAAATTCGTTATGTATTGCTCATAGGTTTTGGCTACCCTGCCACATCTCCAGAATGTCGTGGACCTTGGCCATTCAGTGCAACTTAGTTTCTTCCACCTCTCTCTTCATCTCCATGTCATTATCAGTGCTGATTGGATCCAATACTGGGTCATTGCCAGCCAGTAATCTGGTATTGGCTCGAGCGAACTGCCTTACTACAAAGTCTTCGCGCAGAGTCTCGCCTGTGGTTTTCGACTGCCTCCACCCGATCACATCTCGCCCAAGGGAAACACTGGCCTCCACTCCGTCACCATGAGGTATGATAGAGAATATGTCGCGTGCCACATTGGAGAGATCGGTGTACTTTGAGTGAGTTTCTTCTTGCTGCCACCACCAGTTGGAGATATCTGGTAACCAAAATGTACTACTAATCTCCATTGGGTCGGAGTGGTAATCATTACGATTCAGATTAATTTGCCCCTAGTTGTGTCGTAATTCAGGAGGTGAATTCAAATAGAGCCTTGTGGCTGTCAATAAGCATGGTGCACAATGGCTTCTTCAGGGTGTTTTTGAGGCCACATTGTTAGGCGTTAGATATTGTTCATCATTGCTTGACGAATAATATGGATCATAAGAAGATGGACCAGGTCTTGAAGCCATTGTGGAGAAGCTGAGATTGTTGTTCGGTATGTTTTCCAATTTAGTGACCGGCAAACGTCTGTGTTTAGTGCAGTCTTCGTTCTCCACATACTTCAGAAATGCCTCCTGGTATTGGATAGTATAAGAAGTCTCGTCTTCAGGATTAACATCCATTCCCTTGTCCCACTTCATAAACATTTGCAACTTCCAGAAAGGATCAATGATGTTTGCCGAAATAAGAAACATACTAGTTGTTGGATTCACTTCAGTACAATATTTGGACAGCTTTTGCCGCGCAAACTTCACAGCAAAGAATAAGTCTTCCTTCCATTGTGTCTTCTTCTTGGCCAAAGCTGGCATCACACCATCCATGTGATCAAACATGTCATTCTAAACAGTAATGACGTAATGCAGAGTAACAGTATGCCGTTTCGACATCCACAGGGTCCAATACCGGAATGCCCAGAAAACCTCCATGCCATACTTGACAATAGTCCACTCATCCTGTGTAGTGAAGAGTGGCCGGTAATCCCTGTATTTCGGGTTGTTAAGCGACTTGCGTGTGAATTCACGTAATCGGTAGACGTGCTCGAGCAGCTCCATGGTCGAGTTCCAATATGTCTTCACATCCATAATGGGTATCACTGCGATCCGGACTTTCGCTTTTTGACAGTCAATGAACTTGTTTCGATGACCAGGTGTCAGCGTAATCAATACAGCAAGCATTCTCTGCTATATGAAGGTCAGTTTCACCACTTTCAAAATATGTTGAAATATGTACTTTCTCAATTATTTTTGCTAAACCTGGTCTCATGGCCGACACCTTGTTGATTCTAGCATTGCCCTCTTTTTGAAGTCTTTGACTCTTCGCAATGTCTGTGTTTTCCTTCTCTCCAAATTGCTGATCGCGCTCATGGGCTTCCCAAGACTTGGTGCGGCCTTTTACACCCAGACTCCTCATAAATGCACTCAAAGCAAGCTGAATGACGAGTGCCATGCATGGTATGTGTTTTCTCAATGCGGGCCACTCGATTCCGGAGGCCTCAAGGGTATTTTGTAGATTGCGAGTTATTGATTAATTTGAGGAAGCGTTATTGGTTGTAATTGCAAGTAAACGGCCATCAGTCAGCTCAAAATGATCAAGAACTTCCTTCAAATGTCCGGCTAGCCATGCTCCCGTATGCTGACCCCTCCCCTGTAATCCTGATTGAGCTTTCGAAATAGGAAGAGAATGGGTTATCAATCTCATTGAATACATGTTGTACTTCTCGCAAAGCCCAATTTCGATCCATATAATAGGCAATTACCGACATTATTGCTAATTTGTTTGTCAATGTCCCTCCGTCTAAAGCTAAACTGACTTCGTTTCTTGACGGCAGTTGCTTCTTAATTGCATCCACTGTCTGTGTGTATTCACTCCAGTATATATTACTCAGGATGCTGGGTGACAGAGACACCAGTTCGCTTCATAATGCATTGTATGACCGTTGTAGCTCGAGGTTAGATATCGCGTTCCATGGAATATGTGCCAAAACAAAACCTAAGATGAGGTAGTGATTCCAGGTGTCTTGATGAAATTCGGCAGTTTGAAAGTTCTTTTCTGCCAGTTTAGAGTGTTTTCTCTGTCAATTCAGTAAGTATACTTAAAACCTGAATGGTAAATTTGAATTTCCTTTGCGAACTTACAATCGGAATACCTCAACTTCCTTCCTGCCTGAGTATGGCTAATGCTGTTTCATCAACCGTTGAACTAGAAAATTCGGTTACTTCTGACACGGTTAATTCTTTTAAATTTGTGATATGTGCTTGTACCAGCAAGTGTTTACCCATTGAGCTGGTCCCATGTTCTGATGGATGGCGAAGAACTTGATGACAAACGATACATATGATACCAGGGCTGCCAGTCTTCTCAATTCCGCAGTGTAAATAGAATCACCACAAAGCCGCGTGTCTAGAATCATTCCAAGCAATAGGCCGCTTCGAACCTACATTCATTGAAGCCCACCAAGCATCGAAGATGATTTGCAAAGTAAGGTCGCTTAAATCACAAATAAAGACACATTCATTTTCTGAAGATATTATGACCTCTAGCAACGAGGTATTTAGAGATTTTGTATCTGATATAGCGGTAAGAAGTTGAACTCTGGGTAATTCGATCTGGGTAACTGTCAAAGGATACGTTATAGTCAGGTAGAACGCTGGTTCTTCAATATTGACTTTTGAGCTACAAGTAAGAAAAAAGTCAGTCCTGTGAGACATCGCATGCATATTTGTGAAGTTGAATACAAGGACATACAAAGATGAGACAGTTGCAATATCATCACTAGTATTTTTGCCCATAAAGGCAGCCAATAGTACGGTTATGGGTCAACACCGTTGCGTTGCAGTCTGATTATCCAAGATGCAAGCCCAAACATCGTTGACGCTCATTTTTAGAAGGTAGTAGCGATATCGTCACTAACATTTTTGCCTAGAAAGGCGGCCAATATTATGATTATTGGTGTATGCCGTAGCACAGCCTTTGAATTATCCATGATGCAAGACCAAAAATTGTTGACGCTCCGTTAGTGTTAGCAACGTGTCCGGGTAACCAGGCTGCGGTCCGGGTTTTCACAGGCCGTTCAGTTCGGTTCAGTTCCAGACCCGGCCAAAATCCAGACCAGCGCTGTCATGGCGGGGTTGTTACCCGGATCCGACATAGAACTGTGGGTTTTTGACCAGGTTGGAACCGGCCCGCGGTTCCTGCACCTTTGGCTCCAATTCCAGTATTTGAGTTATAATCGTATCGTGATATGGTCAGTATGTAAATTGTGCAGTTTTATGCGCTCTTTCACCTCCCGCTTTCAGATTTGTGATCCGACGAATATTCGTGAAATTGCTGTGAAATAACACCATATTTTCAGCGAAATTCGCGGGTGTTCGACAGCAACTCAACAAATATTGGCCCGATCGCAAATCTGACAGCGGGAGGTGAAAGAGCGGCTAAAACTGCACAATATACGTACTGGCCAGATCACGATACGATCATAACTGAAATACTTCATTCGAGCGAAAATCGTAAGCTTGGAATGCCGGGGTTTTCGTCGTAAAACCAGCCCATTTCCAACGGTCCGGGTTTTTCGTGGGGTAAGACCCATTGCCACGGTCCGGTTTCGGGTGGAACCGGACCCGGAACCAACCTGGGAATTTGTACCCGTTGCTAACACTACACTCTGTTGACGCTTATTTTTAGAAGGTGGTAGTGATATGGTCATTGGCCTTTGTGCCCATAAAGGCGGCCAATACTGTCATTATAGATTGATGCAGTCACGCAGCCGAGTCATTATCCAAGATGCAACACCAGAAATCGGTGACACTCTGTTGAAGCTTATTTCTAGCATGGGGCAACAAGCATGTCACTTGCCTTTGTACATCTAAAGCCGGCCAATAATTCCTCTTTGGATTGATGTAACTATACAACCCTTTGATTGCCGAAGAGATCAAACTACAATCGTTGACACTCTGTTGACGCTCACCTTGCAGATATACCAACAGTCATTCGGTGCACAATGATTTTGCTTGAAAGTCATACCATCATTATTAACAGCCAATATACAGTTTCTAGATAGAATTATGTCTATCCAAAAGCATCAAGGGCTCTCAGTATTTTAGCCACGACTATTCACGTCATCAGTTCCATAAATGACGTAGCTCCGTCGCGTGTTAACGCTTTCGGCCGGTATCTTATGGCATACAGATCCATCAACCAATTTTAGACATATAGACCCCGACTATCTGACCTTTCTTTTTCCAGCTTGTTTTCCTCAATTTCCATGAAGTACCATAAGCACTTTTCAAATTCTCAACCGTGTGCATAGTGCTCGCAACGGGTCCGGGTAACCCACAAGCGATCTGGTTTTGGCCAGCGGTTCGGATTGGTTTGGTTACAGACCTGGCCAAAAACCCAACCCACTTTGTCTTCGCGGAATTGTTACCCGGACTGGACACAATCCCGCGGTCTTTTGGCCGGGTTGGAACCGGACAGTGCTTCCATAGTACGATTCCTACAACTTTGGCAGTTCTTTGACTCCAATGAAGTTTTTGGGTTCGGATCAAATCATGACATGATTAGTATGTAGATTGTGTACTTTTAGCAGCTCTTTCACCTCCTGGATTCAGAATTGCGATATGACCAATATTCGTTGAGTCGCTGTGAAATAACACCAAATTTCGTGTGCAATTGACGGGTTTTCGATAGCGACACAACGAATATTAGTCGCATCGCAATTCTGAAACCTGAAGGTGAAAGAGCGGCTAATAATACACAATCTATGTACTGATCATGTCACGATATGATCAGAACTCAGATACTTAATTTGAGTGAAAGTTGTAAGGTAGAAATGCCGGGTTTTTGGTGGTAAAACAAGCCCAATCGCAATGGTCCAGGTTTTCGTGTGGTAAAACCCATTACAACGATCCGGTTCCGGGTTCGAACCGGACCCAGAACCGAACCGGGCTTTTGGACCCATTGCTAACACTACATGCGCAGCAGGTCTACGTGGAGAGTTATGCAGTTGGCTGCATGAACTAATGCTACATGATGGCTGCCATTGATCCAGGTTTAGACTGCACACTGACCACTCGTCCTATAACTTGTATGACATCACTGAATTAAATTATGTTAGTAAATTTGCTCTCTATTTCAGGTTTTGCTTTCTAATGTAACCGTAATAGGCAAGTCGATATCAAGTTTGCTGGCCGTCTATCAACCAGATTTGGAGACTGGAACATTCGCATGGCCTGTATGACCCTTGCACACACACTGATGAAATATCGTATCTCACAATTTGGTCACTGAAATCAGGAAAAAGCTGGCATGTAGCAAAGTAGGTACACAAATTGCTTTTCTAAGAGATAGATCTTCAAAACTAAGTATTTAGCTATCGGTACCTCTGGCGATGCTGAAGCTGTCACCATATCTTCATCCGTGTCTGATTTCCATCTGGTAATTAACTAGGGATGCGTCATGCAGGGAGAGAAGCTTATGGGTTCAACAGGCTTCACATCCTGAATCAACATCGAATCAGTCACCGCGTCGGATGTCAGAACCTGTATGATTTTGTATGAGTGTGGTTTCTCCGAACCCAGCCTCATTTGGCAACATCCTGGTCAAGAAGTCACTCTCGGCATTGGTAATTATCCTCGGATAATATCAAGAGTCTGCATTTGCTCTCCAAATGTTGTCAGGGATGGTGTGGTAGCGGTCGTATCTATTTGGGGCATGACAACCGCCGAAACCTTCAATTCGGCAGTCCCGTACTTCATATATCTCTCACGAAAGTAGTTGGCTGCATCCCCCCAACCTGGTTGGGTCAATTCATCAAGCCTCATCTGCTCCTACCGAAAACTCTGAATGTGGTGCTTTACTGTTTTGGAGAATGTGCTCATCACCCAGCCAGGTTCATCATTGTCACTCAGCTTGCCGAGCTTTGTATCATCTTCATCATCTTCCTTGTCTTCCTGATCCTGCTCATCATTGAAACTTGCAAGATCGCACAGACTGTCTCCGTTAGCATTCAATATCTCTTCAAACGAAGTTTCGGGCTTTCCAGTTGTCGCCCCCGCGTTTTCTGCAGTAGTCATATCTTTCAGCTGTTGAATAATCACTGTCTCTACGTCTTGAACTGGCTTTCTTACCACAGCGGTCTCTCTCTCCACATAATCCTTGATCCATTTCGCATTCTCTTCTTTGCTTAAAAAGTGCGTTGTCTGTCTTTTCTCTGCCGAAAGGTTCTTTTTAGACCATAAGCTGCGCAATGCTCCCAACGCTCGGACCCTTTCTGGGTCCAACCTGCTGTTGCCTTCATTCGCATGATGACGTCGAAGTGTGGACTTCTTTGTTAATTGGCCATATTTGCCTGCCGGAAGTGGAGAAAAGTTCTTTTTCAGAGCATTGACCATTGTATCATGTGTTTACCTCGTTGTTGGGCGAGATGTTGGATGTTGCAAGATATGGACCACATGAAGGCAATCTGAGTCTTTTATGTTAAGGTTTGTACGTTTGATCAACTCGAACAAAGCGAAATCTGCCTTTTGACCATCATTTCAGTTGCAATAGTAACGCTAATCATATGTTATAACATGATAGTTAGCGTGTGTTTCATGTAAGATCCCGGCTATGTGTTAAGGCAAACATTACCAGATAACCTTTCCGTCGAAGAATTTCGTTTTTATATCTATCACACATGAGATATCAGCTGTCGTTCACTTCAATGTATCCCAGTGAGCAAACAAACAAACATCCTCGGACCGACTTACTGTGAATTGTGGGCCTGTTGGAATCACCTGCAACTTGCAGCAATACGCAGCAGGATATATCTTCAGTAGAACGTGCATGTTGACCGTCGTTCATTGCCTTGTAACCTGTAGCTTACTATGTATTCCTCAGGACTTTCCACTTTCGTCATCATCTTCCTCTCTTTTTCCACAACCGCAAGTCATGGCTCCACAAACACATCAGCTCGGTGTGATACAATCCAAATCGAGCCGAACAACGGGCGCTTCATCCAATATGCCCCTGGCTGGGACACAGCAGCAACACAGACACCAGTTAGTCCACTGCAACGCTGCAATTGCAGCCACCAAAAATATGGCCCAGGACCCACATTCAAAAAAAGTACGTAAGACTGGACGCACCAACAATAGACTGCAGGAGGCAATCAGATGTGAGTAGCTCCATATCGATATAGAAGGTGGTCAACTGAGAATCTAATGTACAGCTGGTATACATAGAGAGGTCCTTGACCAATTTATTGCTGCCTGCAATGGGAAACCTCCATGGTCGACGAAGGCAGTTGTCCGCACAGTTCACGGAATCGAACATCATGATGTGGTCAGCTCTGGGATTTGATCTTACGAATTTCATCATAAAGGTCTCCGGGAGTCAACAAAACAGGCTTCACAGACTCTAGAAGAGGCTACAGAGTCGTATATGGTTGAGGTAATAGCCGAATCTTCCTTTTAGAAGCAGCAACCAATTTCTTCTAGGTTTTCAACATGTCTGCTACAATGGCGAGGCAAGGAGGTCAGGTACAGCTGGAACAGTCCGACATGCACCTTGCCTTGAGTTTGGCGAAAAGGGCGAAAGGAGGGTTTTTGCGCACCACAATAGACGAAACGCAACAATTATTTAAGAAACCTCGCGCTGAAGTCCCAGAAGAGAAGCAGCGAGGAGTTGAGTTTCCTGGGCATAAGAAGGTGAAGGCTGCAATAGAAAGACACCCGGCAATGGTTTATAAAAATCACATGGCTGGCTGCCTTCCATGCCAAAATGGTACAGCAAAGAATCCGCAGACACGATGGAGGTGCAAAGAAACCGCCGCACATCCACCAGAACCGGCGGCACCTCCGCCCGGAATGCCACCTGCGCCACCAGGTGACATTGACGGAAATGAAAGTTAAAAAATCGAGGGTATGCCATCCAGACGTGTGTATATACATTTTCCACTTCCAAATACTCAATATTTCAATCATAATGCATATTCCAAGAATAGCAAGCGCGATAATGATTTTATTCCAGATTTGCTGAGTACACTATCTGCTGCATGAAATACTGCTGACATTGATTTTGAAGACGACAACAGCCTTTTGAGCCAATCTGAGGCTGAAGACTAGCATTGATTAAAAGGATCGGGATTTTTGGGTATTACCATTATCTAGAATTAGCGGACACTTTAAAGTATATTTTAAAGGATATATTTATATGCACAATTAAAGAACAATATAGTAATAAAGGAAAACATACATGAAGAGGATAGAACCACGGCCAAAACACAGTAATTGATGTTCTACGCCGAAGTAAATGGTTGCATAATGCGGAAACGCCTGTGGCAAAATGAGCGGCAACAGACTCTCAACAATTTTTCGTCCTGTAAGTAAGGTTATTAAAATGTGAATTAATCGTTGTTATCTATAATCATTGTATTGGCCGCCTTTTTAGGCAAAAGAGAATGCTACACTATCCCTGCCCCATCTTGACAATGAGCGTCAACAGAGCGACAATGATATATGTTCTTGAATCTTGCGTAATCTTGGTGGTAAATGATCGCAGACATCTATAAACAAGGTTTTGCCAGCTTTTATAGCCTAATAAGCAAGAGGTGGTCCCGCGACAGCCTCCCGGACAATCACAACTTAATTTGTTTTGCAACTCAATGATCCTGAATGTTTTAGCCTTTCAAACTGGTCAAAACCCCATATATAGACATTAGCAGCCACCTCGCGGTTTGATTAAGCATTATGCAAGGCCAAAAATCATTGACCCTCCGTTGACGCTCATTTACAAGATCGGGCAGGGAGCGTGTTGCTTTCTCTTGGGCCTTTAAAGGCGGCCCATACATTGCTTATCCATAACACAGGACAAGTCACTTTTCAATTACCTGACTTACAAGACTAAAAATTATTGATGCTCCTTTGATGCTCATTTTCAGATTGGGGCAGCGAGCATGTTACTTTCTCTTTTACTTTGAAATACGGCCAATAATTCATTTATGATCGTTTGCATCCAATCGCCACCTAGATTACTCATGATGCAAGACCAAAAATCATTGACACACTGTTGACTATCATGTTCAGGATGGACCAGGGAGCGTTTCTCTTTTGTTTTTAGTTATAAAGGCGGCTGATTCATCCGAAACTGACAATGGCGTGCGAAAGTTAATATTTTGCGATTAGCAGCAGGGTATCTAAATGCGACCATGAATTGAAAACTCCGAAACACAGAACCGGAGATTGGAACCGACGGGTCTAGCCAAACCCGGCATCACCTGCAGATTAACGGGTACAGGTCCGGAATTGGCCGGCCATGATACTGCGGGTCGGAATTTTGGAGGTTCTTGAACCGAACTGAACTATTTTTCCGGTCTGAACCTGGATCCGTTGCTAACACTGGGTGGGGCAAGCCAAGATCCTTGAATCGTCAATAGGATAAAAAGACTCGTCACAATGATGCTTTTAATTATATCAATGCTTTCTTTCCTTTACACAACGCTTTAATTCATTTAGTCTACATTCATTCACATTACCTTTAGTCACTCCTTTAATTTTTCTTACTTATCACTTGCCGCCTTTTTAAATCATTACAAGAAGGTGCCCCACTTCTCCTCCTCCTCTTCCTTCCAGCACCAGGAGAATCGGACAATCTATCCACGACGAGAATCTCGATGAAAAACTCAGCAGGCTACCCAATAATTACAATGATGGTCGAGATGACAATTCAAAATCTCACAACAAGCCTCTTCGGCGACCATCCAGGAATGCAAAGGGCAAGCGGCTATCAAAAGATTCCTTCACGGCAAAAGTTGGAAAACGAGTCGCGGCAACTCAATTACCTCCTACGTCGGCACAACCCCTACATCCTGAGCATCCAGAGGTCTTTATTATCTCGGCAGAGGAGGATGAACGCGAGACTGCGCCACTGGCATCCAACAAGGTATCCCATTAAGTGTTTGAACAATCGAATCCACTTGGTAATGTATATATTAACTAGAGGAAGAATTCAAACAAAGCCGGTGAGCAATTGGTTGCATGGAAAGCTAGAAATCTGTGGCGATTTGAGCCCTTTGTTGACGATGTAACAGGTCTCATCGTCGGCGTAGAATACAACGCCCAGACAACCCTTTCAGGTGTTCTGGCGATGGTCATGGCACGTGTGAAGCTTATAGCTATCAATTATGCAATGTTTGTGAATTCTTTTGCCACGAATGTGGTAAAGACTGCCCAGATTCATAGTCGGTGGTATGAAAAAATGGCCAGGATTTATCCAGCCCAGAGAAACTCAGACTCTCCATGTGCCTACTTTTCAGTGGTAAATCAATTATCTCAACTATTGTTTTCATCGGTGACATTGTGCATCAGGCTCTTGCAAAGATCACTTGCTCCCATACAGCAATGGTATACGACTGCAACACTTCAATCGACTCCATTTACGGATTTCGAACAGATTCCCCTCCAGAGATCCGGAAATGGGTTGCCTGGCTATTGGCCTACGACAGGTTTACACGCCCCACAAACGTTCGCGACGTAAGTTCAAAGATTCCTTCATGTTTAATCATTGTCTTGACGATTAATTTAGGAGTGCGAGTTTTGATTTGCAGTGACCAAAATTGTAGATCTTATTCACCGGACATACTTCTATGGCATACGACAAATGGGAATAAAAGATAGATCATTCATTGATAAAATTAACCCGATATTCATTGCCCTCACCGTGAAGGCCATCCACCATTGTCAGTTGGCCTGCAAAACAGGTCAGTTTAGGGTCACGCCAGAGCTCGGTCCAGGAGGTGGAGTACAACGTAAGTGCGATACAAGAAACCTTAATCACGCTGTTGATAATGCATGCATAGATGTATTTTGTCGTCTTGATACAGATTTTCGTTCTTCCTCGCCAGAGATTCAAGCCAAAAAGATTGACAACATCCGCAGTGTGATCCGCCGAAAGTTCCACTCAACTGGTATGGACCCAGCTATGGCACAACCTTACAATGATCAGGGCAGCTTTGATGAGGACTGCCTTGATTACCTGCCGGAGAAGCTGATAGAGCAGCCCAACAGTTCTTTTAATCGTCTCAGCAGCTTTGTTGCTGCTACTGAAGCTAGTATGCGATTCACAGCTGTTCTGCCTATAGGTGGGTCTACCATCGCCAGCAGCAGCCAGCCCGTCCCCTGCAGCAACAGCAACTGCAACTGCAACGACATCACCAACATGACCAGCATTGAGAATACGAGATTAGTTGATGGAAGTACAATTGTAGAGGGGGCGATGTCGCTTGGAGGTTAGGAATGGCGCCAGTGATCGGATTTAGGATGTCCTTTGTGTGATATTGTATTCTACGTTTCGCCGATATATCATTATAGTAGTAAATGTAATAGAACTGATGGTTTACTAAAGTCTGTTCTCAAACCCGTGAAATCAAAATTGCGATAATGCATAACCCTCCCTAGTGTTAGCAATCGGTCCGGGTAACCCGCCAGTGGTCCGGGTTTGGACCGCAAAAACAGGTCGGTTCGGTTCCCAACCGGGCCAAAAACCCGACCCGCTGACTCTTGGCGGGCCAAATCCGGACCCGTACCTGTCAACCCGCGGGTTTCACCGGGTTTCGCTAGACCTGTCGGGTCCAATCTCTGGTTCTGCGTTTCGGGTTTCACATTTATGGTCGCATTTAGATAAGCTACTGCTAATCATAAAGTTTTGACATTGGTATGTCACGGTTCATTTTCGGCGTATTAGCCGCCTTGATGTGCACAACACGGATACTCACGCGCCCAACCACATCCTGAAAATGACCGTCAACAGAGCGTCAACAGAGTGTCAACAGAGCGTCAACGATATTTGGTCTTGCATCTTCGGTAATATGAGTGGTGCTTGATCAAATGCATCCATAAAGAAGGATATGGCAGCCTTTATATGCAGATATGTACGAGATATTCTAGCCACATCCTCCGGGACAGTAACAACTTATTTCATTTACAGAGCTACCACTAAGTATTCTTGAGCCTTTTAGCATATGATGACAGTCAAAACAATGTATATAGACAATAACCGCCACATCGTACTGTGATTAACCATGATGGAAGGCCAACAATCGTTGACACTCTGTTGACGCTCATTTTGAAGATGGGGCAGGAAGCATTTCACTTCCACTTTTGCCTATAAAGGCAGCCAATAATCAGTTTATGGCAATGTGCAACCTGTCGCCCCCCAGATTACCCATGATACATGACCAACAATCGTTGACGCTCCGTTGACGCTCATTTTCATGATGGGTCATGGACGGTATTGCAATCCGTTTTGCCTATAAAGGCAGCCAAAAATTCCTTTATGACTGACTGCAGCCTATCGGAGGTGTGATTTCCCAGGACTCATGACCAAAAATCGTTGACGCTCCGTTGACGCTCATTTTCATGATGGGGCAGGGAGGGTATTGCAATCTGTTTTGCCTATAAAGGCAGCCAAAAACACCTTTATGACTGTCTGCAGCCTATCGGAGGTGTGATTTCCCAGGACTCATGACCAAAAATCGTTGACGCTCTGTTGACGCTCATTTTCATGATGTGGCAGGGAGGGTATTGCAATCTGTTTTGCCTATAAAGGCAGCCAAAAATTCCTTTATGACTGACTGCAGCCTATCGGAGGTGTGATTTCCCAGAACTCATGACCAAAAATTTTTGACGCTCCGTTGACGCTCAATTTCATGTTGGGGCAGGGAGGGTATTGCAATCTGCTTTGCCTATAAAGGCCGCCAAAAATAGCTTTATGACTGACTACAACCTATCGGAGGTGTAATTTCCCAGGACTCATGACCACAAATCGTTGGCGCTCCGTTGACGCTCATTTTCATGATGGGGCAGAGAGGGTATTGCTATCTGTTTTGCCTATAAAGGCCGCCAAAAATTCCTTTATGACTGACTACAACCTATTGGAGGTGTGATTTCCCAGAACGCGTGACAACAAATCGTTGACGCTCCGTTGACGCTCATTTTCATGATGGGGCAGGGAGGGTATTGCAATCTGTTTTGCCTATAAAGGCAGCCAAAAATACCTGTATGAGTAACGACAACTTATCTGAGGTGTGATTTCCCAAGTCGCATGACCAAAAATCGTTGATGCTCCGTTGACGCTCATTTTGCCATGGCTGTATCCACAATATGCAATCATTGAATTTGGCACAGTTTATCATTCACGTTGTTTTGGCTGCCTTTCTTGCGTTTTCATTTACATTCTTCTTGATAACTACATTGTTCTTTAATAATACATAGGTATATATAATAATAATCTCCAAAATCCCGTCTTTTGGTCAATGCTCGTCATCAGTTGCAGGATTGCTCAATCCGCTGCTCTTGTCTTCAAAATGAATGTTAGATGCATTACCACACCACAGAGAGTGTACTAACCTTCATCAGTCACCATATCTGGATCAAAATCGGTATCATGCTCGGTATCCTCATCATCTTCGAAATATTCCCCACAGGGAAGAGCTGTATGCGAATAAGTATATCCGGCCGGCAAATTGATGTTTTCAGCAGGTTGAGCTCCGGAAGTGTTACCAGTTGGGGCGGGTGGCGTGCCTGGCGGAGGTGGAGTCAGCTCTGGAATCTGCTCTCTGCGTCGGGTGGGTGGAGGTGCACCCATTCCTTGGCATGTCCAGCGTGTCTGGGAATTCTTTGGGGTGCCATTTTGGCAAGGAAGGCAGCCGGACGAGTGGTTTTGACGAAGCATTGCCGGGTGTCTTTGCATCGCAGCCTTCACCTTTTTGTGCCCAGGAAACTCAACACCTCGCTTCTTTTCTTCTTGGACCTCGGCACGTGGTTTCTTTATGGGATATTTCATTTCCTCAATTGCGGCACGCGAAAAGCCTTCTTTGGCCATTTTGGCCATATTCAACGCCAGGCGCATGTCGGACTGTTCCAGCTGTACCCAACCTCCTTGCCTTGTCATAGTTGCAGACATGTTGAAAACCTACAAGACATTAGTTGATGCTTCTAACAATGAAATTCGGCTGTTACCTCTACCATATATGCTACTGTAGCCTCCTCTCAGGTGATTAAAGCCTGTTTCGTCCACTCACAGGGACGCTTATCAGGAAATTCATCTGCGAAAATCCCTGAGCTCACAACATCATGATGTTCGATTTCGCGGCCTGTGCAGACAAATGCCATTGTCGACCATAGAGGTTTCCCGTTACTGGCAGCGATGAATTCGTTACGTAGCCCTCTACGGACACCCACTGTACGGTATACGGCTAATTGACCGTTGATTGCATCAATATGGATATACTCACATCCCACCGCATGCTGCTTCTTATTTCTCCTGCTGCCAGTCTTGCGGACGATTTTTAAATGTGCATCCTGGGTCATATGTTTGGTGGCTGCATCGGCAGCGTCGCGGTGAACTAACTTGTGTCTGCGCTCTTGTTGTGTGCCGAGAATTTCCGTATTTGATGTAGCGCCCACCAATTTGCTGGTATTCGATCCGCTCTCACATGGTGGGGGTGGTTGTGTATCCATGATGTGCTGGTGTGGAATAGGAGAGGAAGATGATAACGAGAGGAAGTGGGAAGCCCTGAGGACTATATAGTTAGCATCTTGTCAGAATGGAATAAGTAGCAGCTAACATGACTGTTATGCTCACGATGAATCCTGCTGGGTATGGCAGCAACTTGCAGGGGTTTCCCACCGCCCCACAATTAGCAATAAGTCAGTCTGATGTTGTTTGTTTGGTAACAAGGATGAATTGGGGTGTACGACCACCGGAATCACCTTATCGCGTGCAATAAATAGGATGTAGTTCGAGGGAAAGAACGTCTGCTGATGTTTGTCTCAAATAATCCCTGGGATATTACAGGAAAATGACGCTAACAATCGGGTTATGTTGTACGGTTAGCGTCACTATTCCTGATTTTTTGACAGTCAGAAGGAAGATTTTGCTTTGTTCAAGATGAGTAAACGTACCAACTTTGACATAAAAGACGCAGCTTGCCTCCATATTGTCCATAACTTGCAACATCCAACATCTCGCCTAACAACACAGTCCACGCAAACTACAATGGTCAATGCTCTGAAAAAGAACCTTTCGCCACTTCCGGCTGGCTGAAACGGGAAATCGACTAAGCGCTCAACCAAACGACGTCATTAAGCCAATGAAGGCAAGAGCGGCTTCGAGGCAGAGAGAGTCCGAGCCCTTGGGGCATTGCGCAGCTTGAGATCCAAAAAGACGCTTGCGGTGGAGAAATGACGAGAAACGTACTTCTTAAGCAATGAAGAGAAAGAGAAATGGATTGAGTATGTTGTTGAAAGAGAGACCGCTGGGGCAAGAAAGCGAGTTGAAGACGCAGAGGCAGCGGTTCAACAAGAGCAGGACGATATGACGCACGCTGAACTCGTGGGATTGACGTCCAGAAAGCCCGAAAAAATATTGCAGGAGATTCTGGTTGCTATCGGAGATAGTCTGAGTGATCTTGCAAGTTCCGACGATGGGGAAGATGGGGAAGATGAGGATGATGAAGAGACTGAGCAGGGCAAGCTGAGCGAAGATGACGAACCCAGCTGGGTGATGGGCACAATCACTACAACGGTACAGCAGCGCATGGAGAGGCTTCGGCAGAAGCAGATGAAGTTCGACGAATTGATTCAACCGGGATGGGAGGATTCAGCCGACTACTTCCGTGTACGAGAAAAGAAGTACGGCACATCCGAAGTGAGGGTTCCAGCAGTCGTTCAGCAGCGAATGAATGACGACGCTCTGCCACATCCACGGACAACATTTGCAGAGCTTATGGAAAGTCTTGACATTGTCCCCAGAATATCAGAAGAGACTTCTCGACCAGGAAGTAGTCATATCAGGCTAGGTTCGGTGAAGCCGCAGTCAAAATTGAGCATACCTAGTGGTGAGCCAGCTGCGGAGCCCGATTTGTCACCGTTGCTGAAAGCGAAGCCAGTTGAACCAGTAAGCTTTTACCCCTGCATATGGCCTCCAGCTAATTACCATATAGATATTGGATTCCGACGAAGAGATGGTGACGGCTCCTGCGTCTGCGGAAGAATAGATATGCAAACTGTAATTTTTAACGTCTGATTGCAGGGAAAAGCAAGTTGTTTACCAATTTTGCTACGTGTCAGCTTTTTCTTGATTTCTGTGACCAAATTGTGAGACTTGATAATTCATCTGTGTATGTGCAAGGGTCGAACACACCATGTGAACGTTCTAGAATCCGAATCGCGCTGTAAGACGGCCAAAACGTTCAGTTTCATTCTGCAAGTGACTGTTAAGTGACAAAGTGAAAGCAATAGTAGTGACGAAATAAGCTAACAAAATTTAAGTGAGTGATGTCATACGTGTCATGGAAAGAGCGGTCAGTGCGCCTGACGAATCTATCTGAATGACAACCGTCATGCTGCATTCATCCATGTATCCAACTGCATAACTCTCCGCACAGACCTAGTGCAAATGATTGAGATATTTGAAATTGCTTGTGGTACGTCATCGAAATCGAGGAGAAGGAGCTGGATAAGGAATGCTGAGGATGTCGAGCTATGTTTACCCAAAACTAGTGAAATGATCTACATGCCGTCAATTGCCGGCCGAAAGCGCGGGAATGTGATAGGGCCACATCATTTCACACTCAGATAGCGTAGATAGCAGTTGATCAGAAAGTGAGAGGTAACAAAACTCCTGGATGCAAACGATAATACATACAAACGCAATGCTGGATGTCAAAAATGTGTATATGATTCGTTGCATACAATTATTGAGTGTACAAAGGCTGTTTCGATGTGATTAATGTGTGCGTCAACAGAGTGTCAACAATTTTATATCTTCCACATTCAGCAATCAATGGGCTGCATTATCCCATCCTCCAAAGTGAATGTATAGGTCGGCGTTATTGCGAAAACAGCAAATGACTCGGTCATTGCCACATCCTAAAAATGAGCGTCAACGGAGTATCAACAAGTTTTGGCAATGCGTCATGAAATATCCAGTAGGCGGTGCGGTCACAGTACGTCATAATCAGACTATCGGCCGCCTTTCTATTGATCAATGGTGGTTGCAACATTTCTACTATGTCCTAAAAATGAGCGTCAACAGAGCGTCAACGATTTTTGGCCTTGCATCTTGGAAATTGCATGGGCTGTGCGGCGACGTTACGCCATAATCGTGCTATCGGCCGCCTTTCTAGGCAAAACCTCTTGCAACAACATCGCTACTATGTCCTAAAAATGACCATCAACAGAGCGTCAACGACTTTGGGCCTTGTATCATGGAAAATCCTAGTGTTGTGCGGCGACAATAGGCCATAATGAGATTATCGGCTGCCTTTCTAGGCAAAAACAGTAGCGACGACATCGCTACTATGTCCTAAAAATGAGTGTCAACGGAGCGTCAACAACTTTGGGCCTTGTATTTTCGAAAATCCTAGGGCTGTGCGGCAATATTAAGCTATAATCAGATTATCGGCCGCCTTTCTAGGCAAAAACGGTTGGGACGATATCGCTACTATGTCCTAAAGATAAGCGTCACCAGAGCGTCAACAACTTTGGGACTTGTATCACAGAAAATCCTAGGGCTGTGCAGCGACAGTAAGTCATAATCAGATAATCGGCTACCTTTCTAGGCAAAAACAGTTGCGACGACATTGCTACTATGTTGTAAAAATGAACGTCAACGGAGCGTCAATGACTTTTCGCCATCCATCTTGGAAACTCCGGTGGCAGTGCAGCGACATTAACACATAATCCTAGTATCGGCCGTCTTTCTAGGCAAAAATGCTTTTTACGACATCGTTACTATCCCCTGAAAATGAGCGTCAACGGAGTGTCAACGATTTGAGGCTTTCTATCTTCGACAATAAATGGGCCATGCAACCACGATGATCTACAATCGTACTATCGGCCGCCTTTCTAGGCAAATATGCTAACGACCAGATCGTAACCATATTCCAAAATGAGCGTCAACGGAGCGTCAACAATTTGTGCGCTGGCATCTTGGATAATCTAACCGGAATGGAGCAGAGATAAACCACAATGAACCTATCGGCAGCCTTTGTGGGCAAAAACGCTATTGACGATATCGCGTCCGCCTCCTACAATTGAGCGCCCACAGTGTATCAAGGCTCCGAACGCTACACAGCAATAAACTGCATTATGCAGTTCCTAAATGGAGTTTTACGTGGTCAGTCATTGCAATCTGTCCTTGTATTCAACTTCACAAATATACATGCAATGTCTTACTGATCTGATTATTTACCTTGTAGCAGTAGAGTCAATATTTAAGAACCCACATTCTGCGTTACTATATCATTATTTTCGGCAGTCTCTTGAGTCAAAATACCTAGCTTTCGAATTTCTACCACCATGTCGGATACACAATCTTTGAACACCTCATTGCTCGAGGTTATGATCTCTTCCAAAAATGAACGGGTCTTTATTCGTGATTTGAGCGACCTTACATTGCAAATCATCTTCGAGGTTGGTGGGCTTCAATGAATGTAGGCTCGAAGCGGCCTATTGCATGGAAGATTTCTAGACATGCGCCATCGTGGCGATTCTACTTGCACTGCGGAATTGAGGAGACTGGCAGCCCTGGCATCATATGTATCGTGTATCATCAAGTTCTTCGCCATCCATCAGAACATGGGACCAGCTCAATGGGAAAACACTTGCTAACAAAAGCTCACATCACAAAGTTAAACGAATTAACAGAGTCAGAGGTCACTGAATTGATCAGTTCGACGGTGGATGAAACAGCTTTGGCCATCCTGAAGAGACAAGGAAGTCGCGGAATCACAATAGTAAGTGTGCCGAGAAAAATGATATTTGATATCCAATTAAATCCATACTGACCGAAATGACAGACAAAGCGTTCCAAACTGGCAGATAAGGACTTTGAAACTTCCGAATTTCACCAAGACACATGGAATTGCTACCTCATGTTAGGATTTGTTTCAGCACATAATCCATGGAACGCTATATCAAATCTCGAGCTACGACAGTCATATAAGTCATTCGGCGACGGCCTAGTCCTACCATCCGCTACGACCCTTGGTAACATTTGCTGGAGGGAATGTGCACTGACTGTGGATGCAATTAAGAAGCAATTGCCGATACGAAAGAAAGTTAGTTTGGCTTCGGACGGATGGACATCAACGAACAAACTAGCCATAACGTCGGTCATTGCGTACTATATGGATCGAAATTGGGCATTGCTTGAAGTTCAACTCGCTTTCGATGAGGTTGATCGCCTGTTCGGTTCCCGTTTCGAAAGCTGATTAATGATGATAGGCCAAGGGCCAACTTACTGGAGCAAGGTTAGCTGTACATTTGAAGGACGTGCTTGATCGTTTTGAGCTTACCGACGGCTGCTTGCTTGGTATTACAACTGATAATGCTTCATCAAACTACTCGATGACACGCGAGCTGCAATCAACACTTGAGGCCTCTGGAATCGAGTGGCCGGCATTGAGGAACCACATACCATGCATGGCGCAGATCATACAGCTGGCTTTAGGTGCATTCATGAGCAGTCTCGGTGTAAAAGGCCGCACCAAGTCTTGGGAAGCCCATGAACGCGATCAGCAATTTGGAGAGAATGAAAGCATAGACATTGGGAAGAGTCAAAGACTTCAAAAATAGGGCAATGCTAGAATCAACAAGGTGTCGGCCATGAAACCAGGTTTACCAAAGATAATTGAGAAAGTACGTATTTCATGATATTTTGAAAGTCCTGAAGCTGACCTTCATATAGCAGAGAATGCTTGCTGTATTAATTACACTGACACCTGGTCGCCGAAACGAGTTCATTGACTGTCAAAAAGCCAAAGTCCGCATTGCGGTACTTCCTATTATGGATGTGAAGACACGTTGGAACTCTACATTGGAGTTAATCGAGCGCGCCTACCGCTTACGGGAATTCACCCGCGAGTGGCTTCAAAACCCAAAATACGCTCAATATCGGCCATTATTCACAACTCAGGATGAATGGACGATTGTCAAGTATGTCATGGAAGTGTTGAGGCCATTTCGATATTGGACCCTTTGGATGTCAAAGAAGCATACAGTTACATTCCATCACGTTATCACAGTCTACAACGACATGTTCGATCACATGGATGGCGTGATGCGGGCTTTGGCCAAGAAGAAGACTCAATAGAAGGAAGACTTGTTCTTCGCTGTGAAGTTAGCTTGGCAAAAGCTTTCCAAATACTACGCTGAAGTGACACCAACGACGGGTATGCACCTGATTTCTGCACAAATCCTTGATCCGTTCCGGAAGTTACGATCGTTTAGAAAGTGGGACAACGGAATGCATATTAATCCTGAGGACGAGACATCATACACCACACAATACCAAGAGACCTTTCTAAAGTATGTGGAAAATGAATACTGCGCTAAACATCGACGTGCGCCGGTCAATAAACACGAAACAGTACTGAGCAGCAATCTCGTCCCCTTCACAACGGCATCAGGGTCCTATCAATCATCCTTTGATCCATATGATTTGTCCGGTGATGATGAGGAATACTTAACGCCTAACAATGTGCCTGAGACGACACCTGAACGAAGCGATCGCGGAGTCCCCTTATTGACCGCCGCCAGGCTCTATTTGAATTCGCCGCCTGAAGCACCAAAGAACTGGGGACAAATTAATCCAAATCTCAATGATTACCACTCCGAACCAATGGAGATTAGCAGTACATTTTGGATACCGAACATAACTGATTGGTGGCGCCAACGGGAGGAAATGCACTCAAAGTACGCCGATCTCTCCAATGTGGCTCGCGACATATTCTCTATCATACCACATGGTGTCGGAGTGGAGGCCAGTTTTTCCCTTGGCTGAGATGTTATTGGGTGGAGGCAGTCAAAAACCACAGGCGAGACCCTTCGCGAAAAAGTCGTTGTCAGGCAGTTTGCTCGAGCCAATAATGGGATTTTGGCAGGCACTGACCAAGAATTGAATACCCCACATACAGAAAACTACTCGGAAATGAAGACAGAGGCGGAGGAAAGGAAATTGCACAGAATGGCCAAGGTTCACAACTTTTTGGAAATGTGGCAGAGCAGCCAAAACCTACGTGCTACCCAGAAGGAATCTGGCGCTCAAAACAAGCAGATGACCGCCATAGGATACATTTCGGACACTGAAGAGAGCATTAAAGCATCCTGGTTACTCTTTCAACATGATGGTGCGGCTGCATTTAAATTGTCAGAAAGATCACCTTTGCCACCAGCTTTCTCTGCAAAGGACCTCCCTGGAGGACGAACTCAGATCTTAAATGTCCGCCAAATCCGGAGAATCAACCGTCATCCAGTCGAAAGCGACGACGCTATCGCACCTGAAAGCATTTCGGACCCCGATGATTGGCTGAACTGGAATGGCGACTTGGATAATCCAAATGACAACAAAGATGATTGCGCAGCAGACGATGAATCCGATATAGGCCCCAACAATGGCATTGAGGATCCAGAATGCCGAGAGCAGCAGGATGTGAACGCCGCGCCAAATATGCCCGGATTGGTTCGGCCGACACGGAAGTCAATGAGACAGGCTGAAAAGGTGTTGGTGACGGTCAATGCAGTTGAAACGCGGAGAAACAAAGGAAGGAAGAAAAAGTAGGACACAATGCGTCAATGGTTCACCAGCTTTATGTAGCTTGACCGAGAGTTTCAGTTAGAGATATATTATGGGCGAATGGTAAGAAGTAGATCGTGAATATCGGTTCATAAATAGATGTATAGCAGGCGCAATGAATCTTTTGGCATGATAAATCATTTTTAGTCGTGTGAGAGTGAACAGTGCAAGATTATTACGCCGCCCGGCTTTGCCACAGGGCTGAGTCTCAATCAGGCAGAATACCAGCTGATCAAGTCAAATCAGGATGAAATCAATTGTCCACAGCAGCAGATGTTGAATGGACAATACATTAAAATGAGCGTCAACAGAGCATCAACAACTTTTGGCCTTGCATCTTGGAAATTGCATGGGCTGTGCGGCGACGTTACGCCATAATCATGCTATCGGCCGCCTTTCTAGGCAAAACCTCTTGCAACAACATCGCAACTATGTCCTAAAAATAAACAACAACGGAGCGTCAACGACTTTGGGCCTTGTATCATGGAAAATCCTAGTGTTGTACGGCGACAATAGGCCATAATCAGATTATCGGCTGCCTTTCTAGGCAAAAACAGTAGCAACGACATCGCTACTATGTCCTAACAATCAGCGTCAATGGAGCGTCAACGATTTTTAGCTTTGCATCTTCGCTAAGTTATGTTCCGATTAGTTGTAGACATCCATTTATGGGATATTGGCAGCCTTTACAGGCAAAAACAACAGCGAGATGCTCCCTGCGGCATCCTGAAAATGAGCGTCAACCAAGTGTCAACAGTTTTAGGACTTGCATATTTCGTAATCAAGGCATCGCGCGGATCTTTGCGTGCGTAACTGTATTATTGACTGCCTTGCTAGGCAAAAATAGCATATATGGAAGGTGAAACACAGATACCAAATTAATCAATATTACACACTCCTCAACAAGCAAAAGCACATTGTTGGTTGCTGAAAACGCGATTTTGAGAAGATACTATTAACCCACTGCAAATACAACAGCCTTATATGAATCTATAGATGGACCCGCTGGGTGACCCGCTGACAATCCGCCCAATTCAGACGGGTTGGGAGTTTACCATGGAACCGTATCCGAGTGGGCAGTTCGGATGTATTGACGACCCGGACCGCCCATTTGGCAACGGTTCGGTTTGGACCTGGACCCGGACCCAAAGTGACGGTCCGGAACCGTTGCTAACACTAACCCTCCCGTGACAGTTCGACTGCAATGTACTGATGATCTTATATCAACAGGTTCAATATCGTGAACCACTTCTGTATGATGACTATCATTGGTCAAATTAAGCCATGAGGGTCTTCAAAATCAAGAACTACACACTTCATTAAACGTATGGAGTGAGTACTTTCATGATTGCAAGGACTAATCAAATTGGGCAACGTAGGAGTATGCCGTGAGAATATGTGGGATATTGCCAAAGGAAGTGTATACTGTTCGTCAAGTGCTCGTTGGCACAGTCGCAACAGTGGGTACACTGGTCGTGATGCATGGGAACAGCATCGCGACAACTCAAAAACAATCTAGAACTGTAAAGCAATGCCATATATCCGGGAAACCTCAATTTCATGTTTCTGAGTTTGTGGGTACAATAAACTAAATAAATTTAAAGAAGAAGATTAAGTTTTTGCTAATGTGGTGTATACTGTACTCCGAATTAACTCTTGATCATGGGATGGAGAGATACAGAGGGATGACTTAACTTCATGTTCTGAGGTGACGGTAGATTTGAGGACAAGAAGGAGAGAGTGGAAAAGGGATAGGGCAAATCATTATGAGAAACTGAGACTTAGAGAATATGGTGTGTGTTCCTCTTTACAATCCCCAATACGGTAGGAATGGGTCCTGATCCAGCGTGTATTCACACTATTACGAGGTCTTCCAAACCCAGTCAGGCAAGTCATACCCCTGATGTCTCATTTCCGCTCGTATACTCCACATTGTTCTCATCTTCATCCTCCATCTCCCTTTTTCTGATCCACAACTCTAACAGCATTGCAGAACACAAAGTTAAGTCATCCCTCTCTATCTCTCCATGCCATGATCATGAGTTGACACCGAGTACAGCCTATACTGAGTACAACATACACGGAATACAGCATACACCGAAGTACAGCATACACCAAATATAGCATACACCGAGAGTACAGCATACACCGAGTACAGCATCCGCCCAGGATTGTATGTCTTCCCTTCATTCTCATGATTACAAGTTGACCCCTGAATGTAGCTTCAGCTTGCGTAGTACCTCCCTACACGATCCACCGCCATCAGCCCGCTTGCCATGAGAGCTCAAAGTGAAAGTCAGCATGTCACATTACCACGTTTGCGAGTCCACTAACTGATGAATAGAGTCTCAACACCCAGCGAGCCATGCATCGACCGCCTCCAAGTACTCATCCAATCTCGCATAATCATGGCCTCCAAAGTGCATCTCCAAACTCGCTCCATTACCGTCTCCAAGTGCATCTCCAAACTCGCTCAATTACGGCCTCCAAGTGCATCTCCAAACTCGCTCCATCATGGCCTCCAAAGTGTATCTCCAAACTTGCTCAAATACCGCCTCAGAAGTGTATCTCTGAGTTCACTCGATTGTTATTTTCAGGCGCACCTTGAATTGATCTCATGTACCGCCTGCAGACAGTCCAGATATACCGTGTATAGATGGGTAGCTATATAGATATATTGATACATAAATGCATGAATGAGAATACAAACTGAATACATGAGTTTTAAAAATCGTTAAACCATAAGTAGTAGCTATGATTTCCAGGCACACCAGCAGCATTCCCAAAGAAGATGTTGTTTTTCCCAGACTGCTCTACTGTAATTCAAGGTGCTCCCAGACTTGTCACCAGCACTCCCAGGCTTGTCGTCAGCACTCCCAAACTTGTTGCTCGCGCTCCAATGCTTGTGGTCGGTGATCACAGATACTCCCAGCTACACCATAAGTGCTTTCCAGCCCTCCGAGATGTTCCCAAATTTATCATGATAACTCCCAGGGTACTCCTGTACCAGTTATCAGCGATCCCCGTTACTCCAATGGCCGGCCAGAATACCCTCCTAGCATCTGATACTTTGCTGAAATTGATGCATCTAAGTTTACACTCCACATTCTCTCAGACACCCCTGGAGGCTTCCAGCGACTAAAATGCATCTTGCTGATGTACTTTGAAATCATTCACTGGCACTCAAGCAAGCAACCCCATTACCCTGTGTGCGAAGTACCGAAAACGTCATTTGGAGAAGGAAATTCATGGTCGTAGGAATTGGGTGACTATTGGCTCTACTTCCAAAAGATAATTCTCTCAACTCATTGAAATGAGACGCAAGGCAATATGCGGAAGATTGACCGGTTGCAACTTCAGAAGGCAACATCTGAAATATAAAATGCATCTCTCTGACGACTACTATCATACCCGATATTCTTCTCACTTTCCATCTCTGTATCCTTCAGCATTTGACGGAATTTGTGACCTGCTTCCTCAACCAACATTCCAGGATCGAGATATTCAACCAGCTCTGGGCAATGATACCTTCATATCATGGGTTTGATCGATTCAACAACTCATATAGCCAGGTGACACAATCGAGTGGTAAGGAGATGGAAGCACTTGGCACCTGATTGTTGCAGTGTTTGTGGCGGCTCTTTTAAACCCTTTGGCGAGCCAAAGGATTACCATCACAGATGCCCTGTTATGTATCATGAACTTTGTGTATTGTCACCATATGGTACTGTACTGGTACCATACTGAGGCCACATTCAAATACAGGGAGAATTATCTGAAGTAGGTTCATTGTGAGATGGATGTTTTCAGTCGATTCCAAGCCACTAAATCTACAAAGAATGTCTCCGAAGCCTTGGAAAAGCAGCATACTTTGGACAAACAGAAGGAACGGAAGAGTGACCCCGCTTGGAAGAATCATTCTGAGCCTACAAAGCGTCGTGGCATTGTTGAAAATGAAGCACAGATCGAGTTAGAAATTGTACAACATCTTGTAGACAAATTGGATTTCACCTTTCTGATGATGCATCTCCTAAACCACTTCTCTGATCATATCTGCTGTGGTGAAACAACGAAGCTAGAAGGCAGAGAGCCCACCATCACACTCCACCGCACCTCTCCCGGCTTTCCAAAAGGAATTGGTGAGAAAGAGCAGTTCTCGCTCAGGGAGGGTAGGAACAGGGTGAGAGGGTTTGACACTACCTAGCTGAGAGGATGCACACAATTGGGTGGATCCGCACAGGGTCTCAGAAAGAGTGAGTGAGATCCAAAATTTCAAATGATGAAGTGTATGATTCATTGTATGATAAGATAATTTGAGATGAGATGCCGGATGCGATCTATATACCCCCGGGGTCTCCCGAATAGATACTCCCCATGGCAGAGCCCATCCCCATTACCCCTGCATCTTCATACGCCACCGTCGCCCAGTCCATCTCCATCATCCCAGTATCTCCGTACACCCGCTGTCACTCCTCTCTCTCAAGCTAAGTGGCAGTGGAGGTGAGAAACAGATTATTCCACCACTCCACCAGCTTGGCAACCTCTTCAAGATATGCTCTGAACACCTTCAAAAAGCGATGATGGATCATTAACAAGCATTCCGACAACGGACTTGTCATTAGGCAGCCTTCCAGATTTTGGGAAAGTCAGCCTCAATTGAGCTGTTTCAGTATCAAGTGCTGAATACAAACACTACAAAACAACCTCACAAAAATGATAGACCTCTAACCAAAGCACCTATCAGGCTAACGATGAAAACCCCGTGACTACAAATCACGTCCCTTGATGACTTGGCTCAGTGGTGTGCAAGCCCAAAGGATCAGGAAAATGTAATTTGGTCCAGAAGCCACACAGACACCTCCCAGGCACTCCGGTAGCCCTCGCCAGTGCTTCTAATTACTTCCAGATGCTCCCAGCCCCCCCTGGACCTTTGCAAAGTGCTCTCAGACTCTGCAAGAGTATTCTCACGTGCTCCTGAAAGCACCAGCAGTGATGGAGGTGCATTCAGAATACTTGTAAAGGCCCGTACGCCTGCGCTCGGCTACGTAGGCTTACGTACGGTAATTGAGTGGATCCTGGTCGCACACGTGGACTCGAGTGATTGTAGGTGTAGATGTATAGGTAAGATTATCGCTAGAGATCGAAGGCTCGTGGCGAGCCGACTATATAAAACGGGTGTTACCCGGCCCTGGACACGTCACGTGCAGCCGTGCCGTTACATTATCCCCCTCTTTAGGTGCAGACCTCCTGGGTTGCATAATCCCGTACAAGAGTAGGAAAGGAAAGAAATGAAAAGGAACCAATCAAACAACCGTTCCACGTACGCAATCGTACGAACCCATAAGTCCCACAACCGATCAGTACCGAGCAGGGTGACCTTTCGGTCGATCTGGCGCACGGGGAAACTCCACCTCCCATTGACTGAGATCCGGAGGTGGTAAATCCCGTGCCGACGCCATTTATACCGGGCCGAGATCCACAGAAGAGAAGAAGAGAAGAGCGAAACAAGAAAACATCCAAAAGTGATCCCGTCTCCATATCTCGACTTCCAAACCCATACTCCACCGACCATCCCTACTGGTAGCCCGTACATCTCGGCGTGGGTCATTGTCGGAGTCATCAGGGTAGTAGAGCTTCCGCTCATGATTCGGCATCGATGGGAGCTTCCGCAGCCGGCGTCGGTCGTAGCCATCAATCGTATACGTCAATTGCATCGTGTGTAGTCGTGTGTTATTCGTCGACATCTAACACGTAAGCTTCTCTAAAATGGTTGTACATACGAAGTTCAAGCGCGCTAGCGCTGTCTGAGCACTGTGCAGTGCTTCCGCATGCTTTGTAGAGTATATCTTGCAGCCGGTAGTCATCGGTAATTGACATTGACTCGGTAATCATCATTCAAAGTCCGCTTCGGTGACCATCTTGTCGACATCATGGGTGCGCTCTTGATTGGCGGCTTCAGTAAAATCTTGGTCGACTAGGTACACTTCTCGGTCGACTTCTCGGTGCGTGTCTTGGTAGATTGCCTCCCGGTGGGCTTGTCTACTTGTCGGTAGGACTTGACTGGTGGACTTCATGGTACGTGTCTTGGTAGATTGCCTCCGGTGGGCTTTGGAGTTGTTGGTAGGATTTGATTGTGTAGAGGTGGTTATCTCCCCCTTTTGAAAACTCGTTGCTCCGTCGACGTCTTCTTCGTCATATCGATTGTTGATTGCCATCGTGGCTCGGTAGCAGTGTAATCATGATTTGGGATTGTAATCGTAATTTCTGTGATTCGACACGTAATTCGGTTCGGCTTTCGCTTCGTTAAGTTGATTCTAGGCATAGACCATCATCGGAATTGGCCAGGGTAAAAGTCGGTGCATTAGTCGATCATCACGTGGATCCCGTCTTGACTTCGGACAATGCTGTGAGCTTCCGCTCCAGGCATTGTGACTGTGATTCGCATATAGCACTCGCGGTGACCACTCGGGGGTGGCACAATTGATCCATATATTGCATTTGCAGATCTCGCCATCTCTTGATTCGGCATTCAGTAGGGTCTCGGTGGAACGCTTCTCGGTGAAAGTCATTTGGATGATAGCTTTGGTGCGTTCTTGCTTGACTTCTCTGTGGCCATCTCGGTAGGCAGCTTCGGTAGAATATCCGTTTGCTTCTCGGTAGTCATTTGGTAGGCCTCCGGTAAGGAGGATTGGCATTCAGTTCGGTATGCCGTTCGGCGATAGTTTCTTGATCCTTCGGTACGCCATTCGGTAAGCGTCTCGGTCAGTCGCTTGGTACAGTAAGGCTCCCGGAAATCCTCTCGATCTCCATGTGAGTTGTTCAGTAGTGATATCCGTCGCTGTGAGATCTCGGTGATCATCTCTTGGTAGTTATCGTGGTTTTCTCTCGTGATGCCATTCGGTAGGATATTCAGTACGTTCGGTGGTCATATTCAATCTCGTTCGGGACCAATTGGGTAGCCATATCGCAGTCGTTCGGTATCTCGTTCGGAACTGCTTCGGTAGCCATATTGCAGTCGTTCGGCATGGATCAGGCTCGATTGACTTATCTCTCTCCACTGTATATGTAGGTACACTTGACATCCATCGAATGCTGCGTGCACTTATAGTCTCCAATCACGGGGTGCGCTCGCTGGCTCTCTTCTGGTGTGCTTGCCACTTCTTCGTCGGGTACGCTTGTCGACTCTGCGTCAGGTGGCTTCTCGATTCATCTCTCCGGTGCACTTGCATGTACACTTGTCATCCGTCGTATGCTCGGTGAACTGATCATTTCCAATCGCTGGGTGCGCTCGCTGGCGGTCCTCTGGTGTGCTTGCCACTTCTTCGTCAGGTACGCTTGTCGACTCTGCTTCAGGTGGGCTTCTCGATATATCTCATGGTATGCTGGCCGTTGTGGTGAAACGGCGGAGTACCCGGCCTTGTGGATCCACGATATCTCGGAAAGATCATCGCCGTTCCCTGAGTCAAGTTTGACAATTGTTCCCCTGGTGCGCTGGAAGCTGCTGGCCGTCTCTATTGGTGAATGCACTTCGCGGTGCTTCGTTCTAGCACTTCCGGTATGTTGATTGTTTGCGGTAGAGTTGTTCTTAATTCCGGTACGGTCATTCCCCTCTTTTTTGAAAGTCGTTGCTCCGCCGTCAACTAATCTCATACGGCGTCTTACGGTCCCATATCAATTCGTCATCGGGCTTGATTCGGTGTTGATTCGGAAGTTGATTTTTGCAGTAGCATCTGTGCATGTCGGGATTGCCGAGGCTGAGTCGAGATCTCATTCAGCATTGTGACTCGGGCATGCGTCTGCTTGATTCGGAATCTCTGAATAGTGCTCGGGATCGTACTTGGTGGAGCCATGCCGCCAGTACATCGTATCTGCATAGCTGCGCTCAATTGCAACTCTCGTACCACGAATTCAGTAGTCAGTGATCTCAAAAGGGTATAACTTCACATAACCTCGGTATCGTCATATAACAAGTACCACTGGTTGTCTCTCTCTCCCATGATTCATCTCCGGTCATCTATCTCCGGCACTCCTAAGTCCACTTCACCGCTCTCAATTGTCTGTGAGAATCAGCTCCAAACTTCGGACTCGCTCGTACGACTCCGTATCTGTTCCATCCGCGTTAGCCAAAGGAATCGAAAAGGATGGAGGCGGTGAAGGGTAAAA